>QWCO01000895.1_pt1 | contig 13174 bp, 12 predicted proteins | sample 1972611 | NCBI WGS metagenome assembly QWCO01 (sample SAMN09866706, study PRJNA288562) | Human oral metagenome isolate term1_saliva, whole genome shotgun sequencing... | reverse complement strand
GGCGTTTCGAGCACCAGAATCTTTTAAAAACTCTTCTTTTAGAAAATACTTCATGAATCACTGTTTCTTTCAATCAAATTCATTTGCTACGACTTCCAAGGCACGCTCAATAACCACATGCATGTCATAGTATTTATAGTCTGCTAGGCGCCCACAGAAGATAACCTTGTCATTTTTAGCGGCTTCTTCTTGGTACTTGGCAAACATAGCGTTGTTCTTTTCATCATTGATTGGATAATAGGGTTCGTCCCCCCGTTTCCAATCAGCTGGGTACTCACGGGTAATCACCGTCTTCGGTTGGGTTCCATACTCGAAGTGCTTGTGCTCAATGATCCGAGTATAAGGAATCTCACGCTCGGTATAGTTGACTACAGCATTCCCTTGATGGTTTTCCTCATCCAAGGTCTCATGCTCGAACCGAAGGCTGCGGTACTCCAACTCCCCGTGCTTGTAGTCAAAGTACTGGTCAATCATCCCTGTAAAGACTACTTTTTCCGCTGACGCTTCCAGCTCTTCACGATTGGCGAAGTAATCAACCCCAAGTTCTACTTCTACATCACCCAACATGTTTTCAATGATGACATTGTAACCACCGATTGGAATCCCTTGGTAACGGTCGTTAAAGTAATTATTATCAAAGGTCAAACGAACCGGAAGACGTTTGATGATAAAGGGAGGCAGGTCTGTTGCAGAACGTCCCCATTGTTTTTCTGTGTAGCCCTTGATCAATTTTTCATAGATGTCCGGACCAATCAACTTGATCGCTTGTTCTTCCAAGTTCTTGGGTTCAACATCCTTCATATCAGCCGTTTGCTGGGCAATCTTGTCCTTGACTTCTTGCGGAGTCTTGGTTCCCCACATAGCGTAGAAGGTATTCATGTTGAAGGGAAGATTGTAAAGGCTCCCCTTGTAGTTAGCCACCGGTGAGTTGATATAGTTGTTAAACTCAGCGAACTGGTTAACATAGTCCCAAACTTTTTTGTTGGACGTATGGAAAATGTGGGCACCGTACTTGTGGACATTGATGCCCTCAACATTTTCACAGTAGATATTTCCACCAATGTGGTCCCGTTTATCAATGACTTTTACTTTTTTGCCACGCTTGGTTGCCTCATGAGCAAAAATTGCCCCTGATAAACCAGCACCAACAATTAGATAATCGTACATAGTTGTCTCCCTTTTAATAGATAGTCATCAGTGTTTAACTTAACATGCCTCTGACTGATACAAATAACATGTCCAGTAATTGTATTCTTATACTTTAGGTGAGTTCTCCAACCACTCCTGATACCAACACTAACTATATGATAGCTCACCGACTGTTTCCGATGGACTAGCATCAATCGTGTTTCGAGTGAAGAGGATAAACATAAAAATATTATAAGAAGGTACAAACCAAAAGGCTTCAATCATACAGTTGACGGTGATTAAAGATAGAATAGCAACGTAAAGATATCTCCCCTTCTTATACTCATCCCTAGATACTACAATATAAATCAAAACGAGGGCGAATACCGGAACAATACCATAAGTGAAGAGCATTTGGACATAAGAGGAATCAACGTAGTTGTAGCTGAGGACTGACTCTGTGCTCCCCCCTGAACCAATAAATTGAACCCCTCTAGTTCCAAACCAATTTAGTTCATATAAATTAAAGGCATTTTTCCCTAAGGCTAATCGCCCTGTAATCAATTGATTGATTTTTACATAGAAAGGCGAAGTCCAGGAGAAGTGATAAGTCAGATAGAGGATGAGAGAAGAAAAGATCGCAGCTGAGTATGGCATGAGGGCATAGAGTCCAATTTTCTTTTCCTTGGTCAGATAGAAGAAAACAAAAATTAAGGTTCCCACCAACAATGAATAGGCGTTCATCCGAGCATCACAAAACTTAATGAGAAAGACGGCCAAGAAGAATCCAACAAAGGTCCGTAGCCAGATATAGCGATTCTTCAATAGATAAGATATCGCTACGAAAAGATAAAAACAATGCGAAGCAAAATCCGTAGGATAGATAAAGCCAAAAGAATTCCGAATAACGCCTCCCCGACTATATTGCAAGTTCGGAATGACTTTTAAAAGAGATAAGAAGAAGACTGATACAAGAACACTTCCACCAACAAAGATATAGGTCCGTAAAACAACCTTCCTATCTGCACTTATTAACAAGGACATCAATAAGGAATAGACTAAAAAATTGAGTCTCCCAGTTTTCATATATACGAGGGCACCAATTGATAGTAAGGCTAATGAAAATAGCAAGTACGTATAAGAAACATGAATCTTGTTCCAAAATCGCAATGCCAATAGCAAGACTACTAGCAAAAGAGTGCTTGCATTCATGTGAAAAATCCCTTTATTCAACATAGTTGTTGAAAGGGTATTAAAGAATATGACGATAGCTACGACAACACTAACGAGGAGGTCGTCAAATTTCATTTTTAACATATTGATAATACATTGATAAAAAACATGAAACCAAGAATCACCAAAGCCAGACCGGTCTACTTTTGAAAACTCAAGCACCCATCTTACTATGTGTATCCAAGCTCAGCATGAATCTTTTATCTTTCCTTTCTCGGCCTCTCTTTTCATAGTTACCATTATTTCGTCTAACAAGTACTTCTTCCATCTTTATGGATGAGTCTTGCTTTATGCACGTTTCGTAAATTGCTGTTTTAACTCTTTCACATTCACCACCTTGAAAAGCAAAATCAAGGTTCCATAGATAATCCCACCTAGTCCAGCATACAGAACGACATTCAGAGTCGGCGAAAGATGGACAATGGATTTGACTAGTAGCAAGAGGCCATACATCAGGCCTGAAGCGAGCACAATCTTCAACATTGAACCCATAATCGGCACTTCTTTAAGATACGTTCGTGTGAAATAGAGTTGAATCCCCCATACCAAAGCTTCTGTCAACACTGACACAATCGCAGCTCCAATAAAGCCCAGTTTTGGTAGGAAGATCAGGTTCAATCCGACACTGACAATGGCAGGAACAGTGGTCGAAATCATAAATTCTTTGTTTTTATTATGAGGGATCAGAATTTGAATTCCCATGATATTGGTCCATCCGATAAAGAACATTCTAAAAATCATGATGGCAATAGCATAACGCGCATCCTGGAAATCCTTCCCTAGGAAGAATTGAACAAAGTCATCATTGACAATCAGCATGCCGGCAATAATCGGGAAAATGACCAAATTATAAATCAAAAAGGACATTTGGTGCATCTTGTTAACAGCCTTGTGGTCCCCTGAGGATAAGAGGCTCGATACTCGAGGCAACATAACACTCCCCAGCGAGGTCACCAAGGTCAACAAAATATTGACTAGTTTTAAGGCCTGGTCGTAAATCCCTACATCCTTTGTAGAGGCGAGAGCCCCCAACATGGTCCGGTCAAGGGTGACATAGAGGGAAATAGCAATCTGCGGTAAAAAGAGCAGAATGACCGGCTTTAAATGCACCCGTGCATAAGCCATATCAAAATGGGCTTTCCCAATAAATTCACGGGCAGGTAGCCACATACTGAGCTGACCTAACAATTCAAAAATCGTTAGTAAGAACACATAGAGATAAAGGTCCTTAGCAGACTTAACAAATAAGAAGATGGAGATGACACCAACCAGTTTGACGGTGATATTCCGAATCGTAATCTTGCGGAAGTCTTCTAGCCCCTGAAAGAGCCAGGAAATGTCGAGCCCTTTTGATACTAAGCTAAGGCCTAGGATATAGGCTACAGGATTTTGCATGGAAGATAGGGTCACACATAAAAGAACATAGAGGGCAAGGGATAAAATCGTAGCCCCCAACTGGAGGGTATAAATCCCCCAGAAATTCTTTTGGATGTTTTTCCGGTGCCCTGAGATCTCCTTGGTTCCATAATTGGCCACTCCTAGGGTCGCCAAAAGAATAAAGTAGGTGACAATGGAGTTGAAATAGCCATAAGTCCCTAAGTCATTTGAACTAAAAACCCGTGTTACATAAGGGGTGGTGATAATCGGCAATATAATCACCAGTAACTGGTAGGAGAGATTATAGGCGTAATTTTTAAGAACTTTCATGATTGTCTATATTCCCCACTTAAAGACTGTTTTAAACGGCGTAACTAGATCCGTCGCAAAAGCACGATGAATGTCTGAAATAGCTTGAACTTCTCCGTCAACATGGATGATATTCTTTAAGCGACTTTGGACCCGACGATTCGCCAGCATTTCTACAGCCCGCTCGAAATCTTCACGACCGGAGCGAGAAGACCCCACAAAGGTCAAGCCCTTTTCAAGAACATCTCTTGTATTGACCGCGACCCGGTTATCACTAACTCCCATCAGCATCACGGTTCCTTGAGGCTTGATGTGATCAATAATGTCATTGATAGCTGGTTCACTTCCTTGACCGCCAGTACATTCAAAAGCATGATCAAAACGTTGGTCTTCTGTCAACTCGCTGGTTAAAATTGCCTGATGGATAAAATTAAACAATTGCAGTTTATCACTATTGCGCCCTACGACTGTAATCTTCAGATCTGGGTAAAGATAGTGCAAAGAAGTCGCAACCACATAAGATAGACTTCCATCACCTAAAATTAAAACAGATTCTCTTCGTTGGTGGGCAATGAGGTCAAAGCGATGAATGGCATGCATGGCAACACTACTAAACTCTGCTAAGGCTGTGACAGGCCCCCGAACTTCTTCTGGATAAGCCACTACACGATCCAGTGGCAAGGCAACCACTTCCTGCATAAAGCCATTAAAGCCACTAGACAAGAAGTGCGTTCCCTCTAAATAATTTTCAAAGAAGACACCTTCTGTTTGATGGGGAGGCTGGTTGGGAACCATGGCCACAATCTGACCTGGTTGATAGGTCCCTGTAGGATCCGCTACCACGATACCAGACGATTCATGGATAAGGGCCATGGGCAACTTCTTTTTTAGCACCTTAGGATCCCGCTTCCCTTGGTAGTAACGTTGATCCGCGTGACAAATAGCCATGTAATAGGGGCGAATCAACACCTTGTCTCCACAGCTCATGTCTTCTTCTTGGTATTTGATGGTGATATTTTTCGGCTGGGTCAGCTGAAAGATTTGGTTCAACATATTAATTGTCCTCAATCATACCGCGTGCAATTTTCAAATCTGTAATCGTCGTAATTTTAATATTGGAATATTCCCCTTTAGCCAGGGCAACTTTTTCCCCATTGATGACAAAGATCTTGCAGGCATCCGTCAAGACTTCTTTTTGCTGGTCACTCAAGTCATAATACAAGGCGAGGAAATCTTTCATTTTAAAGGTCTGAGGGGTTTGGCCCTGATAGAGGTATTGCCGCTCTGGGATATCCGTGATAAAGGTATTATCCAAGCTTTGAACAATGGTATCGGTTGCTTCGACAACTGTATCCACAACAGCATGGCTCTTGGCCAATTCAATATTTTCTTGAATGGTTTTTAGGCTGACAAATGGACGAACCGAATCATGTGTAACAATAATATCCTCATCTGTTAAAGGCTGCACCTTATCGATAGCCTTGATGATATTTTCGATGGTAGAGTTTCTGTCACTTCCTCCCTCTACAACCAAGATCCGTTCCTTATAAGAAGCCAAGTATTTGTCTACTAGATCTTCCGTATAAGTCACCCAGTCCGGATGAATTCCCAATACAATTTTCTGAATTTCATGAACTAATAAGAACTTCTCAACGGTATGGATTAAAATAGGACGTCCCCCCAAATCCAAAAATTGTTTGGGCATATCCGTAATCCCCATCCGTGAGCCAGTTCCACCTGCTAAAATCCCAGCATAAATCATCCTAAACCTCCTGTTTTTGTATCTTTTCCTTCCCTAGAATATAGCCATTGGCGATCTAGCCTAATTTTGCCCTCACCTTTTGATACAACTGAGGAGAAAGGAGCAAAAGAAGGTATTTGAGTTTATTTTTTCTTGTAATATGTGAATTGACTAGAATATCTTTCCAATAGCGACGATACTCTTTACGAATCTTGTTGACTTGGTCATACATTTGAGAACCTAATAAGGCATGGACCACATGCAAGCCATTAAAGACATAGCGGGTATTGACTGCTTTTTTCATTTCCTGATCATCAGGATAGTCTCGATCAACATAGGCTCTGTTCCATTCCATAGCCTTATAAAAATCCAAAAGGCGATCGCTATACTTCGAATTAACTGTACTACCCGCTCTTCGATAGTATTTATAAAGATGCTGATTTCCTACAGCAATCTCCTTGCAAGCAGCAATGTGCTCATAGGCAATGGCCAAATCTTCGTAAATCATTCCTTCTGGGTAGGGGTACTGGAGTAAGATCTCTTTTTTGTAGAGTTTTCCTCCAGGATGGGTCCCTACACTGTTCCCATAAAACATGTGAAGAAGCGCTGCATGACGATCTAATTTTGTACTATCTTCCAACGGAAGGTCACCGGCGATCAAATCAGTCTGGTGATCTCGCACTTCTACGATAGAGGTCACAACCAAATCGACCCCATACTGATCTTTTAAAGCCACTAAATATTCGACAGCTTTTGTATTATAATAGTCATCCGCATCTAGAAACATAATCCAATCAGAGCTTGCCTGCTGGACTCCAATATTTCTTGCTCGAGATTGACCGCCATTATCAACATGGAACACTCGAATACGGTCATCTTCCTGGGCATACTGGTCACAAATTTCTCCTGAACGATCGGTTGATCCATCATCGACCAGGATGATTTCAATATTTGAATAGGTCTGTTGTCTAAGACTACCGACACTATACTGTAAATACTCCTCGACATTATAGACCGGTACGACAATCGAAACCTTTTCCATTATGCTAATCCCTTCATGATAATTTCTACAATCTGTTGACAAGCAGTTCCATCCCCATAAGGATTGCTTGCCTGGCTCATCTTCTTGTATTCGTCTTGGTCTTCCAGAAGAAGCTTGAAGTTGCGATAGATAGCTTCTTCTTCCGTTCCGACCAATTTCAGTGTCCCTGCAGTCACACCTTCTGGACGTTCAGTTGTATCGCGCATGACAAGGACCGGCTTCCCTAAAGAAGGCGCTTCTTCTTGGACGCCACCTGAGTCCGTCAAAATCATATAGCTTTGGTTCATGAAATTATGAAAATCAATCACTTCCAGTGGCTCAATGATTTTCATTCGTTCATTCTCTCCAAAAATCTTGCTGGCCAATTCTCTGACCTTTGGATTTTTGTGAATGGGATAGACCACCTTCACATCTTCAAACTCTTCCAAAATCCGGTTGACCGCACGGAACATGTGTTCCATGGGTTTCCCAAGATTTTCGCGACGATGGGCCGTCAACATGATGAGTTTACTTCCTTTCGCCCATTCTAAAATAGGATGATCGTAGTCTTCTTTCACCGTTGTCTTTAAAGCGTCAATCACTGTATTTCCCGTAATAAAGATATTAGTACGTCCTTCTTTTTGAAGATTCTCTTTTGAAACCTGGGTCGGAGCAAAGTTGTAGTCTGCCACAATAGACGTAACCTGACGATTAAACTCCTCGGGATAAGGACTTTGAAGGTTGTAAGTCCGTAAACCTGCTTCCACATGACCCACTTTGATGCCCATATAAAAGGCCGCCAAAGCTGTCGCAAAGGTGGTAGTAGTATCCCCATGGACGAGGACAATATCAGGCTTCTCCTTCTCTAAAACTGGTTGAATTTTCTCTAAGATTGATGTCGTAATGGTAAACAAGGTTTGGTTAGCCTTCATGATACCAAGATCATAATCTGGAGTAACCTGAAAGACGTCCAAGACCTGTTCTAACATTTCCTTGTGTTGTCCTGTTACACAGACCACTGTTTCAATCGTATTGTACTGCTTGAGTTCATTCACCAAAGGACACATTTTAATAGCTTCTGGACGCGTCCCAAACACCAACATTACTTTTTTCATTTTTGACCTTTCATGATAGCTTGGTAGAAGTCTCTGTAATTTTTTAAGAAGATAGAATAACTGTACTTGCTTTCATAATCTTCTCTAGCTTGACTAGCTAAAATTGCTCTTTTCTCAGGATTCCTTGCCAACTCTTCAATTGCTTGAGCCAAGGCTTGGGGATTTTTAGCAGGGACCAGAATTCCATTACTTTTATTGATAATTTCATTAATGCCTGGAATATCAGTGGCAACCATAGTTTTCCCATTCATAAAGGCTTCAATCACATTAAGCGCCAAACCTTCATACAATGAGGAGGAAACTAAAAAGTCAAAACTATTAATGCACTCTACCACATCACTACGGTATCCTAAAAAACGCACTTTTTCTTGAAGATGGAGATTTTTAACTTGAACCATCAAATCATCTCTCGATTCTCCATCCCCTACAAGAAATAAAGTCAGGTCGTGTTGGTTAACGAGAGACATAGCATCAAGGAGATATGTCAAACCCTTTTGTTCTGACAATCGAGCGATACATCCAATCTTCACACCTGGAATTTCTTCAATTTCCTTCACCTTCTTGGTGCTTTCTTGCAAGATAACCCCATTATAGATAACTTTCGAGCCTTTTATCCCAACATCCTTTTTTAAGTTTTCATTTACAGCTTCACCTACAGCAACCGTTCGAGCCTTTCCTAGGGCAAATTTATAAAGTGGCAATTTGTCCTTAAAAACATTATGGGCTGTGTAGACATGAATCAATTTCGGATGACGCAGTTGCAATAAACGAATATAGAAAGCAGCCATCCGGTGATGAGTGTGGACAAGAGTGATCTCATTTTCTTTGATGATTTTGGAGAGACGAGAAAGAATTTTGAGTACAGTAGCTGGCTGTTTGCTATCGACATCCAAAATCTGATGATGCTGTACCCCATTTTCTGCCAACTTTTCTTCCCACAATCCACCAGTAGAAGCGACATGGACCTGGTCAAACTCATCCTTGAGGTCTGTCGCCAACTGATAGACAATTCGCTCCGCCCCACCGATGTCCATGGTCCGCGAAATATGAAGAATATTATTTTTTTGCTTTCCGTTTTTCATGTACTACTCTCTTAATAAAAGTGGCATTTCCTACAAAATAGCGCTTAAAGAGCCGTTTGGGTTCATTGGCTACACGGAACAACCATTCCAGATTGGCCTTTTGCATCCACATAGGCGCCCGCTTGATATGGCCTGAGAGGACATCAAAGCTTCCTCCTACTCCCATAAAGACAGAGTTTACGCCATTGTCCATAAACTTCTGGATCAAGTACTCCTTTTTAGGAGAGGTAATGCCAACAAAGACAAAGTCAGGATTCTTCTCACGAATATCCTCTTGAATAGCCTCCTCCTCTTCAGCAGAGAAATAGCCATTGCGATGACCCACTACTCGGAGATTCGGATAATCCTTTTTAAAGTTAGCCAGCATATCGCTCAAGACTTCTTCTTTTGCACCGAAGAAGTAGACAGAGTAGCCTTTTTCATTGGCCAAGCGAAGCAATTCCTGCATCAAATCAATGCCTGCCACGCGCTCTGGCACAGAATAGCCCAAATAGCGCGCAGCGAGAACAACAGAAGCACCGTCTGCATTGATGATTTCAGACTCATTGACAATCTTCTTGATGGCCTCATCTGTCGCACACTGATTGAGCTTATCTGCGTTGACCCCCATCAAATGGAGCGGTTTTTTATCTAGGACAAACTGTTCTGTAGCAGCAACGGTTTCAGCCATTGTTAAAGGGTCAATCCTGACCCCCATCATTGTAAAACTTTTCAAACTTATTCTCCCCAAGTGGATTCAAAGTGACCTTTTTGCTCTGATTCTTCAGGCAGCTTCATATAATCGCCATAGATCTTTGTCAGATATGCATCCGGATCGGCATGACCACTGATTTTAATAGTTTCAAAATCAAGGAGTTGTGGCTCCCCGAATACTTCTTTGTAGGCCAATTCTCTCTCGCGATAGGATCCTAAGACATTCCCCACGAGATCACTTGTCTCAAAGTCATATTTTTTGATCGTATTTTGTAACTTCTGATTGATTTTTTCAGTATTTAGTAACTTGTCTAGGTGAAGGACCTTAGAGACCTTCACAATTGTATTTTCAAAGAAACCTCGGTCGCGATTATGCAGGCGATTAATAACAGATATTTTTGAAAGGGCACGATAATACTTAATTTTATTGGTGTGTAAGAAATAGTGAAAACCATCTGATGGATAGCCATCTAAAGGAAACACATCGATAAAAGGACTACACACAACCCCACCAAATTCAATTTGAAGGGAAGTATCCATGATGGATGTGTTACCCAAATTATCATCATGGATTCTTAGGATGACATGATCCGGCAATTCCTTTTCGCAAATTTCCAGGAATTTTTCATAATCTTTTCTAGGCATTCCCAAATCCATATCATCATCCCAGGGAATAAATCCTTTGTGACGAATAGCTCCTAATAAAGTCCCACCTAAAGCATAATAGCGAAGATTGTACTTAGAACAAATCTCAATATACTTTTCTAATAAGGACAACTCTCCTAATTGAATCTGTCTTACTTTACTCATTCTTACTTCGCTCCATCTCGTTTAAACACAACTTTGATCGTTTTCAGCAAGATTTTAATATCTGACCAGATCGTCCAGCCATCAATATAAGATATATCTAAGCGAACGACTTCGTCAAAGTCTGTAATTTCGCTACGACCACTCACCTGCCAAAGCCCTGTAATACCAGGCTTAAAACTCAAGCGGCGTTTTTGTTCTGGAGTGTATTTCTCATACTCATCCACTGTTGGCGGACGGGTTCCAACCAGACTCATATCTCCCTTTAGAACATTGAAGAATTGTGGTAACTCATCTAGACTGGTCTTGCGGATAAAGCGCCCAATCGGCGTAATCCGAGGGTCATTGTCCATTTTGAACATGCCACCGGTCATGGTGTTTTGATCCAACAATTCTTTTTTCCGCTCCTCTGCATCGACATACATCGAACGGAATTTATAAAATTTGAAATAGCGCCCATTTTTCCCGACCCGTTTCTGGACAAAAATAGCAGGACCTCCATCCTTGCGAATCAAAGGTACCAATACGATCGCTACCAAGCCACAGATAACCAAGCCCACCAAGGAGCCACAGATATCGATCACACGTTTTGCAGTCACGTGGCTAGGTTTGTAAAAGTTGGTCGAGAAGGTGACGACATTGAGCCCAGCCACTTCTCGAATCCGTTTGTTACCAGCAAAATTCAAATCAAAAGCGTTGAGGTTAACGGTGACGTCGATCCCCATAGTCTCAAATTGTGAGACATACTCACCAATGTCATACTCTTCACTTGGAAGATTGAGGAAGACTTCGTCTACCACTTCATAGGTCGCAAAGGTCAACAGCTCTTCCTTCGGAACAACCCGAACAGTTGGGTGTCGAAAGTCTGGGCGGTCTAATACTGTGACAGCTACTACTTCTCCACCGCTATCATTTGACGAAAGAAACCGATCCAGAACTTTATCTAGACGAGAATTAGCCGTAATCAAGAGAATCTTGTGACTTCCTTTGAGGCTATAATAGAAGCGTCGCCAATAGCGTTTGATGAGGTAGTTCATCAAATAAAGGACAAGAGTATGACTAACCAAAAAGTAAATCATCCCCCGACGGGAGAGGGAGAACTTCTCCTCCAAAAAGAAGCTCGAAAAACTGATGGCTAGCGCGAAACACAAGCTATATTTCATGGTTTGTAAGAAATCGACCAAATAACCCCGCTTGAAATAATCTTGGTTGTAATCGCTGACATAGAAAGCTACGTAATGCAACAAAAGATAGAAAATTGTATTAGAGTGGATTTCTGTCTCTGTCACAAAACTAAACAAATAAGCCACAACTAAGACTGGTAAGCTTTGGACAAAGGCCAAAGCAAATTTGTGAAATCCCCTTCCTTCTGTCATAATATCCCTATCCTATTCCTTATCTTTTTTTCCCATAATTGCCATAGTTCCCGTAATTACCATAGGAACCATATTTCTCTAATTGAACATCAAATTTATTAAGGACCACTCCTAGGAAAGGTGTCCCCGTCTGTTCCAGCTGCTCTTTGGCCTTCTGAACAGCCTTGCGACTCACAGCTCCTGCCGCCGTCACAATCAAGCTACCATCACAGCGTTGAGCAATAATTGCCGCATCAATCACCATCCCAATTGGTGGGGTGTCGACGATGATGTAGTCATAATGATTGCGAAGCGCCTCAAGGATGACCTCGAAGTTTTTGCTCTGCAAGAGACCCGTTGGATTTGGAGAAACCTGCCCTGCTAGGAGAACATCTAATTTTGGATAATCTGTCGTCGCAATTGCTTGCGAAATCTCACTCTTCCCAGAAAGCACTTCTGTCAAACCAGCAACACGACCTTGGCTCTTGAAGACACCTGTCATCACTGAGTTACGGATATCCGCATCGATCAGCAAGGTACGATAGCCCGCACGCGCAAAGGCTGTCGCCAAATTTGTAGAGATGGTTGATTTTCCTTCGTTTGGTTGTACAGATGAGATGGCAACGACCTTAATATTGGTCCCACTCAACTGAATATTGGTACTCAAGGCATTAAAATACTCTTCAGCCTGAGTCATCGCTGCTAATTTGCTTTTTACAATTTCTAAGGTTGCCATGAATTCTCCCTCTTACAGTTTCTTCACACTAGGGATCACACCTAATAGAGTGATGCCCATCACTTCTTCGATATCTTCTGGTTTCTTCACACGGTCATCCAATACCTCTGACAAGATCACCAGAATGGAAATCAAGACACCACCAAGGACAAAGCCAATGACAACATTCCGTTTGATATTTGGTGAAGAAGGATTTTGCGGGACAACTGCCTCATCCAATGTTGTCACGTCAGACACCTTGGTCACAGCAATAATTTTTTCTGCCGCTACATCTTTCAAGCCATTCGCGATGCGAGCTGCTTCTTGTGGATCTGGGTCTGATGCAGTGATGGACAAAATCCGAGTATCTGTCGGAACTGCCACTGAGACTTTCTTAGCAAGCTCTGCTGGAGTCATTTCCAACTTCAACTCTTCAATGGCCTGGTTCAAGACATTTTGAGAAAGGATAATCTCGCGATAGTCTTTAACCAAATAGGATCCCGCTTGAAGATCTTGGTTAGTCAAGGCATTGTTTTCTTGGTTCTGACGGCTGACCACGTAGATACGGCTGGTACTTTGATAGATCTTTTTCGCTACA
>QWCO01001023.1_pt1 | contig 13226 bp, 9 predicted proteins | sample 1972611 | NCBI WGS metagenome assembly QWCO01 (sample SAMN09866706, study PRJNA288562) | Human oral metagenome isolate term1_saliva, whole genome shotgun sequencing... | reverse complement strand
CTTAGACACCACGGCATAACCGCGTCCATCTTTGAGCGTTACAAAGTAGAAATTCTTTGTCACACTGTCCGTCAATGCTGTTGCTCCGCGTGTCCTGCGCGCACCTTCCAGATCGACCACTGCTTCAACTTCTCGATCGTCCGTCGCAACTGCACCACGAACTCCATTCGCCGGTTGCTCTGATAAAAAATCGCTCACCGCCGATACTGCTTCTTGTGGGCTCAAACGAAAAGCAGAAACCTCATTTCGATTCACTTCTGCTAGCTTAGGGTGAATTTCTTCATCACTGCCGCAAGCACAAACCAATGTTGGCAAAATGAAGAGTAAACCAACTTTTTTAAGTAACATAAACTCAATTATTATTATTAAACGGCGCAAAGATAATCACAAAACAAGTATCGACCAAATCAAAATTAATCTTTTTCACTGGCATGGAGAATAAAAGTTCCTACGATTGCAGCAGTTTTCCCTTCTTTTTCCTCCTTTTCGCGCACTGAATCCATCATAACGTAGTCCAAACACCCACTACACTCTCACCACGCAATAGCAGTTGCCGCGCCGACGGTGGGCGGTCGGGAAACCCAAGCTGCGCACCTCGCGGCCGAAAGTCTGGAGCGAAAGACCTCGCACCGCCGCGGGACAACGGCGGAGAAAACGGTCGTACAAGACTCTTATAGCTTGAAATGGATAGCCAAGCACACATCATAGCCTACTGTCCATAATGCCATCGGTGTCGCCCCTTTGAATAAGAGACGACACCGAACACTTCATAATTTATAATTCCGACAGACGAGAAACAGGCTTAGTTCGTTGCAGTGGTGTCAGCATCCTGGTGGACGGCAAAACTCACCAGACCTGCGCCATATAAATCATCGCCCAAGAATCGCACACTACGCTGATTCTTTGATTTATTGGGCGAGACAACCACATGTATCTCGTTCTTGCTCATGCTTACATAGAATGCATACCACGTGCTCGAATACTTCACACGGCCATCCGTCAAAGTGTCAATACGCAGCGTTGAATCTCTTCTATAAAAGATACCTTTCTCCACTTCAACGCTTTTGTATGCCCATTTTGTGCGAAGTTTTCCACCATCCATACGAAGCACCTTTGCAGTTGCCTCTCCGCCCGCCGCAGGGATTTTTACAAAGGGGGGCGTAGCCTTAGGTTCAGCAGAGATATCATCACAGCTCACAGCAGCGAACAAGCTGAAGAAAAAGATACTCAGCAAACAAAAACTCTTTAGGATATTCATATTTCTCATTTAGGACGGATTACAAGATACGAAGCTTTTGAACGATAATTAACAGCCTCGTTTGCTCCATTATACTCGAAGCCATCCTTGCTGTCAACATACAGAAAATAACCATTACACTTGCCGCTCCATCCTGCATTGATGTGATAGACGTGTCTCACGGTTGTCTTCCAACGTTTCCAAAAAAGGGAACCGTACCGCTGACGCTTATTAAAATCGACTATACCGTCAATTACATAGGTGTGATAGCGCAAATCGAACTGAGAAAGCACTCCTAACGAACTTGCGCCTGCAGTCATGATCACAAAACAATTGTCAGGGTGCTCAAAGTACTCTTTTACCACACGTGCGTTCTCTGACCATCCATAACCATCAAAATCGCCGTTCGCGACTACGCAATTATCATATCTTGAATGGATATATGAACCCAAGAGCGGGCGAATAAAATCCTTTGCATCAGTATTAAAGATCATCGTACTGCTTCCAATCTTTGTAGGGCTGCAATTCGCTGTAAGCCAACCCAAGAAACGTTGAGTCTCATAAACCAAAGAAGTACTATCATTCATATTTTCCCACAACACGCGTTCACCATTATGATACTTCAAATCCCTGAATCCGGGATAATTGCGAAGCGCATATAATACCTGTCCATAGGCAACAGAAGTACACCCAAATGACTCTCCATCGTAAGTTCTGTTATTGGTGGGGATCTCTTTTTTGTATGCCTCAGATTTGGGGAGTCCGACTATTGAAAATACGCCATTTTGGTTATCCCGCAGTTGCTGCCCCCACTTTACGTTCTTAAGCTTTGGCGCTGCCTCACGTATTTTTATCCACCCATCCGCCATCATTTGTTCTGGCGTTTTTTTCTCGTAGTTAGTACTCTGATTTCCTAGACTCTGACTTCGAGTATGTTTCTGCTCACCGAGCTTAGACACCACGGCATAACCGCGTCCATCTTTGAGCGTTACAAAGTAGAAATTCTTTGTCACACTGTCCGTCAATGCTGTTGCTCCGCGTGTCCTGCGTGCGCCTTCCAGATCAACCACTGCTTCAACTTCTCGATTGTCCGTCGCAACTGCACCACGAACTCCATTCGCCGGTTGTTCTGATAAAAAATCGCTCACCGCAGATGCAGCTTCTTGCGGACTCAAACGAAAGGCAGAAACATCATTTCTGCTTGCTTCTGTTACCTTAGGGCGAATCTCTTCATCACTACCACAAGCACAAACCAATGCCGGCAAGACGAGGAGCAAACCTACTTTTTTAATTGACATAGTACAAATATTATTATTGAACAGCGCAAAGATAATGACAAAACAATCAATTAGCAAAATTAAAATTGAACTTTTTTGCGCCTACAGAAAACAAAAACTCTGACCATTACAGCAGTTTCCCTTCTTTTTCCTCCTTTTTTGCGCAAATATTCCCCACAAGGCCGCCCAAAACACCCGCTACACCTCCACCACGCAATAGCAGTTGCCGCGCCGACGGTGGGCGGTCGGGAAGCCTAAGCTGCGCACCTCACGGCCGAAAGTCTGGAGCGAAAGACCACGCACCGCCGCGGGACAACGGCGGCGAAAACGGTCGTACAATACTGCCATAGCTCAAACGGAATAACTAAGCACACATCTTCGCCCACTGTCCATAACGCCATCGGTGTCGCCCCTTTGAATAAGAGACGACACCGAACACCATATTATTTAGAGTAGGACGAAAAGAAATCCGGCATCAGTTCGTAGCTGTTGTGTCCGGCTTCTGGTAAGCCCCGAAATCAAAGTCCATGGAAAAGCTGGCTTTGTGTTGACCGAGGAAAGTCACACTGCGCTGCACTTTCGTCTTGTTTGCTGCTAATACGAGTTTAATCTCCCGTTTATCCTTAGAGACATAAAACGTATACCATTCACCCGCATACTTCACACGGCCGTCTGCCAAAGTATCAATCAAGACTGCAGTTTCAGTCTGGCTATCTACCTGATTGTACGTCGTATAGATCCGTTCAAAAGTCCAATTTGTAGTAAGTTTACCGCCATCCATACGAATAATTTTAGCAGTAACTTCTCCACCTTTCGGTGATATTTCGGTAAAAGTAGGAACTGCCTTAGGCTCGGCAGAGATATCATCACAGCTCACAGCACCGAACAGGGCGAGTATACACAAACTCGAGAAAGCGAGTACTTGAAAAAAACGCATAATAATTGGTTTGGCAAAAAAGATAAATACTTCGAGGTTTGGTGCAAAGATAGACAAAATAAGGAGAGGTAAGAAACAGCATCTCCATTTTTTCTCGTTTGAGCAAAACAAAAACTCCTACGATTGCAACAGTTTTCCCTTCTTGTTCCTCCTTTTCGCACACTGATTCCATTATAACGTAGGCCAAAACGCCTCCCTACACCTCCACCACGCAATAGCAGTTGCCGCGCCGACGGTGGGCGGTCGGGAAACCCAAGCTGCGCACCTCGCGGCCGAAAGTTTGGAGCGAAAGACCACGCACCGCCGCGGGACAACGGCGGTGAAAACGGTCGTACAATACTGCCATAGCTCAAACGGAATAACAAGCACACATCTTCGCCTACTTTCCATAACGCCATCGGTGTCACCCCTTTGAATAAGAGACGACACCGAACACTTCATAATTTATAATTCCGACAGACGAGAAACAGGCTTAGTTCGTTGCGGTGCTGTCAGCCTCCTGATCGACTGCAAAACTCACCAGACCTGCGCCATACAAATCGTTACCCAAGAATTGCACACTACGCTGATTCTTTGATTTATTGGGAGAGACAACCACATGTATCTCATTCTTAGCCATGTTTACATAGAATGCATACCACGTGCTCGAATACTTCACACGGCCATCCGTCAAAGTGTCAATACGCAGCGTTGAATCTCTTCTATAAAAGATACCTTCCTGCACTTCAACACTTTTGTATGCCCATTTTGTACGAAGTTTTCCACCATCCATACGAAGCACCTTTGCGGTGGCCTCTCCGCCCGCAGCAGAGATTTTCACTGAAGGGGGCGATACGTCAGGCTCGGCAGAGATATCATCACAGCTCACAGTTCCGAACAGGGCGAGCATACACAAACTCGAGAAAGCGAGTACTTAAAAAAAACGCATAATAATTGGTTTGGCAAAAAAATAAATACTTCAATATTCGCTGCAAAGATAAACAAAATGGGGGAGGGCAAACAACTGCATCTTGTTTTTTTCTCGTTCGGGCAAAACAAAAACTCCCACTATTACAGCAGTTTTCCCTTCTTGTTCCTCCTTTTCGCGCACTGAATCCATCATAACGTAGGCCAAACACCCACTACACTTCCATCATCCGATAGCAGTTGCCGCGCAGACGGTGGGCGGTCGGGAAACCCAAGCTGCGCACCTCACGGCCGAAAGTCTGGAGCGAAAGACCACGCACCGCCGCGGGACAACGGCGGAGAAAACGGTCGTTCAATACTGCCATAGCTCGAAATGGATAGCTAAGCACACATCTTCGCCCACTGTCCATAACGCCATCGGTGTCGCCCCTTTGAATAAGAGACGACACCGAACACTTCATAATTTATAATTCCGACAGACGAGAAACAGGCTTACTTCGTTGCGGTGGTGTCAGGTTTCTGATAAACACCAAAATCAAAGAGAGCTGCCTTTGCTCCATACTCCCCAAGAAACGTCACACTGCGCCGCTTATTCGTCTGATTAGCGGTCAGCACGGCTTTAATTTCTCGCTTATCCTTTGATACATAAAACGTATACCATTCGCCCGAATACTTCACACGACCATCTGCCAAAGTATCAATCTTCACCGTTGTTTCAGTTTGTACATTACCTTCAGCATACTCCGTATAAATATATTGGTAATCCCAATTCGCGCGATTTTTACCGCCTTCCGATTGAACTATTTTTGTCGTAAACTCTCCTCCTTTCGGTGATATTTCAGCGATAGAAGGGAGCGCCTTAGGTTCTGACGACGTATCGTCACAGCTCACAGCACCGAACAGGGCGAGCATACACAAACTCGAGAAAGCGAGTACTTGAAAAAAACGCATAATAATTGATTTAGCAAAAAAGACGAATACTTCAACATTCGCTGCAAAGATAAACAAAATAGGGGGGGGGGTAAACAACTGCATCTTGATTTTTTTCTCGTTCGGGCAAAACAAAAACTCCTACGACTGCAACAGTTTTCCCTTCTTGTTCCTCCTTTTCGCGCACTGATTCCATTATAATGTAGGCCAAAACGCCTCCCTACACCTCCACCACGCAATAGCAGTTGCCGCGCCGACGGTGGGCGGTCGGGAAACCTAAGCTGCGCACCTCACGGCCGAAAGTTTGGAGCGAAAGACCACGTACCGCCGCGGGACAACGGCGGCGAAAACGGTCGTACAATTCCGTCACCGTGTGCCACTCGCCCGGCGCATCGGTCGTGGGCAGGCGATAGAAGCGCGCAAAACGCTCCGCCAAAGGCGAGAAAACGCGGAAGGGCGCGTTCGAGCGCTCCAAAGCCTCGGTTGTCGCCCGATCCAGATAGCAGGGCGCACCCGACAGCACCTCGCTGCGCAACTGCGCAAAGAGTTGCGCGTGGTCGATGGGCGAGCAGTCGATCGGGGCATTCACCTCCACACAGACGAAACGGCGCGAACCCGTGGGGTCGGTCAGCACCTCGTTCACATTGCTCGTAGCAATGAACGAGGCCACGCGCGGCAGCGCCATCAACTCCTGCCGATAAGAGCGGCGTAGGGAGAGCGACTTGAGTTGCAAGAGGTTTTTGAGCGTCGCATTTTGCCGCGGCGTGTAGCGGTCGAACTCATCGAGGTTGATCAGCCCGAGTTTCGCCAAGCGCGGTTCGTGCGCCGCCGTGGCGGTGAGTTCAAACTTGTCGGCATAGTAGTCGCTCAATTCGGGGGGCATGAGCAGGCGGCAAAAGGTGCTTTTGCGCAATCCCTGTCGGCGGCTCACGAGGAGCGGCACCAAGTCATTGGCCGTCACGGTGGGGTGCGCCATCCACTGCGCAGCCAGCGCGCGCAGCCACACCGAGAAGCACTGCACCCATAGTGCGCTCGCCGAGATGCGCTCGGCCAAGGGGCGCAAGCGGTCGCGGCCGTCCCACGCGGGGAGCTGCTCCATGAAGTGGGTGAGGGGATGGTAGGCCGGAATGAGCGCCGAGTGCAGCACGCGCTCCACATCGCGCTGCCACACCCCGATGCGCGCATCGATGGCGTGGATCGCCAGGGTATTGAAGTCCAAGGGCGTGACGCGGCGGAAGGCGGCGGCCGATCCGCGCTCGCGAAATTCGGGCATCTCGGCCAGCAGGTTGTAGCGAAACTCGTGCCGCTCCTCGAGCAGGCGCAGCAGTTGCTCGTGAAGGGGCGAAGGCTTCGCCCCCTTCTCCTCCGCACGGGGCGAAACAGCGGGAACGGCCGCTGCTGCCGCGGGCTGTTCGGTACCGACGGGTGAGGGTGCGGAGGAAACAAAATGCCGCAGGAACCAACGGCACAAGAGACGGAAAAAATTAGGCATAGTGTAAAGATTTGAAGGTGAAACAAAGGGTGCCCCGCGTTCCGCGCTCGGTCTTGCGGCGGTCGGTTTTCGACGGCAGGGAGGAGGAAGAGCAAAGGAGAAAACGCCACAGGGAGAGCGGCGATCGACTCCGACGCACAGCGGGGCTACACTTACCAATACAATCGAAGGGGGCGAAATGTGACAGTCGGCGCCCCAAAATTTTCCGACTTGCGCTGCGAAGCACCCGACACAGCACACACAAACCGCTCACTTTCAACATCAAAGGAGTACATTTCTCAAAATCACAAAAAACACAAAAACAAGCTTTTCACTCCGGTCATTTTGCTCTGCTGTGCGCTGTCGCGCTCCCCAGTCCGTCGCCTATCGGGGGTGGTGCACCCATCGACAAGCCGACAGGCCGTTGCCCCACCTTGCAGCCGCCGCCCCCGCCCTCCCTGTCGCGACGAGGAAAACAACACGACTTTCACGCCAAAGTCCACTCCTTTTCGCCGGAAATGCACCACTCTTCCTCCCTTCCCCACACGCGGGTGACACGACACGCGCTCTCGCATCGCGCACTCAGCGAGTTCGCAATTCCTGCCTTCACCCTTCACCTTCACACCTACCCGATTGATATACAAACTCTTTCGCGTGAACTTCACCCTCATTTTTTGCTTCACCGAGGTGAAGGCAAAGGGGGTGAAGCCTTCACACTTATCACCCTATTGTCCAACGATTTACACGCAACAGGTGAAGAGGTGAAGGCAAAAAACGAAAAACGGCGGACGCGCCCGCGCGCGAGGAAAACACCAAAAAGTAGCTGTATTGCACTTCGATTTTGGGAGTACGCTATTGGGGATGCGCTACGCGAACCACCCGGTCGAAAGATTAGTCAAACGCCCTCTCTCCTCACGACTTGCGCGCCCCCACACACAAGCGGACATTTCAACACGATATCATGCTCCACTCTCTTGATGGATTGTTCCATCGTGTGACAAAAAGCAACCGCAATCATTGAGTTTCAGTCTCTTTGATCGCGGTTGCACTTCTTTTCTGCAGAACATCCCTCCCAAGGTCAGATGAACCACAATTATTAGTATATCGGCAATAATGGCCGTTTATTGCCGAAAAACTAATACAAACCAAGAGATTTTATCGCGCTTGCGCAAGCAGCACGTCTATCTCATCTCCACTAAAAAGCCATTGGTTTCAACGTTGGGGCTTTTCCTCCCCGAATCGGGCTGTCGATGGTCATTGGTTCGACTCGAGGGAGCTTCGCCGTCTCAATGAGGTGGAGATAGGCCGACTGCACAGGAGGACATCATGCCCGATGCCGGACAAACAAAAAGCCGCCGCTCCGAAAGAGCGACGGCGATAGGGGTAAGGCTAAGTGCGCGATCAACCACGCTTCCAAACGCTTTCGACGGCGTTGCCTTCGCTGCGCACCAAAGTGACTTTCACACTCGGATAGTTTTTGAGATCTTCGGTGGGCAAGACGAGGGTGAAGCGAGCATCCATCCACTTGTAGCCTTCGGGGCTGATGAAGGGCAGGAACAGACGACGCGGGGCGCGGTTGCTTCCCTTGCGCGTTTCGAGGAGTTCCTGGGGAGTGGTCGTGACGAGCCACGCGTGGGCAGACACATCGTGAGCTTTGCCCTCGGCATCCACACCTTCGACCTTCACGCCGCCCAGTCCACGCACGACAGCGCTCTTGGGATATTCGAACTTGGCATACTTCACCTCCTTGTTCCAGCCGTAGGCGGCATTGACCTTGTAGAAGGTGCTATCTTTGGGGGTGACGTTGGCCAACGACAGGGTGTCGCCGGTTACGGTGCACGCCAAACGCGTTTCACTGCCTACGGCTTTTCCCTCTACCTTAAGACCGGTGGGCGTCACGAAACCACCGATGACGGAGGTAGCGTCTTCGGGAAGTTTACCGTTGAAGTAATCTTCGTTGACTCGGGTCACACTCGCGTCGCTGAGGATGGCATGGGGTGTCGCCGCGGGTGTCTGCCACTTACCGTCTACGAATTGGGCGCGCGGTGTTTCGGGCACATTCGACATTTCGCCGTCCTTGTCGCAAGAGGCTACACTCAGTACGGAAACTCCTCCCAACACGAGGGAGCAAGCCAAAGAGAAGGTCATTTTCTTCATAGGTAATTATCGTTTGGATCGTTTATTGGTTCCGGGGATGAAAAACTCCATCTCCCCCTCAACAAGTCTACAGCGCCACCGAAGAGATGAGCGTGCGAAAAAACGGCAGTTTCGAATTTATTCTCGTTGAGAGATGGATGAGATTGCAAATATAAAAACTTCAAACAGCACAAAACAAAATATACCACAAAAATAACACCACAAACAATTTTACCTCGTCTTTTGCCATATTAGAATATACAAAAAGCAACTAAATTCGCATTTCGACAAACAAACTCAGAGATTGAATGATAAACGAAGCAAGAAAAACATATTTCATTGACAAACGAAAGTTTTATCGTACAGGAATAACACAACACAAGAGAACAGACACAGAATATACCACAAACAAGACATTTTTATGCATCGTTTTTTCTTGAGACACCGCTTGAAAAGCGAAAAATTGCGGAATACGCAAAAAAACCAATTTCCCCATTTTCGCCGGAAATGAAACGCAAGAGAGCGAAATCGTTTTCGTATCTTTGTGCCCGTCCACCGGTTTGCACGGAGAGCCGTGCCCGGGGTCTCACACAACTTTTTTACTTTCATCGCAATGAAAAAACTTCTCACTCTCTTGCTTGGGTGGTTTGCCTTCGTCGCATTGGCCCTCGGTCAGCGCGTGGTGGGACGGGTGGTCGATGCCGAGACGGGCGCGCCCATTCCGTTTGTCAACCTCTTCTACAAAGGCACGCAGGTGGCTACGCAAAGCGACGTTGAGGGACGCTTCCACATTGCCTACCGACAAGGGCAACTCTTCGCCTCGTCGGTGGGTTACGTTTCGCGTTCCGTTCGACCGACGGCCGGCGGCGACAGCCTCATCATTGTTCTCAAATCGGCCGATCTCGGTTTCGGTGAGGCCACGGTGAAGGCGAAACGCACCAAGTATTCGCGCAAAGACAACCCGGCTGTGGAATTTATGCGCAAGGTCATTGCCGCCAAGAAAGGCAGCGACCTCAAACTCCACGACTACTATGCGCTGCAGCAATACAGCAAACTGAATTTCGCGGTGAGTGACGTCACACCGCGGGTGCTCGAGGACGGACAGCTCAAACGGATGCCCTTCCTCAAAGACCATGTGGAGATTTCGCCCGAAACGGGCAAACTAATCTTGCCCCTCACCGTCGACGAGACGGTGACGCAGCAGTTGTGGCGCAAAAGCGACCAAACGCACAAAAACATTGTGATCGGGCAGCGCAGTGAAGGCATCAACGACCTGATCAATACGGGCGATGTGCTCAACGCGATGATGAAGGATGTGTTCACCGACGTGAACCTCTACGACAACAACATTCGCTTGTTGCAATATCAGTTCATCTCTCCTCTCTCTTCGACCGACGGTATTGCGTTCTACCGCTATTTTCTCACCGACACCACGATGATCGACGGCGATCGCTGCATCGAGGTGCAGTTCACCCCCAACAATGCGCAGGATTTCGGTTTCTCGGGCGAACTCTATGTGCTGGCCGACAGCACCTATCGCGTGAAGCGCGTAAAAATGGGGGTGCCAATGAACACGGGTATCAACTTTGTGCAGTCGATGAAGATCGATCAGACGTACGAAGAACTGCCTTCGGGCGAACAGGTGCTGACGAAAGACCACATGCTGGTGCTGCTCAAGGCGGCGAAGAACCTGCACGAGTTTCAGGTGAAACGCAGCACAACCTACTCGGGTTTTGCCTTCGATTCCATCCCCGATGCGGCCTTTAAGTTCGCCGGCTCGACGCGCACCCTGGCCGATGCGCAGATGCAGGAGGATGCCTTTTGGGCGGAACACCGCCCGGAGCATCTCACGAACACAGAGAAGAGTATGAACTCGTTTGTGACGAGCCTGCAAAACCTGCCGGGGGCGAAACCCGTGATTTGGGTGGCGAAGGCGCTGATCGAGAACTTTGTCGAAACCTCGATTGACCCGAATGTGCCCTCAAAGGTGGATTTGGGACCGATGAACACGGTGATCACCACCAACGACGTGGACGGCCTGCGCCTGCGCCTCTCGGCACAGACCACGGCGCACCTCAACAAGCACCTTTTTGCCAAGGGCTACTTGGCCTACGGTTTCAAAGACCACCGCTGGAAGGGCATGGGCGAATTGACTTACTCGTTCGTGCCGAAAAAATACTTGCCGCGCGAGTATCCGGTGGCCAACTTGGTGCTGTCGTACCGCGACGACGTGATTGCGCCCTCGGACTTCCACCTGCCGACCGACAAGGACAATGTGTTCTTGGCATGGAAGTGGACGAACGTCGACCACATGATGTACAACCGGAACCTGAAACTGCACTTCGAACGCGAATGGGCGAACGGTTTCCGCCTCAAAGCGCAGGTGCAGCACGACCACAACGAACCGACCTCGGCGCTCTTCTATCAGCCGGTGGGGGCAACGGCGGCCTTGGGACTCGGGCGACCGGCAACGTTCGACGAATTGCAGGCGGCGGGCCTGGATGCAGCAGCGGTGAACGTGCCGTTCCTGAACACGAGCGACGTTTCGTTCCTGCTCGAATATCAACCCGGCGCGACCTTCATCAACACCAAGCAGCGCCGCATGCGCGCCAACCACAACGCCCCGATCTTTACCCTCAGTCACACGATGGGCGCCAAAGGGCTGTGGAGCGACTACACCTACAACAACACCGAACTGGCCATCTACAAACGCTGGTGGGTGAAGTCGTGGGGCAAACTCGAGACGCATGTGAAGGCCGGTGCGCAATGGAACCGCGTCCCCTTCCCCCTCCTGCTCATGCCGTGGGCGAACACCTCGTATGTGAAAGAGGATGCGATGTTCAACCTCGTGAAGAACATGGAGTTCATGAACGACCGCTATGTCTCGGCCATGATGTCGTGGGACTTGAACGGCAAGATCTTCAACCGCATTCCGCTCTTGAAGCGACTCAAATGGCGCGAATATCTGGGGGTGAATGCCTTGTGGGGCACGCTCACCGACAAGAACAACCCCTATTTGGCGCAAAACGCCGGGGCGACGGATCTCTATTACTTCCCCTCGCGCTTCACGGCCGCAGGTTATGAACAACAGAGCCGCGTGATGGATCGAAACACGCCTTATGTGGAAGCGATCGTGGGTATCCACAACATTTTCAAGGTCATCCACGTGCAGTATGTGCGCCGCCTGACTTACCTGAACGAACCGGGCTCGATCTACGGCGACACGCACCGTTGGGGCATCCGCTTCATGTTCCGCGCCACGTTCTAAGTGCTGCTCGCTTTTCTTACATTTTGGCGATACGCCAAGACTTCGGCCGGCCACACACCGCAAACACACAAAAACAATGTGCCGCCTCTCAATCGAGAGGCGGCACATTTTCGTTGGTGCTAAGGGAGGAAGAAGCGAGGCGGTTATTTCGCTTGCTTCGTTCCCTTGGGGAGCATGATGATCGTGGCACAGTTGCCGTCGCGCAGCAAGACCTTGTTGGCAAAACGTTGCACATCGGCACTTGTGAGCGATTTGATCGCTTCGAGATTACCGGTGCGGTTGTCCTTGTTCCACATGTTCTTCTGTTCGATGAGGGCCTGCCAGTAGTTGTTGTTGCGTTGTTGCTCTTCGTACTGCTTGATCTCGAAACGCTTCACTTCTTCGAGTTCGTCGGGACGAACACCGTTTTTGGCCAGTTCGTGCAAACCTTCCTTCATGAGCAGGAGCACCGAGTCACACTTTTCGGGGGTGAAGGGAGCATACACCTGCATCGAGTAAGTATTGCGCACGCCGTAGTCGAGCGAAGCGTCGGCCCCCACGGAGTAAGCCATACCGTGATCCTCGCGGATCGATTTGAGGTAGCGCTTGGTCAGCACCTGACCAAAGGCGTCGGCCGCCACCGCATCTTTGAGGTTGTAGGGCTGTTCACCGTTCCAAACCTGGACGAGCATCGCCTGCGGGCTTTCGAGTTCACGCTCGAAACGATTCATGAGCATGCCCGTGCGGGGACGAATGCCGAGGTCGGTGTAAGTTTCGCGCTTCTTCACGCCGGGAAGCGGGGCGATGTACTGCTCGCAGAAGGTGCGAAGCGAATCTTCGTTGAGTGCTCCGATGAAGTAGAAATCGAAATCGCCGGCGGAAGCGAAACGTTCGCTGTAGAGGCGTTTGATCTCGTCGTAGCTCACCTTGTCGAGATCGGCAAGTTTGAGGGGTTCGGTGCGGGGATTAGGCGCATAGAGCGTGGTGCGCACGGAGTCGCCGAAGGCTTTTTGCGGATTCTTGTCGGCATTTTCCAACTGCGTGCGAAGCGAAGCCATGACGTTGTGGAAGGCGTCGGGATCGTT
>QWCO01000912.1_pt1 | contig 13278 bp, 10 predicted proteins | sample 1972611 | NCBI WGS metagenome assembly QWCO01 (sample SAMN09866706, study PRJNA288562) | Human oral metagenome isolate term1_saliva, whole genome shotgun sequencing... | reverse complement strand
CAACGACTCAATCGGCTGCGGATGACTCATCATTGGTATCGCGGCTGGTTGGTGTGTTGGTGGTGGCGATGTGTGTGGCGCGCGGCCGACAAGCTAGAGTGATTCCGAATAGCTGATGATCTTTGCGTGGTGTAAGCGATAAATAGGACTGCACGAAATGATAGCGCGAAGATTGGCAGCTGATGAATGGTTAAAGCCTGATATAATAAGACTATGAAAGTGCTCGACAAGCCGAAAATCGACCGTCCCCGCGAGAAATTGGCACGTTACGGTACGGCGCGGCTGAGCGACTTGGAGCTGTTGATGGCGATTATTGGCAGCGGTAATGCTCGGGCCGGTGTCGGCAAGATTGCGCGCGAGGTGCTGAAAATTTTGCGTCAAAAGGGCGGTGATGTTTCGTATGATGATCTGCGTAGCGTGGTTGGTTTGGGTGAAGCGAAAATCTCGGTGATTTTGGCGAGTTTGGAACTGGCGCGGCGGTACTTGCTGGACAGCGACCAGCCAATCATCGACAGTCCAGAAAAGGCGGTCGAGCTACTGGCCGACATTCGCGACAAAAAGCAGGAATATTTTGTTTGCCTGACACTGGACGGTGCGAATCGTTTGATTGCCAAGCGGGTGGTGACTATCGGTACGTTGACGGCCAGTCTGGTACACCCGCGCGAGGTTTTCGCCGACGCCATCGCCGATCGTGCCGCCAGCATCATCGTGGCACATAATCATCCGAGCGGGAGTATGAGACCAAGCCAGGCCGACATAGAAACGACCAATCGGCTCAAACGTGCCGGCGAACTACTTGGCATACCTCTTATGTCTCATTTATTAATCACCAAGCAATCCTTCCGAACCATCGATTAGAAAAATGTTATAATAACTCTGATGATTAACTCTGATTATCAGGCAAAGTATATTGCCCATGAGCTTGAGCGCGTCTATGCTAACGATGACGTTGCTAAGTTGTCGGGCTTGATGTTCGATGCTCAGATTATCCCGACACCGCACCAAATTGACGCGGCGCTGTTTGCATTAAACTCACCAATGGCTCGCGGTATTATCTTGGCGGATGAAGTCGGCCTCGGTAAAACTATTGAGGCAGGTATCGTTATCATGCAATACTACTCGGAACGCAAACGAAAGATCCTGATTATTGCGCCGTCGAGCTTGCGCCAGCAATGGGCGCAGGAATTGCAAGAAAAGTTCAATTTACCAGCAACCGTTGTCGACTCCAAATGGATGAAGGCAAAAAGAACCATCGAAAAAGACGGCATCTATATTTGTTCTTACGAATTTGCCAATCGCCATTCGACAAGGTTATCAAACGGCTGGAATTTGCTAGTTCTTGATGAGGCGCATAAGTTAAGGAATTTTTATAATAACCAAAAGGGTATCGCTAGTGCGGTCTCTGATATCGCTAAAGGTTCTGAAAAATCGCTGCTCCTCACAGCCACGCCTCTGCAGAATAGACTTGAAGAATTATACGGCTTAGTGTCGGTTGTTGACCCTAAATATTTTTATAAGCTTGATGTTTTTCGCCAACGCTATATTAAGTCAAATCATCCGTTTGCACTCGATGATCTTCGCTCGCGCATGAGCAAAATTGCCAAGCGTACTTTGCGATCGGAGGTCAAGAAATATATTAAATACACTGACCGTATTGCCAAGACGGTGCAATTTGAACCATCTGGCGATGAGCAAAAATTATATGAGCTGGTGGACGAATATTTGCATCGCGATAAACTGTATGCATTTGCATCTTCGCAGCGCCACTTGTCAGCGCTGATTCTTCGCAAACGTCTCGGTTCATCCACGTTCGCAGTTGCCAGTACACTCCGGAATATTGTACGGCGCATGGAGGAAGAGTATGCTGCGGGTAAGGTTCGCGATAACCGCGGTGGCTTGATTGATGAGCTGGGTGATCTGAACGATGAAGAAATTGAGGCATTTGAGGAGACTGGCGCTTACGATGACTATATAATTAAATCGGCCAAAGAGCGCGCCGAGTTTCAGGCTGAAATCGATGAACTAAAATCATACGCCGACTTTGCTGATTCAATCAAAGAAAATGTCAAAGCCGAAAAATTGGTCGAGGCGATCAATGTCGGCTTTAATGCACTGGAATCAAAAGCTGCTCGCAAAGCAATTATTTTTACCGAATCAACCCTTACGCAGAACTATATCGCCAAAACGCTTAAAAAGCAGGGCTATGATGGAAAAATAGTGTTATTCAACGGACAAAATAACTCGCCGGAAAGTACCGAGATTTATCGCCAATGGTTGGCGGATAATGAAAATTCCGATGTCGTTACTGGTATAGAATCAGCGGACCGCCGCAAGGCGTTAATTGATAAATTCAAAGATGACAAAATGCAGATCATGATCGCCACCGAAGCGGCCAGCGAAGGTATCAACTTGCAATTTTGCTCCATGCTAATTAATTATGACTTACCATGGAATCCGCAGCGCGTTGAACAGCGAATTGGGCGAGTCCATCGCATGGGGCAGAAATACGATGTTGTTGTGGTGAATTTTAGCAATCAAGGCAATGTCGCCGAGCAGCGAATTATTGAACTATTGACTGACAAATTTAGTTTGTTCAAAAGTACATTTGGCGCCAGCAATGATGTACTAGGCGCGATTGAAAGCGGACTGGATTTTGAAAAGAAAATTAGCGATATTTTGAACACGTGCCGCACCGATGATGAGATTAGCCAACGGTTTGAAAAGTTACAAGAAGAATTTAAGATAGAAATTGATACTGAGCAACAAGCGGCGCGTACCCGGATTTTTGAGGGGCTTGATCCTCACGTGCAAGATCGTTTCCGCCGCTACGACGAGCAAGCTGAAGAAGCCTTTACGCGCTTTGAGCGATTGTTTATGAACCTGACGCGCTATATACTGCGCGGCAACGCGTCGTTTGCAAACGAACACGTTTTTGATCTAAAAACTGCACCGGAAAAAAACATCGAATGCGGAACATATTTCTATAAAACTGAACGCTTGCTGCACGCTCGGCAATACAAATATGCCGACGATTTGGCAGAATATGTGCGCCGTACAGCAAAGACTGCGCCAACGCCGCCAGCAGAACTTATCTTTGACATGAGCCAGTCTGATCGAGTCGCTTCTGAGGTTAAAAAGCTGATCGGCGCCCGCGGCACAATGGTTGTCGAGCAGGTAACCTTTCCGATGAAAATAGGCTCTTCGGATATGAGCGAAAGTTACATTTTGGCGTCAGCGCAGACAGAAGACGGTATGTTGCTTGATACGGAGACTTGCCGCAAGATCCTCGAGCTATACGCTGCTGATAGCAACCAAAAAGCAGTTGCCCCTACAGAAGTGTTGCAAAATCACCTGGCTCAGCAAATTGCCGAACGTCAAGAGGAAGTCAAGGGTCGCAACACTGACGCTTACCTTGACAAAAAAGACCTACTAGAGCGTCAATACAAAGACAAGATTGTTGAATACGAAATGAAAGTCGATAAGCTTGACGCTAAAATCAGAGACTTGCAAAAACAAGAGCGCCAAGCGGGCGACGCCGCCTCTCGTCTAAAAATTGCCAGCGAAGTCCAAGTTTTGCGCAAAAAAGTCCGCGCCCTCAACCGCGAGAAGTATGACCTTGAAGACAGCATGGATGAGCAAATCTCAAATAAAATAGCCCTGGCGCAGCACGCGTCGGAGGGGCAAGTTGTCACAGAGAGATTATTTGCGGTTGATTTTAGCATACGGTAAGTTAGTATGCGGAGTTAATCCATAGGCGAATATTGTATAATATAGATATGGAGAATATAGAAACGCTTTTGAGCGCAACCAATGTATATATAGACGAATCTGGTCATACCGATGATCCGAGCAGTAATACTATGGTGCTCGGCGCGCTTTGGATTAGTGTTCCTCAGCTTTCTCTATTTACCGATGCGATCAGAACAGTCAAAAAGAAGCACGACATAGCTTCGCATAGAGAGATTAAATGGACGAAAGTAAGCCCGGCGAAGCTTGATTATTACAAAGAGTTGGTCGATGTATTCTTTGCTGTTGAACAGGTAAATTATCGAGCAGTGGTCATTAATAAATCAATTATTGATTATGAAGCTCACAATAAGACGCGAGATGACTTTTATTATTCAATGACTTATATTCTTGTCAGGACTATTGCAGAAAAAAGATATGGTGATATGCGTCTTTTTCTTGATTATAAAGATGCTTGGTCTGGTATAAGGACTACAAAACTTGCAAGCTACTTAAGGAATACGGGTAGATTACACAATGCTTCACTGCTTGCGCAGCCTTTGCGTTCGCATGAAGTCATCGGTCTTCAAATAGCCGACTTGTTTACTGGTGCTGTTATGTATGCGAATAGGCCGCAGGAAGAGCAAAAATCAGATGCAAAAAAAGAACTTATATCGTACATAGAGCATAGTTCTGGGCAGAAGCTGACGTGTGGTACGCCTCATAGTTCAGAAAAGATCAATATACTCATGTGGGAGCCGAAAAAATAGATGTATCCGGATTGGCTGCCGTTGCCTCTTAATCTAAGGGGTTCTTACGACGAAAACATAAAGGAGTTGCTAGAAGTGTTCAATAGAGACTTTATAAGTTCCAATAATCCAGTTGTTGACGGATATAGAGTCATAGTGAATAATAATCTAGACCCAAGTTGGCAAAACTTGCAACTAACCTATGGTTTTACTCATATGATAACTAGAGGGAACGGGCTAAGGGTCATAGATTACGATCGCGCTAATAAGCTACCGTGGGTGCGCGCTATTCTCGATAACTACAAACAGCCTGAGGTGACTGCATTCTGGGCTGAGCATATTAAAGGCGACAGGTTATACTTGTGGTTAGAAGAACACGATTTTGTGGTTATTTTGTCACCGCTAGTGAGCAAGAGAGCTTCTTTAAACTCGGAAAGTATCATTGTGACTGCTTATTCAGTCGATTCATATCGGAATTTTAGTAAAATACGTGATAGGGCGACAAGGTTTTTATAGAAAACAAGAAGTGCCCATGAGGACACTTCGAGGGTTAATTCATACAACCTGGTACGTTAACATAATTAGTATAGCATAGGATTATAATTAAGTCAATAGTTTCAGTGTTTTGTCAATAGCATAAGCGTATTTTATCCACAGGTTACATCTGTAAAAATTGAATACATTTTTTATCAAAAAACTATTGACAGGTTTCTCTTTACTGTAATCGCTGCTTATTTATTTAATGACAAAAGCATTCTCCATGTCTGTTATATTTTGGAGAGTATTTTATATAAATCTGATGCTTTGGTTTTTGTTACAGGAGGGCGTCAAGCGGGTTTGTATGGTCGTTGAGGTTGTTGTGGTATAATCTCAATTGAGGCAGGTACGGTATGTTGTGCCAAATCTGTCCTGTACATTCCTAACCTTTTCTTGTGCGTTATTGCGAAGAGCTTGTTGGCGTTTACGCCGGTATCGTTGATACCATAACGGGCCTGGCACGCGCTGATGTGGGATAATGTTAATGTAACCTATATAATAGGTGCGCAGCGTTATCCTCAGTCGGCGGATGGCCTCCTGGTTGTGTAGTGTTGGCTATTTGTCTACTCTTTAGTTTTGCTTTTCGTAAATGCGCAGCGGCGAAATAGCCGAATTAAAGGAAAGGAGAGGATATGCTAGTAATTAGCTATAAGAATCTGACCATTCAGATCGACAGCACTACACTAGCTCTACTGATCTTCATGTTTATGAAATAGGTAGAGCACCATGACTTGCTATTAACACCCAATAATTAATGGTGAATCATGGTGAATCAGAAGTGTATTACAACTACAAAATTGTGTAGGGATATTCTTAAAATTCCTAAGGAAGAACTCTTGGCTCTGCTGGCCGACAGACAGTCTTATTATGTACCGTTCGAAAAAAAGAAAATTACGGCTGGAGGTCGGGTTAAGATTAGAACCATTGAGCCTCCTCATGGATATCTTAAAAGAGTTCTTAAAAAAATTAACACCACGGTTTTGCAGCCACAGATGGAGAGGCTACCATATGGAGTAATGGGTGGCAGAAAGGGATATTCTGTCGTTGATAATGCAAAATATCATGCGTCCTCGCCTGCTCTCATGAAGTATGACATTAAAGACTTCTTTCCTTCTATCAAATATGTCGACGTCTTCCATATATTTCGATACCAGCTTAATTATTGCGAAGAAGCTGCTAATATTCTTGCGCACTTGACTACTTTTGAGAATTCTCAGCACGGGGTGCACGTTCCGCAAGGTTCACCAACTAGCATGAGTATAGCTATATTTGCGGTTGAGAAGATGTCGTGTGTAGTCGATGACTATTGTAGAAAAAACGGACTAAAATTTTCAATTTGGGTTGATGATATCACTATATCCGGCTCATACGACAAACTGTGTAGGCATAGATCGACAATTAACCATATACTAAACTCTACGCACTACAGAATTAATCCTGATAAGGACAGTGGAATAGTGAAAAAAGGACAAAAAGGACGGAGTGTTACTGGTGTGATAATCGCTAACGACGGTAGATTGACAGTTGGACATAGTAAGCTCTCTCGTCTGCGGAGGCAGGTTAAACGTTCAACTAGACCGTCTGATAAACTAAGGGGTAGATTGCAGTTTTTGCTACAAGTTAATAAGCCTCAGGCCCGTAGGTTAATACATGAATATACAGAAAAGCATCGCAAAAATTGATATAATACGAGATAAGTGATAAATAGAGGTATTAGGAATAAAATATATGCAGAATTATGAAAATCAAAATTTAAATCAATTACCATCCACCTCTCCCAACTTCCGAACCGACCTAGCCAAAAAACTGGAAGAGTTAGTGCCGGAGGCGATTGCGGATGGTAGGGTGGATGTAGTTAGGTTGAAGGAGCTGCTGGCGGAAGATGCTGATGAGCCGAATGAGAGGTTTGGGCTGTTTTGGCCGGGTAAGAAGCAGGCGCTGCGGGCAGCCCAGGACCCGACAACTGCGACACTCAGGCCTGCTAAGGATGAGAGCAAGGATTGGGATACGACCAATAACATTTTCATTGAGGGCGATAACCTCGAGGTGCTGAAAGTATTGCAAAAGCAGTATCACAACAGCATCAAGATGATTTACATCGATCCGCCGTATAACACTGGCAAAGATTTTGTCTATCCGGACAACTTCAAGGAAGGTCTGCAAAACTACCTGGAGTTTAGTCAGCAGGTGGACGAAGGCAACAAAAAGATCAGTACCAATACCGAAACCGCCGGTCGTTATCACAGCAATTGGCTGAATATGATGTATCCACGCTTGAAGCTGGCGCGTAATTTATTGACCGATGATGGGGTGATATTTATTTCAATTGACGACGCCGAACAAGCTAACTTAAAGAAAATGTGTGATGAGATTTTTGGTGAGGGCAATTTTATCGCACAATTTATATGGAAGTCAAAATTGGGCAAAGTTGGAACAACTACTACAGTATCGACGATCCATGAGTATATACTCTGTTATACACGAAATGCTAGCTTAACATCTTTCAAAATGATTGAAAAAGAAACTGACGGTAGACGAGAAAACCTTCGACAATGGGGCCAGGCAGACAGGAGAGAAGACAGGCCATCTATGTATTATCCAATAACCATTGATGGCGTTACAGTTTATCCAAAAAGAACTGACGGTAGCGATGGTAGATGGCGTGTAAGTGAACAGAGAGCTAAGGAACTTGCCGATGCGGGAATGCTTGTATTATCACGAGGTGAGTATTTTGATACAATTTATAGAATTTTTTCTGCAGGAGTTAGCATCACTCCCTTTGAAACTATATTAGACGGAGTTGGAACTACAGCTAGAGGTTCTAAAAAGCTTGGTGGGTTGAATATGCAGGCATTTTTTGACTATCCTAAACCAGTTGAGCTGATTGTTTATCTTATGAATTTGATAACTAAAGAGAGTGATACTATTTTAGATTTCTTCGCTGGTTCCGCCACCACCGCCCATGCCGTCATGCAACTCAATGCCGAAGATGGCGGTAATCGTAAGCACATCATGGTGCAGCTGCCTGAGCCGACCGATGAAAAGAGCGAGGCGTTTAAGGCTGGCTATAAAAAGATTAGTGATATTGCCCGCGAGCGTATCAATCGGGCGGGTGAAAAGATTAAAGCCGATTTTGCCGATAAGCTGGCTGAGCGTGAGACTCCGCTGGATGTTGGATATCGTACTTACAAACTGGCTGACACCAATTTCACCAAGTGGCAAAGCGCGCCGACGGGCGATTTGACCGAATTGCAGGCACGACTTGATCTGATGCGCGAAAGCAGTAACGATAATGCTAGCGAGGAAGATTTACTGGTGGAAGTGCTTTTGAAAATGGGTTTGCCGCTGACTACGCGCACTCAAACCGTCGACGTCGATGGTCTGCATGTATATCAAGTCGTCGCCGAGGGCGATTCGACGGAAGGTCAGCCAGTGCTGTATCTCAACGAACACGCCAAGCCGACATTAGAACAATTACGCGCCATTATCACCGACCTGACTCCGAGTAAGTTTGTTATTCTCGACGACGCCTTCCAGGGTGACAACCAGCTTAAAACCAATCTGGTCCAAACTTGTAAAAGCTATGATGTAGAATTGTGGACGGTGTAAGATGAATAATATTTTTGAACAATCAAAAAAAATTAACGAACATGGCGTCGAGTATTGGACTGCACGTGATATGTACAGGATACTGGAATATTCAGAGTATAGAAATATCTTGCCAGTAATAGAAAAAGCGAAGACTGCAGCAGAGAATAGTGGTGCAGTTGTCCACAACCATTTCGTGGATATCAACGAAATGGTCGCTATTGGTTCTGGTGCACAGCGTGAGCTTGATGATATCATGCTTGATCGTTATGCTTGTTATCTAGTTGTACAAAACTCAGATCCTTCAAAAGAAGTTGTTGCTCTTGGCCAAACTTATTTTGCTATACAAACCCATAGACAGGAGCAGGCAGATAGTCTGATAGAAGATCGTAAAAGGGTAATGCTTCGAGATGAAATCAGTAAACATAACGCAAGTTTGGCCAGCTCTGCAAAAGAAGCTGGTGTTGCAGATTTCGCACGATTTCAAAACGCAGGCTATAAAGGATTGTATGGTGGACTTACGGCTAAGCAAATTCATCAGCGTAAAAATCTAAAAAAGTCACAACAGATACTTGATCATATGGGGAGTGAAGAGTTGGCAGCGAATCTATTCCGTGCAACTCAAGCTGATGCAAAGCTAAGACGCGAGGGTATACGAGGAGAATATAGTGCCAGTCTTGCACATTATGAGGTGGGACAAAAAGTTCGAAATACGATAAAAGACCTAGGTGGTACTATGCCAGAGAATCTTCCTGTTACGGACGGTATCGGCCGAGCCAAAACACGTATTAAATCTGCAGACAAGAAGAAATTACGGGATGGTAGTGCGTATGAAAATTAAATACGATTCCAGCCAGCCGTTCCAGTTGCAAGCTATCAGCGCTATTACTGGTGTTTTTGAAGGGCAGCCTGACGGTGCTGATGCGTTCGATGCGGTTTTGCAGTCGCGATCGGTGCGCGGTGCCCAGGTCGGGCTGTTCGACGAAATTGGTGCAATTGGCAATAATTTGCTGCTTGATGACGATGCTATTTTGGAGAATGTTCGGTCAATTCAAAACGACAACGGCATCGCTCCGGTTAAAGAATTGGACGGCATGAACTTTTCCGTGGAGATGGAAACTGGCACTGGCAAGACGTATGTATACTTGCGTACAGCGCTGGAAATGGCGAAATTGTATGGTTTTTCGAAATTTATTATCATCGTGCCGAGCATTGCCATCAAAGAGGGCGTGAAAAGTAGCCTTGATGGCATGCGTGAACACTTTACGCGTGAGATGGGGTATAGCCCGTATGAAGCGTCGGTGTATGATGGTAAAAATCCAGAGGTGGTACAGAGTTATGCTACCAGCACTATGACGCAGTTTATGGTCATGACAATTGATGCAATTCGCGGTAATAAGAATACACGAGTAATTCATCAAGAACGCGACAAGCTAAATGGTATTGCCCCAATTGAATATCTGGCTGCTGTCAATCCGATTGTCATTATGGACGAGCCGCAAAATATGGAGAGTGAACTGTCGACGAGTGCGATTAAGGATTTGAACCCGATGTGCACATTGCGCTATAGCGCCACGCATACTAACGAATACAACATGATGTATCGGCTTGATCCAGTTGACGCTCATCGAGAGAAGTTGGTAAAAAGTATCGTGGTGGCGAACGCGCAGCAAGAGGGCAGCGATGCCAAGCCGTATATCAAGCTGATTGATGTGCGCAACACGCCGAAACTTCAAGCATATGTTGAAGTGCTGGTTCGCGACAAAAACGGTAAGGTCGGACGAAAACCGCTTTGGGTGAATCATCATGACAAACTGGATATTCGCACCGGTAATAGTATTTATGAAGGCTATACCATCAATGAAATTTCGACGGTTCCAGCGAGTGTGGAAGTTGGATCGCAAGGGGTCCTGATGCTTGGTGAAAATTGGGGCGGCAATGAAGACCAGGTTATGCGTGAGATGATTCGTGTGACCATCGCCGAGCATATCAAGCGAGAATATTTACTGCGCGATCAAGGGATTAAAGTGTTGAGTCTATTTTTTGTTGATAAAGTGGCAAGTTATTTGGAATATGATGCTGACGGCAATATGATTGACGGAAAATTTGCCCGCTGGTTTGATGAATTATACCAGGAAGAGCGAAGAAAGAGCCGTTTTTACGAAGATATTATGCCTGAAGACCCAAGTGAAGTTCGGAAAGCATACTTTGCTGAGATGCGTAAGGGTGGCAAAACAAGCTTCGTCGACAGTAAAGAAGGTAAGGGCAATGCACAGGATGAGTCGGCTTATGACCTAATCATGAAAGGCAAAGAAAAGCTGCTTGACCAGGCAAATCCAGTACGGTTTATTTTTAGCCACTCGGCACTGAAAGAGGGTTGGGATAACCCGAACGTATTTCAAATTTGTATGATGCGCGAGAGTGGCAGTGAAAATGATCGCCGACAGACGATTGGGCGGGGTTTGCGCTTGCCAGTGCGTCAGGACGGTACGCGAGTGTTTGACGAACAGATCAATCAGTTGTTGGTGGTTGCTAATGAATCGTATCGTGATTTTGCTAATAATTTACAAAAGGAATATAAGAAAGCTGGTGTTAAGATTGGTTTTGTGCGGCGTGGTGAGTTTGCGCGAATACCACTACATGACGATCCAAACAGTACATTGGGACATCAGAAATCAAATGAGGTCTGGGAGTGTTTGCGGCGCCGCAGTATGATTGATGACGAGGGTCGCGTGCTGGCCAATTTCACGCCGAATAATATTGGTTTTACACTTGATCTACCTGGCGATTTGCAAAAATATCATGCCGAGGTGGTGGATATTATTGAGGGCTGTAAAATTGATAAATTTGTTAAGGATGCGCGTAAAAAAGAGAAGATTCGTCCCAATAAAGAAGTTTTGTATAGTCCGCTACTTGAAGAATTGTGGAAGCGAATTTCTGAATTACAGGATAGCACTGGTCTCACTCGACGAACAATTGTTGACATTTTGATCGGTAGTGGTCGGCTGCATGAATTCTTGAAAAACCCGTATGACTATGTGCAGATGGTGAAGAGTGCAATTAAGTCGGTACTGGCGCAGGTCGTGGTGGACGGCGTTGAGTATGAAAAGATGGGTGAGCGTAGTTATGAACTTCGCAATTTCCAAAAAGATAGCGATGAAGAAGTCGAACGATTTATTGATCGACTGTATCAAGTTAAAAATCAACAAAAAACGGTGACAGATAGATTGGTGCTGGATTCGGCGACTGAACAAAAGTTTGCTGAATATTTGGATAGTCGTGAAGATATCAAATTATTCCTCAAGCTGCCGTCGAAATTTACGATACCAACGCCAGTTGGTGACTACAATCCAGACTGGGCAATTGTCAAAGAAGTCAATGGTGTAGAAAAAATATATATGGTGCGTGAGACGAAGAATGGTGGTGAACGCGAAGACGAGTTGCATAAAATTGCTTGTGCCAAGAAACATTTTGAGACAATTGGTATGTGTGATTACGCTAAGTCAACACCTGATGATTGGCGGGTGTAAGTATGTCAATAGAGAGCTGCGAGATACCCTCAGGATAATATATGGACAAGCCAAACAAAACTATTACCATCGCTCGCGCCATCATCCGTATCGGTGATGCTGCTAGAAATGCCAATGATTATAGTTTGCTGGGCGCGCTGCATGAGATGGTGGAGCAATTGTCACAGCATGGCATTAAGGATACTGAAGTCGATATGGATTTGTTGCTGGAATATGTTAAGTCATTGAACGATTGTGAATATTGCCGAGCGTCTAACGGCGAGATGAGTACTGCTGATTTGGTGAATGAAATAAATCGACAATTAGCGCGTCCTGGTCAGGAACAAGTGGATAATTCTAGTAAATTGGCTTTGGAATTTGAGCCGACAGTTCATTTAGTGACTGCGAATTATGCTAAGGATGAGAATGGGACGACTTCTGGTGTATCGATAGCTTTGGTTTTTAATAGGGATGGCTCGGTAAGTGCGCCGCGTGATCATTTTTTGAATGCGGAATTGCTTAATTATTTTAACGATAAACATCAGGTCGATTATCAATTTATTGAAGATGATTTACCGCCGAAACTTCAGGATTATCAATTAGTTGCGGGAACGGCGGAAGTACGAGAAATTCTGCCGCGGGAATTGGAAGTGATAGATTTTTAAGGTTTTATGAAAATCTCCATACACATTAAACCAAACTCTCGCCATCGTGAGGAAGTTGTGAAAAATGATGATGGCACATTGACGGTTTATATCAAAGCTCCAGCAATTGAAGGTCGAGCCAACGCGGCGGCTATTAAATTATTGGCAAAACATTTTAAGGTTTCGCCGTCCAAAGTTAAATTAGTGCGCGGTGCAACTTCAAAATATAAGATATTTGAGATTGATTAAGCTTATGGATAAACGGCGCCCGGTGTCATATCGCCGATTAAATTTTGTACCGTTACGAATGAATAGCCTTGTTGTTTGAGTGAGTCAAGGATACAAGGAACGGCATTTACGGATGTCTGATGAATGTCATGCATTAAAATCACAGCTCCGTTGCGAGCGCCAGCGACAGCCCTTGAACAGACGATTTCGCTATTACGATCAGCCCAGTCGCGCGTATCGACAGACCAAACAACTGCCGACATTCCGCGTTGACGGAATTGCTCCAAAACCGCCCGA
>QWCO01002581.1_pt1 | contig 13354 bp, 22 predicted proteins | sample 1972611 | NCBI WGS metagenome assembly QWCO01 (sample SAMN09866706, study PRJNA288562) | Human oral metagenome isolate term1_saliva, whole genome shotgun sequencing... | reverse complement strand
AGGTTGGTCTCCCGTTGGACTCCAAATTAAATTTTATACCCATTTTTACTGGCTTTTCCTTAAAAAAGTAGTTTTTTCTTCAAAACTCCTTTTTAAATATGCTATCACAAGGGTAGCATATTTTTTTTGCCATTTTTTTACAAAGCAAGGTAATACAGTACCAAAAAGGTATTCAGTTACCTTTTTCATTTTTTAATATTTTTTATTTATTTGTGATTTTTCATAAAAAGGTACTCAGTTACCTTGCCCGTTGGTCTCCCGTTGGTCCCCAAATTCATTGCCTGCAAATTATCAGTTTTATTGATTCAATTGATAGTTTTAATTTACATCATTCAAAAATTTGATGTTATCCATTGATACAGTCAATTCCTCGATGTCTGATTGAATATAATATTCATTTGTAGTGCTTATGTCCTCGTGTCCTAGTATATCAGTTATTACAACGCTATTTATTTTCTGATTGTTCATAAAGGTTGCCAATGTCTTTCACAAATATTCAGTTGGACTGCTCTCATATAGTCCTTTCACTAACTGAAATATATCCTTGTGTATCGGTATTTGTCTATGTCTCCCTTTTTCTGTCTTGTTTCCGCCGTTTATAATTCTACGCAGCAAGTCAACATTTTCTTTTTTCAGTTCTGTAATTTCGCCTATTCTCATACCTGTGTAAATCATAATTAAAATATAGTCCACCCACTGTATGCCAATATTATTCCATAGCTTTCGAATTTCATAGCCTGTAAACACATTCTTTTGCCTTTTACTGCTTTCCTTTGGCAATCTTATAAACTTTGCTCTGTTCGCTGTCATTATTTCAAGTTCCATAGCATAGTTGCCTAGCACTGTCAAAAAGTTCTTTGTGATTTTCTTTGTTGCTACACTGCAATTAAGATTGTTTACCGTGTCTTGCATTTGAGGGCTTTTTATTTCCCTAAATATTAGACTATGTAACGGCTTACATCTTTTAAAGCTGTTTTCATAGCCTTTTATCGTGCCAACTGCAACCAGTCCTTTCTGATTCTCTATAAACAATCTATACAGCCCTTTAAATGTCATTGTGCTGTTCTCTACGTCATAAGGATTGTATAAATATTCATTCAGCACTTCCATTGCCTGTTTCCTTGTTTCATAATAGCCCAGCGATACCCTTTTCTTTGTTCTCCAGTCGGTAACCCTTACCCTGTACGGCTTTCTCTTTGTGGTTTTTGTTACGCTTCCAGTACCATTTGCATTTTTTATTCTTTTCATTTCTTCCACCAATCCAAAAATCTAGCTAATAGGCACTACTCTGCCCTATAATTTTAATACCGTTTTTTACAATAGTCAAAAAAATATTTTAATTAATTCATTGTCTGTTAGTTCTAATAACTCTTTTATTTTGTATATTTCCGACTGTGTAAAATAATTTTTTCCGTTTATTTTTTTATTAAGTCCACTTTCCGATATTCTTAATTCCTTAGCTAATTTCTGGTAATTCAATTTTTTATCCTTTATCTTGAGCTTTAATATGTTGTATGCCATTCTCTTTGCTCTCAAGTTCAATTAAATCACCCCGTTTTGTTATTTGAATATTCCTGAAGTAGTAAACAGCCTTTTCCTGTCGTTTATCATTTCAAAAAAGGCCCGAATTTCCATATCATCAAGTTTCATTATTCGTTTTTTTCCTACAATAGTTATATATTTTAATACTGTATCAATATCATTTTCAGTATCTTTTACTATTTTTACGTCAATAGCATTTTTAATTTCTTCCTTTTTCCATTTTTTCCAAGTCTTTTCCAATTTTTCTATTTCTTTTTTTCTGATCCAATGTTTTTTAAAGTCCTCTCTAACTCCTAATAATAAATGGATATGCGGCAATAACTTTCCTGTATATTTATTATAGGAAATTTCAACTATTTTTATATAGCCCAGCATTATAGCCTGTACGCTCCTTTTCCTTATGATTTTAGCTACTATGTCATTATTTTCTCCCACTTCCTTGCTTAATTTTGATAAATCGCTTATTTCCCTGCCGTTAAATGTCATTAGGATATATCGGATTCCGTTTTGTTCATTGACTTTTTCCTTTAGTTTTAAATACGTCTTGTATTTCCTGTTTTCTCTACATAAAGGGCAAGTTTGACGCTTGCACCTTGTTACATAGTTTATTTCTCCACTTCCGTATAACAGTTCATTGTTTATACATTCTAGCGTTTCATCAATTTCACTCGCTTTCCTGTATTCCTCTATGATTTCCAATATCTCTATTATCCTGTTTGTTTCTTCTTCTGTGTATCTATATCTTTTCGGATAATTTCCCCTTTCACTCATTAATTTCACTTCCTTACCCAAATGTTAAATTCGGCGTGCATTATCCCTCTCTTTTTTCTATAATTATTTTTCTTTGTGTATGTCTGTATATAATCAATAAATTATCATTGCTTTTCTTTGAAATATATAGATTATTTTGTATTCTAAGCCTTTATTTATGCTATCTAGGTTATATCTTTGAATGAAAAATGATTAAAAATGTAAAATTCGTTCCCATTATAACTATATATAAGTAAAGGGAAAAATTTTTGCTTATTCAAAATTACGTATTTTTTTTAACCTTGTATTAATCTTACATTTTTGGCTGTTATGGTATCTAACTTTACATTTTTATTTGCTACTTTTTACTTCAAAAATGTATAATTTGTTATGGTATTTAATATTACATTTTTATTCTCTTATCATTTAAAGATTGGGGCCTAAAATTTTGATTGTTTTAACTGCTGTGATATGGTATAATTGATATATAGAAATACACCAAAATAATTATGATTGCTTGTTATAACACTCCCCCCTTTTTTGTGAAATAACAGGCATTTTTTATTTCTTGTTCTTTTTCTTTGGATCATATTCTTGCTGTGATTTTCCATAATTCAGTTTGCCACACTTCTTGCATTTGGCAGCATAATAAATACAACTGTTTTCTATTCCAAATAAGAACGTTCCACAATGCTTGCAATATACTGATTTCATATTTTCTCCTTTCGCTGTTATGATAATGGTTTCTCTGTTTCCTTTTCCATTTCATCAAAGACTTTCATTATTTGTTTGCTTTCGTCAATAAGTGCCTCAAAAACAACATTGTCTATTGACACCTCTAACAAATCGGTTACTTTATCTACTATTTGAATTATTTGTTCACTAGGTATTTGCAATTCGCCTAAAAACTCAACAAATGCCACTGCCTGTATTTTCCGTTCTTTTTGTGTTTCAATCCACTTCTTTTTTCGTTCTTTATTTGCTGTTGTTACGACTTTTCTTAATATATCTATTTTATCCATTCTATCCCCCTTAATTATATGCTAACGCCGTTATTTTTATGCCAAGTTCCATTAATTCGTATATTGATGTCAAATGTCTCTCATATAGCTTATAATCGTCTATTTCCTTATCCAATTTCTTTAATACGCTTTCTATATCCTCGTTATAATTCCTGTGTTCCTTTATTTTTTTTATGTTTTTCTTAACACTCGGCATTTTCTTTTCGTATGCTCCCATTATCCTTGCCCCCTATTCTTTTGTCTGTTAGATTTTTTAACTCAATCAATACTTTTTCCATTTCTTCCACGCTTAATTGTTCAAATGCTTTGATTATCGTCTTTGCTCTTTCGCTACTGTTTGCTTTCTCCATTTTTAATTTTCTCCTATTTTTTAAAATTTAAAGCCTAAAATTACAATTATCTTGAAAAATTAGGCTATTTTTTCATTATAATTGATTCTGATTTTCGGATAGGCCCAGCTGTTCCTGCTCCATTAATTCAAATCCTTTTTGTGTCGCCTTGTCTATTTCGCTTATAAACAAGCTCCGTACTTTCCTAAATACTTCCGTTGCCTTGTCCCTGCAATCTTGATATATCAAGTAATGTGGTACGTTCTTAGATATGTTTTCAATGATTGTAACGTTTATAATCGTTTCCAGTTGCTGTAATAAATTCAATTCCTGTGCATTCATCTCATCCCTTTCAGGCTTTGCCTTATATCCCATTATCCTGTATGCTATCATTGTATAGTTTGCAAAATATAGCTTCCATTTTTCCTTTGGCACGTTTCCATATTCCAGCAATCTCTGTATTGTGCTTGTTTCCAAGTTCCTTAATGCCTTACCCATTTCTCTAACTTGTAGCCTTTCACGTTCTAAAGCCTTTTTGAGTTCGTTCTCCAAATGTTCGATATAATCAATAACCTTTTCACGGACTGTGGCACTTTCTCTCAATAATACTTGCTTTGCCTGTGATAAGGTTAATACAAACATTTCTCTTTCACGATTATTTTTATCTAAGTATTTGCTAAGGGAAATATTTCCCTGTGCTATTTTATTCTTAAATTCTTTTCTGATAATTTTTAACAAGTCATTATGCCTTAATTTTGAATATCTGCCACTCAAATTTTCTTTTTTTGTCAATGTTCCTGCTTTTGCTTTCTCCTGGTACTCTTTTTCTCTAAATTCATTAATCTTTTCCAATAATTCCCTGCTTGTTATCATTTCGTTGTTTCCTGTCAATTCCATTTTCTATCACTCCATTTCCATTATTGCCACTTGCTTTCCTAATTTAAAAAACTTTTCTTCTAAATCATTAATCAGTCCTACCAATGTATCACTAGCAGTATTATTATTTTCCAATTCATTAAAAACAATGTCCCATTTTTCCTTATTTTCTAGCTCAAATTTATAATTAGCCCACTCTTTTATTCCCTCTTCCATTGATTCTTTTCTTACTTTCATTTCTTCCATTTAATCCACGCTCCTTAATTTGATTTATCCAATATTTCTTTTATTGTTTTTTCTTCCTCTGTAAATACATCAATTACAACTATGCTTTCACGTATAACATTCTCAATATCCATATTACTGATGTTTTCCCTGTATGCTTTTTGTAGATCTTCCTTGACTGTTATTTCTTCCCTTGCTACCTGTATAGCTGTAAACAGTTCAATTAATTTTTCTTTTACTTTTTCATTCTTAGCAAGTTTTAGGCTTTCACGTTCTGCGTATCTCTCTTTTTGCCATATTTCTTCCCTTATCTCGTCTGCCTTGTCGCCTAATATTTCTTCTCTTATTTTCTTTTCCATTTATTCCGTTCTCCTATTGTCTAATATCCCGTTTTCTCCAATATCCCTATTGATATTCTCTCTTTTACTGACGTATCTGTTATATTATCCAGTAGCTTTAATGCTATTTCTATATTGTTGCTATCCTGCTGTAGCCTTGTTTCTATCTCATTGCTTATAAAGTATTCTGTTATTTTGTCCTTAAATTCCCTTAATTCCTTTATTTTTTTGAGTAATTCCTCTAAATTTTTCTGATAGTATATTGCTGTGTATGTTAATTGATTACTTAAAATGGCATTTTCTCTTTTTAATACTTTTATTTCTTCATTTCTTAATACACTTCTACCTTTGACTGTCGATAATTTAAGGCTTATATCATACCCAACCAGCTTGTTTAATTGCCTTGTGATTAATATAGGTACACCGTGATAAGTTAGTTTGTTATCCAGCGTTATTTCGTTTCTTATGCTTTCCATTTTCCTTGTCATCGGTCTTTTGCCCTGCAGTTCTTTTCTCATTCTTTCAAATTCATTGATATATGCAACATTTAAGTAAAATGCCACAGGTACTGAAGCATTATATCCTCCAATTAATTGTGCTATACCTTTTTGTGTGATCAGATAATTTCTATAATCTTTTCCTCTGTTTTTAAAAGTATTTTCTATATAAAATTCGTGGCTTAAAGTTAAGCCGCCAAATTGTTTTACATAATTGTCTATTTTTGTAAGTAAATTTTTATGCTCTACTCCCAGTTCCTCTGCTACTCTGTTACTTGTTGTTACTAAGATTCCTTTTACATTTTCCACGTTTACCTTAATCATTTCCATAATTATTTCACTCCCTTAATCATTCTTTTTATTCTGTTAATCATTCTATTTCGGGCCTTTTCCCTTGCTTTGTCGCTGTTCTTGTTTACCATTCCTATAGCTTCAAATTTGTGTTTCATTCCTTACCACTCCATTTCAATATTAAATTTTCTGTGTATCTCCGTTTTCGATGTATCAAAAAATTATTAAGCCCAACGCTTAACCTAACAATCAAATTTATTTGTGTATTTTCTTATATTGCCTAGAAATGTATTTTATATGCCTATTTACTTGTTTTATGATATGTGTTATAATTGTTTTGTATTTTTTCGATGTAAATTTTAGGTATAAAAAAATACTACAAATTCCTTTGCATTTTTAAGAAGTTTGTAGTATAATCTACTTGCTACGGTGGATTATACCACAAAAAACTCTGTAATTGTCTTTTTTTAGATACCATTCTCCTTTGTAAGTATCTTACAATTATTATACTACGTAAGATACTCATTGTCAAGTTATAATTTACATTTTTTCATAAATTACATTACAAACTTCTTAAATATGCTATTTGATTGTGATTGTCCGCGTTAATTATTCGTGTATTTTCTTATTGCCTAGAAATGTATTTTATATGCTTTATACTTGCTTTTTTATATGTTTTCCGATATGATTTGTATGGTTTATTTATTTTTAAGCATTAAAAAAATACTACAAATTCCTTTGCATTTTTAAGAAGTTTGTAGTATAATCTACTTGCTACAGTATATTTATTATACTACAACTCTTTTATCTAAGGATATATGGAGTTTGCCTTATATAACTTAAATAGTTGTATAGGGCTTTTTTTAATTTCTTTTTATAATTATTTGCTTGTTTTCTTCATCTAAAATGATTTTAATATCATTGTTTTCTTTTGACAATTCCAAAAATCTAGCAAATTCAGCTGGTATTGTTACCTTGTTCGTTGTTCCGTTTCCAGCTTTATAAAAAGTGATTTTTGCATTTTTCTCTTTCATAAAACTCTCCTATCCGTTAGTACAAACATATTATATAATATTAGTACTAACTTTTGTCAAGTTATAATTTACATTTTTTCATAAATTACATTACAAACTTCTCAAGTATGCTATTTGATTGTGATTGTCCGTATTAATTGGCTGTTACATCAGGCCCAATTGTTTCTGATTTTCATTGATTTTGTATATATTTGGCATATCCAGTTTCATAAATTGCATTAATTGATAGCCAAGTGCTTTGCATTTTCTGTAAATATCTTTATAAAATAGCTGCTTTTCCATACTCTCAAATATAACTTTTGAAAATAAGTCCTCTAGCTTTTTGATATGTAGCAATGTTTCAACGTCGACCGTTTCCCTTGTTCCGTCCTCTACTCCTGCAAGTCTATTTACAAGCCTTGAATATACAATATAAAGCCTGTCAGCATTGTTGCTCCCCTGTGATTTTGCATAAGGTATTAATACAGCTATTGCGTCCGTTTCTTTTCGCCTTGTGATTTTCCCTTGCTTTCTAGTGAGTAGCCATTCATTATTTTGCCTGTTCCATAATGCCTGCCTTAACATCTGATTTTGTTTTTCCAGCTTTTCAATATATTCAAATACTTTCCCTCTCACAAATCTACTTTCTTTTGTCAAGATTCTTAATGCCTGTTTTAAAGTCAAAATGTACATAGGCTGTTTTTTATTTTGGGAATTTATATATGAGGACTGTACTATAAATTTCAGTCCTATTTCTTCCCTTATATTCCTTAACAGAGTATTGTGACTTAACTCTGTATCATTTCCTTCTTCCTCTCTAAATCTATTTATCTCTTCCAATAATTCCAAACTTGTGATACTTTCCTTAGGCTCTTTGCCTATCCTTGTTACTAATTCGTTCATTTTCATTCGCTCCTAATATTGATTTCTCGAGATTAATTATATTAATTTTTTATAACAAACCCTTGATTTCATTACTTTTTTTGTACCTATTATATTTTTCTAGTTTTTTTGTCTCGAGATTAGCCCTTTTTTTCTCGAGAATATTTTTTTGGACTGTACTGTGTATTTCAATCATAGCTAAGTAAATTTTCCACCAATTTATTTTCTCCACTTATGGGGAAAAATACGACGGCTAAACTTTCAGCTGTCGGATCAGTTCAATAACAAAACTTCATTATTCCCTATCCCTGTATTTTGATTGATTCCGTCCATTATAACCCTTACACTTTCGGGGTATAGCCTTGTTACTACTTTTAATAAGTCCTTGCCATAATCATTGGCTATTGCATAACTAAGGACGCTTTTAAATCTGTTCTTTGGTCTCACTGTCTTGTTATAATTTTTCATTCTAGCCTTTAAATCAATGTGATATTGTTCTTTAAATACCCTGTAAATTTCATTGTATCTGTTCCCATAATTTCCCCCGCCAACTCTTACGACCCTGTTTATAATGTCCTCTATCTGATAAGGCTGTAAATCTCCATTAAGCCCTTTGATTATTTCCTTTTGTGCCTTGTTCTCAATTCTTAACCTCTCGTTTTCAAGCTCGCTTTCAAGTGCCATTTTCAAGGCTTCTATCTTAGTCAGTTGCTTAGGCTGTACCTGTCCAGTTACTACAACGAAGTAACTTTTGATAAGCATATCGTATATATCCCAACTAAAATTATCTCTAAAAGTTCTCACTATTTTTAAATATCCGCTTTCAGTATAAAGCTGTATATTATTATCCTGATTATTAGATATTTTTTTCAAAGTGCCAAATTGGCATTTTAAAAATTCGTCTTTCGTTATTTCAAAAAAATCTGAATTTTCAACAAATCTTTTTCTATTTCTTTTAAATTGTCGGTTTATTTGTGCAACATCTTTTTTATGAATGTCTGATATATCCCAAGATGTTATTACTCTCTGTCCCTTATATTCCTTAGTTTCAATCTCAACTCCATTGATTAAGATTTTGTTGTTTCCTGTTAATACTGCTAATTCTGTCATTTCTTATCTCTCCTATCCTGTTTTTTATTTATTCCTGAATAACTATTTGAGTTTCAGAATTTTTTTTATAACTCAATCCCAAAACGGTTTCAGTTAATCCGCTCGGCTAAAATTTCAGATCGGCTCAAATTTGAGCTTAGTACCTATTCGTTTATAAAGATTTCTACTACTTCATCATTGGTTAGGTTTAAATAATCTTTGACTTGTTTGATTTCTTCAAAAGTGAATTTGACTTTTCCATTAAATTTAAGGTTAGTTGTTCCTATTGTTTTACCAATCAATTTTGCTATATGGTTTTGATTTTTTCCTTTCAAAGCCAGTTTTGAATCCAGTAAGTTCCTGTTTATCATTTTTTATCCTCCTACACATACATATTTTTATATGTTTTATTTATCAAGTTATAACATATAAAATTTTATATGTCAATAACTTTTTATTTGTTTTTTCAAAAAATTATGATAATATATTGATATAAAACAATGGATTGGTGATAATTATGAAATTAAACGAAAAGATAAAACAATTAAGAATTGACAATAATATAACACAAAGGGAACTAGCTCAAAAATTAGGTGTTTCAATTCCTACATTACAAAAATATGAATACGGCACACTTAAAATAAAATCCGAAATATTAATTAAGATGTGTGATATTTTTCAAATTGAATTAAACGAATTAACAAAATTTTTAGAAAAAGAAGATTTTAAAAATTTTGAACGCGAGAAAAAAATTTACCAAAATTCTTTACTCTCGAAGAGTCGGAGTTTTCAAAAAGAAAAAGATTTTGAGGATAATCTAAAAATATTAGAAACTCTTTCAAAATTTAATAGATTTTCGGTACAACGAAGTGATAAAGGTGTTATTCTTAAAATAAGAACAGGGGTTTTTGTTGAATATTTTGAAATTCCGCGAGAGAATTTGGATAAAGTTGTTTTTTTTCTTAATGAAAATGTAGTAAACGTATTAAAAGGTTATTGCCATATTTTAAATGCCTTTATTGGAGTGGAGGAAACTTCAACCAAAGAAATGGTCAGAGTGGAAAAAGGCGATAACGGAAATTACGTTGTTATAGATTCTGATAAAAATAAGAAACTTCAAAAAGATAACGATTAATTTAGTTGGCAAAACTTCTGCCATCTCAAAACGACTGAACGAATCGTGCACCCATAGTTAAAGGACTGGGCAAATCGCCTACCCCTATTAAACGAATCATTAGGGAGTCCATTAAAATGACACCCTTTGAAGTGAATAGATAAAATCTACTGTGTTAGCTTTTGTTAGCCAGTATATAAAATTTATATATCAGATAACGGGCTATGTTAAACTTAGGTCGCAAATAATCATTGAATACAGCCAATAGGGATAAACTCTCCTTTGGTTGTTTTTATTTCTCCACTTGTGGGGAAAATTAAGATAACGGAAGTTTCCATTTTCGGATCAATCAATAACTATTCGCCAGAAGTGGCGAAAATGATTTTATACCAACATTTTCCAACATATCGACAAAACTTGACAATTTCCCTTATAACTTTTTTCAGGATAAATAAGTGATAACCCTGATACGAAAATTTTTCGTACCGTGAATTAATCTAACCCCATATAAACAGAATACAAGCCCATACACGCTTTCAATTCATTTCTTTTATAATTTCCTTGCCTAACTTATCAAAATACTTCCACAGCTTGTTTTTAAGCTCACAGCATTGTGAAACTTGCAGACAATTAATTGACATTTGGGCCTTTTGAAAACTCTCTATAATTCCCCGAATAGCCTGTAAAAATTAAAAAATAAAACATTTTTTTAATGTTAATAAAAATTAAAATCTCAAGTTTTCTCAAGTTTTTATATCCGTACTGCATAAATCTAACTTAGGGAGTTATTTTTTTATACCCTAATTCAAGTTTAGTGTTTCCAGGAATTATTTTTACAACAAATCAGCAAGTTAAGATTATTTCAAATTTTAGTATTTTTTAGTAGTTTGTATTTTCCATTTCACAATTTATTTCTCAGACGTTCACAGACGAACGTAGAGGGGGTATCACGTTTGCTAAATTAAATTTTGGTATTAGTCTATGGCTAGGGTATAAATCTATCTTAAATCGCTTAATTTTCATTAAAAAATTATTTTTATTTTTAATTTTTACGGGCTATTCGCGTTTTTATAGGCTGTTCTAACAATAGGCCCATTTGTTATTAGCTGTTACTTAAATTTAAGTAGTAGCTCCAGCGTTCTTCTTTGTGAAGTACGTAGGTAAAATATTTTACTTACATCATTTTTGAATAGGTCTGCGGAAATTTCAGCCGACCCCAATATGATACCTTAAATTTAAGGCGTCGTATTTATGTAGTAATTTGTAGTATTTTTTTACTTCCTGGATCTACCAAGAAAATTGAAATGTTAGGTTTTGTTAAGTTTTTACAATTCCTTATCCAGTGTTATATTTTAAAATCAATTCTACGAGCCATAGAGTACCCACCACGTTCATTTGCAATAATCTATACCTTGACCTAAATAATTGCTTATATCAAATATATGAAGTTCATAATTATAATTTTATCTGAAATGTGAAAAGTAATTTGTAAGTTCATTCTTAAAATCAATTTTAAGGTAGCTAGCGTTTCGTTCACGTTCGTTTACAAACTTTTTGATATAAAACTATGGCTAAGATGTAAAATCTTCTCAAATCGCCTTAAATTTGTTAATAATTAATTATTTCCGTTTTTATTAAATGGTAAAATTGCTTGCAAGTACTCAAATAAGCTATATTGGATATTTATTTAATTTAAAAAAACAGAACGGAAATGAAATTTGAAAATAATAGCGTGTATAAATTAATTGGGACTCGCCAGACCCACAGGGCAAAAAAATCTCTCCAAAGTACCTTTTCATTTTTGCATAAAAAAACACAGCTAAATTAATAACTGTGATTCGATTATCTTTATTTAAAAAGGTCGCTGTGAGTTCCTGTATTAGTCAACAATAATATTAATTCCTTGTCGATTATCCTATACACTAGTAACCAATCAGGCGTTATATGGCATTCACGATGACCTATATAGTCGCCTTTTAATGCGTGGTCTTTATTTTTTATAGGCAACTTTTCTCCATTAGCTAACATCTTAACTATCTTCTCAAGCAATTTTATATCATACCCACGTTTCTTTATTAGTTTCAAGTCCTTAGAAAACTTGTTTGTATATTTAACAATATATTTATTTTTATTCATCTCTTAAAATATCCTCAAACATTTCTTCAACATCGTTGTAGCCTTTACTTAAATTTTTTCCTTGTTCTGCATCTTTCATTGCTTGATAAACTTCATCTTTATATTTTGCTTGCCCTACATAAAAAGGCAACCCTCGTTCTCTTATTGCCTGTTTTAAAAATATATTTATTGCTGTAGTTAAATTCATTCCTAAGTCCTTGAATAACTCTTGGGCTTCTTTTTTTGTTTCTTCGTCAATATTTATAGTCGTTGCACTCATTTTTATCACTCCTTAAATATTTATATTACATATATATTATACACTTAAAATATATAAAAAGCAATAAAAAAAAGTCTGAAATTTTACATCAGGCCCATTTATTCAAGTTCAATTATAATTTTATTTCCAACGTTCGCTCGTTTTTAACGTTCGTTGTCTCATTTTTTGTCATAACCAATCATTATTTACGCTATCCTTTAACCCTTATAATTTCTATGCTGTAATGTATTTTGAACGTTCCAACGTTCGTTCGCTTTTGGTTTTATTTACTGCAAATTTTTGCAATCTCTCGTGTTTCCTTGTTACCTATTCAACCACTTATCATTATTGCTCTCGTCTACTGTTTGCACCATTTATATTTTTGGTGCAAAATTTATTAATTTGGTGCAAATTTGTCTCAAAAATTCTCATTATAATTTTTTGGTGCAGCGTGTATATACCGTTATTTTTATGTTCCTGTACAATTTGCAACCTTTTTAAGTGGGTGCATTTTGGTTACTTTTTGGTTTTTAGTGTCACTTTTTGCCATTATTATTTGGTTTTGGTTACTATCTCTAACCCTTATTATTGCTGTATTCTTTAGCATTTTGCAACCATTAAAATTGGTTGTGTTTTTGGTTACTTTTGGTTGTATTCCCAATTCTAATTGGTTGCATTATTAAATTTTTATGGAGTAGTACCATTATGAAATACACTACTAGCCTTTGGATTGGTAATATAATTATACCATATTTTGCATAGAATTTGAATCAGCTGGAAAATAATTTACATCAAAAAAGGACTACTCAAATTTGAATAATCCTTTTTTTTATTAGCTAGATTTTTTTGTTTTAAAATTGCAAAAGTAGTGGTATTTTTATTGGTACTCGCAAACCCCCATAAATAGCGACTTCATTTTTTTACTTTTTGAGGTTGGTCTCCCGTTGGACTCCAAATTAAATTTTATACCCATTTTTACTGGCTTTTCCTTAAAAAAGTAGTTTTTTCTTCA
>QWCO01000749.1_pt1 | contig 13372 bp, 9 predicted proteins | sample 1972611 | NCBI WGS metagenome assembly QWCO01 (sample SAMN09866706, study PRJNA288562) | Human oral metagenome isolate term1_saliva, whole genome shotgun sequencing... | reverse complement strand
TGTAGTTTTACCGGCATCAATGTGCGCAATAATACCAACATTTCGGAAATTTTCCAATGGAGTATTTTTATTCATTTGATTCCTCTTAAATTTATTATTCTATTGCTGTTTCACGCTAGTTTTGTTGTTTTTTCGAAACCAGCACAAAAACAGCGCTTCGCTATTAATTTTATCATATTTTTAAAAAACTGTAAAGTAAAAACACCCAAAAAGAAAAAGCCAGTTCCTCTGGCTTAAAAAAATCATCTTCGAACGCGTTCAGGTATATTTTCACTATACCTTTTGGTGGCAATTATTAGTGTTGTAATAACAATACTAAAAAAGAACACGCCAAAGTTCCAGTGTGTCAAAATCGTTAAAAATAATGACACGCCGCAGACTACGATAAAGAACAAGGAAACCAATAGAGGCTCTTTAGCCTCGCTTAATGCTTTTTTCATAAAGATAACTTCCTCCAAATTTTTATTTTCCACTTTTGAGCGGAAATTATATTTTATCACAGTCTTTTCGAAAAATCAAGCATTATAGCGTTTCGCCATTCCTTGCCCGATTTGCCCATTCATCAGCCATTTCGTTAAACTCATGACCAGCGTGCCCTTTTAGCCATTTTAGCTCTACGTTCGAATTTTTATAAAGCTCATAAAGAGGCTTTACGATATCGAGATTTTTAATTTCACCAGTTTTCTTTTTCCAGCCGTTTCGCTCCCAAGTTGGCGCCCACTTTGTTAAAACGTTAATCCAGAATTCGCTATCTGTTTGAATTTCTGCCTTTTCCCCATTTAAAATTTCGAAAGCCTTTTTTAGAGCCAAACCTTCCATTCGAATATTTGTGCTAGGGTTTTCAGAACCAAGCGCAATTGGTGCACCGTTTTCAATTACAGCAAAACCACCGGGGCCAGGGTTTGGCGAAGCACTACCATCGGTAAAAATAATCCGCACTATTGTTGTCTTCCGTTATCTTGTTGAACAAAGTTTTGAACAAAATGTGTTTGGTTTATATTTTGATTCATACTATTTTGTAGTTGATTTTGGTAGGCTTTTGCTTTCTTCATTTTCCTGAAAGAAATAATCGCTAAAATTAGTCCGATAGCGCCAAGAACCAACAAAACTACAGGGATAATAAGATTCACGATTGGATAGTCGCCAACAACTGCTGCACCGGGATTTTTTTCATCATAAAAAACTTTAACCTTTTCGCCAATCGTAGGTTGTTCTTTTTGTGGATCTGCCTTCACCTCTGTTGTTTCGTTGTCTTGAACTGAAAAGTCGATCGTTGGTATAAATTTATACTCGCTTGAATTTTGACTAGCTAGCTCCTTTTCAAAACCAACAATTTCACCCTCAATTTGTTTCCAAGTTATTCTTTTAGCAAAACCATCAAATGGTTTCATACCAAAACATACGCCTGAAGCAATTAAACAAATTGCCAAAATTGTAAAAATAATTCCTCGATTTCGAAAAGCTTTTACGCCAACTTTTTTAGCTTCATTAGAACTCATATATTCTCCTATTTCGTTTATGCTAATATTGTATCATTTTTCGTTCTTTAACGCAAATTAAAACACCGGCAACAAAGCCAGTGTTTTAAGTTTTTTTATTCTTCTACTATCGAATCGTTAGTTTCGTTTTCGAATTCTTCTTTATCTTCAACAGATTCAGCTTTTGTGTTAACCCGAGCACCAGTTCCAACAGGAATTTTGCGTCCGATAATCACATTTTCTTTTAATCCACGAAGTTTATCAATTCGGCCAGAAGTTGCTGCGTTAATCAAAACACTTGTTGTATTTTGGAATGATGCAGCAGACAAGAAACTGTCGCTGAAAATTGAAACCTTTGTAATTCCAAGGAGTTGTTGTTTGAATTCAGCAGGTTTTTTACCTTCAGCTTCAAGAAGTTTATTTTCTTCAACAACGGCAGCTTTCGAAACGACATCGCCAATGATAAACGATGAATCTCCTGCATCTTCAATTTGAACTCGGCTGAACATTTGACGAACAATGATTTCAAGGTGCTTCGAAGCAATATCTTGACCTTGAGCAGCATAAATTCGCAAGATTTCGTTCATAATGTAGCGTTGAGTTTCTTCAACACCCTTAAATTCCATTAAATCACGAAGATTGAGCGAACCAACAGTTAAACGGTCACCAGCCCGCACAACATCGTTTTTTGAAACAGCGAGAGCTACAACATTTGGAATTTCGTAGCGAACTGGGTTTACATTTTCGCCATCTTCAGTTTGTTGTGGTGTAATTTGAACGATATTCATGTTACCATCTTCCCAGATGTCAACCACACCAGAAACTTCAGTCATATAAGCCTGCCCCTTTGGCGAACGAGCTTCAAGAAGCTCTTCAACACGTGGCAAACCTTGCGAAATTGCACCAGAACCAGCAACACCTGAGCTGTGGAATGTATTCAAAGTTAGCTGTGTTCCAGGCTCACCGACAGATTGAGCGGCAATCACACCAACTGGTTCGGCTGGATCAACGAGAAGCCCAGTCGCCATATCAATTCCGTAAGACTTTTGAGGAATTCCTGCAAGGTCTGGAGTTGAAAGAACACTTTGAATTTTAACTTCTGTAATATTTTCATCTTTTTCAATTGCATTGGCAATTTCTCGAGTGATTAGCTGATCGGCATCAATATATCCAGGAACAGCTTCAGCCGTAAATCGACCATAGAGTCTATCACCGAATGAGATCATTGTCTCTTCACTTTCTGAGCGATAAATCGCAAATCCTGGATCAACTTCATCAGCTCTATCTTTAACAGAAAATACATCTTGAGCCACATCAACGAGGCGACGAGTTAGGTAACCAGAATCGGCAGTTTTAAGCGCTGTCGAAATCAAACCTTGACGCGCACCACGAGTTGCCACGAAAGCTTCGAGCGAGCTCATTCCGTGAGTGTAGTTCGAGCGAATTGGAAGCTCAATTTCACGGTTTGTTGCATCCACCATAATTCCAGTAAGGCCAGAAGCAAGGCGAATATTTGTTGCATTACCACGTGAACCAGAAACAGCCATCAATCCAACAGGTGAATCTGCGCCTTCATGAGCTACACGCTCAGAAATTTCATCAGAAACTTCATCAATAACCTTGTGCCAGTTATCAATGATCAAGTTGTAACGCTCTTGGTCAGTCAAAAGACCTTGGTCATATTGTTCCTGAATCAAAGTTGTTTTAGCGTCACCACTAGCAATAATTTGAGGAATTTTTTCACTTTCGTAAACCGTGTAATCTTCCTTACCGATCGACAAACCAGATTTTGTAACAAATCGGAATGATAAACCTTTGATTTTGTCAGCAATTTTAACAGTCATTTCAGCACCATAATGTGCAAACATATCGGCCAAAATTTTGTTAATTTGCTTCTTAGTTTGCGGGTTGTTGTCGAATGGATAATCTTCTGGCAATAACTCGTTAAATAGCACACGGCCAAGAGTTGTATTTCGAATCTCACCTTTTACGAACACACGAATTGGTGTTTGAAGTGCAATCTCGCCTTTGTCATAAGCCATTTCCGCTTCGAAAACATTTGCGAAAGGTCGTGGTTTCTTGTTCATTTCAGAATGTTTGTCGTAGGTAATGTAGTAATTTCCGTAAACAACATCCTGGTCGACAGAAAGAACCGGTTGACCATCTGCAGGCTTCAAAAGGTTATGAGAAATACTCATCAAGTCACGAGCTTCGGCTTGAGCAGCGTCGGAAAGTGGTAAGTGAACAGCCATCTGGTCACCATCGTAATCGGCATTAAATCCGTTCGCAACAAGTGGGTGAAGCTGAATAGCCTTACCCTCAACAAGTTTTGGCTGGAAAGCCTGAATCGAAAGTCGGTGCAAAGATGGAGCACGGTTCAAAAGAATGTATTTTCCTTCAACTACGGCATCCAAAGCATCCCAAACTTCAGCCTCTCGCGCATCAATCAATCGAGTTGCTGAACGAATATTGTGTGCATATTCTTTTTCAATCAACCATGAGATAACGAAAGGTTTGAACAATTCTAGCGCCATTTGTGTTGGCAAGCCACATTGATGAGCTTTCAAAGTTGGTCCAACAACAATCACAGAACGACCAGAGTAGTCAACACGTTTTCCAAGCAAGTTTTGACGAAATCGACCTTGCTTACCCTTTAGCATATCGCTCAAAGATTTAAGCTGTCGGCGGCCTCCAGCTGTATTAACTGAGCGACCACTTCGTGATGCATTGTTATCAATCAATGAATCTACAGCTTCCTGAAGCATTCGCATTTCATTTCGCTTAATCACCATTGGTGCATTAAGTTCGATCAATTTCTTCAAACGATTATTTCGGTTAATAACACGACGATACAAATCATTTAAATCTGATGTCGCAAATCGACCACCAGTCAATTGAACCATTGGTCGCAGATCTGGAGGAATTACAGGAAGGACTGTTAAACACAAACTCCCTGGCTTAATTCCAGCAGCTCTCATGCCTTCAATTGTTTTCAGCCGCTTAAGGATTTTCTTCTCTCGCTGACCTTTAGCTTTCTCGGCTTCTTCTTTCAGGCTTTCAATAAGCTCATCAATGTTAATTTCGTCAAGCAAGGCTTTGATTGCTTCACCACCCATTCCGACTTCAATAATATCTTCATATTCTTCAGGAAGGTTTCGAAAATCGGTTTCATTCATCAATGAACCTTTTACAAGACTATCAAGCTGGTTCTTTTTTGAAACATAGTCTTTATCAAGCTCTTCAATCTCTTTAGATTGAGCTTCTGCTAAAGCTTTAATATCAGCACCAGATTCTTCAGCAGCTTTTTCGTAACGAATCTTAATTGCCATTCGAGCAGCCTTATCTTCAGCCTCAAGGTCAGCAATCATTTGGTCGCGTTTCTCTTCATCAACATTAAGAATTACATAACTTGCAAAATAAACCACGCGTTCGATATTTTTAACTGTCATTCCAAGAAGAAGACTCATTGCACTTGGAGCTCCACGCATAAACCAAATATGCGCAACTGGAGCCGCCAAAGCAATATGTCCCATTCGTTCACGGCGAACGATCGATTTTGTTACTAGCTCACCGTTTTTATCAACAGCAGCTTCACGAGAACGAACACCCTTTAGTTTATTATCATAAGGGTTGATATCTTTAGTTGGACCAAAGATTTTTTCACAAAACAAACCATCACGCTCAGGTTTTTGAGTTCGATAGTTGATAGTTTCTGGCTTAGTTACTTCGCCGTAAGACCAGCTCAAAATATCTTCTGGGCTAGCAACCGCGAGGCGAACTGCGTCGAAATCAGCAATCTGGTTTGAATTCACCACTTTCGCCATTTACGCTTCCTCCTTAATTTCTTCAATTTCATCAATATCTTGAATATTCATATCGTCTTCAAATTCGCCGTCAGATTCGTCTCGAACAGTTTCGAAATTTTCATCCTCTTCGATCGTCGAACTATCCGTATCTTTATTGCGTTCTGCAAGAAGCTCATCGGCATCAATACTTGAAGAATGTTGGTCAAGCAGGTCAACGCGTAAACCAAGACCTTGTAATTCCTTCACAAGCACGTTGAATGATTCTGGTAATTTTGGACCAACAATCTCATTATTTTTAATGATACTTTCGTAAGCTTTTGAACGGCCAACAACATCGTCAGATTTAATTGTAAGCATTTCTTGAAGCATATTTGCGGCACCGTAAGCCTCCAAAGCCCAAACTTCCATTTCTCCAAATCGCTGACCACCATTTTGAGCTTTACCACCCAAAGGCTGTTGAGTAACCATTGTGTAAGGACCAGTTGAACGGGCGTGAATTTTGTCAGCAACCAAGTGGTGAAGCTTAATCATATGCATAAATCCAACAGTCGTGCGCTGTTCGAACGGTTCACCAGTTTGGCCATCAAACAATTGAACTTTTCCATCTCGAGGAACGCCTGCAGCTTCAAGTTCATCGCTCAAAGTTTCAGCATCAACACCATCATACGAAGGAGTTGCAACTCGGTAACCCTGAGTTTTTGCAGCCATTCCAAGGTGAACTTCGAAAAGCTGACCAAGGTTCATACGCGAAGGCACACCAAGTGGTGATAGAATCACATCAATTGGGGTTCCATCTTCCATAAATGGCATATCAGCTTCCGGTAGAATTTTCGCAACAACACCTTTATTTCCGTGTCGTCCAGCCATTTTGTCTCCAACCATAATCTTGCGAGATTCAGCCACAAAAATCTGAATTTGTTTAAGCACACCAGCACGCATTTCATGACCATTTTCTTTCGAAAAGATTTTCACACCGATAACTTTTCCAGAACCAGTATTTTTCATTCTCTGAGAAGTGTCACGAACATCTTTTGCTTTTTCACCGAAGATAGCGCGCAAAAGTCGCTCTTCGCTTGAAAGTTCTTGTTCACCTTTTGGAGTAATCTTTCCAACAAGCACATCACCTGGTTTAACTTCTGAACCAATCTGAACAATTCCTTCTTCATCCAAGTGTCGCAAACTATATTCGCTAGCGTTCGGAATGTCACGAGTCACAACCTCTGGTCCAAGTTTAGTTTCACGAACTTCGACCATATAGTCTTTAATATTGATATTTGTAAGTGTATCTTCTTTAACAAGACGATCAGAAATAATCACGGCGTCGTCCATATTGAAACCACCCCAAGACATAAAGGCTACACGAAGGTCACGACCGAGAGCGATTTCTCCATCTTTGATACTTGCACCTTCAGCTAAAATATCACCTTTTTTAACCTTTTGACCACGTGAAACTACAACTTTTTGGTTATAGCATCGATCATCGGCAGTTTTTTCGAAATGTTTTAATTCGTATTTTGCTACCCCAGATTTATATTCAACTTCAACAGCAACAGCATCAGCACGAACAACCTCACCATCATCTTCAGCAACAATAATTTGGCTTAGATTTCGAGCAATATCCGCTTCAACACCAGTTCCTACAGTTGGAGCTTCAGTCCAAAGAAGTGGCACAGCCTGTTTCTGCATGGCTGAACCTGTTAACGCACGGTCAATTCGGTCACGCTCTGCGAAAGGAATCAACGAAGCCGCAGCACCAAGAACTTGTCGGTGAACTGCATCCATAAATGTAACTTCGCTAGCATTAACCTGCGATGGAATAAGATTTTTTCGGGCTGAAACCTGCGCTTCAACAAAGCTTCCATCTTCATTTAACTTAGAACCAGCATCGGCGATAATTTCACGCATTTCATGATCTGCATCAAGATATACAACTTCATTTGTAACTTTTCCATCTTTAACACGAAGATATGGAGCTTCAATAAAACCATATTCGTTAATTCGGGCAAATGTTGCAAGGTTTGTCACAAGACCAACATTTCCACCTTCTGGCGTTTCCACAAGACAAATTCGTCCGTAGTGGGTTGGGTGGCTGTCACGAACTTCAAGACCGGCACGATCCCTAGTCACACCTCCAGGACCCATTGAGCTCAAACGACGTTTGTGTGAAAGTTCTGAAAGTGGGTTAGTTTCATCCATAACCTGCGCAAGCTGTGAACCGGCAAAGAATTCACGCACTGCAGCAACAACTGGTCGGGCATTAACCAATTGCCCAGGAGTTACAGTTTCGATATCTGTCATTGACATTCGATCCATTGCATTTCGTTGCATTCGAAGCATACCAACACGGAATTGTCGAGCAACAAGCTCACCAACCAATTTCACTCGACGGTTATCAAGACTATCGATATCATCAACTTCACCTTGAGTATTGTTTAGGCGGATAATTTCTTTAATAATCTCGAAAAGATCTTCCATTTGGAAAGAGCGATTTTCGGCTGTATTTGGAGTTTCAAGATTTAATCGTTTATTAATCTTATATCGTCCAACACGACCATAATCAAATCGCTTAAAATCAAAGAACATTCTCTCAATCATATTTCGAGCGTTCTCAATAGTAGCCAAATCTCCTGGGCGAAGGCGACGATAAACTTCAATTAAAGCTTCATTTGGACCAGATGATTGGTCTTTTTCAAGTGTTGATTGAATAAATTTAACATCCCCACCATCAATATCTGCAAAAGTCTCTCGCATTTCAGCGTTAGTCATTCGACCAAGAGCGCGCAAGAAAGTGGTTACTGGAAGTTTTCGGCGACGGTCAATTTTTACATAAATCACACCAGTTTTAGGGTCAGTTTCAAATTCCAACCAAGCACCGCGAACTGGTATTAACTTCGCACCATAATATTTTTTTCCATCGCTTCCAGTTTCAGCATTAAAATAAACACCTTCCGAGCGAATCAACTGGGAAACGATTACGCGTTCAGTTCCGTTAATAATAAAGGTTCCCTGGTTTGTCATCCAAGGATAGTCACCAAGGTAAATTTCTTGCTCCTTAACCTCGCCAGTAACTTTATTTGTAAGTTCAACCTGGACATGAAGCGGAGCTTCAAACGTTAAATTATTCTCTTTTGCGAAATCTTTTGTTGTTTTTGGAGCTTGAAATTCATAGCTCTTAAATCGCAAAGATAACTTTTGACCAGTATAATCATCAATTGGGTTAATCTCTTCGAAAATCTCACTCAAACCATTGTCGACAAAATCTTTCCAAGATTCCTTTTGGTGAGCGATTAAATCTGGGGTTTCAAGAATAGCGTCTTCTTTCGAAAAAAACGCTCGTCCTGCAGCATTAAAGTGCTTTTTTGCCATTTTTCTCCTCGCATTTATAAGTGTTATTAGAATCGGCCCGAAGATTCTCCGCCTGCGACTTTCGAAATTTTGCCATCAATTCCGAAGTAAAATTCTCCGCAAGCACACTACTTCTTGCTGTCCATTCTAACATATTTTTTTAAAAAAATCAATGAAAAAACCGCTAAAAATAGCGGCTAAAGATTAATGTCTAATTTGCGAAGCATAATAATCTTGCTGCAGCTTCGCTTCTTTACCTGCTAAATGTGCTCTGTTTTCTTTTTCGCCAATAGATTTACTTTCTGGCTTTTTGTGATGATAGAATCCAGTTTTTTGAACTTGTTCAAATAAATCCTTCGCTGTCATGCAAACCACCTCCAAAATTTTTTTTCGCCCAAGGCTTATACGATTCTACACCCATTCAGCAAAAAGATCAATACCTTGATTTTTTATTGTTTTTATGCTATTATATATCTATTAAATTTTTTACGCACCTTTAAACTATTTTGATGTTTTTTGAGTGCGTTAGAAGGAATTAAAATGAAGAAAAAATATTTCTTTTTAGTGCTCTTCGTAGCGCTATTTTCGTTTTCAGCATATTCTACAAGCAAAGCTTTTGCGCAAGAACGTAAAAATAACATTGCGCAGGTTAGCTTCAAAGACTATTTCGAAAAAGGTAAATCTTTCTCGAAAGATAAGTGGAGTAATTTTCAAACTGTTCGAGATAATTATTTCGAAGAATCGATAGAGGCAAAAGGGTTAACTTTTGTCGATGAAAATGGCAATCAAGTTGAGAAAGCCTATTTCTCAATCTCATCGAAGCTTCGGATTAATCCTGTAATAAAAATTACAGATGAAGATGGAAATGAGATTAAAGTTTCGTCTTGGCGAGCTCACGGCAAAAATTCAAAATTTGTGTTCATCAAAGAAATCGGATACAGTCGTGCAAAAACATCTTATAGCTCTGGCAAAAATCTATTATTACCAAATGATAAATATTATGTTTTAGCTTTAAGGGTTTCGAAAGATGAGAAAAATTCGCAAGAAATTTGGCCGGTGCCGGTTTCTAAGATTGAATTTAATCGCCTCAAAAAATCCGCCATTGGCGAAAAAGTCAAGCCAATTGACGGATATAATTACTAATAGTCTCGTTTGTGAGGCTATTTTTTTCTTACTGGATTATTTTATCGACTAAGCCGTATTTTACAGCCTCCTCAGCACTCATCCAATAATCTCGCTCCATATCATTTTTGAGCTTTTCCAAATCCTGACCACTATTTTCAGCCAAAATTTGTGCAAGTTTTTCTTTAAGCAATAAACTTTCTTTTAGGTCAATTTCTTGGTCTGTAACTTTTCCGCGCGTACCGCTTGATGGCTGATGAATCATTACTCGAGAATTCGGCAAAATCGCGCGCTTACCTTTTGTTCCGGCCGCTAGCAAAAACGCTCCCATTGAAGCTTGCAAACCAATCCCAATAGTCTGCACATCTGGTTTAATAAATTTAATCGTGTCATAAATCGCCAAACCATCGTAAACGCTTCCGCCAGGGCTATTAATATAAAGTTTAATATCTTCATCTGGATTTTCGAAAGCCAAATGAAGAAGTTGCGCCACCACAACATTCGCCGTGTGTGAGTTCACGTCTTCACCCAAAAAAATAACTCGTTCTTTTAAAAGCCGCGAATAAATATCAAACGCTCGCTCACCTCTATTAGTTTCTTCGACAACCGTTGGAACTAAATAATTCTCTGTTTTTTGCATTTTCTCTCCTTAATCTTTCGAAACTTCAATTATAATTTTGCCATTTTTCACACTCGCTACAAATTGCGTTCCTTTTGGTGGATTTTTTGCCAAAATTTCCTCGGCTAGCTTGTGCTCAAGTAAATCCTCAATTGCGCGCCTAAGCGGTCTTGCCCCATTTTTGGCATCATAGCCCTTTTCAATAATAAAATCTTTCGCTGATTTTCGAACTTTCAAATTCAAACCTTTTCGAAGTAGTCGATTATTCAAATCAGCTAAAAGAATATCAAAAATCTTGCCAATTTCAGCTTTCGAAAGTGATTGAAATGTAATAATTCCGTCGAATCGGTTTAAAAGCTCAGGTTTTAGAACTTTTTCAAGAGCCTTTCGAGCAAATTTTTCATTTTTTGAATGATTCTTTTTTGAAGAACTTTCCGCCTCAAACCCGAGCGATTTTTCATTCATCATTTCGCTTGCGCCAAGATTACTTGTTAAAATGACAACAGTATTTTTAAACGAAACTTTTCTACCTTGCGAATCAGTTAATTCACCATCTTCTAAAAGTTGCAAAAGTAAATTAAAAGTGTCGGGGTGAGCTTTTTCAATTTCGTCAAAAAGCACTACGGAATATGGCTGACGGCGAATTTTTTCTGTTAAAGTTCCGCCTTCACCATATCCAACATAACCAGCTGGCGCACCCAAAAGTTGCGAAGTTTTATGTTTTTCGCCAAATTCGCTCATATCAATTTTAATTAAAGATTTCGAACCGCCAAAAACCTCATTTGCAAGCTGGCGTGAAAGTTCAGTTTTTCCAACACCAGTCGGGCCAAGAAAAATAAACGAACCAATTGGACGATTTTCATCTGAAATCCCAGATTTATTACGGCGGATCGCTTTCGAAATTTTCTCAATCGCCTCACTTTGACCAATCACCTTTTTCGAAAGATGCTTTTCAAGATTTTGTAGAATTTTTGCCTGATTTTTTGAAATTTTTTGAACCGGAATATTCGTTTTTAAAGAAATCGCTCGTGCCACATAATCGCTCGTTAAAATAATTTTTTTCGAACTTTTTGCTTTTTGCTCTTCTTCACTAAGTTTTTTTCTAAGTTGTGAAATTCGCGTTTTATAAAGAGCCGCACCTTCGAAATCTTCATTTTCTGCCGCCCGAATTTGCTTTTCATTCAATTTCTCAATCTCGCGCGAGAATTCTAAAATTTTATTCGGTTTCGACACCTTCTCGCTCGCAGCTAACGCACCAGCCTCATCTAAAATATCAATAGCTTTATCCGGCATTTGGCGGTCAAAAATATACCTCGCACTCATATCAACGATTTCACCCAAAACTTCATCAGAAACTTCAATATTATGATATTTTTCATATTTTTCTCGCAAACCTTTTAAAATATCAATCGTTTCATTTAAGCTTGGTTCTTCAACCTGAACAGATTGAAAACGCCGATTTAATGCAGAATCTTTCTCAATCGATTTTTTAAATTCGTCAAAAGTTGTGGCACCGATTAGTTTAATTTTTCCACGAGCGAGCGCTGGCTTTAAAATATTTGCCGCATCCATTGCGCCCTCCGCCGAGCCAGTTCCTGCTAAAAGATGAATTTCATCAATAAATGCAATAATTTCTTGATGTTTTTCAAGAGCTTTAATTACATTTTTTAGCCGCTCTTCAAACTGACCACGAAATTTCGTACCAGCCAACATTCCAGCTAAGTCAATTTCAAAAATTCGCTTTCCAATTAGTTGTAATGGAACTTGTTCTTTCGAAATTTTTTGGGCAAGAAGCTCAACTACAGCGGTTTTTCCAACTCCAGCTTCACCAATCAAAACTGGATTCGATTTCGTGCGACGAAGCAAAACCGTGATTAATCTCTGAACTTCAGTTTCACGCCCAATTACTGGATCAAGTTCGCCATTTTTAGCTTTTTCTGTCAAATCTTCACCAAATTTCTTCAAAATTGCAATTTCACGGCTCGATTGTTGCCTCTCTGTTTTTTTTCGAAAGCTTTTTTGTTCAATTTCATCAATTCCTTCAGCTGAATTTTCGTTCGAAAACAGAATGTCAAAAGCATTCACTAACCCCTCAATATCAGCCCCAGTTTGCCGAAGTACAACCTGCAATTTTAAATCTTTTTGCTTTAAAATTGAGAAAAGCAGGTTTTTTGTGCCAATTTCATTATCGTCACCAGAAATTAAACTCGCCATTTTTAATGCAAAAACTGCACGGTCGGTTAAAGCTCGCACATTTGGATCTGCAAAATCTGGCATACTTTTCGAAATTGGCGGATTTTCAACAAAAAAATCATATAAATCTTCAAATTTTAAGCCGTATTCATATGCTAAAGTTGCCGCCGAAGATTCGCGATTTGCTAAAATTCCTAACAAAATATGTTCAATTCCAATGTAGCCAGTTTTAAATTTACGAGAGAAAAATTCTGCTCGCTCCAAACTTTTGTGCGAATTTTCACTCATTCGCGAAATAATTTCTTGAAAGTCTTCAGGTATCATAACTCTATTTTATCATACTTTTAGCACTCTTACAATATGAGTGCTAATAATTTCTTATTTTATTTGACTTTTTAGGCTTTTTTATATATAATTGTCATATTAAAATGCGTGAACTAAAACTTTCTAAAATTCAAACGCCACTTGGCGAAATGACGGCAATCGCTCATGACGATGCTTTGGTTTTTTTGGAATTTCAAGATAATGAAAATTTCGAAAAAGATTTAGCTCAAATTAAAGAGTTTTTTGAAGTTGAAAATATTGAAGAAGGCGAAAATCTACCAATTAAACAGATACGCATTGAACTTGAAGATTATTTTAAACACCCTTTTGCAGGTTTTAAAACACCAATCGAAATGATTGGAACAGATTTTCAAAAACAGGTTTGGGAGGAGCTTCAGAATATTCGCTCCGGCTCAACCTCAACATATTCTGAAATTGCCGAAAAAATTGAAAATCCTAACGCCGTTCGTGCGGTTGGCAACGCT
>QWCO01002104.1_pt1 | contig 13410 bp, 8 predicted proteins | sample 1972611 | NCBI WGS metagenome assembly QWCO01 (sample SAMN09866706, study PRJNA288562) | Human oral metagenome isolate term1_saliva, whole genome shotgun sequencing... | reverse complement strand
AAATCAGTTGATTTTTATATCATCAACCAAGGCATTATGCCTGACTGGTTTAGAAAAATAAGACGCATTGTAAAAATGTTGGGAGGGGAACTTTACAACATTCCTTTTGACATGGGACTGATTTCATCTGAGTGGAGGACACAAGATCATATTAGTCCAATTGCTTATGCAAAGTATTTCATTTCCCGTCTCATTGATAGAGATAAGGTTCTTTATCTTGATGTAGATATTGTTGTCAATGGAAGCCTAGTTTCTCTTTTTAAGACAGACTTAAAAGGCTTTCCAGTAGGTGCTGTACGTGATGTGGATGGTTGTTTTAATACTGGAGTTATGCTTATTGATAATCTACAATGGAAAGAATTAGGTATCTCAGATAAATGTTTAGAATTATCTGAAGGTGAGAAAAGTGAACATTGGGAATTGGAACATTTTAATGGAGATCAAACAATATTAAACTCTATTTTTCAGGACAATTGGTTGGAGTTAGATAAGCGATTCAATGTTCAGGTTGGCCATGATATTGTCGCATTTTATAGTAATTGGCAAGAACATTTTCATTTGGATGATAGTCCTCTGATTATTCATTATACAACTTATAGAAAGCCGTGGAATAGTCTGACTTCCTACAGATATAGAGAAAAATGGTGGGATTTCTATAATTTAGAGTTTTCTCAGATTTCAGCTCATCACCTGGATGAATTTTCTTTAATAAAAGGTGAAAGACAGGGGCTGGAGTTTATAACGCTTACCAATTCGGAAGAAATAGAAGGAATTGAATATTTAGCAAATATCTTTCCAGAGCATAAATTTCATATAGCTGCATATACTGAAATTGGTGACAGTTTAAGAAGATTATCTATAATAGATAATATTTATTTACACCCACAATCTACTGCAGAAAAATTAAAATATCTTTGTGGAAAATCAGACGTATATTTAAATATAAATTATGGTGATACAGACGAATCTATCTTACATTATATGGTAGATATGAATAAACCGATTTTTAGTTTTTATGCTACTCATAAGGGGAAAGTGCCTCAATATCTTTTTTTGAAAAAGGATATTGAAAAAATGAAGGAAGCTATCCAGTTATTATCCAAAGTAGGAAATGCTAGATTTGCTAAAGAGTGGAAAGCTGAAGATCTCTTTAATATATCTGTAATGTCCATAGATGAAACCCTAGATAAACTTTTACAAACAAATCAATCCATGGTTCGATTTGGAGATGGAGAAATTCACATTATGAATGGATATGATATTCCATTCCAAAAATACGATGAAGTCTTGGCACAAGAGATGAGAAATATTTTAATGTTCGATGATAGAGAAAATATGATGATCTGTATGCCAGAAGTTTTTGAAGTCTTCCAAGGTAATTTTACACAAGACGCTAATTCTGAAAGATTTTGGAAAAGGGAGCTAGATCGATTTTCAGATTTTTTCAAGGAATATTGTCATTCAAAGAGATATGGGTCAGCCTTTATTTCAAGGCCTTATATTTATAATAAGGATAAGAGTCGCGCTCAAAGTCAATTTGAAAAAATAAAACAATTGTTCGAGGGGGAAGAATTATTAATCGTTGAAGGAGCAACTTCACGTTCAGGTGTTGGGAACGACTTATTTGATGGTGCAAAATCAATTAAGCGTATTATATGTCCTTCCCACAATGCTTTTGATAAAGTTCAGGAAATTAAAGAAGAAATCTTAGAACACTCAGAGGGACGACTAATTTTGTTAATGTTAGGACCAACTGCAAAGGTTTTAGCTTATCAATTATCTCAATTAGGGTATCGTGCTTTAGATCTTGGACATATTGATTCAGAGTATGAATGGATGAAAATGGGAGCAGAGACAAAGGTACAACTAAAACACAAGCATACCGCAGAATTTAATTTTGACCAAGGAATTGAATTTATAGAGGATGAAGACTATAATAATCAAATTGTTGCAGATTTGTCTAAGTAGAGAGGTATAAATTTATGGATTTTCCATTGATATCAATTATTATTCCTGTATATAATGTAGAGGAATACATTGAACATTGTATTAATAATATTTTGATACAGACCTATACGAATATAGAGGTTATCATTGTCAACGATGGTAGTCTTGATGATAGTATCACTATTGCAAAAGGATTGACCAAAGATGACTCTCGTTTTATCTATCTTGATAAGGAAAATGGTGGACAGTCGGATGCACGAAATGCAGGATTGGAAATTGCAACGGGTGATTATATCTTTTTCTGTGATCCAGATGACTTTATGTTTGAGAAAAGTATTGAAAATCTGTATTATGCAAGTCAACTAACTGAAGCAGATATTGTCGTAGGATCATTTTGTCGTTTTGAAGAAGGTGTATTTTATTTTTATCCAAAATCAAAAGAAGATGAACTACTGTCTCCGCTCAGTGCTAGAGATGCTATACAAGGCATGGATAGCATGGAGGATTATACTCTGCTTCGCTATTCTGCGGTTTGGGGGAAACTATTCAAAAAGCATTTATTTGATGAAATTCGCTTTCCTAAGGGGAAATATGCAGAAGACCAGTTCATTATGTGGAAACTCTATCTAGCAAGTGAAAAGATGACTCGGTATGATTCAGATATTTATGCCTACAGAATTAATTTTAAAGGACTGACTCAGAACTACAACTTATCTCATTTAGATTTTATCGATGCGATTGAAGAGCGTATTGAAACCTTGATAGAGATGCCTGAGTTAGAATATCCGATGGAATTAGCCTTTAATCAGTATAAATTTGCTCTAAGGAGAAATTTATCCATGTTAGAAGGGACCGAATTTATCCAAGAGGAAGCAAGAGTGCGCGAAAAGTTGGAGCATGCTGAGAATGGGAATTACCTGTTTTTGAAAGATAAAAGAGAGTGAAATATGGAAAATCAATTAATCAGTATTATTGTTCCGGTTTACAATGTCGAAGAGTATCTCAAACAATGCTTGGATAGCATTCTAGAGCAGACATACCGCAATTGGGAACTTATCCTAGTGAATGATGGTGCGACAGATAGTTCAGGCCAGATTTGTCAAGAATACGCTGAAAAAGATGCACGTATTCGTTATTTTGAAAAAGAAAATGGAGGGCAGTCTGAAGCTCGAAATTATGGAATTGAACAAGCCCAAGGAGAATATCTTACCTTTGTTGATTCGGATGATTGGGTGACTGAAACTTATCTCGAAGAACTATATAGTAAACTGCGTCACTATAACGCAGATATTTCCATAACTAATTATTTTATTTTTCAAGAAAGTAATGCGACATTCTATAAACATGTTTTTGAACCTTGGGAAAAGGACTATGATAGTAAATATTTATTAGAACATTATTTTGAGATTCAAGAGGGAGACTTTTTCTTATCCACGGTGTGGGGGAAATTGTATAAAAAATCTCTATTTGAATGGTTGCGTTTTCCAAAAGGAATGACATCAGAGGATGCGGCTTTAGTTTATAAAATTTATGATCTTGCAGAGAAAATTGTTTATTTTCATAAGGATAGTTATTGTTATAGACAACGTGAAGGTAGTACTTCGAAATGTGTGACAGTTAGTAGCATTGAAGATTCAATTAAATTGAGTTTAGAAAGAATTGTCTTATTATCTTTAAAAGGCTATGATGTTTCTTGCTACTTACAACATTTCCAAGAATTGCTCTCCTTAAATGAGTGTAATATGAGAGTAGCATGGAATTTGCTTGACACAGAAACCTATCGTCAAATTAAAGAAAATTTACAATTTATATCCACTAATAAGAGTTAAGGAAGCAAAGGAAGTAGAATGCTAGAAACAATCAGTATCATTATTTCCATCTATAATGTGGAGTCCTATCTCAGAAAATGCTTACACAGTATAATGGAACAATCTTTTTCTTGCTTTTAATAAATGATGGTTCTACCGATGGTTCAGGACAGATCTGTCATGAATATGTAGAAAAAGATGACAGAATCCGTTATTTTGAAAAGGAAAATGGTGGCTTATCTGATGCGAGAAACTATGGACTGGATAGGGCACAGGGAGCCTATATTACCTTTCTAGATGCAGATGATTTTCTCTTTGAAAACTATCTAGAAAAATTATATCAGGCGAGCCACCTTAGTGATTCTGATATCTTAATTGGAGGCAATTGCCGTTTTGATGGTTCTGATTTCTATTTTTACAATGATCATTTTAAGAGTGATTCCTTGAATTCTTTCACATCAGCACAAGCAATTCAAGTATTAGATTCTATGCTGGATGTTCCATTTTTAACTTTTTCGACTGCTTGGGGAAAACTATTTAAACGAGATTTGTTCGATGAGCTTCGTTTTCCATATGGGAATATGCTGAGGACCAATTTTTAATTTGGAAACTTTATATGAAAGCTGATATAACATTCATGTTTTTAATAATGCTTCCTATGTTTATCGTATGAATCCTTCAGGCTTGTCAAGTGTTTTTCTCTCAAGCATTTAGATTATATAGATGCACTTGAAGAACGGATAAGAGCAACAAAGGATTTAGAAGGGATAGATATTCAGCATTCCCTTAACATGTACGACTATGTCTTACAGAGAATGTTGGGACAGTTGGAAGAACATCAATTTTTAGAGGATGTAGATAAAGTACGTGAAAAGTTAGAGTTGGCAAAACGAAAACACTACCCCTTTTCACTATAAAGGATAATGTTTTGGGGTGTTTGAGATGGAGATATACACAGGCTAAGGAAGCAGGATTACAGGATACTGAAATATTTAGACGATATACAGAACTCTTTGATTTGTGTGATGATTTATAATTAGTAATTGAGAAAAGATAGGCAGATAATGCATAAATGAATATACAATCACAAGCAGCTTTCTTTCTTATCTTATAAAAGCTAAGAGCAGATTTTTTCTGCTTTTTTTGTTATAATAGTAGGGTTATAAGTACATAGGAAAGTAAAAAAGATACTATAAAAATTACTTTTTATAATCTCAATTCTTTCATTTAAAATAGTAGGATTTCTGAGAAATCAGCCGTCAAATGGAAATGACTGGGAGGAATAATTTTGAAAAACTTTTTTTCATCTATTGTAGTAAAAAAAGGGTTTGCCACAGTATTGTTTATTTTTATATATATACTTGGGAGTAGATTGACTCTTCCTTTTGTTGATGTAAATAATCGAGAATTTTTAGGTGGATCAGCTGCTTATCTTGCTTTTTCAACAGCATTGGTAGGAGGGAATCTTCGTAGTTTATCTGTTTTTTCAGTAGGCCTATCTCCCTGGATGTCAAGCATGATTTTATGGCAAATGTTTTCTTTTTCAAAAAGATTAGGCTTAAATAACGGAGCTATCGAAACTCAAAATAGACGTCAGATGTATTTAACCTTATTTATCGCCTTGATACAAGCTTTAGCCATTTCCTTAAATTTACCAATCCAATCTCAACTACCTAGTCTTTTGATTATACTGATGAATACTTGTCTTTTAGTAGCTGGTGCCTTCTTCTTAGTATGGTTATCAGATATTAACTCAACGGTTGGTATAGGTGGCTCTATGCTGATCCTGATTACTAGTATGGTCTTAAATATACCTCAAGATCTAATTGATGCCTTTAGAACTATTCATATACCATGGTTTATTCTGGTATCACTTGTTCTAATGGGACTTATCTTTACTTATCTGGTGGCTATTCTCTATAGGGCACGTTATCGTATAGCAGTCAATAAAATCGGTCTTCATAATCGTTTTAAACGGTATTCTTATTTTGAAGTTATGCTGAACCCAGCTGGTGGGATGCCTTATATGTATGTGATGACATTTCTGAGTTTACCAACCTATTTGCTGTTATTGTTGCAAACTGTTTTACCAAAATATACTGTTTTTGCAGAGCTTTCAGCTCAGTTTGCAATTGGGAAACCGCTTTGGATTTATATGTATATTGTTATTCTGTTTCTTTTTAGCATCGCCTTTGCTTTTGTTAATATGAGTGGAGAGCAAATTTCTGATAGGATGAAAAAATCAGGAGAATATATTTATGGAATCTATCCAGGAGAAGAGACTAGCCGATTTATCAATCAATTAGTTTTTCGTTTTGCCATGATAGGTGCTGTTTTAAACGTCTTTATGGCTGGTGGTCCAATGCTTTTTGTATTATTTGATGAAAAACTATTAAAAATTGCAATGATCCCAGGTTTATTTATGATGTTCGGTGGGATGATCTTTACGGTTCGAGACGAAGTTTCAGCGTTAAGATTAAACGAAACCTATAAGCCATTGATTTAGGAGGTTGTGATGTATTATTTTATTCCAGCTTGGTATGGAAGTAATCGACCCTGGCACGCTGATTTAACTCCCTGGTATTTTTCTCAGTTTCGTTTTGAGTTTGATGATACCTTCAATCAGATTAGACTTTTTCAAGGTCAAGAAATTGAGTCACAGATACTAGTATTATCTTATCAGCCTCATTTACGCTACTATTTACATAGGCATGGTGTATTAGAGACAGAGACTTATTCTATTTTTGATGATATGCAAGATCTTCAAGATGTACATACTCAAGTATTAAATATCAGAGATATCGAATGGGATAGAGATTGTCAATTTCTTTATAGTCCATTTGCAATAGTAGTTCAAAAAAATGGAAAAAAGTATGCAAAGATAGAACATGGGGTAGAAGGATTTATCAGTGACATCCAATATTTTGATTCCAATAGTCAGATAAGTCAGCACTATATAATGGATGATAGAGGGCTAGTATCGAGTGTTATTTATTTCGAAGGTGGAGTCCCTACTTATCAAGACTATCTTAATCCAAATGGTGTTTGGCAATTTAGAGAGTATATACAAGATGCTGGGCGTATTGAAATAAACCCAATTTTTAGTTATCGATTTAATAAGCTTGAATATCCTGATATGGCTTGTCTGATAGCTGAATTTTTGGATAAATTTTTGCAAAAGCATCTACAGATAGATGATACTTTCCTTATACCTTCACATCCTCATCACAATCAATTTGTTTTTGATCGTATACCAAGTGAGAATATCAAAATTTTGAGTCTTTTTGGTCGGAGTCAGACAAGGAAAGAATCAATCATCTATTTCCAATTGGATTTTTCTGAAAGTATTGATAAAGAAGCATTGTTTCAAGTTTTATCATTTGTATCTAAAAATCAAAATACAGAAGTCGTTTTCGGAGCCTTTTCTGCTAGTCAGGAACAAATGGAAGAAGTTCAAACAGTAGTAGATGAAATTATTCAAGAAAAAATTCCTATCGAAGCGCTTGAGAAAGAAGTTGACTATGGTGGTGCAGAAAATCCATTAGAAGAAAATCAAAATCAAGAATCACGTTTCCAATTTGTGAATATGAATGACGAATTAGAGTTGATGAAAACACTAGAATTTGTTCGGTTGATTGTAGATCTCCATAAACATCCACACCTTTATACTCAAATAGCAGGGATCAGTGCAGGTATCCCTCAGATAAATAAAGTTGAAACTGCCTATGTTGAACATTTAAAAAATGGTTATGTGATTTCTGATATCACAGAATTTTCACAAGGAGCTCATTATTATATAGATAGGCTGAAAGAGTGGAATCAGTCCTTAATCTACTCTGTTGATAAAATCAAGGAGCATACTGGACAACGCTTCTTAGAGAAATTGCAAGATTGGATTGAGGAGGTTAGACATGTCAAAGAATCATAAAATATTACAGATAGGAATTGATAACTGGAAGCGTTACTATGACATACCTAGTAATATGGACTGGTACTATCTTTGTCCAAATTCCTCGACAGCTCTCCGTAAAATAATGGATATGGAAGCTATTAAGAGTTTCGATGCTATTCTCATAGAAGAGGGACAATATATAAGAGACTTACTCCCTTTTATCCATCAAATAGATCCCTATACTCTTATGTATAGTCATGATTTTAAAACTAATGATGCAGCGATCATTGATTTGTTGAAAAGGTCTTGTGCACAAAGTGTGGATTTTTTAGATCCACAACAACTTCTAGATGATTTATCAACCTCCTTGTTTGGTGGCGGATATGGAGATAAATTGTTTCCATCCAGTATTCAGGTTCATCCAAGTTTTCACGGCTCCATTTCTTATCAAGGACTAGATTTCCTAACTTTAGAGGGTGACTTTGGAGAAGACTTTAGTCAAGTTGCATGTTGGTCAGGTAATTCTATGATAGGTAAAGATTTCCCTATAGAACTTTGGCTAGAGTATGAAAAATATGGAAATTGTGAATTTCAATTTGTTATTCGAAAAATCTATTCTGGTCAGATAGATAATTTTTTTGGTGAGACAATCTATCAAGAAAAAGATCTTTCAGAGGCAATCGTTGTTGAATGTGAGGATAATGATATTTTCTTAACTGTATCGATTGAAGCACGAGGAGAAGGTATCATTAAATTGGGTAATCTTCATCAACGTTGGAGCCGAAAACAATTTGGCAAATTTGTTCTTGGCGGAAATATTTTACACGATAGTATACGCGATGAGATTAATTATTTCTTTCATCCAGGAGACTTCAAACCTCCATTGGCAGTCTACTTTTCGGGATTTCGTCCTGCAGAAGGTTTTGAGGGTTACTATATGATGAAGTCATTGGGATGTCCTTTTCTCTTGTTTTCAGATCCACGATTAGAAGGGGGAGCCTTCTATCTGGGTAGTGATGAACTCGAAGGAAAGCTAGTAGATACGATTCGTCATTATTTAGAGTATCTAGGTTTTGATCATAAAGATTTGATTTTGTCAGGTCTTTCTATGGGAACTTTTCCATCCCTTTATTATGCAGCAACTTTTGAACCACACGCTGTTGTAGTAGGAAAACCACTAGCAAATGTTGGAACGTTAGCTCGTAGAGGTCGTTTGGATGCTCCTGGAGTAGCTAATTTAGGATTCGACGTTTTGATACATCATACAGGTGGAAGAAGTGATAACGATATGCTAGAGTTGGATCAACGTTTTTGGAATGCTTTTAAGAGTGCAGATTTTTCAAAGACTACCTTTGGTTTGTCTTATATGAAAGACGAAGAGATGGATACAAAAGCATATGAACAATTGGTAACTTATCTTTGTAACACTGGAGCTAAAGTACTTTCTAAAGGAACATCTGGTAGGCATAATGACGATACTAATACAAATGTGGCCTGGTTCCTACATTTTTATAATATGATTTTAGAAGGAGACTTTGGAAGGAGTAATCAATGATTATTAATAGAAGAGACGATATAAAATGGGGGGAAGTAAGTGGTACCTATATGTATGGGACAACTGTTACTTATCATTCAGATCAGCATGTCAGCATCTTAAATCCATTGGTTACATCAGGCGTTATTTTAAGAAGTTGGTCTTCAAATGTAAACTTTCAAGCTTATAGGGTTCAAGCAAGTCTTCCCCTGCTTAAAAGAAATCAAGATTATCAATTCAGTATTTCTATGGACTGTAAGCCCGTAGATGGGGTGTACATCAAGGTATCTTTTTTTAATAGATATGGAGATATCGTTGAAGAGAAAATAGAAAAAACAACAGAATTTAATTTTTCTTATCCTGAGGATACCTATTATTATCAAATTTCCTTATTAAGTGCTGGCTTTGAATCTATGGATTTTTATTCTTTTTCTATTAAGGAGATTCAGTGTGGTTAAAGAATTCTATCAACAGTTTCATCTTAGAAAAGCAAAAAAGACTTTAAAGAAAATCAATGCATTAAAGAGGAAAATGCAATCTTTGTCAGACCAAGAATTAGCAGCAAAAACACTAGAATTTCGTGAGAGGCTAACCAAGGGAGAAACAGTAGATGATCTTTTAGTTGAAGCATTTGCTGTAGTACGTGAAGCAGATAGACGAGTATTGGGCATGTTCCCCTACGATGTCCAGGTTTTGGGTGGTATTATTATCCACCAAGGAAATGTCGCTGAGATGAATACTGGAGAAGGGAAAACTCTAACAGCTACATTACCAGTCTATCTAAATGCCTTAACAGGAAAAGGTACCATGCTCGTAACGACCAATGAATATCTGGCTAAACGCGATGCTGAAGAGATGGGGCAGGTTTATCGTTTTTTAGGTCTAACGGTAGGTGTACCTTTTACTAGCAATCCTAAACAAAAGTTGAAACCTGCAGAGAAAAAAAGGATATATAGTTCGGATATTATTTACACCACTAACAGTGTCTTGGGTTTTGACTATTTAGGTGATAATTTGGCATCTAATGAGTCAGGAAAATTTTTAAGACCTTTTGATTATGTAATCATTGATGAAATCGATGATATTTTGTTAGATAGTGCTCAGACTCCACTGATTATTTCAGGTTCTCCTCGAGTTCAGTCAAATCATTATGAGCTAGTGGATACTCTTTTTACAACATTAGTTGAAGGGGAAGACTACATCTTCAAGGAAGAAAAAGATGAGGTTTGGCTAACTACAAAGGGAGCAAAGGCGGCTGAAAACTTTTTAGGAATCGATCACTTGTATAAAGAAGAGCATGCGAACTTTGCAAGACATTTAGCTTACGCTCTAAGGGCTCATAAACTCTATACGAGGGATAAAGATTATGTCATTCGTGGGAAGGACATGGTACTCGTTGATAAGGGAACAGGACGTCTAATGGAGATGACCAAACTGCAGGGAGGACTCCATCAGGCCATTGAAGCAAAGGAACACGTGAAGCTGTCTCCTGAAACGAGAGCCATGGCTTCCATCACCTATCAGAGTTTATTTAAAATGTTTCAAAAAGTATCGGGGATGACAGGGACAGGTAAGGTAGCAGAGAAAGAATTTCTTGAAACCTATAATATGAAAGTTGTTCGCATTCCAACAAATCGTCCTGCACAACGAATTGACTATCCAGATAATCTATATGTTACTTTACCAGAAAAGGTGTATGCTTCTTTAGAATATATTAAAGAGTATCACAAAAAGGGAAATCCTATTTTGGTTTTTGTCGGTTCTGTAGAGATGTCTCATCTTTATTCATCGCTTTTACTCCGTGAAGGAATTGCTCATAATGTTTTAAATGCCAACAATGTGGCCCGCGAGGCTCAGATTATCTCAGAATCAGGTCAAATAGGAGCAGTTACAGTTGCGACTTCTATGGCAGGACGTGGTACAGATATTAAGCTGGGTAAAGGAGTTGCAGAGTTAGGAGGCTTGATCATTATAGGTACAGAGCGGATGGAGAGTCAACGGATAGACCTTCAAATCCGAGGACGTTCAGGTCGGCAAGGTGATCCAGGTATGAGCAAGTTTTTCGTATCCTTGGAAGATGATGTTATTAAAAAATTTGGTCCTAATTGGGTGCATAAACGATATAAAGACTACCACGTTCAAGACATGACAAATCCAGTGGTTTTAAGAGGACGTAAGTATCGCAAGCTAGTAGAGAGAGCTCAGCGTGCCAGCGATAGTGCAGGACGTTCTGCACGTCGACAAACTTTAGAGTATGCTGAAAGTATGAATATTCAAAGAGAGATGGTATATAAGGAACGAGATCGTTTAATAGATGGTTCTCGTGACTTAGAGGGTGTGGTCGAAGATATTATTGATAGTTACACAAATCAAGTGTCTTCTGTAAACTATGAAAGCCGAGAGTTGTTATTCCACTTTATTGTGACCAATATTAGTTTTCATATAAAAGAAATTCCAGAGTATCTGGATATATCTGATAAAAATGCAGTTCGCACTTTTTTGAAGCAAATTATTGATAAGGAGCTTTCTGAAAAGAAAGCATTGCTTGAGCAATATGGTCTGTATGAACAATTCTTACGCTTTTCTCTACTCAAAGCCATTGATGACAACTGGGTAGAACAGGTTGACTATTTGCAACAATTGATGATGGCGGTCAGTGGCCAATCTTCAACTCAGAAAAACCCTATTGTTGAGTACTATCAAGAAGCCTATTCAGGATTCGAAACCATGAAAGAACAAATTCATCTGGATATGGTTCGTAATCTACTAATGGGTCTCGTAGAGGTCACTTCTAAAGGTGAAATCGTAACCCATTTTCCATAAAAGGAGAACATATGACAATTTATAATATAAATTTAGGAATTGGCTGGGCTAGTAGCGGTGTTGAATACGCTCAAGCTTATCGTGCGGGTATTTTTCGCAGTCTGAATCTACCGTCTAAGTTTATCTTTACAGATATGATTTTAGCTGATAATATCCAGCATTTGACAGCTAATATTGGATTTAATGATGAGGAAGTTATTTGGCTATATAATTATTTTACGGATATCAGAATTGCACCGACCAGTGTGACGGTAGCTGATGTTTTGGCTTATTTTGAAGGTGTAGAAAGCCATCGTGAAAGAAATGGGAAAATTGAACGAATCTTCTTTTCTGATGAAGACAAGTTTATCACTTGTTATTTGGTAGATGAGGGAAAAGAGTTTGTCCAACATGTGGAGTATGTGTACGACGGTAATTTGGTTCGCAAAGATTACTTCTCTTACACACGCTATTGCACAGAATATTTTGCTCCTAAAGACAATGTAGCGACACTCTACCAAAGAACCTTCTACAATGAAGATGGAACTCCGGCTTATGAAATGTTCATGAATCAAGGGACCGAGGAAGTTTACCGTTTTAAGGATCGCATTTTATACGGGAAGCCTGCCCTAATTCGTTACTTCATGCAGACTCTTCAGTTAAGCAAATCAGATCTAGTGATTTTAGATCGTGAGACTGGCATTGGCCAGGTTGTTTTTGAGGAAGCGCAAGCGGCACATTTAGCGGTAGTTGTTCATGCAGAGCATTACAGTGAAAATGCGACAAATGAGGATTATATCCTTTGGAATAACTATTATGACTATCAGTTTACCAATGCAGATAAGGTCGATTTCTTTATCGTTTCAACGGATCGTCAAAAGGAAGTCTTAGAGCAACAGTTTGCTCGCTATACCTCGCATGCACCTAAGATCGTAACCATTCCAGTTGGAAGTGTAGATCAATTAACAAAACCACAAGAGAGTCGTAAACCATTTTCTCTCATTACAGCTTCGCGTCTAGCTAAGGAAAAACACATTGATTGGCTCGTGAAGGCTGTGATTGAGGCTCATAAGGAATTGCCGGAATTAACCTTTGATATCTACGGTAGTGGTGGTGAAGAATCTTTATTGCGACAAATCATTACGACAAATCAAGCGGAGGATTATATCCATCTTAAGGGTCATGCGGATTTGTCTCATATTTACTCTCAATATGAAGTTTATCTAACTGCTTCTACAAGTGAAGGTTTTGGTTTGACACTCATGGAAGCGATTGGATCAGGTTTGCCATTGATTGGTTTTGATGTTCCGTATGGAAATCAAACATTTATCGAAGATGGCGAAAATGGCTACTTGATTCCAAGCTCATCTGACCATGTCGAAGATGAAATCAAGAAAGCTTATGCAGAAAAAATCTGCCAACTGTAT
>QWCO01001624.1_pt1 | contig 13458 bp, 7 predicted proteins | sample 1972611 | NCBI WGS metagenome assembly QWCO01 (sample SAMN09866706, study PRJNA288562) | Human oral metagenome isolate term1_saliva, whole genome shotgun sequencing... | reverse complement strand
CACTTACAATCTTTCCATCCTTGATGGGACAGGAGGGGGCTAGCAGAACACCACAGAACATCTGCATGTGGATGCTTCCGTTAAACATCTCTATCAGACTATCGTCAGACAGACCTGTGTATGACTTAAGGAATATTAGGGCAATTTCTCCTTCACCCGAGAAAAGAGGCTTGTTGCCTCGCTTGCTCTTATGGCTAAGGTTCGTATACTCTGCTGCCAACTCCTTTAGGGGGAGCTAGGAATGAATGCGTCCAAGTTCGCTTTTTGCAAAGCTTTCACGATAGCTCTGTAAAAAATCGAACTCTGTAAAGGGCAAAGTTGGTGTTATATCAGAATTTTTTTGTATCTTCACGACGATTTTTTAAGTTTTCCCCCGATTCTGCCCGTGATGGGTCGTTCGGGGGATTTTATGTAAAGGTACAAATAATATATGATGCTGACAAACAATTATTTAATAAAATTCTGAATATCCCTAGATTACGTAATAGGAATACTTTTGATTTTAATGTTGTTGGGACTTCGTGAAGAGTACCCAGTTCGTGCAATGCAATATTAACGTATTAAAGTTTTAATAAATTAATAAGTTTAACCTCTTTATGTGCATTCATATATTTTTCAACCTGATTGATATATTGGGAAGTAAAAGCTTTGTATCCAACCAGTTCGTTTGTAACATACATTACACGTGCCATATGAATATCCTTTTCATATTGAGTCTTTTTATCGAAATTCTTAGAAGGATATAAGCTTAACAAATAGAAATTTAAGCAATCAGGAACGATATATTCCCTCGTCATTGTCTTGCGTTGAGCTTTAGAATAGAATTTAATATAAGCCGGATAGTCTTCTCCCAAATATTTATCAAGAGAAATACCGATGATGGTGTCGCCAACAATGATGCTTTGATCAAAAGCACCTATTTGCGTATAAATTTTTGGAACAACAAAACCTGGAAGCATCCTTTTTGCTTTATTAAAAGCATTGGTAAACGATTTATTTATGTCTTCCATGTTGGCATATTGAGTTTCTGCAGTAGAGATAACGCTTTGTAATAAGGTGTCTTGATAGAAGTTTAGGAATCTACTATTAATATCTGGCTCATAAACTGCACCGAGTTTAAGCACATTTTCAATTAATGTTCGAGTCTCTATGGCATACTCTGTGTTCATTTCTTGCAGAGCAGAGAAATCACCTGTTGTAAGATAACGACTTTGCAGACGATCATAACGCACAACTTCTATTTTGCTCTGTGCATTATCGTTGGGCTTCAGTTTGATTTCACAAGCTATACAAAGCATCATTACTGCAAATAATATATAGTATATCTTTTTCAAAAGTTTTGGTGATTTTTGTTTTCAAGGCAAAAATACTAATTTTTATTTTCAAGAGCAAATGTTTTGCTAAAAAACTTAAAATTAAGGACATAAAAAGTTAGTTTTAAGCTAAAATTCATAAAAAGGAATACTTATCAATAAAAAAATATTTATTTTTGTTACATGTTTAGTTTAGCCTTTGTTACTTCAAATAAAAGATTATTATTATTCATTGTTCTAAACTTATTTATAAGTTTGGGGAGTATGAGTAAACCATCTATTGATACATTGACAGTGTTGGTCACATGTCCAAAGCTTGATTATGTTGGTGATTATCCTGTAATTATTTCACTGAAAGACTATCCTTCAGTAACAAGAAGCATTGTTTATTCTGATAATATAGAGCTCCCCTCGCAACTTGATGATCTTGATGGGGATGGCATAAATGATGAATTGTGTTTCTTTGTCAATGTAAAGAAGAAACAAAAATATTCGTTTCAAGTAATTTTGGAAAAGGGTGGTGAACCAAAAAGATATTCACCACATACATATGCCGAGTTATTACTTAAAAATCCAAAGGTTAAAGAGAAGAATAAACAAGATTTATTTATTCAGCAGATTGTTGTTGGAAAAGATTTAGATGATAGTTTCCGTTTACTGCATCATCATGGAGTTGCTTTTGAAAACGAATTGATTGCACTAAGAATATATTTTGATAAGCGTCAGACTCTTGATTTATATGGAAAGAAGCGGAAAGGTCTTGAAATTAAAGATACACAATTTTATCCAAATAAACAGCAACTATTAGACGGGTATGGAGATGATATTCTTTGGGCTGGCAATGCTTTAGGATTAGGTGCTTTGCGTGGATGGGTAGAATGTAAAGAACAATTGTTAGATGATGTTGAATATCGTGGTCAGCGTATTGTATGTCAGGGTCCGATAAGAACAATTGTTGAAGTGACGGATAAAGGATGGCTTTGGAAGAAGGGAGAGAACAGAATAAATCTTAAGCAACGTTTTACTTTATATGCGGGATGTAGAGATGTTATTTTTGAGGCATGGTTAAATCCTTCGAATGATAGTATTCGTTTTTTTACTGGTTTACAACATCTTTTGAATGGAAAGGAATACTCTAATCATGAAGGATTACGAGGCAATTGGGGTAAAAGTTGTAATCCAACAGATTCGATTATGGCTCATGCTCAAACGTTAGGAATGGGGATATTTGTTTCTGATGAATATTTGTGTCAAGAGATGCCTTGTGATAGTTTGAATGACGCTTTTATTATAGCACCTCAGAATGGATATTTGAGATATTATCTTACTTATTCCAGTGATAAGGAGTCTTATGGCTTCCACCAGGTTCAGAGTTGGTTTTCATATTTAAAAAGATGGAAAGAACTTTTAGCTCACCCAATCCGTGTTGATGTTATTTGCAAAAATTCATGATGGTATTGTATGTTCTACGACTATGAATGTAGAATTGGTAGAGGATAGAGAAGTTTTTTCGTTCGTTAATTTGTTTGTTAACTCTTTGCTGTTGTATAGACTTTCTATCTTCATCAAAGGCATGTCGCCATTTCTTAAAAGCTTTTCGGGCTTTATAAATTGCCTTAAAATCATCGATATTTCTATTAAAGATAAGAGTTTGCCACGCAGCAAGATAATCAAGAAAATAACGGACTCGCATAACTTGTTTAAGCTCTTTATCTGGTAGATTCTTATAGAGCATAGTGAGATTGTTGCGGAAGTTTAGGAAAGTTTTCATTGGATTTTTCTTGGGTAGAGTGCCTCCGCCTACATGATATACTTTACTATAAGGAATGCATACGATTCTTTTTCCTTTAAACCTAAGTCTCCAACATAGATCAATTTCTTCATTATGTGCAAAGAATCGTCCGTCAAAGGCACCTGCATCCCAAAAGTCTTTTGATCGGATAAATAAACAAGCGCCTGTAGCCCACATAATATCAATGATAGAATCGTATTGTCCCTTATCTTCTTCTATAACATCAAAGATTCTTCCACGACAGAAAGGATATCCAAATTTATCCACAAAGCCTCCTGCTGCACCTGCATATTCAAACTCGTTAGGGTGATGAATTGATAGTAGTTTGGGTTGGCAAGCTGCAACATCAGGATGTTTGTCCATATAATCTATAAGTGGAACAAGCCAACTTTCGGTCACCTTAACATCCGAATTTAATAAAAGAAAGTATTCTGCTTCAATTTCTTTTAATGCTTGATTATAACCTTCCGCAAAACCGAAGTTCTTGTTTAATGCAATGATTTTTATTTCAGGGAATTTGCTTTCCAATATTTTTATGGAATCATCTGTAGAGGCATTATCTGCAACAAATATATCTGCATAGATAGAAGAGTATTTGATTACACTTGGCAGATATTGTTCCAACATCTTTTTCCCATTCCAATTTAAAATCACTATTGCAAGTTTCATGCTTACATGTCTAAATAAGTTCTACTTTAAGTGCGGATTTGTCGTGATTGAAGTCACCCAACTTAACGCGTATAAGTTCGTTGTCATACTCTTCCTTTGCAAGTGATGCTGGAAGTTCAACACGGATATAGTTGTCTGTAAACCCATGCATAGCTTTACCGCGTGGTGCCTTTTCAAACAAAACTTCTCGTTCTGAGCCAATAAACTTCTGATAAAAGAGCTGGGTCTTTTTATCGCTTAATTCTAACAAGCGCTTTGAACGTAGCTTCTTATCTTTCTCATTTACAACGTAAGGAATTGCTAATGCAGATGTTCCAGGACGTTCACTATAAGGGAAGACATGCAATTGTGTGATGGGGAGTTGTTCTAAGAAATTATAACATTCTTTGAAGTATTCAGGTTTTTCACCTCTACTACCAACCATTACATCTACACCAATAAAGGCATCAGGCATCAATTCTTTAATAAGTTTTATTTTATGCGCAAACAAAGATGTATCGTAACGCCTGTGCATCAGTTTCAAAACGGTATCACTGCCACTTTGCAATGGAATGTGGAAATGAGGCATGAAAGCCCGACTTTCTGCGCAAAAAGCTATTAACTCGTCATCAATTAAATCTGGTTCCAAACTACTGATTCGGAATCGTTTGATGCCTTCAACCTTGTCTAAGGCTTTTACTAAATCTATAAATCTTTCATGCGTAGTCTCTCCGAAATCACCTATGTTGACACCAGTCAAAACAATTTCTTTACCTCCCTCAGCTGCAGCTTCTTCGGCCTGTTTAATTAGCGATGAAATCGTTGGATTTCTTGAGAATCCACGCGCATAGGGAATAGTACAATAAGTGCAAAAATAGTTGCATCCATCTTGTACTTTCAAGAAATACCGAGTGCGATTACCCTTCGAGCATGAAGCTTGAAAAGTCTTGATATCTTTTGTCTTTACAGAATGGAATTGATGAAGTGTTTCGCCTGTTTCCCTTTTTGTAAAAGCATCGTTTAGATATTGAATGAGATTTGCTTTCTCGTTTGAGCCTAACACGAGATCTACACCTGGAATCTTACTTACTTTCTCAGATTCAAGTTGGGCATAGCAACCTGTCACAATAATGAATGCACCTGGATTTTCACGCGCCATTCTATGGATGGCCTGCCTGCACTTATGGTCAGCCACTTCTGTGACGCTACACGTATTGATAAGACAAATATCAGCCTTTTCGTCCTTGTCTACAGTGACGACTCCCATGTCAGATAACATCTTGCCAAAGGTAGATGTCTCTGAAAAATTGAGTTTACAACCCAATGTGTAATATATTGCTTTCTTACCTTTACTAACTTTATCTACGAGTTTTCCTGCTTCTTTGCTTACAGTTTTATCAATATTGCTCTTTAAACTATCAATATTATTGGTTGTTTGTTCTTCATTGTCGGTTGAAGAAGCTTCATTTGTTGTCTTGCTATAGTCTTCATAACTCCTTACCACATCATCTGCGTTGAATGTGAATACATGGCCAAGAATACCATACGAAACCTTATGTTGCTCACCATCGAAGGTAACATCTGTTGAAGAATAAATGAGATAATTGTGATAATTAAGAATCTGATCGAGTGTTACATCAACAGTTGTGCCAGCAAATAAGCGCATTAACGTTTTAACTCCCATTGTGAGGAGGTCATCTTCGTCATTGTCCTTATCAGCCAATTTATTGATAGCCGTTGTAACTTCTGTTTTAATAGCCTCTTTATGATCTTGTTTGTTTGGGTTACTAACCATCAGTATAATTAAAATCACAAATATCGTCGCGAGAATAAACCACCATGCTTTATGACATTTCTTTTCATTTTGAGGCTTTTCCTCCTTTGTATTATTTTGTATTGCTTCGGGAACAGGTGGTGGAGTCTGTTGAGTGTTTATACGATTCTCTAAGGCTTGTCTTATCTCCTCAATTTGCCATGCAGGCGTCCAATCTTTTAGTCCCTCAGTCCAAACTAAAGTTTCAGCAGATATATTCTTTGTGTTGACAAGTTCTTCTGGTGAGAAAGGCCCTGCTTGTGCACCATTTTCAATAATAAAGTATTGCATTTTGTTATCTTTTTAATTCTAATATGTTTGCAAAGTTAGAAAAACTTTTCAAAAGATTTGCATATCTCAATAGAAAAGATTACTTTTGCACACGTTTTATATGTAGGGGTTCCGTAGCTCAGTTGGATTAGAGCAACAGCCTTCTAAGCTGTGGGTCTTGGGTTCGAATCCCAACGGAATCACCACTACAAGGAAAGAGAATTTTGGAAACAAAGTTCTCTTTCTTGTTTATAGATAGTTAGCTTGTTGGTGCATATAGAGAAGTTTATTTGAGTGTTTGCATGCGTGATTCTAAGAGCAAAAATAGAATTTTCGTGCTACATACAACGTATGTAAGACCAAATGGAGGATTTTTATGCTACATACAACGTATGTAACACCAAATGGAAGATTTTCGTGTTAGATACAATGTATGTAGCACCAAAAACAAAAAAATTATGCTTCTGAGTGACTCCGAAGGGGGCAAAAAAAGAAAAGAGAACGAAAAAAGAGGCTATCGACGGATAGAATCATTTCTCGTTCTCTTTTAATGCTTTATAAATTGTATTCTTGGAAAAATTTATTTCTTCTGCAATTTATATTCTTTGATTTTCTTATGAGTTACCTCATGACTAAGTTTTACTTTCAAGGGCTTATGCTTGTGTATTCTTTATCCCTGTTGGTTATCATTTGAATTGCAGCTCATCTTTATTGGGAATCTTGCTCACCGCAATGGTATCCCCCTCATGAAGCTCGCCCGACAGCAGTTTTTCGCATACACCATCTTCGATATGATTCTGTATAGCGCGCTTTAATGGGCGTGCACCGAATTGGACATCATAGCCCTTTGTTGCAACAAACTCTTTTGCACTGTCTGTGATTGTCAACTGATAGCCCAGAGATTCAATTCGTTTATAGAGGCCTTTTAGTTCGATATCTATAATCTTCTTTATTGCTTCAAGATCAAGTTGATCAAAAGTGATAATCTCATCTAAACGATTCAAGAACTCGGGAGCAAATTGTTTGCTGAGACTTTTCTGAATGATGCTGCGCGCATATTCTTTATCTTTGTCATTAAGACTTATCCCCGTGTTTCCTCCTGCGTTGAAGCCCACACCATGACCAAACTCTTTCAGTTGTCTTGTTCCTGCGTTTGAAGTCATGATAATCACAGTGTTTCTGAAATCAACTAATCTTCCATTACCATCCGTCAGACGCCCTTCATCGAGCACTTGGAGTAGCATGTTGAAGATGTTGCCATGAGCTTTCTCAATCTCGTCAAGCAAAATGATAGAGTAGGGATGTCTGCGCACCTTTTCAGTGAGCTGTCCTCCTTCTTCATAGCCTACGTATCCGGGAGGTGCACCAACGAGTCGTGAAGTATTGAAACTTTCTGAATATTCGCTCATGTCCACACGAATCAGGGCGTCATCCGAACCAAACATATATTCAGCGAGCTTTTTTGCAAGATATGTTTTGCCTACACCTGTCGGCCCTAAGAACATGAATACACCAATTGGGTGGTTGGGGGCTTTGATGCCAACTCGGTTTCTTTGAATGGCCTTTACCATCTTTTCAATTGCATTGTCTTGGGCAATCACCTGCGCTTTCAGCACACCTCCCATGTTTCTCAGCCTTACATTTTCGGCTTCAGCAATGCGTTGTACGGGAACACCAGCCATCATCGAGACAACTTCTGCAACCTCATCTTCGGTGATCGTTTGTCGCGTAGTGTTGTCATCTGAGGTCCATTGGCGATTCAGTTCATCGATTTGTCGTTCTAAATTGGTTTGACGATCACGATAGGCAGCGGCAAGTTCAAAGTCTTGATTCTTCACTGCTTGCTGTTTTTTCTGTATTGTTTGTTCCAATTCCTTTTGCTTTTCAACCAATTCTTCTGGCATTTCAGCATGCTGAAGATGTACACGTGATCCGACTTCATCTAAGGCATCGATGGCTTTATCAGGAAAATAGCGATCAGAAATGTAGCGTTCTGTCAATTTGACACAAGCTTTCAGCGCCTCATCTGTATAGTTTACATGATGATGAAGCTCATATCTGTCTTTGATATTATGTAGAATTGTTAGCGTTTCTTCAGCCGTTGTAGGTTCTACCATGACCTTTTGAAAACGTCTTTCTAACGCTCCATCTTTCTCAATACTCTTGCGATATTCATCGATTGTCGTTGCCCCTATACACTGAATCACACCTCTTGCCAAAGCCGGCTTCATGATATTGGCGGCATCCATGCTTCCGGGAGTGCTTCCTGCACCAATCATTGTGTGAATTTCGTCAATGAAAACAATGATATCGGGATTCTTTTCAAGTTCGTTTATCAATGAACGAATACGCTCTTCAAATTGTCCTCTGTATTTTGTTCCAGCAACAATCGCCGTTAAATCAAGATTAACAACGCGTTTGTTGAAAAGAACAGGTGACGTCTTATGCTGCACAATAAGTTGTGCCAAGCCTTCAACAATCGCACTCTTTCCAACTCCTGGCTCACCGATGAGAATAGGATTATTCTTCTTTCTGCGGCAAAGAATCTCTGTGACACGCTGAATTTCCTTTTCTCTCCCAACCACTTTGTCAAGCTTTCCCTCGGCAGCAGCCTTGGTTAAATCCGTTGAAAAGTTGTCGAGAACAGGTGTACCTTTTTTCTGATTGCCATTGACAGTTTTTGTGGTTGCATTGTTTTTGCCACCTCCGTTTTGGGATATCGCCTCCTCTTCTTCCTCTTCTTCGTCGGGCATACCAAAGCTGTCAGAAGGTTTTGCATTGCTACTTTTCTGAGTTTTCAGATAAGTAAGCGTATCTTCATACGTCATGTGATTTCCTTCTAAAACTTCTTTCGCACCATTATTCACTTGGTCGTGCAGAATGGCCAATATCAAATGTTGAACATCAACCATTTGCGTGTGTTGTATACGAGCCTCAAGAACAGCAAGCTTTAGAATGTTGCTGGCCTGCTCATTTAGCACAAGTTCCGAGTCAATGATGACTTCTGTGATAACATCTTGCCTAACTTTGTCTTCCAATTCATTTTTAACATCATCGAGATTGATATTCATTCGTTGGAAAAGCAGATGAAGCAAACTGTCTTTTTCGCGTAATATGCCAAGCACAAGATGCTCAGGTCCTACCGAACGACTGGCAAGTCGATTGGCTTCTTCTCTGCTGTAAGCCAATATTTCTGATACTTTTGGGGAAAACTGACTCGTCATATATAATGTCTCCTATTTTAGTTCGTGATTGATTTATACTTATAAAAATAGCTTCTATCATTGAAGTTTGCAAACGTTATGCCAAAAAATATCTTTGCTGTTCAATCTTTCTCTTTTTTCATCTATATTGGTGCATTTCATATCATCATTTAATTCCTTTTTCTGTTTGCATCAAATCATCATGTAAAATGCAAGAGAATATAGTCTTGTTTGCATCATTTTGTGTAATCAATTGACGCTAATGATGAACTGCACTAAAGATAGCTTTTATGTTAACACTATCATAGCATTCAAATAGAAATAAAAAAGCCAGCTGGAATGAACCAGCCGGCTTTAGTTTTATTATGTTTCTTGTTTTTATGCACAAGTATAACCTCTTCCATTTAACATGGCCTCACCATAGTGCTTCATTGATCTCTTGTATGCTTTTACAATCTTTGCGATAGCTCTCTTCATAATGTTCATTAAATTTTCCATCTCTTTTACTTTTTAAATTCTACTTAAACTAAACATCTAAAGCGTTTATCCAACGCTTGTTATCCTTATTTTTGTGCAAAGTTAATACTAAATTTACTTGGCAGCAAGAGATTAGCCTTTGAAAGTGTTGATTCTAAGTGATTTCTTGACGAATATCAACTTATTATCAATCAAGGAATAAAGTAATGATAATGAGAACTAAATGATGTTGTTTTCTTCTATTTCTTTTGATTCCGCATGGATAGTGCGATACGCTGACGCTTATGATCTATCTCTATCACTCGTACGAAAACATGTTCGTGGAGCTTTACTATTTCATTGGGATCTTTTATGAATTTATCGGCCAATTGAGATATATGAACGAGACCATCCTGATGAACACCGATATCAATAAAGGCTCCAAAGTTTGTGATATTTGTCACTATGCCCGGTAGTTCCATTCCAACAGAGAGGTCTTCTATTGTGTGAACGCGCTCATCAAAACGGAATTCTTCAAGCTGACTACGGGGATCAAGTCCGGGCTTTTCAAGCTCTTTAAGGATATCATTGAGGGTAGGCATTCCAACTTCTGATGTGACAAAGCGAGACAATTCAATCTTTTTTAGCTTGTCAGGACTGCCAATGAGGTCACTCACTTCACAATGTTGTTCTTTAGCCATGGCTTCAACAAGGGGATAACGCTCTGGATGTACGGCAGAATTATCAAGCGGATTGTGCGCTTTTGGGATACGAAGGAAACCTGCACATTGCTGAAAAGCTGCATCACCAAGTCGGGAAACATGTTTTAATTGATTGCGCGAAGTGAAGGCACCATGCTCTTTTCGGTATTCAACAATATTCTTTGCAAGCGACATTCCGAGCCCGCTGACGTAAGCAAGCAAGTGGATAGATGCAGTGTTAAGATTAACTCCAACTTGATTTACACAACTTTCTACGGTTCTGTCAAGAGCTTGTTTTAACAAGGTTTGATTCACATCGTGTTGATATTGCCCTACGCCGATGCTCTTGGCATCTATCTTTACGAGCTCGGCTAATGGGTCCATAAGTCGGCGTCCAATAGAAATTGCGCCGCGAACGGTAAGATCAAGTTGAGGAAATTCTTTGCGTGCGTTCTCTGAAGCCGAATAGATGGAAGCCCCATCTTCACTGACTACATAAACAGGAATACCTTCTAATCGACGAAGAATGTCTGTTGTCTCGCGACTTGCTGTACCATTCCCCACAGCAACAGCCTCTATATGATATTGTTGTGTGAGTGTATGAAAATCGGCGAGTGCATCATGTTGAACTTTGTTTCCAAGTGTATAAATGACTGAATGATGCAGTAAGTTTCCCTGTTCATCAAGACAAACCACCTTGCAACCCGTGCGAATGCCAGGATCAACAGCCATAACGCGTTTCTGACCCAAAGGAGATGCTAAGAGCAGCTGACGGAGATTTTCTGTAAATACATGAATTGCTTCTTTGTCAGCGGCCTCTTTACTGGAGTTAGCAAATTCTGTTTCAACAGATGGTTTGATAAGTCTTTTATAGGCATCTATGCATGCTTCGCCGACAAGTTGTTGACATTTGCCATATCCATGGATATATTTCTTTTGTATTTGGTCCGTGCATTGTTTCTCTTCTACATCGATACTAACTTTCAAGTAACCTGCTTTTTCGCCACGACGTATAGCTAACAGGCGATGACTGCAGCAACGTTTAAGTGGCTCAGTAAAATCAAAATAGTCGGAAAACTTCTGTGCTTCTTCTTCGTCTCGTTTGCTTTTGACGACTTTTGAAGTTATCATTGCCTCACGTTTGAAGACATTCCTCACTTTTTGTCTGATGATTTCGTCTTCACTAATGACTTCTGCAATGATATCCATTGCGCCAGACAGGGCCTCTTCTGCGGTCTTTATATTACCTTTTATATAATAGTTGGCCACCTTCTCTGGTTGCTGCTCGCGTTGAAGAAGAATGATTTGAGCCAAAGGTTCGAGTCCATTTTCACGTGCTACCTGTGCTTTTGTTCTGCGTTTAGGTTTGAATGGCAGATAGATATCTTCGAGTTCGGCAGCATCCCATGTTGCTTCAATCTTCTGTTTTAAGGCAGGTGTAAGTTTCTCTTGTGCCTCAATAGTCTTGCAGATGGTTTGCTTTCGTTTTTCAAGCTCCTTCATTTTCTCGGCTTGTTCGCTGATGGCTGCAATCTGCACTTCATCAAGTGAGCCTGTACGTTCCTTGCGATAACGTGCAATAAAAGGAATTGTGAAACCCTCGTCAAGTAGTTCTGTGGTGTCTTTTACCTGCTTTTCAGTTAATGATAAGCTTTTTGCTATGATTTGATATTCGTGGTTCATGTTAATAATCGTTGGCAGACAAAGGTACTACTATTATTAAATAAATAGAAATTATTTTTGTAATTTTATTATATTGCCTACCTTTGTATGCGCGAAATTATAAAAGAAGATGATATCAGTAGAAGGTTTAAAGGTTGAATTTGGTGTGAAACCGTTGTTCACCGATGTTAGTTTTGTGGTGAACGACCGTGATAGAATAGCACTTGTAGGGAAGAATGGCGCAGGAAAGTCAACAATGTTGAAGATACTTTGTGGTCTTCAACAACCCACGAGTGGAATGGTTTCTGTTCCAAATGATGTCACAATAGGCTACTTACCCCAGGTGATGAAACTGCAGGATGATACTACGGTGCGTGAAGAGACACGCAAAGCTTTTGCCGACAACACAAAAATTGCGGCTCGGTTGAAGAAGATGGAGCAGGAGATGGCCGACAGAACAGACTATGAAAGTGACAGTTATAGCAAGCTCGTTGAACAGTTTTCGCAAGAGCATGAGCGTTACATGATGATGGGAGGTGAGAACTATGAGGCCGAGATTGAACGCACTTTAACTGGGTTAGGCTTTACTCGTGACGACTTCGAACGCCCCACAAAAGAGTTCTCTGGAGGTTGGCGCATGCGTATAGAACTTGCCAAAATACTATTAAAAAAGCCTGATGTGCTTTTGTTAGATGAACCAACTAACCACTTGGATATAGAGAGTATACAATGGCTTGAGCAATTCTTGGTGCAGAGTTCAAGTGCAGTTGTGTTGGTAAGTCACGACCGAGCTTTTATCAATAACGTGACAAACAGAACGTTAGAGATTGTGTGTGGCCATGTAGAAGACTATAAAGTAAAGTATAACGAATATTTAGTGTTGCGTAAAGAACGACGCGAACAACAGCTTCGTGCCTATGAAAACCAGCAGAAAGAAATTGCAGACACAAAAGCTTTTATAGAGAGATTTCGCTATCAAGCGACGAAGGCTGTGCAAGTACAGCAACGCATTCGTCAGTTAGAAAAGATAGTTCCAATTGAAGTAGATGAGGTAGATAACAGCGCTATGCATCTGAAATTTCCTCCTTGTTTGCGTAGTGGTGATTATCCAATCATCTGTGATGATTTGCGGAAAGATTATGGTTCGCATACTGTCTTCGACCATGTCACATTAACAATAAAGCGTGGTGAGAAGATTGCTTTTGTCGGTAAGAATGGTGAAGGAAAGTCTACACTTGTGAAATGTATTATGGGAGAGATTCCTTATACAGGCAAACTGAAGATAGGACACAATGTGCAGATTGGATATTTCGCTCAAAATCAGGCACAACTTCTTGATGATTCTATCAGTATATATGACACCATTGACCAAGTCGCAACAGGTGATATGCGATTAAAAATCAATGATCTTCTTGGTGCATTTATGTTTGGAGGAGAGATTGCAGAGAAGAAAGTGAAGTTCCTTAGCGGTGGAGAGCGTAGCCGACTATCCATGATTAAGCTTTTGCTTGAGCCTGTAAACTTACTGATTTTGGATGAGCCAACCAACCATCTTGATTTGCCTTCAAAGGATGTTTTGAAAGAGGCTATCAAGGCGTTT
>QWCO01001051.1_pt1 | contig 13484 bp, 18 predicted proteins | sample 1972611 | NCBI WGS metagenome assembly QWCO01 (sample SAMN09866706, study PRJNA288562) | Human oral metagenome isolate term1_saliva, whole genome shotgun sequencing... | reverse complement strand
TATCATCTTCACAGGTGGTCCTAACAGCGTGTACGAAGAGAATTCCCCTAAAATTGAAAAGGAAATCTTTGAACTTGGCATTCCAGTTCTTGGCATGTGCTATGGTATGCAATTTATGGCACATACATTGGGTGGCGAAGTTAAATCTGCGGATAACCGTGAATTTGGTAAAACACCTACTAAAGTGGACACTACATCCCCATTGTTCAAAGGCTTGGACGAAGACCAAGTTGTTTGGATGTCCCATGTTGACTATGTAGCAAAGGTACCTGAAGGTTTCGAAATCGTTGCGCATACAAAAGACTGCCCTGTTGCATCCATGCAAAATAAAGAACGTAAATTATACGCTATGCAATATCATGCAGAAGTATTGCACACTGAACATGGTAAAGAAATGCTTCATAACTTCTTGTACGAAGTATGTGGTTTCACAGGCACATGGACAATGGCAAACTATGCAAAAACTGCTATTGAAGAAATCCGTAACACTGTAGGCGATGGAAAAGTATTGTTGGCATTGTCTGGCGGTGTAGATAGCTCCGTTGCAGCAGCTCTTATCTCTAAAGCTGTTGGGGACCAATTGACTTGTATCTTCGTTGACCATGGTTTAATGCGTAAAAACGAAGGCGACGAAGTTGAAGCAGCTTTCAAAGATTCCGGTATGCATTTCATCCGCGTCGATGCTGAAAAACGTTTCTTAGATAAATTGGCTGGTCTTGATGATCCAGAAGCGAAACGTAAAGCTATCGGCGAAGAATTCATCCGCGTATTCGAAGACGAAGGCCGTAAAATCGGTTCCGTTGACTTCTTGGCGCAAGGTACAATCTACCCTGACGTTATCGAATCCGGTACTGGCGAAGCTGAAGTTATCAAATCTCACCACAACGTAGGTGGTTTGCCTGCAGTTGTAGACTTTAAAGGTCTTATCGAACCATTGCGCAACCTTTTCAAAGACGAAGTACGTGAACTTGGTTCTGAATTAGGTTTGGCTGATTACCTCGTGTGGCGCCAACCATTCCCAGGTCCTGGTCTTGCTATCCGCGTAATGGGCGAAATCACTAAAGACAAACTCGACATCTTACGTGATGCGGACTACATCTTCCGTGACGAAATTGCAAAAGCTGGCCTTGATCGCAGCATCAACCAATACTTTGCAGTATTAACATCTACACGTACTGTAGGCGTTATGGGCGACTTCCGTACATACGATTACACATTGGCATTGCGTGGCGTAACAACAACAGACTTTATGACTGCTGACTGGGCACGCATCCCTTACGACGTATTGGATACAATCTCCCGTCGTATCGTAAACGAAGTACAACACATTAACCGTATCGTGTACGATATTACATCTAAACCACCTGCAACTATTGAGTGGGAATAAGATAATTTGCTTGAAATAGTTACTATATAAAAATACATAAAATTATTTAGTCATCCAAAGAGTTGTCTTTGGATGACTTTTTTTATAGATCTTCAAAATATGTATTTTAAATAGTAGTAGAAATTTTGCATTAGTGATTAAATTGGTAAAAAGTATCAGATTTAATTGTTATTACTGTGAAAAATAAATGAATTGATGGTGTGTTCGAATTATCTAAGATGTTATAATAAAAAATATTAGGATTTCTGGTATATTTACTGGATTATACGTGTTTCATGAAATTAATCTTGATTTGTAAGTTTTAATGAGGACGGTATATAAGTTATGGCAGTAAAAAACAATACAGATATTGGGTTTAAAAAACAAATATGGGATGCGGCTTGTGTTCTTTGAGGGCATATCCCTGCTGCAGAATATCGAAAAGTAATTGTAGAATTAATATTTTTTCGTTACATATCGAGTGTCTTTGAGAAACGCTATGAAGCGCTTGTAAAAGAAGGTGATGGCTTTGAAAATGATAGAGATGCATATGCAGAAGAAAATATTTTCTTTGTTCTAGAAGAAGCTCGGTGGAGCACAATTGCATCTGCTGCGCATACACCTGAAATTGGACTTGTTATTGATAATGCAATGAGAGCTATTGAAAAAGAGAATACAACACTTAAAAATGTATTGCCTAAGAATTATGCTAGCCCTGATTTAGATAAAAGAGTACTTGGCGAAGTTGTTGACTTATTCACTAATGAAGTCAAAATGGACGGTACTAAGGCTTGTAAGGATTTATTGGGAAGAACATATGAATATTGTATTGCTCAGTTTGCCTCTTATGAAGGTACTAAGGGTGGTAAGTTTTATATACCATCAAGTATCGTTAAAACCATCGTCTTTATTTTAAAATTATTTAATAATTACCGTGTATATAATCTTTATTATGGGACTCGTGTCATAATAACGGCAGAGGTAAATAGTTCAATGAAATCAAGGATTTTGAAGCTACTACCAAAGTTAAAAATCAATGAAACTGATAGTTTGTATGTTGCTTAGGGCTACTATCTACCAAAATAATGATTGTAAGCATTACATAAGCTTAAAAAAATAAAGTGGTAGTGTATGCGATTTATATTGAAAGTTATCTTATTTTCGATTAGTCTTATATTATAAATTTTGATAGCTTTTCTGACATTCTTGCTTGGCATAGGGACGGCGTTGCTGTATATCGTTATGATATTCTGCATATTTTATCATTAGCTTCTTATTTAGTTCTTATGGACTTTCTATAATAGACGCAACAGTGATAGCATATATTGAACTGATAAATGAGAAGATTAAAGTCGTGTAGACAAATGTAAATTTTTTGAGGTGTAGGGGATGGCTTCCAGTAAAGGATATTTAGATTTCATTTTAGAACAACTATCCGAGTTGGAAGAAATAACACATAGATCAATGATGGGCGAAGATATTATTTATTATCGCAGAAAAATTGTGGGTGGAATTTATGATATAGGTTTTTAGTGAAGCCTGTTAAATCCGTAATAGCACGTATGCCAAATGCAAAGTATGAGTTACCATATGATGGAGCAAAGAAAATGCTAATGCTAGATGATGTTGACAATAAAGAATTTCTAACAGGTTTATTCAATTAAATGTATGATAAACTACCTGCACCAAAACCAAAGAAAAGAAATAATCAAATTTGAATTGATAGGAGATAAAAGTATGGCCCATTCAATACAATCCATAAGAAATGTTTATGATCTTGCAAAATGTGCTAGAGATAGGGGAAAACCTTTTGATGATGAAGAAATAAAAAAACTATTAGAAAGGACAGTTACAGATGAAAAACTAATTTCAGAATATCCAAGATTTGAGAGGGGATATGCGGCAGAAGATTTATTCAGACGTATATTTTCCCTTTTACCTTGGGTGAGAAGTGTTGTCCCATTAGGACAAGAACAGTTTCCTGAAAATAGTAAAGAAACGATACAAGTGCCAGATTATGAAATTATATTTGAAGCTGGAAATGAGATGGAGACAGCGACTATTTTAGTTGAGGCAAAATTGGTTGATGGTGACAAGCAAACATTTGAACTGCAGAAGTATAAATATGAAGTGCTACATGAATACTCGAGTCATAAAAAGGTTACTCTTTTATTTGCTATTTTTTGGAGAAAGCAATGTATATGGACAATTAATTCAATTGAGTCATTTATAAAAAAAAGTAGCAGTTATAAAATATCGTATGAAAAAGCTTGTGCGAATGATTTGTCAGCAATACTTGGAGACTATACATATTTGTTTAAAAGGCAATGTTATAGAAAAAGCATTTTTTCTAAGAATGAAAACGCTGATACTGAGTTTATTCATAGACATAAAGAATACGGAAAAACAATATATGAAGGCTTGTCTTTAGATGGGCAAAAATTTGAATCATTATGCATGTTTGAACCCGCTTTATTGGATTGTGCATTTGACTTTAAGGAGATTTCTTATAAAAATTTAGCAAATAGTGAAATTGAAATAATAGAACAATATGATTGCTTGCCATATGTATATAAACTATCATCTTTAATATTGGCATACTTGAATAAAATGTATTGCATAGATAAGGATAATATGTATTATGAAGATAACATATTGGTTGAGAAATCTTTTGATATTGTTGATACCGTCCGAAGAAAATGTGGAGGAGAAAAATTTTATTTAATTCCATACAATGTTAATGAAACATCAACAAGATTGTTTGATTTGCAATTTGGTAAAGTAAAACATATATTTGATGCATATAAAAGTACTGAAAGAAGTGAGGGGTATAAGATTTTGGTTAGTCACGATTAACGGTATTGAGTAGCTCGAGAAATTCCAGTTTGCCGAGCTGAATAAAACCAAATATTGGAGATATAAGGCGATTAAGCAATAGAAGTTTTAGTCGCTTTTTCTTATGCAAAAAATTAAAAAAGAGGAGAGGCGGTGATATGTACCCATTTTCCTGGACACATATTATTTACAAGCCTAAACACATGGATGCTTCCCTGTATTTTACAGGGGATATCCATTTTGTTTTTTTTCTGAATCCTTTTATTATTGTAATAGTTGATATATTCTTCAATCGCTACCGTAAAAGCATTGAATGATGGATATTCCTTTTCACAACCATAATATATTTCCGTTTTCAATCTACCGAAAAATGTCTCCATCACAGAATTATCATAACAGTTTCCTTTTCTAGACATAGACTGAATAATTCCATGTTCTTTAAGTGCGTTTTTAAAATAGCTATGTTGGTATTGCCATCCCTGATCAGAGTGGAAAATTAACCCTGAAAGATTAGGATACTTTTTGAAAGCTCTATCTAACATACGAGAAATCTGCTCTAAATTAGGACTGCCAAGTCATAGGAAATAACCTCATTCGTATTCATATCTAAGATAGGTGATAAGTAACACTTTCCCTACGGAAAATTAAATTGAGATACATCAGTAGTCCATTTTTGAAGTGGCGCTGTTGTACTAAAATCTATATTGATAATATTATCGGCTATTTTACCTGCTTGACCTTTATAAGAGTGATATTTTTCTTTTGGTCGCTTTCCAGCGAGCCCCATGACGTTCATAAGCCTTTGTACTCGTTTATGATTGACTACAAAACCTCGATTAAGAAGTTCTTGATATACGCGACGTACACCATAATGCCCTTTATGCTCTGTAAAAATCTTTTGAATTTCTTCTTTGAGTTGTATATTTCTTTCATCCACAAGATCCACTTTAGATAGCTCAAAATAATAGGTGGATTTAGCCATTTCCATAGCCTTTAGAAGATATTTTAGTTGATGTCCTTGCTTTCTGAGCGTTTTAATAATCGCTGCTTTTTCGCCTCGTAAGCGAATGAGTTCCTCATATTCACTCTCATCGAGTTTTCGAGACGAAATATTCTTTGTTACTTTCATTTTGGAATCCTTTGGTGGTCGTCCTTTAGGTTTATTAATAAGACCATTGTATCCCAAAGTTTCGTATTTATGAACCCATTGATAAAGTTGTCCAGAATTAATACCAGCTACAATAGCTATCGCTCTTAAGGCTTTCCCTGAAAGAACTTGGCATACCAGCTTATATTTCTCTTCTGGAGACCAAGACTTATTAGCAACTCGAAATTTATTAATATCCGGATCATGAAATTGCTCTAGTTTAACCCATTCCCTTATTTGATTATGAAATGTACGTGTTGATACACCGTCAGGTTTCTTAGGCCATTTACCTTGGTAGAATAACTCAATAGCTTTCCTTTTAAATTCATAACTATATCTCATGAAAATACCCCCTTTACTGATTGTCCAGTAAAAGGGTACATATCATGTGCTTTTTTATTTGTGTTTTAATATAAATTGGGTGATGGGTAATTGATCATTTATCATAATGGTACACATGATACAATATAGGTGAAAAGTATTATTAAATGCATAATGAGGTTATATGAAAATCACAAGATCTTTTGGAGAGTATTTTACTTACTCCATCCACGATGCAAGGGTACAAAAAATAGAATATGCTGACGGTAATCTAACTTTTACCTTTGATTATATTTTTTCCTATGAGAAGGGTGATGAACAGACTCATAAAGCTAAGATTGTATTTGAGAAATGTGATGTTGATGATTTAGAAATTCTCGTCTTTAATAGTACAATACTAGATACGTTCACAGGTAAAAGAATTGAGTTGCCTCAGTATCAACAGGATTATAGTGAAAGTGAGTTTGAGGTCATTACGGAGACCTATAATTGGGGCCGTGCTGTATTCCAGGGTTGGTTGTGGACTGGAGAGAATTCAGTTCACTGTATAATGAACATATGCTTTACAGGTGACATGGTATATGTAATTGATGAGGGCTTGTAAAAGAACTTTTCAACATAAACCAATGGGAGAAAATAATCATGGGTTATAAAAATGTATGTACTAACTGCCGAATCTCCTTGTCGGAGGGTACGAATTATGAGTTATTTAATACAAATAAAACCTGTCCTATATGTAAAGGCAAAATGTACTTTGTGAACGAGAAGTTCAAAGCTCCTAAAAAATCTAATGATAAAAAGTGGAAAATCATAGAGTATTTGTTATTGAGTGGTTATGATTTTAGAAATCCTATTTATGGAACTGAGAGATATATGTATTTTGAGTTTCCAAAGAACTTACAAGAGGCTGAGGCATTTATTTGTGAGATGAGAAAGTTATAGTAATATTGAAAGTATCATGGACCATGCTAAGACATCCGGTTATAAAGAAATGGTGCTAGACACAATTGAACCATTACAAGCCGCCATCTATTTGTACAAGAAGCATGGCTTTACTGAATGTGATCCGTATTACCATAATCCTATGGATGATGTTATCTATATGAGCAAAGCGCTTTAATGATATGTAAATGAGCATTATCATATTACATAGTATATAAATTGAGAACAGAATATGCATAGTGAAGGCTACACAAGAGAATATGTCTTAGTGTAGCCTTTAGTGGTTAAACAGTATATACTTAGGGTAATAGCAACATAAATTTTACAGAGAGGAGGAAAACTATGTGTGAAGTAACAATAACACAAGCTACAGCAGAATTGCCTATGCTTGTAAAAAAACTACAGACAGGAGAAGAGTCTGTTGTGTATATCAAACAAGATGGACGGACTGTAGCGCAGCTTACACTATCTGAAGACACTGGACAAGCAGAATCTAAAGTGGATGTATCGAAACGTATAGGTATTGCAAAAGGTAAATTTAAAATGCCAAAAGATTTTGATAAATGGGATAAAGATATAGAAGAAATGTTTGGAGATACAATATGAATATATTATTGGACACACATTATTTACTATGGTCTATTTTAGGTGATGATTCATTATCTAAAGAAGCAAGTGATATGATAATGAATCCAAATAATAATATTTATTACAGTATTCTTTCACTATGGGAAATTGAAATTAAGCATCTTAAACGTCCAATGTGTATGCCTATTGATGCAGCAATGGTAGAAGATAGCTGCACTGGTGCGGGTTTTACATTATTACCTATATTGGTGCCACATGTGTTAGCACTATCTACATTACATCGTGATGAGAATGCTAAAGCTCATAAAGATCCATTTGACCGTTTGTTAATTGCTCAGGCTAAAACATCTGATATGATATTTTTAACACATGATGAGCTTTTACCAGATTATAATGAACCATGTATTTGTTTTATGTAATATGAAAGATTAAATGATATGCTTATTCGAAAAGCTACAATTGATGATTTAGATTTAGTTACACATATAGAATCCACCTGTTTCCCACCAGCCGAAGCGGCCCCTCACGAAGCGTTTAAAGAACGCCTTGCCCATTATGCAGATCATTTCCTCATTATTTTTGAGGGCGATATGCCAATCGGTTTTATCGATGGATTTGTAACGGATGATGAAATTTTAACCGATGAGATGTTCGCCGATGCTTCTTTGCACAATCCGAAGGGTGCTTGGCAGATGATATTTGGTCTGAATACAATGCCTGATTATCGAAATCGTGGCGTGGGTGGCAGACTGATTGAGGCTTTTATAGAAATGGCTAAAGAAGAAAAGCGGAAGGGCGTTATTTTGACATGTAAGGAAGAAAAGATTCATTATTACGCCAAGTTTGGCTTTGTGAATGAAGGTGAATCTGTATCTGAGCACGGCGGTGCTAAGTGGTATCAGATGCGTGTTGTGTTCTAGCCATATAATTAAATACAAAAGAAGAAGCTGAAATCTTGCAGAGTAGCGTTGATTTCAGCTTCTTTTTTGTTGGGAAAAAATATGTATTTTTGAAGGCGTCTAATTAACATTCATTAAATAAAATTAATTAAATAATTTCTTTTACTTGGGCCACCCCTTTATCGGTGAGCATGTAGTACCCATTTGTCACATACAACAGACCTTGTTTTTTAAGATGTGATGCGGCTTGGTGTGTATAGTCTGGCTTCCAGTTCAGGTGTTCGTGAATGGTGCCAATGCCGTTTTCAATGGCAGCCACAGGCGTATTCATATGGGTGTAGATGTGACAGAGCATCATTGTTTCCCGATAGTGACGGCGCAAGTGGCGTTGGCGACGATAGGTGGCGATATAGCCTGTCTTTGGCGTGCCAATAACGGCGATTAATAGAGCGAGTCCTATGGTCGTTGCTATAGCGCCTGCAATGGATACGTCTAGTGTGAAAGCAACTTCTGTACCAATAACGGCACAGGTAATGCCGATGATGATACTGCTAATAAGCATGGCTTTCACAGAGTCAGTCCATAAATAAGCGATGACCGCAGGCCCGATCATGAGGCCAATAACGAGGATGGCACCTACCGCTTGGAAGGATGCCACCACGGTGAGAGATACCATGGTCATAAGCACGTAATGGATGATGGCTGGCATAAAGCCGAAAAGCCCTGCTAATAGTGGATCAAAGGTAGATAGTTGGAGTTCCTTGTAGAAGAGCATAACCAATACAAGGTTGATAAGCGCCACGCCTAGGGAAATCCATAGCGATACGGGACCGAAGTCTGTGCCGTTTACAATCCATCTGTCAAAGGGAGCGAATGCGATTTCGCCTAGTAATGCCGTATCTACGTCGAGGTGCGCGTTACCGCTATAGAGACTGACGAGGATGATGGCAATGGAGAAGAGGAGAGGGAAGATGATGCCGATAGAGGCGTCTTCGTTGACGAGGCCCGTGTTATGAATCATTTCAGTGAGCCATACCGTGCCTACACCGACTAGCGTTGCCCCTACTAGAAGCAAGGGCGAGTTTAGGTCTTCCGTCACAAAGAAAGCGAGTACGATGCCAAGGAATACGGTGTGTGTAATGGCGTCGGCCATCATGGACATGCGGCGCAGCACGAGGAATACACCAGGGATAGCGCACGCGATGGATACCGCAATAGCGATGAGTAAAATTTCTGTATGTACTGTCATGGGGCACCTCTTTTACGATATTGCCACAAGATGCCTCTATTAGGTGCAAAAATGAGGCTCAGTAGGACGATAACCGACAGAATGACGATGATGGCGGGACCTGTAGGCAGTTTTTGTACGATTGTACTCCAAATGGTGCCGCCCATAGCTGATATCATGCCAAAGAATCCCGCTAGTATACACATGGTACCTAGTTTATTTGTCCACTGTCTTGCCCCTACAGCAGGTGCAATGAGGAGGGAACTAATCAAGATAGCACCTACTGATTGAATGCCGATGATGATGGTCATGATCAATAGAGCACGATACAAAATGAGCGTAAAGGTGACGGGAATCTGCAATGTTTTAGCATATTCTACGTCAAAAGAAATAAGCTTTAACTCTTTCCAAAATAGTGCGGTTAACACGATGATAATGAGTGCTGCCGCCGATGTAATGTACACATCGCGGGCTAATATGGTGGCTGCCTGTCCAAATATAAATTTTGAAAGCCCCGCTTGACCTGCGTTGTTTAGACTTTGAAGATAGGTGAGTAGAACCATACCGAGCCCAAAGAAAGCAGACAAGATAGTCGCCAAAGCACCATCAAATTTTATTTTACTATTTTCTACGGTAATGGTAATGAGCCACGCTGCTGTAATCGAGGATAGGGCGGCTCCAGCAATGAGAACCTCAATATCCTTAATTCCTGTCAGCAAGAAGGCGATGACTACACCGGGCAGTGCCGCATGAGATAAGCCGTCACCGATGAGACTTTCTTTGCGCAGTACTGCAAAGGTCCCTGCAATACCACTGGCAAGTCCTAATAGGGCCGTACCGAGCAGAACCATTTGCGTCGTATAGGATTGGAGTATGGTCATACAATCCTCCCCTTACCGTAGGTACGCTCAATGGCATCCTCTGTAAACGTATCTGTTACAGGGCCGTAGGCGATGGTCTGCTTGTTGACCATGGTTACCCAGTCGAAATATTGAGGCACCGTATTTAAATCGTGGTGTACGACGATAACGGTTTTGCCACGGGCTTTCATTTCTTGTAAAAGGGAGATAATAGCGTGTTCTGTCGTTTTATCTACACCTTTGAAAGGTTCGTCCATGAGGTAAATATCCGCCTCTTGTACGAGGGCTCTTGCGAGGAAAACGCGCTGTTGTTGTCCCCCTGAAAGCTGGCGAATTTGTCTGTCCACATAGTCGCTCATACCCATTTTTTCAATCATGGAGAGGGCCAGCTCTTTATCCTTTTTATTAGGTCGTTTAAACCAACCTAGATGACCATAACGTCCCATAAGCACGACGTCTAATACGGTTGTAGGATGGGTACCTTCATATCTACGTCCCATAATACGGGTTTTGTCGTATAGGCTACGGTCATATCTTCAACTTCAACGGCCCATTCCATAGAGACCTCCTTTATTTAAGTGCTTTAACAATTGTATCGATGTTAGCTTTTACCATGCCGATGTATGTGCCACCTTCAGTGCCCTCAGAACCGAGGGAGTCAGAGTATAGTTCGCCACCGATAGTAACGTTCCAACCCTTAGCTTTACATGCTTCTTGAACGGCTTCGATTGTTTTATGTGGTACAGAGGACTCTACGAAGATGGCTTTGATCTTGTGGTCTACGATGAATTGAACAAGGTTGTTCATATCTTGTGTACCGGCCTCTGTAGCGGTGCTAACACCTTGTAAACCTTTTACTTCAAAGCCGTACGCACGAGCGAAGTATTGGAATGCATCGTGTGCTGTTACTAGGACGCGAGATTCTTTAGGAATTGATTCTGCTTGCGCTTTGATGTACGCATCTGTTTCGTCTAATTTTGTGAGATATGCATCATACCGTTTCTTGAAGTCTTCCTTGTGAGCTGGATTGGCTTTAGCGAGGCCTTCGTACACAGCTTTGGCAGCAAGTTTCCAATTTGCTACATCGAACCAAATATGAGGGTCTTTAGTTTTTACGCCGTCTTCTTCGTCAAAGTCTAGCAATGTAGCTGGATCAATGGCATCGGACACGCGGATGGTAGCTTTGTTTTGTTTCGTTAAATTGTCGAAAATAGATCCCATTTTACCTTCTAGGTGAACGCCGTTATATACGACTACATCCGCCTTAGACATAGCTGTTACATCGCCGGCGCTCGCTTGATAGAGGTGGGGGTCCACGCCAGGGCCCATGAGACCTTGTACCGTTACGTGGTCACCACCGATTTCTTTCACTAAATCCGTTAACATCGTTGTAGTAGCTACAACTTGTAATTTTTTAGATCCTTCTTGGGCAGTATCTTTGCTACAGCCTACAAGTGCAAAGATCATAATCACTAATGATAGAGCAAGTAATAGAGATTGTTTTACTTTCATAATAATCCTCCTATGATGTACATTCGTAATTTGGCTTTACCAGTATAGAAAAAAGCCGCTACTCATATAGCGGCTAAGGGAATATGGATGACTTTCTGCTAGATTACGGTCGTTTAATGCAGAAGAGATTGTAGATGGTTTGGCCCAACGAGGGCAACGATACCAAGTACCATCATGACCTTCATTTGAATACGCTTTCTACGTCTCATGATGAACCTCCTTTTGTAATTTTGTTACATCAACTTGATGTGTAATCCGATCAATTTAGTCAATATGAATATAACATAGATGAGAAAAATTATCAATAAAAATTATTCTATACATATATTTTTTACTAATAGACTACATTTTGCAGTTAGGTATTTTTTTCTTCATCTTTATCGAGTATTATATATGTATATTTATTATATTAATTTCGAGGGGGAACAAACCATGAATATATTAACTCGATTCGCGTGTGCTGCTGTTCTTACATTTGCGGTAGGTGCTATGATGCCTGCTCATGCTGATGCGGCTGCGGGTAGATTTACAGAAGCACCTCGCGAGGTATCCATCGTTAAACCTACGATGCCAGCTATTCCAAATGGAATTACCGTAGCAGATCATATGCGTGTACGATTCCTAATTAACAAACAAGGCAAGGTTGAAAATGTCTTTGTAGAACAATCCTCTGGTTATGGTCCTGTTGATGAGGCTGTGAAAGCTGCTATTAGACAATGGGAATTTACTCCGGCTATTGGCACAGATCAAAAAGCCCATGCATCCATCATAGGCATGACAATTACATTGCCAAAGGGTAATGCTCCAGCTAAGTCCGGCAATGGTAAATTGACGGTAGACAAATCACAGTCTAACGATAATCATGCGTCTGATGTGAATGCGAAAGCGAATGGTCCTAAGGCAAAATAAGGAGTGAAACAGTCTAGGACTCAATAATGAGAGTAGTCATAAGACTAAATGAGGAGAAAGATGATGAGTAATGTATTGCGTTGTGTTGCCTTAACGGCATTAATTATGTCCATGTCTGCCGCTGTTTCCATAGCGGCCACACCTTATGAAGCGCCAAAAGCAGTATCTACACCAGGCTTTGATTCTGGTGTACTACATGGTTATGCCGGTGATGCAACTGTTGTTAATGTAAACTTTACTATTAATACAGATGGATCCGTTTCTCATGTAGAATTACAAGGAACCACTGGTAGTAGTGATGCGGATGCATCCATTGTGAACACGATTTCTACATGGAAATTTACACCGGCTACGGATAGCAATGGCAATCCTGTAGAGGCATCTAAAACTGAATATATTAATTTAAGGAATTAATAGAAGGCACTCATACATTGTATGGGTGCCTTTTTATGTGCTGGTGAAAGTACTTAAGGATTTAATTATATTGGGTGAAAGTGTTTTGTGGCTCAATTATCATAGGAAATGTATCTGTAGCAACTAAAAATTACTTTCAAAATGAATATAATAAAAGTATATTTAATATAGTAATAATATATTGTATATACTAATAGTCTTTGACCCTTGGAGGTATAAGCATATGAATCCATTACAGCAAAAGCTAGATATTAATAACGAACGGTACAGAATTATTGTATCTATTAAAGAAGATTATTTAGACGGTAAATTATCCTTGGAAGAGGGTAACCGTATTTTAAAAGAAAAGTTAGGTACTTGTACACCTGACGAATTTGCTTATGCAGAGCAAAGTTTGAAAGGTGTCTATAAGGATGAAGAAATACTAGACAAGATGGATGATTTGTTGAATTTATTTGACGGT
>QWCO01002192.1_pt1 | contig 13530 bp, 10 predicted proteins | sample 1972611 | NCBI WGS metagenome assembly QWCO01 (sample SAMN09866706, study PRJNA288562) | Human oral metagenome isolate term1_saliva, whole genome shotgun sequencing... | reverse complement strand
GACCGCGCCGATGGTACTGCACACCCGCGGGAGAGTAGGTCGCCGCCATTTTACAACAAGCCTCGAGACTCGAAAGAGACTCGGGGCTTTGTTGCGTTTAGACGGTGGTGAAGGGATTGGGAAAGGGAATGAGTGGCGAGAAAACCGAGGGAGCGCAGGAAACAGTTGCAAGGCGTGGCAGGATATGTGGTAGGAATGGCATAAGGTAGCATAAAGGAAAGGTGGAGCTCAGGGCGATGGCTTATATATAAGGCGTATGCATGACTCGAAGGAGAATAAGCGTGTAATTGCCCAGAACGGACAGAGAGAGGATACCTGCAGCATAGAGCGCCATTTTCCGCCCGTATCACGCGTTTCTGTGCGGAGTGCGTTGTTGCTTCATCATGTGCTGTTTTTAGTCCGTCAGTCGGGCGACTTTCTATTCGTGCATGCCTTTGCTTTCGAGAATGCTAGACTGTGAATCGTGAACGCTAAGCGTATTAGACATAATAGTATTTTTGTCATTACAGACGCTTTTTCCCTAGTCCGAGAATTTTCTTTGTATTAGCCGTTCATTCTGTCCTAACGGGCTGAATTCGGGAATTTTGTAGGCCTTTTACAACCGCTGATCATATAAAAATCTATGTGATCTATGTAGCTTACGCGCTTTCAATTCTGTGTTTTCTATTGAATTTGAAATCTTCGGTTGGCAGAATTGTGTGTATTTTTACTTTTCGCTTCGAGGCGATGACAATTTGTGCGCGAAGCAAACAGAAAAGGGGTAGGATGTTTGGTAGTGGTGCATTCTTTTTCGTACTTTTGTTACGCAAGTCGGAAGAGCTAGATCACTAATGTGGAGAAATTTCTCCGGCGAACTCGCTCTCTGCACGATAGCAGAAGTCATACACAAATTCCTATATCAAACACTTTTGATTCAATGGCAGCATTAGATCTCACAAAGTACGGCATCACGGGTACTACCGAAATCGTACACAACCCTTCTTACGAACAGCTTTTCGAAGAAGAAACCAAAGCAACCCTCGAAGGATTCGAAAAGGGTCAGGAAACTGAACTCGGCGCTGTGAACGTGAAGACGGGTATCTACACCGGCCGTTCGCCCAAGGACAAGTTCATCGTAGTTGACGAGAACTCTAAGGACACCGTGTGGTGGACCACCGAAGGTTACAAGAACGACAACCACCCCATGACGGAAGAAGCTTGGGCTGTGGTTAAGGATCTTGCCAAGAAGGAACTCTCCAACAAGCGCCTCTTTGTGGTTGACGCTTTCTGCGGTGCCAACAAGGACACGCGTCTTGCCGTTCGCTTCATCGTAGAAGTTGCTTGGCAGGCTCACTTCGTTACGAACATGTTCATCAAGCCCACGGCTGAAGAACTTGCTAACTTCGAACCCGACTTCGTGGTTTACAACGCTTCTAAGTCGAAGGTTGAAAACTACAAGGAGCTCGGTCTCAACTCTGAAACTTGCGTTGCCTTCAACATCACGACGAAGGAACAAGTTATCCTCAACACTTGGTACGGTGGTGAGATGAAGAAGGGTATGTTCTCGATGATGAACTACTACCTTCCCCTCCGCGGCATCGCTTCGATGCACTGCTCTGCCAACACCGACCTCAATGGCGAGAACACCGCCATCTTCTTCGGTCTCTCCGGCACGGGTAAGACGACCCTCTCTACCGATCCGAAGCGTCTCCTCATCGGTGACGACGAGCACGGTTGGGACGACAACGGCGTCTTCAACTTCGAAGGCGGTTGCTACGCTAAGGTGATCAACCTCGACAAGGAAAGCGAACCCGACATCTATGCAGCTATCAAGCGCAACGCTCTCCTCGAGAACGTAACGGTTGCAGCTGACGGTAAGATTGACTTCACCGACAACAGCGCTACTGAAAACACGCGCGTTTCTTATCCCATCGATCACATCCAGAACATCGTTCGCCCCATTTCGGCTGCTCCCGCTGCCAAGAATGTGATCTTCCTCTCGGCTGACGCTTTCGGTGTACTGCCTCCCGTTTCTATCCTCAACGCTGCTCAAACGCAGTACTACTTCCTCAGCGGTTTCACCGCTAAGCTCGCAGGTACGGAACGTGGTATCACTGAACCCACGCCCACTTTCTCTGCTTGCTTCGGTCAGGCCTTCCTCGAACTCCACCCGACGAAGTACGCTGCTGAGCTCGTGAAGAAGATGGAGAAGAGCGGTGCTAAGGCTTATCTCGTGAACACGGGTTGGAACGGTACCGGCAAGCGCATCTCCATTAAGGACACTCGTGGTATCATCGATGGTATCCTTTCTGGTGCTATCCTCACCGCTCCCACGAAGCAGCTCCCCATCTTCAACTTCGAGATCCCCACGGAACTCACGGGCGTTGCTACCGAAATCCTCGATCCCCGCGACACTTACGCAAACGCTTCCGAATGGGAAACTAAGGCTAAGGATCTCGCAGGTCGCTTCATCAAGAACTTCGAGAAGTACACGACCAACGAAGCCGGTAAGGCGCTCGTTGCTGCTGGTCCCCAGCTCTAATCGAGTGACACACTCGCTTAGTGCGTGACTTTTTCCGCACCGCGGCATCCTCCACACGGAGGGTGCCGCTTTTTTTGTGCCGTGTTTTGATTTCCGGCTCCTAATTTTCAAGGAAAGGGTGCCGGTGGCACCTTATATGCAACCAATCGGCGCTTCGATAGGTGTGGGCTTCAGGAAAGGGAGTGAGAAACAAAGGTTTTCGAATGAAAATATGTAACTTTGCTTTTCATCCATCTAATTCTCATCGATGACGCTCCAACAATTAGAATATGTCGTGGCCTTGGCCGATCACGGGCAGTTTCTCAAAGCTGCCGAAGCCTGCGAGGTGACACAGCCCACGCTCAGTTCGATGATCCAAAAACTCGAAGAAGAACTGGGCGCCAAACTTTTCGATCGGCGCAGCAAACCTGTTGTTCCCACGGCGGTAGGTAGAGTCGTTGTGGAGCAAGCGCGAGAACTCCTCAGCGGTGCGCGGCGTTTGCGCGACCGTGTTGACGAACAGCAGAATGCCGTGAGTGGAGAGTTCCGAGTGGCCGTTTTGCCAACCATTGCTCCCTATCTTCTTCCGCGTTTTTTGCCGGAATTCTCTCGCAAATATCCGCAAGTCGATTTACAAATCAGCGAAATGAAGACGGCGGACGTAAAGCGCGCGTTGGCAAAAGGCGAAATTGACGCAGCCATCGTAGCACAACTCAACGAGTTGGAGGAATTCAATGCCGATTCGCTTTTCTATGAGCAGTATTTCGTCTACTCATCGCACAGCAGCGAATTGCATACCCGCGATTCGGTGCGTACCACCGATTTGCGCGAAGTACCTCTGTGGTTGCTCGACGAAGGACATTGCTTCCGCGATCAGTTGGTCAGCTTCTGTCATCTCAAAACAGCCCTCCGCAGCCAGCGGTCCTACCATCTCGGTAGCATCGAAACCTTCATGCGCATCGTAGAGAGTGGCATGGGCGCCACTTTCATCCCCGAATTGTGCACCTTGCAACTCTCCGATGAGCAGAAAGCGCTCGTTCGTCCTTTTGCCGTTCCGGTTCCCACGCGCGAAATTGTGCTGTTGACGGCGACAGACTTTGTGCGTGATTCGCTCAAGCGTTTACTGATTGATGAAATTCGCAGCGCCGTACCCGAATCCATGCACCGCCTTTCACATGCGCAGAAAAGTATATGATACAATTGCACGATTTTTTCCCTTCCAAATGCTCATTTGTCGTCGAACAAAGCATTTTCACGACAATCAAAGGTTAAAATAACGTGCATAACCGTCATTTGTACAGCACAATCTTCTTCACTCGCGATCAATCGTTTATATTTGCCGATCATCAAATACACCGAAGTATGAAAAAGTATCTCCTTCTCCTCCTCATTGCCCTCGGCAGTTTCGTCAATGTGCAGGCGCAGAAGTTCGCGCTCATTGACATGGAATATATTATGCGCAACATTCCCGCCTATGAACGGGCCGGTGAACAGCTCAACCAGATTTCTAAAAAATGGCAAGCCGAGGTCGAGGCTTTGGACAACGAAGCCAAAACGCTTTACCGCAACTATCAGAACGAAGCGGTCTTCCTTTCTGAAGCACAGAAAAAGGATCGTGAAGACAAAATCGTGAAGAAGGAAAAGGCCGCCGCCGATCTCAAGAAAAAGTATTTCGGACCCGAAGGCGAACTCTATAAAAAGCGCACGGCTCTCCTCCAACCCATCCAAGACGAGGTGTACAATGCGGTGAAAACTGTGGCGCAAGCCAAAGGATTCCAACTTATCCTCGACAGAGCCAGCGAAGGAGCGGGGATCATCTTTGCCTCTCCTGCCATCGACATCAGCAATGAAGTCTTGGCCAAATTAGGCTATTCCAACTAAATGTCGTACTTTTGCCCAAACCTAACATCAAACAAAATAAGATGCTCAAGAAATTGCTCCTTATGGTGCTCATGATGGCACCCCTCAGCCTCCTGGCACAGAAGTTTGCTCACTTCAACTCGCAGCAAATCATCACCGTATATCCCGCCGCCAAGGCAGTTCAAGCTGAACTCGAGGCGCTTGGTAAGCAATACCAGACTGACATCGAGACGATGCAGAAGGAATTCCAAACCAAGCTCGAGAAATATCAGAAAGAAGTAACGGACAAAACGCCCGCGAACATCCGTCAGCGTCGCGAAGCCGAGTTGCAAGATCTCCAAACCAAGGTGCAACAGAGCTTGCAAGACAACGAGCAGGCTTTCCGTCAGGCTCAACAAACGAAGTTCAAGCCCGTGCAAGATAAAATCATGGCTGCGCTCGAGCTCGTGCTCAAAGAAGGCAACTATGTCTATGCCATCGACGAAGCCATGGTGCAAGGTGTGACCATCAACAAAGCGATCTCCACCGATATCACCGCGCAACTTAAGACGAAGCTCGGTATCAAGCAGTAATTTTTGACTCCCGCACAGCGAGTCTTCCAACGCAGCATTTGAAACCAGTGTAGGAACTTTTTAGCCGGCACTAGTTTCAAATGCTTTCTTTGCTTTTATAGCTCTCCCTCGGCCTCTTTTCCATTCTTTTGCACATGATCCGATCATTTCTCTTCGGTCTGTTTAGTTTCACCGTCCTTATGGTCGGTGCGCATCGTTCGGTTTCCCCCATAGTTTCCACTTCGGCGATAGCACAAAGTAGCGTCGCCGATACGCTGGTGAAAGATTTTGTCGGAGATCCCACTACACTTACCACCGCTCAACGTTCGGCGAGCATTTTTGCCCGTGTCATTTCCGGTCGTCTCGACACCCTGCTCCTCGATCCGCTGTTCGAGCGTTCACAAGTAGGCGTTTGTGTCTATGATCTCACCGACGATCGCATGATCTTCGTGCGCGGTGAGCATCAACGCCTGCGCCCCGCTTCGAACATGAAGGTGCTCACCGCAGTTTCGGCTCTCGATTTACTCGGTGCCGACTATCGTTTCGCCACTACCCTCCAGGCCAGTGGCGAACCCGACGATTCTGCGAGCGTGAAGAACATTTATATCCGCGGAGGAATGGATCCACTTTTCGGCCGTGACGATCTTCGTTCCATCATCGACGCGTTGCGTCAATATGGCGTGCGGCACATTGCCGGCGATGTGGTGCTTGATGTCACGATGAAGGATACCGCCACCCTCGGTTGGGGCTGGTGCTGGGACGACAAGGCGCGTCCGCTCACCCCGCTTCTTTATCGCCGCGGAAACAAGTTTGCCGATAATCTCTTGCGCGCCCTTTCCGAAGCCGGGATCACGGTCGGCGGTTTTGTGCGCACCGGAGTCGCGCCCAACAGTGCTCCGATTTGGCTCATGCGCACCCATACGATTGACCAAGTGCTGCGGCCGATGATGAAAGAGAGTGACAATCTTTGTGCCGAAAGTCTCTTTTTCCAGTTGGCTGCGCTTTCGCGTCGTCCCTATGCCACCTATCGTGATGCCGCCGCGCAAATGTCGAAACTCATCAGTCGTTGGGGCATCGCGCCCGCCGAATACAAAATTGCGGACGGCAGCGGTCTTTCGCTCTACAATTACGTCACGCCCGAACTACTGACCCTCTGTTTGCGCCATGCTTACCGCAACGACGAGATTTTTCAGCACCTCTATGCAGCCCTCCCCATCATGGGACGCGACGGCACTTTACGCTCCCGCAATCGCAACACCAGCTCACAAGGCAATGTGCGCGCCAAAACCGGATCGGTCGAAGGCGTAAGTTCCCTTTCCGGCTACGCCTTGGCGGCTAATGGCCACCAACTTTGTTTTTCGATCATCAACCAAGGTGTGCGCAACATGGCAGAAGCGCGCAGATTCCAAGACCGCTTCTGTCGCGCACTGACCGACGGATTGTCCACGCCGCACATTCGTCCCGACGAAATCTCCGAACCCGCTCCGAGTTCCGTGAACCAGCCTGCCGGCGAGGAGAATGGACCGGACGACGGCGACGGAGATTGACCTCGCGAGCCGACCAAGTGACGCATGCAGGCGCACAAACGGTCGTCCGACGCCTCAACACAACAGCCCGAAGACCGGCTCACAGACTGGTCTTCGGGCTGTTTTTTTGCTATTTCGGGCTGCTGCCTTCGCGTTTTCGACAAATAAGTGGGGGATTCTCGCGCAAAAGTGCGCTGCTTTCGGCCGAAAGTCCCGCGTTTTTTGTGTCGTACGGAGGGCTTACCGGTTTTTCTTGTAACTGATTACAGCCCAGGTGCCCATCAACAGATCGATCACGGCAAGGGCCAATACTTGGTGGGCGATGCTGCCGAAGTTGCCCCCGCGAATGAAGACCGTGCGCACGGCTTCGATGAAGTAGCTCACGGGATTGAGGTAGGTGGTGAGGTAGACGGCGGCAGGCATCGAGCGGGTGGGAGTGAACAAGCCCGAGAGTTGAATGAGAATCATGACGAAAAACCACATCAAGAAGATGGCTTGTTGCATGGTGTCGGAGTAGTTGGAAACGATGAGTCCGAACGACGAGAAGAACATGGCCAAGCACATGGCCAATAAGTAGATGAGTGCCACGTTGCCCACCGGCGTAACGCCGTGCACCACCCGCGCCAAGGTGAGGCAAACCGTGATCACGAAGAAGGCAATGAGCCAATAAGGGATGAGTTTGGCGAGGATGAATTCCCATTTCTTCACGGGGGTCACATTGATTTGCTCGATGGTGCCGGCTTCTTTCTCGCTCACAATGTTGAGTGTGGGCAGGTAGCCGGTGACAAGCATCACGATCAGTGCGAAGAGCGCCGGGATCATGAAGAGCTTAAAGTTCAGATGTTTGTTGAAAAGGAAGAGTGTGGAGGCTTTGTCGCGCAGGGCGGCGGCCGAAGGTTGCACGTAGGCCGTGACGATTTGCGACAGATAGTTCGAACCCAGCGCACCTTTGGTGCCGTTGACGGCGTTGGCCGCAATGAGCACTTGGGGCGTTTGGCCGAGCGCAAGCTGTCGCCCGAATTGCGGAGGGATCACCACGACAATGTCGGCCGACGACTGCTCGATGTCTTGGAGCGCGGCGGTATAGGTGGGCTGCTGGCCGTGGAATATGAAGTAGCTGTTGGCCGCAATTTCGTGCACAAGGCGTTGAGAAGCCGTGCTTCGGTCGTTGTCCACCACGTCGACCACCACGTTTTTCACCTCCATGTTCATCACCCACGGCATGACGCACATCACCATGATGGGGAAAAACAGAATCAGCCGCGGGATGAACGAGTTGCGACGGATCTGAATGAACTCTTTTCGGAGCAAATGTTGCAGTGCCATGGCGGTTTAGGCTAATCGGGTGTTGAACTTGGCGAGCGAAAGGGTGAGCAGGGCGACGAACATGCCCAGGAGCACGAGCATTTCGTTGAGCACTTGCTTCGCACTGACGCCCATGATCATGAGTTTACGCATGGCACTGATGTAGTAGCGCGTGGGGATGGTCGCTGATATGTATTGTAAGATCCGCGGCATCGATTCTACTGGGAAGAGCATGCCCGAGAGCATGATGATAGGCATGATCAATACCATGGCGGACAGCAGGAGAGCGACGAGTTGGGTTCGGGCCACGTTCGAAACCAACAGCCCCAATGAGAGTGCCAACAGGATGTAGAGGGTGGAAACAACGAAGATCCAAAATAGCGATCCGCGCACCGGCACGTGGAGCACGAAAGCTGACATGAGGAGAATGGAGATGAGGATGAGAAAGGCCAAAATGAGGTAGGGAACCACCTTGGCCGCGATGATGACAAGCGGCGGAGTGGGCGAAACAAGTAGGACTTCCATGGTGCCTTTCTCCTTTTCGCGAACGATGGAGATGGAGGTCATCATCGCACAAATGAGCATAAGCAGCATGCCCATGATGGCGGGCACGAAGTTGTAGGCCGATTTCATTTGCGGGTTGTAGAGCAACTTGGTGTTCACCGCACCTCCCGACGGATTGCTTAGCACCGCGCCGGCATAGGCCGACCATTGTTGTGCCATGTTGGGGTCTGTTCCGTCGACAATGAGCTGATAGTCAGGTCGAAAACTCGAGAAATGTGCAGAAAACACCACGGCCAGATCGGCTTTCTGGTCTTGAATGAGCCGGCTGGCCTCGGCCGGGGTGGCAACGGCGCGCGTGACGGTGAAATACGCCGAAGCACTCAACCGATCGACGGCCTGTTGGGTGGCGTAATTGGCCCGGCTCGTGACAATGACTGTGCGCACATTTTTCACATCGTTGGTGATGGCGAACCCGAAAAGGAGCATCAGAACAATCGGCATGCCGAAGAGCATCAGCATGGTGCGCTTGTCTCGAACGATGTGTTTGGCCTCTTTGATGACCAATGAGAGGAATTGCTTCATGTGGCGGGTGGAAAAATGAGAAGGTGGCGTAGGTGGTGCGAAATGCTGCCGCGGTGTGGTCGGGCTGCGCCCACTTGCGGACAAGGGGTGCGCGGGAGAGCGTCGGGCGGTGTGGGAGAGTGCGGGGTGTGCGGGGAGCGGTTGGGTCAATCGGCGCTGCGGGTGGCTCGACGCGCCAGGAGGGTGAACACGTGGTCCATGTCGGGCTGATCGAAATGCCGCTTCAACTCGGCGGGAGTGCCCAGGGCTTCGATTTTACCATCCACCATGATCGAAATGCGGTCGCAATATTCGGCCTCGTCCATGTAGTGGGTGGTGACAAAAACGGTGATGCCGCGGCGAGCGGCGTCGTAGATCAATTCCCAAAACTGGCGGCGCGTCTCGGGATCTACCCCGCCGGTCGGTTCGTCGAGGAACACAACGCGCGGATCGTGGAAGATGCTCACCGAAAAGGCCAGTTTTTGTTTCCATCCTTGCGGCAGGCGTGACACCAACGTGTTGCGATGTTCGGAGAATCGGAGGCGACTGAGCAGCGCATCGGTCTTTTGGCGTATTTCTTTGTTGCTCAGGCCATAGATTCCGGCGAACAAACGGATGTTTTCGGCCACGGTGAGGTCTTCGTAGAGCGAGAATTTCTGGCTCATGTAGCCAATGTGGCGCTTGATTTGCTCGTGTTCGGTGCGAATATCGTAGCCCGCCACACGACCTTTCCCGCCGGTGGGCTGGTTGAGTCCGGTGAGCATGTGCATGGCAGTGGTCTTGCCGGCGCCGTTGGCCCCGAGGAAACCGAAGATTTCGCCCCTTTTCACACTGAAAGAGATGTCGTCGACGGCGCGGAAATCGCCGAAGGCTTTGACGAGATGTTCCACTTCGATGACCGTTTCGTCCGAGGAGTTGTCGGTCGGCGCGTGGGGCAATGCGGGCGGATTGAAGATGTCACGAAATTCCGTGAGGATGTCGTCGGGTGCACCGATGCCTCTGATGCGCCCCTCCGAGAGGAAGGCCACGCGGTGGCATCTGCGCACTTCGTCCAGGTAGGGAGTGGAGGCAACGATGGTGATTTGGCGCTCCATCAGACCGTCGAGTATGTCCCAAAACTCCTTGCGACTCACCGGATCGACGCCGGTTGTGGGTTCGTCAAGGAAGAGAACGCTCGGCCGGTGGACGAGTGCGCAGCACAAGGCCAACTTTTGTTTCATACCGCCCGAGAGAGCGCCGGCTTTTCGCGCCTTGAAGCGCTCGATTTGTGTGTAGATGGCGTGAATCGAGTCGTAGTTTTCTTCTACGGAAGTGCCGAAAAGTGTGGCGAAAAAGTTCAGGTTTTCTTCGACGGTGAGGTCTTCGTAGAGCGAAAACTTCCCGGGCATGTAGCCCACACGCCGACGTATTTCCTTCATTTGTCGCACCACATCGAAGCCATCCACCGTGGCTTTTCCTTCGCTGGGGAGCAACAGGGAGCAGAGAATGCGGAACAAGGTGGTTTTGCCTGCACCGTCCGGGCCGATGAGTCCGAACAACTCACCTTTTTCCACCGAAAAACTGACCTTGTGCAGCGTTTGCACGGCGCCGTAACGGTGAGATAACTGATTGACGTTGATAGCATTCATCGGAGAAGGGGCTTCAAAACTTTACTTTGCCGTACATGCCAATCTTTACGTAGCCGTCATTGCGAAATCGCACCTTGACGGCGTAGACCAAATCGGCGCGTTCGTCGTCGGTGACGATGGTTTTTGGGGTGAACTCTGCGCGGTTGGAGATCCAAGTGACCACGCCGTCGTAGGTTTTCGCCGCTCCGCCGCCGTAGTCGGCGGTGAGTTGCACCTTCTGTCCGAGTTTCACGGTTTTCAGCTGCGCAGAAGTGACGTAGGCCCGGAGGAACATCGTTTGCGTGTCGGCTATTTTGAAGAGCGGTTTGCCCACCGACACAAATTCGCCCCGTTCGGCATATTTTTCCAACACCGTCCCCGAGACGGCTGCCCGCACGTCGGCGTGTGCGATTTGGTCGTCGATCTGCGCTTGTTGGGAGCGCACGCCGGCTTTCCGCGCATTCACCTCCGCTTGTTGCGCGGCGAGGGCTTTGTCTTGTTGGGACAAGGCGTTGTTTTGCGCCGAGATTTGTTCTTCTGTGGCAGCAAGTTGTTTTTCGGCCACCTGTATTTGGTAGTCAATGTCGTCCACTTGCTTGCGTGCCGCGGCACCGTCGCGCAACAGTTCCGCGAAACGTTGGCGTTCGCGTTGCAGATTGGCGATTTGCTGCCGAAGCGCAGCCACTTGTTTCGACAAATCCAGTTTTTTGTCGGAGGTGGCTTGTTTGTTGGCTTCGAGTTGTCGGTAAGTGGCGGTCAACTGATCGTTGTTTGTTTCCAGCTGTTCGCGTTTCAGCACCAATTGCCGATCGTCGATTCGCCCCACTTTCGTTCCGCTTTCGAGCCATTGGCCTTCTTCGACGTTGAAATCTTGGAGTTCACCCGGAGCTTCTGCCGTGACGGTGACTTCTGTGGCCTCGAAAGTGCCTGTGGCGTCGTAATTCTTGGCACGATCGCCGCAAGAACTCAGGGCGAGGAGAAATCCGGCCAGACATAACATTTTGTTCATACCTGTCTGTTGCTGATTTATTCGTTGTGACTAAATTTCTGATCGTACATGGCTTTGAGCATGTCGATTTCGTGGATGGCTTGTTGGGTCTTGGCGGCGTTTTCCTTGTTGATTTCGCGAAGCAACCCGTTGACATCGATGATGCCGTGCGCCAATTTCGATTCCGCAGCCTTTCGAACTGCGGTGCGAAGTGCGATGATTTCGCCGTCGCGTTGCGCGATGGCGCGGAATCGGCGGACGTTTTCGCTCTGTTGCGTCTCATCCAGTTGATTATTGAAGAGGAATTGTTGGCGAGCGTTCTCAATGAGTTCGCGTTGCACCCGCAGTTTCAACTTCTCATTGCGGTGAGTGTAGAGCGCACTGAGGTTCCAAGTGAGTTTTAGTCCCGCGATGCCGTTCCAACTCCACCTACGTTTCATCATGTCTTCGAAGAGATTCAGGCCCGGATTGCCGTAATAGCCTTGTGCAAAGAGCCCAAGTTGCGGCAAGAGTTGGGCGTCGACGGCTTTTTCTTGCGCATCGGTGAGTTGAAGTCGGCGGTCGAAGAGGCGAAGCTCCGGCCGTTTGTTCTCGCCCGAAGGCAGATTGGGCACGGCAGGCCGGCGAATGCTGTCGACCGGGATCCCGCAAAAAAGACTCAGCAGGCGTTGCAGCGTTTGCCGTTGCGACAAAAGCTCCGTTTGTTGCTGTTCAGCGCTCAGCCGCTCGGCTTTCACGTTCTCGAAGTCGCCGGCCGACGCCGTGCCGTTCTTTAGCATGGCGGCGAGTTGCGCCTCGTTTGAGCGCAAAATGGCGTTGACATCGGCATTGAGACGGAGTTGTTCGTCGAGCAGCAGGAGGCCAAAATACATTTCGTGCACGCGTTGCCCGATTTTGTACAGATCCACTTCGGTTTGTGCTGCTTGCACCGCGCCTTCTCCCCGCGCAATTTCGCGCCGGCTGCCGATTGCGCCGCCGTCGAAGAGCGTTTGGCGCACGTCGATGCCCACTTTATATTGGTCTCGGCTCAATCCTTGCAGCTGAAGCCCCATCTGGGCGAACAATCCTTGCAGATTTTCGGGCCACGCTGTCACTTTGTTTTGGTAACTGCCCTGGGCTGTGACGCTGATTTGCGGGAACCATGCCTTCTGAATGTTCCTGACTGTGAGTTCGGTGGTGCGGGCTATGAGATCGTATTGCCGAATGATTGGGTAATTGTGTTCGGCGGCTTGGCGACATTCCTCCAAACTCTGAGCGCGCACTGCGGGGAAAAGCACCGCCAGGACCGAGAGGAGTAGTAATTTCTTTCGCATACGTGTTTACTTTTGTCCGGTTTGTCTTTCGCACGTCGGACTTTTTCTTTGTTATTGCAAAGATAGGGCGATTCGGGCGGGGAGTACTTACCATTTGCGGTGAAGTTATATACAAATTGTACGATTGTTGTGCTTCCAAATCGCAGGTGTGGAAGAATTATATTAGCTTTGTGGGCACCAAACAAGGAGGAACAAAACATGAAACAGCCCAATTCGTTAGTGCAGATCTCTGTAAATGACGTAAATCTCGACAGTTTGTCGGAATGTGCGGGACAAATCTTGGCAAAAGAGGAGGTCGTGCTGGTGATAGGTGGGCATTTGCAGCACAGTTCGCTGCTCGATAAACAGAAAATATACCAGGCGTTCGAGCCGCGGCTCCTGCTTTTGCTCGAAGGGGAAGCCGATCTCTGCGTCAATCTTCAGGATAGTCATTTCGAAAAGGGAAGCATTGCACTGGTGGCGAGCGACACCATCTTCGAAATGAAGCACATTTCGGACGATGCGCGCGTGGCGGTGGTCATTTTCCGGAAGGATAACGAAGAGATCGAGGACACTTTTCTCTCCGCATCGCCCGAGGAATTCGAACGTGTGGTGCATTTGATCATGCTGTTGCGCGACTTTATGCGCGTGTCTCCCTACCGGCGCCGAACGGTGCGGAGTTTGCTGCAAACCCTTGTGGCCGATGTGCAAGAAATCAGAGACGGACAGGCACAGGACGGGCCGGAACGCGAGGCACGCCCCCGCGAACTCTTTGCGGAGTTCAAGCGATTGGTGCACAAACACTGTGCGCGCGAGCGCAACATCCCCTTCTATGC
>QWCO01001064.1_pt1 | contig 13564 bp, 16 predicted proteins | sample 1972611 | NCBI WGS metagenome assembly QWCO01 (sample SAMN09866706, study PRJNA288562) | Human oral metagenome isolate term1_saliva, whole genome shotgun sequencing... | reverse complement strand
GAATTTTTTATTCTTTCATTTGAATGATACAAATAATTTTTGTCTCTCGCAAATCCTGCATAAGCATCAATTACTTCAAAAGTTTTTGCGTCTGCTCCATCTATTTTTTCATTTCCTTCATAAACATTATTTTTATCTTTTGAAAAATTTGATTCCATTATTTTAAAACTTTTAAAATCAGCATTTTCCAGTTTATCTCCTTGAAAATAAATATTATTTTTGTCAAAAAAATAACTGGAATTATCATCAAAAAATTTTAATGTCTGTAAATCTATATCCTCCTTTTTTTCTCCATAAAGATACACATTTTTTCCATCTGTAAAAATATAATCTTTTAAAACTTTAACATTTTTGGGAACTACTCCATCTATTTTTTTACCAATATAATAAACACTCTTTTTATCTTTTGAATACCCTCCACCAATTATCTGAAAAGTTTGTTTGTCAACATTTTTTAAAATTTTTGGAGACATTATCACATTATCTAAATCGACAGGAAGTCCTCCATTATATGAAAATAAAATATACACTCCATTTTTATCTTTCAAATAAATTGAAAATTCATCTGTCATTATTTCAAGAGTTTTTACATCTATATTATCTACCTTATTCTCCCAAAAATAAAGATTATTTTTATCTTTACCCAATCCGTAACTAATTTTTGTCAATAATTTAAAACTTTTAGGATCTGCTTCATTAAGAACATTTTCTTTATAATAAACATTATTCTTATCTTTTGCATACTCACCATCTTCAAAAACTTCAAAAGTCTTTGCATCAGCTCCCTCAATTTTTCTATTTATGTAATAAACTTCTCCATCTTCTATTCCATAATTTTCATTTAATTTTTTATTTTCTGAAAAAATCAAATTACTAATTAAAAATATCAAAACAAACATTTTAATAAAACTCTTTTTCATCTTTTTTCAACCTTTCCTAAAATTCTACACTTCCATCTCAAAAACATTAATCACAGGCGTTTCATAAGGATGAACCTCCTTAATCAAATAATATGCTAACTCACAAAATTCTTTTTTCACTCTAAATTTCATAATTTTTTCATTAGCAACACTGGATTTTCCAACTTCGCCATCAAAAGGATTCCCACCTTCCAAAGTTTTCCAATGTCCGATTCCATCAATTGTAGAATAAACATCTGCATAAAAGCCTTCTGTCAAAAGATTGTATTTTTGTAAGTTTTCCACAATTTTTTCCACATAATTTTCTGGAGCAAAAACTTCAAAACAGCTATATTTTTCTTTAAATTCTAATTTTGAACTCAATAAATTGTCGTTTTCATAATTTAAAGTCAAATAAAAAAATGGCGTATTTTTAAACAATAATTCTAAAAATATTTTATCGCCTTCCCACAATTTTAAATCAAAAATTTCTTTTTTGGGAATCCATTTTAAGTTGCCTTCGTCACATTCATGCTGATTTCCTGAAAAATCCGAACTTGTGTAAAGATACATGAATAGCGGCTCATCATCATTGTAATTAAAAATCACAAGTCCACGAAATTCATAACTATTCAATTTGTATCCAGTTTCCTCTTGAACTTCTCTTTTTAAGCACTCTTCAGGTGTTTCCCCAGCTTCCAATTTTCCGCCAATTCCTAGCCATTTTCCTTTATTTATATCATTTTCCTTTTTAGTTCTATGTAGCATTAGATATTTTTCATCTTTTTCTAAATAACATAATGTTGTAATCACTTTTATCTCCTTTTTTTATTTTATTTATAAAATATTATACCATATAGTTATGTTGATTTAGAATAGTGTTAGAAAGTTTTAATATTGAAATTTCTAGTAAACCAAAAAAAACTTACATAAAAAATTTTTTTATGATAGAATAGTAAAAATTATAATTTTAAAGGAGGAAATTAATGCCTAGAAATAAAAAAGAGGGAATTATTTTTGGAGTTACAATGTGTTTTTTAATGGTTTGTGGAATGAGTGCCTATAATTTGACTCTTGTTGGAAAATTGAGATTACACAAAATTATGGACACTCTCTTAAAAAGTTTTGATTGTACATTTCAAATATTCGTGATTTTTATCTTTTACTGTTCCTTTATTTATGCTATATCTCTCATCTCTTGAAGTTTTAAAACTCTCATAATCTGCACCCTCTAATATTTTCCCATTACAATAAATATGGTCTTTATCTTCTGCGTAAGAAAATCCCTCTGCATCCATATTTTCAAATATTGTAAACGAATTTTTATCTGCAAAAACTTTAATTGGGTATTTATTTATTCTAAAAATATCATAAAAATAAATTTTATTCCTATCTTTCGCATAACCATTTCCTATAACTTCAAACGTTTTTGTATCTGCACCTTCTAATTTTACAAAATCATCTATTTCTGAATTATAGTAATAGACACTTTTCTTATCTTTTATAAATTCATACTCCAAAGGTTTAAAAGTTTTTTTATCAATATTTTTTAATTCCTTCGCTCTGTATTCATTTAGCCATCCATCAGACAAAAAATATAATTTTTTATTATTCTCAAAAAATATTTTGTTATGTTTCAAATTTTCATTTATAAATTTAAAATCTTTAGCAGGAGGTGTTCCTGTTATTTTTTTCATAGAAAAATATGGACCATGATAACCTTGTTCAACAATAATTTCTCCTATTCCAAATATATAAATTTTGTCCTTATCTATTGCGACGTCTTCAGATATTAACTTAAATGTATTATAATCCACTCCTTTTAGTTTTTCTTGTTTAATATTTACAAGATTTTCTGCATTTTTTACTTTTATACCTAAATAATAAACACCTTCATCGTCTACTGAAATTTCATCATTTAATCTTCTTCTTCCTTTGCTTATTTCTATATCATACTCTTTATTTCCAAAAACTTTCCATTTATTACTAACATTCCCCGTAAATGATAAATTTCCTATAAAAAATAATAAAACAAATATTTTGAAAAATTGTTTTTTCATAATCTACACTCCTTTTTTAATCACATCTTTTACCAAACTCATCATATTCTTCTCTTGCAACAATCTTATTATTTTTATCCAAAAAAATCCAGTTGTAAAACTTTCTTCCATCTCGTATAACACCTTTTATAACTACTTTTTCTCTTAAATTATTATCTTTTCCCTTGCTAAACCATTTATTGAAATATCGAAGAAATTTATTTTTAATTTCCACAAAATCTGTAACTTCTATTTTAGCATTTATTTTTTTGCCATTTAACCTATAAATTGGAACATCTTTTTCAAAATCTTTTTCTTCAATTTCAATAATGTTATTTTCTATTTCCAATTTTTTCCATTTTTTAAGATTATTCCATTCTTCCAAAGTCATCTTTATCATATCAAAATCTTTAATTGGCTTAAAATCACGAAATTCTACAACTGTATATTCTTTAATAAATTTTCCTATTTCTTCCCTTTCCAAAAACTTGCTATTCTCAAAGACAATCCTGTTCACATTATTTTCTTCAATAAATTTCATTATCTTCTCAAAACCAATCTCCCGTGTTACAACATCATCAAAAATTTCTGTTTTCTCTTTCCAAATTGATTTATACAGTCCAATTTTTTTCAATTCTATCCGAAATTCCTTCTTGTTTATTCTTTCTCCCACTTTTATTTTATCAAGAAGTTCAATTAATTTTTTTGAAAAATCAATCTTATTTTTATGAATTCTTTCTTTCAAATATCTAATTGTGCTGTTTCTCAAAATATCATAATTTCCTAAAATTTCATTTTTCAATTTTTCATCATTTGTAACTTCATTTTCAAAACATTTCCACGAATAATCTTGTCCATCAAAACAATGAAATATTTTATCTCCCTTTTTTTTCTCAAAATCATAATAAGAACAGCTATACAGCGGATCATCTTCCCTTCTCAAATCAAATGCCACATAATTTTTATCTTCTTTTGCTTCCCCAATATGCAAAAAACATTCCGCCTCAAAAAAAGAATCATTTTTCTGATTTTCAAGTTTTATAATTTCCATATTTTTTTAAATCCCTAGGTAATAAATAGTATTTTATCACTTCATTTCATTTAACATCTCTTCAAATTTTTCAACAACTTTAAACTTCCACTCATTCCCGATTTTATTTAATTCATTCGTTACTTTATCCGTCATATAATTTTTAGGATTTCGCACTCCTTCTCTTAACATTTCATTTATTATATCTTTTCGTTTTTTTACTTCTGAAGGACTTAAAAAATCTTCATCGTCTTTCATTTCATATCCATATTTTTTAAAAAATCTTTTTTTCATTTCTTTATCATCTAAAATTTTATCCGAATCAGGAATAACCACTTCATAAGTAACAGAAACTTTTGTATTTGATAAATATTTTATAGTTTTTACATTAAATTTTGAATTGTCAAATATTTCAGAAAAAAAACTAGGAAGTTCTTTTGATAGCAATTGCATACTCTCTTTTTCTTCTTTGCTCATTTCATTATTTACTTTACTTGCTACAGAAAAATAATATGAAATCATTTCTTGTAATACTTTTTTAGGATATTTACTCACTGTTTCTTCAATTTTCTTATTCTCCAAATCAATCTGCTCTCTTGACAAAGTAACATTTTTTTGCTTTATTACTTGATACTGCCCTGCAAAAATTTGCATAGAAAATATAAATAAAATTATTGTTATTAGTTTTTTCATTATTCCTTAATTCCTTTTCTAAATTCATGCGAAAACGTCTTATCATAAAGTTTAGATTTAGAATATTCATCCCCCATAAAGTTTCCAACTAAAATTTGTGCAGTTTTCGTAATTTTTTCATCTTTCACTTTTTGAGCAATGTTTTCCAATGTTCCCATAATGATTTTTTGATCATCCCAAGTGGCTCTTTGGACAATTGCAATTGGGGTTGTTTTCTCGTAATGTTTTAATAGTCTTTTTACAACTTCATCAATCATTTGTACAGACAAGAATATTGCCATTGAGCATTTATGTGAAGCTAGGCTTTCTAGACTTTCTGTTTCTGGTACTGGAGTTCTTCCTTCCAGTCTTGTACAAATTATTGTTTGACTCACATCAGGCAATGTGAACTCTTTTTTTATTGCGGCAGCAGCAGCTACAAATGAACTCACTCCTGGCACGACTTCATACTCTATTCCGTATTCATCCAAAATATCCATTTGTTCCCTTATTGCTCCAAAAATACTTGGATCCCCAGTATGAACTCTTGCAAGCAATTTTCCATTTTTCTGAGCTTTTATCGTAACTTCCATTACTTCATCTAAGTTCATTGAAGCAGAATTATAAACTTCCGCTCCTTCTTTATGACATTCAATAACTTCTCTTGGCACAAGCGAACCCGCATAAATTATGACATCTGCTTCCTTTACAATTCTTTGTCCTTTTACTGTTATTAATTCAGGATCTCCAGGCCCTGCTCCTATAAAATATACTTTTTTCATAAAATTACCTCTTTCTTTTTTATATTTTTTATTTTTATAATATTTCATTTATTTCAAAACTTACTGATATTTCTGTATTCAAATATATTTTTTTATCCTTCTTAAAAAATGCTTCCCAGACTTTCCCATTTTCAAGATAAACAGATATTTTATCAAGTTTTTCAATTTCTTCAACATTTATTTTTTCTATTTTTTTGTTTTTCATTCCAAAAATCTTTTCAAATTTTCCTGAAATGTCGTTATTAATTATCTCGTTATCCACAAAATAAATTTCATTAACCAATTTTTTCTGATAATCTTCAAAACTATTGCAAAATTCTCTAAACTGACTATTACATGCCCATTCACACAAAATATCCTTTATTGTCAATTTCTTAATTTTATTAATTTCTTCCTTGTTCTCTAAAATTTTTTTTATATCATTCTCCAAAAATTCCAACGGTGAATATCCATATACCTTCTCATCACAAAAATTATACTTCGGAATAAAATAAATTTTATCTTCCCATTTTTTCAAATAAATTTTAAAAAATTTGTAGTACTCTATGTTTCCATAATTTAAGTAAAGTACATAATTTCCATTTTCATATTTTGGCAATTCAAAACTTTCACCATAATGGATTTCTTTTCCATCCTTTAAAACTTGAATATATTCTTCATACCAATCCTTATCATCGTAAACTTTTCTTTTTATTTCTAACATTTTTCTCTTTTCCTATTATTTGCTTTTCATCAAAGCATAAATTATTATTCTCTCATGAAATACTCTTTCTTTATCATAAGATATACTCAGAATCTCACAATAATAAGACCAGCTCAATTTTCCAGATACTGTATGGAATTTTTGATATTTCAAATAAAATTTTCTCATATTAAATAAATTTGATTTTGAAAATCCCTTTCCGTGCTCTTTTGTCAATTTTTTCGACAATTCTTTTAAAAGTTTTTTCTCATATTACTCCCAATTCCTTTTTCAATTTTACTCATTTTTCCCCCATTTATATTAATTTCAAAAATAACTTATCAAATATTTTTTACTAATAACTAATTTTTTGTTCCACATTCGGATTTTGAACCGCTTTCTTATACAGTTCTTTTAATTCTTCAAAATGATTTCCACTTTTTTCTCTATATTCTTTTTCCTTTTCTGTCAATTCCCTATTATACGGATTATCTCCCAAACTACTGTGAAGTGCAACTCCAAATTGGGTTATAATATCAAATTTCATGATTTCCTGTGACAAACTTTTATCTGTATAAAATTTATAACCATCGTAATTTGAACCTCTTCCAGCATCATAATAAGTATTGTTATTATATTTTATCTTTACAATATTTTTTATTTCTTTTTTTGTTTTTCTTTCATAAATAACTGCCCTGTTGCTCTCCACCAATTCAGCAATATAATTACGAACATAATCCAATTTTTTATCTTTATCCGAAATACTATCTTTTATATTTTTTTCTTTTTTATCTCTATTTTTATTATATAATTCCAACAAATCACTTTTTCTTACTACAATATCAAAATTTTCAGTTTTGTAAGTCACCAAATCTTTTTTATCACTTGGCAATATATAATCTAATTTAATTTCTTTGACAAAATCTTGACTCAATTCTACATATCTCTTCTTTTTGGTATCGTAAGTTCCTTTTACAATCGTTTCTGCCATTCCTTGAATTGCCACTATAAATGACAAAATAAATAAAATTTTTTTCATAATAATTCCTTCTTTCTTTTAGTTCTTCAATTTTAACTACTTCTTATTAAATATCTCCATCAATCTGGTTTTTAACACAATTTCTCCTTTTATTTTTATTATTTATTTTCAAAGTTCCTAAATAAAATCCTGCATTAACAATCAGTGCATACAAAAAATATCTTGATTTCAATGTTTTTACAATTCCAATTTTTTCAATAATTCCACCCTCAGTTTCTTTGAAATACATCAAAACTTTATAAGGAAAAGTATAAATTATTACATAATAATCTTCTTTATACCAGTTGAAACCAATAAAAATAAATATAAATGCAATTATCAAACAACCTAGTATTGTCAATTTTCTTATAATTTTTATTTCTTCAACGTTAAAATATCTTTTTATAAGAAACCCAAAATAAATATTTGCAGTAATTAATGGTATTAAAACATTAATTTGATTTTCACCCCAAAAACTTCCAAAACAAATTGCAAAACTAGGAATCAAAAAATACATTGTAACAAACCATAATATAATCTTAGAAACTTTAGACAAATAACTTCTAATCTTTATTTTACTTCTAAATATTCCTAAAATGAATAATCCGTTGAAAAAACATAATTTTATAACTCCAATAATATCTATTCTAAATAATAATACTACTGATAAAATTATAAAAAATATTGGCAATTTCAAAATTTTATCATTTTCATATTTCGATTTTTTTCCCATGAAATAAAACATTACGCCAAAAATTATTCCCGTTATTATTGAAAACATTCCTCCAAAAAATAATCGAAATGGCAAATCAAAACCATAATCCCAGTCATATTTTCCTACCAAAAAATAAAATACAAAAAATAAAATTTGAGGAATTATAAACTTTGACAGTTCTATTTTTCTTAAAGTATTTCTAGAAATCTCTTCCACTCCTTAACTCCTTTCTTCTTCAATATCATCGTCGAAAAATAAGGAACTTCCTCCACACTCTCAATATCCCAATAAATAACTTCATTATCTTTCCCGCAATCTGAAACAATTACAGCATTTTCTTTATTTCCTGTTTCAATTATCGCCTTTTTAATTTTCTCAAAATTTCTGCTTATTTTCATCAAAACTAAATTATCATTATTTTCAATTTCCTTGTAAATATCAGTTTTTCGATTGACAGATACCACTTTCAAATCTTCATCGCCAATCATCAAAGGCACATTCAGTCTAGCTGCAATGCTATTAAACGAAGTTATTCCAGCAATCGTCTCTACTTCTACATCATCTGCAATATGCTCCAAAACATAAGTATATGTGCTATAAGTCATCGGATCTCCAATTGTCAAAAATGCCACATTCTTCCCCTTTTCCAATTCAGCACTTACTTTATCAGCATTATTTTTTCTAAAAACTTTTCTCGCTTCCACATCTTTTATCATCGGAAATTCCAAAAACATTTGCTCTACACCAGGTTTCAAATATTCTCTTACAATATTAAAAGCCGTGCTTCCTTCCCCACTTTTTGCCTCAGGCAATACAATTACATCCACCTCATGCAATTTTTTCGTCGCTTTAACCGTTATATTTTCAGGATCTCCTACTCCTACTCCAATACCGTAAAATTTACCTTTTTTCATATTTCACTTTCCTTTCTTTTTATTTTCCTACTTATTTTAATAAAAAATTTACTCTTTATTTTTTATTTAACTTCTTTATTTTCAAACTTTTTCTATCTACCACTCAAAATATTTTTTAAATTTCAACTATTTTCCCAACTTTTCCTCAATAAATTCTTTTAATACAGGAATATGACTCAATTCTGGAGTTCTACTCGCATAAACCATTGTCACATTTCCTTTTCGCAACTCTTCCACTATTATACCCTCAAATTCCTCAAAATTCGAATTTTCTTCCAATTCTTTTCTATATTTTTCAGAAAAATTTTCAAAATCGATAATTCCTTTATGATAATTTTGTCTCAATTCCTTCGATGGTGTAATAATTTTTGCCCAATAATCGATTTTCGCATCTTCCTTTTTTAACCCTCTAGGCCACAATTTATCAACTAATATTCTAAAACCATCTGCTTCTCCAATTTTTTCATAAGCTCTTTTCCATTTAATTTCAAATTTCATAGCTCCCTCCTTTTCTAAAATCAAAAATCTTATCAAGATCACAACTATTTGTCAATCACTTTTCATAAAATTACTTTAACTATTATACCATATTTGTTATACAAATATTTCGATAATACAACAATTTTTAATTATTTTTCCACTAAAAAAATATTTTCTGAAATTTTCTTTTTCATAATTCCACCAAATTGATTTTTGTAAAGTTCAAGATATTCTGAAAATTCGCAAGAACAATTGTATCCTAAAATTTCCATCTCAATTCCAAATAAGTCAACATTGAAAGGAAATGGCGAAAATCCATTTTTCAAATAAAATTTCTTTCGACTTTGACGCTCTTCATAATTTTCAGCATTTTCATCCTCAGCATTTTCAATCTCAAGAAAAAAACGATAATTTTTGTAATATTCCTTCAAAAAAGATAGCGTTTTAGAGCCGTATCCATAACTTCTAGCTTCTTCAGCTATTGCCAAATAATCTAGCAAAACCAAGTCCTTATGTTTCAATGCAATTGCTAGACCTTTAAACTCATACGAATCTCTATTTTTCTCATCAGTTTTTTTCTTTTCGATTGAAAAGACCTCAAAATTTCCTCTCAATACTCCGATTAATATTAATCCAAATGGCTTTTTTTCCTCTTTTGGAAACGAATTTTGATATAATTTGTAAATATTTCTAATTTGTTTTATTGATTTTATTTTTCTTAATTCCAATTTAAACTTCTCCTTTTGTTAGTAAAATTAAAAAGTAATATTTTCTATTTATGCTAAATTTCCGTGCAATTCATCTCACAACTAAAATTGCGAGTGTTCTTTCACCATTTAATAAAAGTTTAAATTTATGATAAAACTATGAAAGAATTTTCAAAAAAAAACCACCTTTTAGTATCTTACAAGTGGTTTTTTTATATATTATTTTCTCGCAGAAATCACATAAATCGGATTTTCTGACATCATCATGTTAAAATCCTTCACTTTTCTATTTTTTGCCACAATTATTTGAGAAATATCAATATCCTCAAAATTTGATTTTTTTAAGCATTCAAGTGCTTCAAATGTGTTTTCTAAAACGATGAAGTTCAAAGCGATTATTCCGCCTTCTTTTAAATTTTCATAAGAATAATTGATAATTTCTGATAAATTTCCACCTGAACCACCGATAAACACTTTGTCAAAAGTTATTCCTTGCGGTAAATCTTCTGGTGCTTTCCCAGAAATTACAGTCATATTTTTTATCTCAAATTTTTCCATATTCTGTTTTATTAAATCAACGGCTTCCTCTTTTTGCTCAATCGTGTAAACATGCCCATTTTTAGCAAATCTAGCCATTTCAATACTTACAGAGCCAGTTCCACCACCAATATCAATACACACATCTTCATCAGAAATTTCCATTTTCGCAATACTCACCGCTCTTATCTCTTCCTTTGTCATTGGAACTTTTCCACGAATAAAGTCCTTATCTTTTATATGATACATTTTCTCTCCACTTCTTACATTTAATTTTTTTATTTTGTTAAAAACTTTTTTTTATTACAAAAACTTTGAACCTTTTTTTATTTTTTCAAAATCACAACATTCATTCCAAATTTCTCTTCATAATTTACTAACTCTTTCGCCTTAAAACGATAAATTTTTTCATTCTCATAAGACAAATTTTCCCCAACAAAAATTTTCACATTCTCAAAATTATTTTCCAACAATTTTTGAGCAATTTTCTGCGGCGTATTTTCTTTAAAATCAGTCAACAATCCAATTTTCTCATACTCATTCAATTTTTCCACAAAATCGAATTTCTTCCCATGAACACTGGCAATACAAGCATCATACCAATATTCTGAAATTTTTGCGAACATATATTGAACCGATGAAATTCCTGGCACAACTTCCAACTCTTCACTTTCAAAATATTTTTTCATAAAAGTTAAAAGGCTATAAAATCCAGTATCTCCAGACACAATCACAGAAATCTTTTTATTTCGATTCTCATTTATGAAATCTAGAACTTTTTGCAAATCAGCTGAAATGTAGCAATATTCCTTATTTTCCGCACACTTTCCCAAACTTTCAATATGCCGCTTTCCACCGACAATTACTTCCGATTCCTTAATTTTCTTCAAAACAATTGGTAATGTGTAATCTAAATTTCCAGGTCCAAGCCCTAAAATTTGTATTTTTTCCATTTTTCCTCTTTTCAAAAACTATAATTTTTATTGTTTTTTTACAAATAAAAAACTAGAACTCTTTAAAAAAGTCCTTACTTTGTCCAATAACTTTTTTCTCAGCTGATAAAATCAACGTTTCTACTTCCAAATCCCAGCCATTTTTTCTGCAATGTTCTTCACATTTTTGTTTTGCCTTTTCAGCTAACAAATTGAAAACTTCCTTTTTTTCAATGTATCCAGAAGCTTCTTCAGTCGTATTCGAATCTAAAATTTTGTAAACATTTTCCAACTTTTCACCAACTAATAGAGCATTTGCAGCTAAAATTTCCATTTTTGCATCAGAAACTCGACTGTGTGTATGAAAAATTCCTCCTGCCACTTTTACAAATTTTCCCAATTCGCCAATAAAGTAAACTTTTTTAACCTCGTATTCACAGGCTTTGTCAAACATATATCCAACGAAGTTACTGATTACAACCCCTTCTTCAGCTCTTTTAGGGAATTCCTTGCTCAAAAACATTTTTCCACGATTTCCAAAAAGAAAAATCGCTGTCTTTGTATTAAAATATGTTAAATTTTGCTTCAATTCTATTGCCAAAGAGGCTTTCCATGACTCTTCAGACATCGGTCGCACAATTCCCATTGTTCCAAGAATCGAAATTCCACCGATAATTCCTAACTTTGCATTCATTGTTTTTTTTGCAGCTTCCTCACCCAAAGGCACACTGATTTCAACATCAATTCCTTTTCCCTCTGGAAGAAATTCCTCAACAATACTTGTCAACATTTTCATTGGTGTTGGATTAATTGCTGATTTTCCAATTTCTACAGGAAGCCCAACTTTTGTAACTTTTCCAACTCCTTTTCCTCCAAAAATATTGATTTTATTATCTTTTCTAAAACTCACTTTTGAAACAATCTCCAAACCATGTGTCGCATCAGGGTCATCTCCCCCATCTTTCACAACAGTCGCCGTCGCATAATCCTTCGTCTTCTCAAAAGATTTAATCCCAATTTTTATTCTCTCACTTGCTGGAACGTCTATTTCAACTTCTTCGATTTTTTCGACTTTTCCCAGCAAAAGTAACAATGCTGCTTTAGTCGCTGCCGTTGCTGAACTCCCAGTAGTATAACCATATCGCAATTTTCTACCGTTAAAATATACATAATTTCCCATTTTTTTATTTCTCCAAAATTGTATTAAAATATATCTGAAAGTACTTAAATCAATAATTTACGTTATCTTCCGTTATGAAAAATAAAATACAAAAATTGAAATAAGTTTTCAGATATTAATAGATTCACTAATTAATTTTCACATAAAATTGTGATTAATTATTAAAATATTTATCTCTTTCGTACATTTGATAAAGGATTCCGTGCATCACACCAACTGCAACCGTGCTTCCACCTTTTGTCCCATTTGTTCTAATAAATGGAACATCATATTTTGAAAGTTCAGCCTTCGATTCAGGACATCCCACAAATCCAACTGGCACTCCAACTATCAATTTTGGAATATTTTCTCCTTCTTTATCCATTTTTTCAAGTAATGTGAACAATGCTGTCGGTGCATTTCCAATTAGAAAAATTTTCGTTTGAGGATCCTTTAATGCTCTTTCCAATCCAACCATTGAACGTGTAATTCCTCTTTCTTTCGCTTCTTTCGCCACATCTGGATCCGCCACCAAGCAATACGCCTCAACACCAAATTTTTTCAACCCATTTTTATTCAGTCCATTAACAATCATATTTGTATCGCACTGAACCTCCCACGACTAAAGTCACAGGGTTCTAAAATCTTTAAAAATATTTAAAAATTTTCTAAGAAGTTTGATAGTCCTATGCTATCCTTATTCTTTTAGGCGTGTCCAGTTCACCTCTATTGTATAGGATGCTTAAATCCACAACTTTACTTTTTCTTAAAATATTTAATGCTCCGTTACAATCTGCATTTAATTGATACCCTTTACTTGTTTGATATAGTCCTCTTTTTATCCTTTTTCCACTGAATTTATATTCTTTTTGATTTTCTTTATCGTATACTGGAATTATATCTCCATCAAAGAAACTTGCTTTCGATGTATAACTCTCTTCTTGCAGTTTAAATTCTATTCCATATAGTTTACATAGATATATTAATTTATCTCTTAA
>QWCO01001369.1_pt1 | contig 13577 bp, 9 predicted proteins | sample 1972611 | NCBI WGS metagenome assembly QWCO01 (sample SAMN09866706, study PRJNA288562) | Human oral metagenome isolate term1_saliva, whole genome shotgun sequencing... | reverse complement strand
CTCCAAAACTTAGAAGTTTAAGTACGTATCTCTCTCTCAAAATACTTTTTGTTGAAGAAAGTTAGATGTAAGAAAGTTTTGAAAAAGTTGAAGATGCAGTATGCTAAAAGTAGAGCAAAAAATAGTTCTTATATTGGGTTTGTATTTCTTTTTTTAACAAGATTACGTGCTATTTTTTGAAAGAGAGGATAGGATTTGGGAGATGAAATTATTGGTTAGAAAAATTATAATAAAAAACGACGAAGTTTATTATTATAAAAATAAAATTTATAATTATGTTTTTTTATTTTTTAATTATAAATTTCTTAACTGCTTATTATGCCTTTTTTTCTTCAATTATGGCAAGGATTAGAATGCGGTTAAGACTGCTTTTTTATTTGCTTTTCAATGATAGATGAAATATGTGGAGAAGTTACATAAAAGTATAACCATTCCTCTCTAATATGTTTTTTTCTTATCTACCTAAAAAGCTAAAGTTTCGCGCGTTTTATTATACAGAAGGAAGGCGCTTGTATAAAGTTTTAAATCGTTGTTCTTCCACCTTTTTCATCGATATAATCAATTAGTTTGCCGAAGAGAAAGTTTTGGCGCAAGGTGGCTTCGTTTCCTGTAAGTATGAGTTGTTGGCGAGCTCGGGTAATGGCAACATTTAGTTTGCGGTCAATCGGATTGCCGTCTTCTATGAATGTATTGGCAGTGAGAAACTCTAATTGGAAACGGTTTTGAATGGTGAACGAGTAGATGATTACATCTCGCTGGCTACCTTGATAGCGTTCCACAGTGTCGATACTAATATTATTGATATCGGGTAAATGGAGTTGCTCCAATTCTTTTCGAATCATCGCAATTTGATTGCGGTAAGGTACAATAATACCAATTGACTTTTGTGCATCGAATGTTTCTCCCATCTGACGATATAAACGGCGAACAAGATTGGCTACTATTCGTGCCTCTTCTGTATTTACCTTTTCTGAAATATTAGGTTGTCGGCACAACTTGGAAGGAATAAATATCATTCGATGCGCCTTTAAAAAGTCGTCTATTTTATCTTCACTTGGTTTGTTATAAGGCAGATTAAGTTTTGTCTGATGAGCTAAAGGAACACATTCCAACTGTTCGCGAACATAAAAATAAGTGTTGGGGAAGGTTGCAATATCTGGGTGCATACGACCTTGTTTACGAAGTGTGCCAACAAAGTTATTACGTTCTGCTGCCCGCTCGGTAAGAATAAGGCGTTCGAATAGCGAGTTGGCACAATTTGGAAGATGTATTTCTTCGAGTAAAGGCGAGTCGGCAGCCGATTCGTTATTATCTTGTTGCACAACAGCAGGCAATTGTTTGTGGTCGCCAATCAGAATAAATTTGTCGATAACCTGTTTTCCTCCATTATGTGCAGCAAGTAAGCCAACAATATTCGGTTCAAGAATCTGACTTGCTTCGTCGATAATAGCAAGTTCGAAATGTTTAATGCTAAAGATAGCCGTATGGATTGCAAGACTTGCTGTTGTGCTGACTATGATGCGCGATGACTCGATAGTTTGTCGGATATGTTCGAGCGTGGGATTTGTTTTAACAGCATTCGTAAGTAAGCTATCAGTAAAGCGGGAATCGCACGAATATTCTTTCGAAAGTCTAAGAAAAGCGATGTTGTTATCGGCAAGCATTCCGCAAATTTCGTCTACGGCACGATTGGTATAAGAAAGCAACAAAATGTTTTTCCCTTCGTGTTCTCTTACGAGATATTGCAATGCCATTGATGTTTTACCCGTTCCTGGAGGACCAATTAAAAGAAAATAATCAGTAGCCTGCTTGGCGCGCAAAATTATATCGTCGTATGTAGGATTGTAAGTTTTAGAAAGTTGTATTTCGGTATTTCGCTCAGGAGAACGTTGCCCCAAAAGCAAATCTTTGCGTTCTTTACTGGCCGTAATAAAAGTATGTAAGCCTTGAATAGCAGTTGTGCAACCAATATCGCTACCGCTATGTTCGATGGCAAATTGGTCGCCAACAAGTAAATTAGGGTTTTGCTGTCCATCGTTTAAACGTACCATCACAGTGTTGGTATGAATTTCCTGCAATGTGCCCCGAAAAAGAAAAGCTTTTCGAATGTCAGGCATTTCGTTTTTGCGATATGCATAGAGATATACCATATCGCCACGACGGAAGTTAGGCAAAAAATCTTCGCTTTGTTTTGGTACAGCAAGCGTAATGCTATCGTAACCACTATAAGCTGTACTTTGTTCTTTTCGAGTAATGGTTAAGCCCGTGTAAATATTGCCCGATTCAATCTTGCCCGCTAAAGGCATATTCCAAAGATCGGCATTGCTGCTACCTGCACCTTCTTGATAACCCACCTTCGATATAATTTGTTCCTTTACAACAAAGCGCATCATTCTGCTGAAGTAAGCTGTTTCCAAAGGAGAAAGCTTATGCAGTGGTGCTAAAGTTTCGGTTAGGCGTGGTAAAATCCACTGTTGGAAAAAACTTTCGTTTCCACGAGTTAGCTGTAAAGTATTGGGAGTAAAGTGCGGAATAATTTTTGCGAAATCGTTGTTGCCTATCCAATATTCGGTAGCAACCACCTGGTTGCGAAACTTAATCGCTTCCATCATCAGCGATTGCAGCGATTCAACTTCTAAAAGACCATTGGGTAGCGGATATTTAGAATAAAGTAAATGAATGTTTGTATTTCGTGTGCTTCGGTTAAAATTATATTGCAGAATTCCGAAATAGAGCAAAACCTGTACGTAATGTTTCTCTAAATATTTTGAACCATGGTTGTTGAGGCGGTTACTTGCAATATAGAAATTCTTTCCCGACTTCTGTTCTACGAGTAAACGGAAATCAGTCGTCATTAAATCGACCCGTCCTTGAATACCTAAACTTTCGCAAACGAATGACGGTTCAAGAATAGCCTTGTTACGGTCGTAATTTTTAAATAGTTCTTCAACAATGTCTTGAATATTCTTAGCTTGCTCTGTGCCGTCCTTTTTAAATACATCAGAATTAAAGTCGGTGCAGGTAGCAAAGTCTAAAGCCTTGTTTCGGAAGTTCGATTTTAAGGTTTCGTTAATGTTGTAATTAGGATTGTTAATGATGTCGTCGAGTGCTTTTCCTGCAAAATTACCCAAAAGAGTGGCAGCAGTAGCTTTTTTGGATTGCAAACGATTAACGGTAAAGAGCAAAGGATGGTGTCCGTAGTCTTCAAAACAATTGGCAATCGAGGAAATATCGATAAGAAAGTCGGGTTCAACCACAATAATGTGTGGTACAATGCGCTTGCGAGTAACATTGCAATCTAAGAGATTAAGCTGCATACCTTCGCATAAAATCTTGCGGATATAGCTTAAATCAATATGTTCAGGGGTGTTGATATAGTCTATTAAAACCTCTTCTTCGCCACATTCCTGGTTCAGTACATTTACTTTTATATATTTATCGTCCCACGATTGCACTGTGCAGCGAATATATTTGTAGTTGGCTATCTGAATATTTGCTGTGCGGCGGCCTTCCGTCGGGATTTTCCCAACAAGAAAAGACGGAATAGATGTGTTGAAAACAGCAGAGATAAAAAGCGCCAATGCCCTACAATCATACAGTAAATCGTTATGAAGAATAGGAGCAATAGAGTTGCTATGGCGACGCATTAGGTGAATAGCAACTGCGTCTTGTGGTTTTATATGGAATTGTTTGCAAAGCGAATCCACTTGAGAAGACAAGTTACCAAATCCATGTCGTGTACCTTTCAGTCCTTCATGGCAAGCCAACACAAGAGTTTCGTGCATTAAACGGTTTTGCATATCAGAGCGGTTATCGGGAAATTCGATAACTTCTAAAATTCGAGCGAATAGTTCTTGTGCCTTTGAAGAATCTTGTGTCATTGTCCGCCCAATCGTTCAAAGAAGGTAATAACCTCTTCCCATGTTTTAAACTCGTCGCTGCCAAAAGGCAATACCGTTCCCATAAAATCTTCGTTGTTCTGTGTACTGATGAGGTAATCGCCAAGAAGAAATTGAGGTTGATTGACGAAGAGAATGCGATTCCATGCAGGTGCGCTGAAGACATCTTTAATCCAAGTTTGCATTTCTGTCAAAGCAGTTGGATTATTGGTAGGTGCTGGCGCGGTGAAATAAACATTGTAATGGTCGAGGAGAAACTCGTAAGCTTTGTGCAACGACGATTTAGGTTTGCCGTAACTATCTCTAAGCGTTTCCCAATCAATGAAAACAATTTTGCGTTCGCGCCCTTCCTGTTTGTCATCAATCCATCTAATGACAGGCATAATATAGTGGAAAATGGCCTTTTCGATAAGGCGGTGACCATACACCCTTTCTTGCTCTTCAGGCGTTACAGAAGCAAAACAACGTTCCGTAATTTCCTTATATTCCTTTTGCAAAGCCTTAGTAACAATAACTTCCTGTACGCCATCTTTGCGCGGACTTTGATATATTTGCTTGCCAAGCATATTGCTTTCGCTTATGGTTGAACCCATTTGGAAAGCAGGATTTACGCAAATGCGGTCAGTGCCATATAGCATTTCGGTGTACATTCCACCCATTGACGTACCAATAACGATATCAGGACGTTCGTCGGTCTGTATTTTCCGCAACAATTCCATTGCTTCTTCAGGGTGAATGGGTAAGTCGGGAGCGATAATCGTACATTGTGGCATATATTCTTGCAATATTTTAGCAGTGTGTGTTGCCCCTGACGACATGAAACCATGTACATAAACAAGTTTCTTGTTCACCATTAAATCAGAAAAAGTCTTCCTGTATTGATTTTCCATATTCAACAGAATGTTTAAATTATAGGCAAGCTAATGCCGTTAATTTTCTGATAAATGTCGAGCGCATATATATCTGTCATACCGCTGATGTAGTCTATTACCGCCATAATACGGTCTTCAAGATGAGGGTTTTGTATATCGTACTGACTTGAAAAGCGACGGATAAGTTGTTTGCTATGAAATTTTTCAGGTTCAACAGCAGCACCAATGAGTGCTTCCATTAGTGTTTCCATAATTTTATAACCAGACAATTCAACGTCGAGTACAGTTTTGCTACTGTATATTTTCTCAACAGAAACCTTTGAACAATGTTTATAGTTATTGCGCTGAAGTGTAGGAATATGGTCGATTAACGAACCTTCAAATGTTCCGTTGAGTATGGCTTCCTCGTTCTCAACGAATACATCTACACATAAAGCTTCGAGTAATCCAACGGCACAAGCGCGGAAATAGACAACTTGTTCGTTCTTATCAGTAACTCCTTCTTCAACAATACGATTACGAATACTCTTCTTTGTTTCTTCATCGAAGAAGCCTAATAATAGTTCGGCAGTTTCTTCAAACGACAAAAGTTTAAGTTTGTGCGAATCTTCGATGTCCATTATCTCGTAACAAATGTCGTCAGCCGCTTCCACTAAATAAACCAATGGGTGGCGAGCGTAAGCTGTTCCGTTATCAGAAACTTGCTTACTGATAATTCCAAGTTCTTTGGCTATCTTCTTGTAAATATCTTCTTCCGATGCAAAAAAACCAAATTTACCATGCTTTCCTGCTAAAGACGAAGATAGAGGATATTTTACAATGCTTGCTAAAGTAGAATAAGTCATTACAAAACCACCTTCACGGCGTCCTAAGAATCTATGAGTGAGCAAGCGGAAAGCATTGGCATTTCCCTCAAAATGGGTGATATCGTCCCAAAAACGTGGACTGACTTTATCTTTTAAATATGCACCAGAGCCTTCTGTAAAGAAAGTTTGTATGGCTTTTTCTCCACTATGACCAAACGGAGGATTACCCATATCGTGAGCATAGCATGCTGTTTGTACGATTGTACCGATTTCTTCAAAAAGCGTTCCTTGTAGTTCTGGGTGCTTTTTTATGAGTTTTCGTGCTACATCATCGCCCAAAGATTTTCCCAATGATGCAACTTCCAACGAGTGGGTGAGACGATTATGAACGAAAACACTACCAGGTAGAGGAAACACTTGAGTCTTATTTTGCAGTCGTCTAAAAGGCGCTGAATAAATAAGTCTGTCGCTATCGCGTTTAAATTCTGACCTATCGTCGTGTCGTAAAGCATGTCGGTCTTCCTGCCCGAGTCGTTTGTTGGAGATAAGATTTTGCCAATTCATCGTAATTATCTAAAAGATTCGCTTACGCAAAAGTACTTAAATTTGGCAAATTTCAGCCTTTTTAGGCCTTAAAATTCATCTATATGCGTATAATTCATTATTTTTGCACATTATTATATAATAACATCATGGTTCAAGTAAAAGTAATAAATAAGGGAAATCAACCCTTACCAACATACGCAACAACGCAGAGCGCTGGCATGGATTTGCGTGCAAATATAGATAATCCCATTACTTTAAAGCCCATGGAACGTCGTCTTGTTCCTACAGGTCTGTATATTGCACTTCCTCAAGGCTATGAAGCACAGGTACGTCCACGTAGCGGTTTGGCATTAAAACATGGAATTACAGTGCTCAATACACCAGGAACAATAGATGCAGACTATCGTGGTGAGTTGATGGTACTGCTTGTTAATTTCTCTACTGAGGATTTTATTATCAATGCTGGCGAGCGTATTGCACAGATGGTAATAGCTCGTCATGAGCAAGCATCGTTTGTTGAAGTAGAAGTACTCGACGAAACAGAACGTGGTGCAGGAGGTTATGGCCACACAGGAGTAAAATAAGAATGGTCTAAAAAATGCAGGAGGGATAATAGATTGATATTTTCTTTTAAACAAATCATTGTAAGAGCATCGCTCGTAACAGTGCTTATTGCTATAGCTTTTCAAGCAAAAGCACAAACAGATAATCAGATAACACGCTACAATTATTTCTTTCTGGAGGCGATTCGACAGCAGGAAATGGGTAACTTATCTGCTGCTTTCGACTTGTTACGCCATGCTCGCGACATCAATCCTAAGGCTCCTGAGGTCTATTATGAGATTGCAGGATATTACATTGATATGCAAAATAGCAAGGCTGCACGCTATAACTTCGAGAAAGCGGCAGAACTTGCACCCGACAACGCTTCCTATTTAGAAAAGTTAGGACAGTTCTATATCTCGCAGAATAACTACGAACAGGCATTGGCTGCATACGAAAGACTCTATGCAAATAATAAGACTCGCGAGGACATTTTGCAGATTCTCTATCAGCTTTATGGTTCACAAAACAACTATAAGAAGATGATTGAGGTAATTGAACGCATGGAATTGCTTTTAGGAACCAGCGAACAGCTCTCTCTTACAAAGATGCAGATATTCGAACAAATGGGTGATAAGCGCAAAGCACAGGCTGAATTGATGCGCCTTGTACAGAAAAACCCATTGGAATTAAGCTATCGAATTATGTTAGGAAACTGGCTTTTCCAAAACGACAAGAAGAAAGAAGCCTTTAAGGAATATCAGTCTGTACTGAAAGAAGACCCTAATAACGCAGCCGCACAACTTTCTTTGCTGGATTATTATAGAGATGCGAAGAACGAAAAGGTGGTGGAAGAACTCACTAAAAAACTGTTAGATTCGAAGAAAACAGAGAAGGAAACTAAAATGGCGCTGCTCCGTCAGGTTATTATAGATAACCAGGCAGACACAACCAAAGACAGCCTTGAAGTAATAAAGCTTTTCGATCGTGTGCTTTCTTATCCTCAAGAAGATGCTGATATTATCATGATGAAGGCGGCTTATCTTAGCTTAAAGAAAGCTCCTATAGATAGTTTGAACAAGGTTTATGAGCAAGCTATCGCCATAGAACCCGACAATTCGCGTGCTCGTATAGCCCTTATACAAAACATTTGGAATGAAGAACAATTCGATAAGGTGATTTCTATTGCACGTCCTGCCCACGAATACAATCCAGAAGAAATGGTTTTCTATTACTTCGAAGGCTTTGCGCAATACATGAAGAAGGAAAACGAGGCTGCATTACAAACGTTTAAGAAGGGAGTAGCACAGATAAAACCAGACAGCGACCCCAATATTGTTTCCGATTTCTACGCTATTATGGGCGATATCCTACACGAAAAGGGACTCGATAAGGAGGCTTTTGAGGCTTACGACAGCTGTTTACACTGGCGACCTGAAAATATTGCAGCACTAAATAATTATGCTTACTATCTGAGTTTGAAGAAAACCGACCTTAAAAAGGCGGAACAGATGAGCTATAAAACAATAAAGAAGGAACCTACAAACCCTACTTTCCTCGATACTTACGCCTGGATTCTCTTCTTGCAAGAACGATATGAAGAGGCCAATATCTATATAGACCAAGCCATTAAGAACGATTCTACCCCCAGTGGTGTGTTGTTTGAGCATGCTGGAGACATCTATTATCATGTCGGAAAACCTGCCGAAGCATTGGTGGCGTGGCAAAAAGCGTTGGAGTTGGGCAATAAAAGCGCAACACTTAAAAAGAAAATAGAATTGAAAAAATACATAGCAGAATGAAAATAAAGAATATATATATTGCCATACTCGCAGCTTTTCTCACGTTAAGCTGTGGAGCACAGAAGTCGGCAGTAAGAGCATCAGGTACGTCTGGTGTGCCTTCTGCATCGTCATCATCGTCTACGCAACAGCAGAAAATGCAGTTTATTCAACGAGTTTCAGATGGAGCGCTTTATCAAAAGAATCTCGTTTCAGAATTAACTTTCACTGTAAATACTGGTAAGAAAGATATTACGGTGCCTGGTCTTCTTCACATGCGTAAGGACGAAGTTATTCGAATACAACTCCTTATCCCCCTTATTCGCAGCGAAGTAGGGCGTATCGAGTTTACGAAAGATTATGTTTTGTTTATCGACAGAATGCATAAGCAGTATGTACAGGCCAAATATACCGATGTCGCTTTCCTTAGAAACAATGGTATTAACTTCTATTCGCTACAGGCTTTATTTTGGAACCAACTCTTTATTCCAGGACAACAGCGTGTGAGCGAGCGCAGTTTATCGCAGTTTAATGTAGACTTTAATGTTGCTCAATCGGGTAACCAACCAGGTATTCCTATCACATTGAACGATGGAAAGATGGCGTATAAATGGATGGCTGAATCGTTAACAGGCTTTATTCGTGGCGCTGAAGCTAAGTATAGCAGTGCAGAACATGGTGTATCTACACTGAATTGGGACTATTCAAACTTCCAAAAGTTCGGTTCGAAAATGTTCCCTTGCTACCACAACGTGGTGATTAAAACGCCTGTTACAAAGGCTCAGAAGGTTATAACAGCAACCTTTGAACTTGACAAAGTCAGCGATACAGCTGATTGGGAGAGCTTTACAACCCCATCGTCGAAGTACGAACAGGTAAGCGTAGAAGAAATTTTAGGTAAACTAATGCAACTTTAAATGAAGCGTATATTATTTGTATTGTTAATGCTGACGGCTTGCCTTCTAAGTCCGTATGCACAAAAGCATAAGCGGAAACCAGCAAGAAAGGAAGTAGCAAAGCATCAAATTATAAACAAACAAGCTACAACAAAGGAAACTTCCAAGTCGAAGTCTGGAAAGAAACAGGCTGAAAAACAATTGGAAGACAGGCACCAGCCTGCAACAAAAAAAGGCAAAAAGCAGCAAGAAGATAAGTATCAGCCAGTGGCAAAGCAAGGAAAGCACCAGGCTGATAAGCACCAACCAGCTGCAAAACAAGGTAAGGGGAAGCAACAGGAACCAAAGCTTACAGCACAACAAAAAAAGGCTGCGGCAGCGTTATTCAAGAAAGGACAGAAGGGTGGTAAGCAACAAATAAAGTATGTTACTACCGAAGAAATAAAAGGATTGCAGCAGCAAAACAAGCAAATACAGAAAGAAATTACAGAGAACGAACACGAACTGAAAGAGAAGCAGAAAGACGTTGACAATAGACTTCAGAAGATTTTGACGCTCGATACCGAGATTGGGCATCAGCAGAAAACCATTGATACCATTGCAACCGATATTAAAAACATCGATGGCAATATTGGTATTTTGAAAGGACAGCTAAAGTCTCTTGAAACGCAATTGGGCGAACGTCGCTCTCGTTTCATTCGTTCTATGCGCTACATGGCACGCCATCGTAGTATTCAAGATAAGATAATGTTTATCTTTTCAGCCAAAACGCTCACGCAAATGTACCGTCGTCTTCGCTTCGTCCGCGAGTATGCGGCTTATCAAAGAGCGCAAGGAGAACTCTTAAAGCAGAAACAAGCGCAGGTAGATGAAAAGCATGAGCAGTTAGAACATGTACGTGGACACAAGAGTAACCTCTTAGTGAAAGGACGACAAGTACACGCTCAGATGGAAAACAAGAAGGTTGAACAGCAGAAAGTAGTCGCTTCGCTGCAGAACGACCAAAAGGTTTTGCAAACGGTTATATCTGACCGACAAAAGAAACAGCAGGCGATAAACGCACAAATCGACCGACTTATCGCTATCGAAATACAGAAAGCGCGTGAACGTGCAATGGAAGAGGCACGTGCACAGGCAGCAGCTCGTGCTGCAGCAGCCAAACAACGTGCAGAAGAATTGGCTCGAAAGAGAGAAGAGGCACGCCGTGCTGCTGAAGAGAATGCACGACGAATAGCCGAAGCTAAAGCACGAGAAGCAAAGGCAAAGGCCGAAGCTGCGGCCAGAGCTGCACAGTTAGAACGTGAACGTAGGGCTGCTCAAGAAAGAGCAGCACAAGCCCGTCGTGAGGCAGAAGAGGCTCGCCGTGCTGCTGAAGCTGAGGCTTCGGCAAGGAAAGCACGTGAATTGAAGCGTGCCGAAGAGCGTGCGGCAGCGGCTAAACGTGCCGAAGACCAAGCACGTGCAAAGGAAAATTACGAACGTGAACGTGCCGACCAGCAGGCTCGCGAGGCCGAAGCTAATCGTGTAGCAGCCGAGCGTAAGGCAGCAGCCGATAGAGAACGTGCCGACAGAGAGCAGGCTGCAGCCAACAGAGCCAACGAGAATAACTCGCTACTTTCGTCTGCCGACCGTGCTATGACGGGTAGTTTTGCTAATAATAAGGGACGTTTACCAATGCCTGTTTCAGGACCAATTGTTAAGCGTTTTGGTACTTACAACGTGTCAGGACTATCGCATGTTAAGCTAAGCAGCAATGGTATAGCCATTAAGGCTTCGCCAGGCGCACCTGTTCGAAGTGTCTTCAAGGGCGAAGTAACCAGCGTTTCGCATGTTGGTGGTTCTACTCTTGTGATGGTACGACACGGTGCTTACATCTCTGTTTACCTTAACTTAGGAAGTGTTAGCGTAAGTAAGGGACAACAAGTGGGAACTGGTCAGACGCTTGGAACGGTAGATTCGAGCGGTATCTTCCAATTCCAGCTTCATAAGGAAACTCAAAAGTTGAATCCAGAGCAATGGCTTCGCTAAGCTATACCTTATAGAATAGTATATAAAAACTATAAAGCCAGATAATCGAAAAGGTTGTCTGGCTTTTTTTGTATGTCTCAAATATACGCTCTGAATAATAATTTCGTAAGGGCAGAAGGTGTTTTGGCGTTGACGAATAGATGGGGAATGTAATTTATTATCTAAACTTACTAAATCTTTTTGTTAGATGGAACTTTTAGTGCAGAGGCTCTGCAGTAAGAGTGTTCCTATATGACAGTAATGCTGCAATCGTATAGCAGTAGTGCTGCGGAGCCCTTGCAGTAGCCTTGCAAGACATGTTGGAACTTGCGGTTTAAATCTTTTGTCAGTGGAAAAAGTAATATAAAAAGCGGATATATCCGTTTTGATATATCCGCTTTTCGTGTGTTAAGAATTAAATGTGCGTCTGTTTCGTTCTTCTAACAATCGGGTTTAACTATTAGCGAGGAGAGTAAGTAGCACGTATTGTAATACTTGCTTTCTTCTCTTTGTCAGTTGTATTGAAGGTGCCACCCCAACTATAGTCCTCGCTACTATTTAGACCTACAATCTGGAACACACCCATTGATGACGTCTGAAGACTACCAACAGATGCGTTACAGCCCTTAGCAATGGTTTCAGCACGCTTGTATGCGTCGATGCTGGCATTGTTCAACAATTCCATTTTTAGGTCGTTTAGCTTCGTATAATAGTAGAGTAGGTCGTTGCTATTGAAGTCTACGCCACGTTCATATAGTGAAGATATTTTCTGATACGCCTTTTCTACGATAGGTAAATCGTGTGAACTAATCGTAATATTCTGCGTTACGGCATAGCCTTCGTCAATCTCTATATATCGTTCTTCCTTTGAACTGTATTCGCTGCGAGTCTGTTTGTTAATACTCACACTACTCATTTCTAAGCACGAATCGGGGATATTATTGTTGATGAAAAACTGTTTTACCTGTTTAATCGAATTATTAAACTCGTTATAAGCCTCGGTTTTGGAGAATGAACTTCCTTTAACGGTAAGGTTCCACACAATGAGGTCGCTTGTTATTTGCTTTTCTGCCATACCTGTTACTTGGATTTTGTTCTCTCCACGGCGAAAGTTTTGCAGTCCACGACCAACTTGCCAGCAAGATGCAACAGCTGCAGCACCAATGATAATGCCCAGTGCTACCTTTACAATTTCTTTTTGTTCAATCTTCATAATCTATGTATTTATGTTAGTTATTAACTTCAAATGTTTAACGTTCTAATTCGAGTACACGTGTAATATCGAAATAAATCTTTTCTTTATCCCAGTTTTGGCTTTTCTCTCCTAAATGTAATAAATCGCAAGGCAACTTATTTTCGCCAGTCATAATAAGCGACTGACCTTCTATATTCTCTATTTCGAGGTAGTAGTGAATGAAGTTATATTCGTCGCTTACGTAGAGAACACGGAATGGTTGCTCGGCTGTGCCGTTGCCAGTAGCGTTGATGATGTTGTAAATTTGAATCGTGGTGATCAAACAATGGCGTGCTTTCGCTCTGAGTTCTTCCGAGTTTGCAGAAGTAGTTTTGGCATTGTTTAGTAGGATTATAGCCTTAACTATGAGTGCTTCAATGTTCAGTGGGTTTGTTGCAAGCACCTTTTCTGCCAGCTTGAGTGCAGCTGAAGGATTGTCTTTTGACAACTCATTCATCTTCATGACATCTGCCATTTCGCTTCCTTTGCTGATATACGACTGTCCGAAATAGGCGAGAATACCCTCTGGTTTTGTCATTGTTGTATCAATTTCAGGCTGAGTAAGGCGGGTAACAAGTGCTTTTACACTATCTGGGTAAGTCTTTACAGTCTGCTCAATCTGCTTCCAATCTACTGGGAAAATAGAGGTATTATCTTGTGCCTTACCACAAAGTGGACACAATAAAAGTAAGAGTTGTAAGATGTATCTTTTGTACATAGTTAAGTATTACTACAAGTTTGGGAGCAAATATACAGTTTTTTCTGCAATGTAATCATATATTTGCAACTTTTTTGAGCTTTCTTTGAAAAATAGATAGCACATAGAATATCAAACGGGTATGGGGAGTAAGTAAAGGTAGAGTATGAGTCTGTTAAGAGAGTGATAGTGTTTACGTAGTCGTCCCTTAAAAACTATATTTCAGCATAAAGCTTGTATTGACAAGCTCTATGCTGATTCTTTTTATAAGGTCCAAAAGAACTCTCATAGCTCTT
>QWCO01002969.1_pt1 | contig 13579 bp, 12 predicted proteins | sample 1972611 | NCBI WGS metagenome assembly QWCO01 (sample SAMN09866706, study PRJNA288562) | Human oral metagenome isolate term1_saliva, whole genome shotgun sequencing... | reverse complement strand
ATAGCTTGGTAAATTTAGTTGGCTAACAGAAGCAACTACTACCCAAGAACCCTGCGACTCTAGCACTCGTAGGGTGTCAGTCGTGGGAGGTTCAGATAATATTTATGGATCCACCTTATCAAGATAATATTACTACAAAAGTTTTAAAGGCTATAGATAAGGCAGATATTTTAGCAGATGATGGCTTAATAATCTGCGAACATCATTTATTTGAAGATTTAGAAGATAATATAGGAGCTTTTAGAAAAACTGATGAAAGAAAATATAATAAAAAAATATTAACATTTTTTACAAAATAAATTTCAACTACTTGCCAGCCATTAGTGTTTCGTGAGCTCCGAAATGCTCACTCAACAATAATGGACGTCACAGTAGTTTCAATTTGAAGTTTTTATATAAATCATAAATATTTTTTTATTATATGAAAGGAGAGGGAATGGCAAAAAATACTTTTGAAGAAAATTTAGAAAATTTAGATGAAATTATTGAAAAACTAGAAAGTGGAGAACTTAGTCTAGATGATGCAATAAAAGAATATGAAAATGCAATGAAACTTATAAAAACTGCTTCTAAGATGTTAAATGAAGCTGAAGGTAGATTAATAAAAGTCATTGAAAAAAATGGAGAAATTGAGACAGAGGAGATTTAAGATGAACAGTGATTTCCAAGTTTATTTAAAAGAAAAAACTAATTTTTTTGAAACTGAGTTAAAAAAAGAGTTAGAAGAACTTTCATATCCAGAAACTATAGCAAAAGGAATGGAATATGCTCTTTTAAATGGTGGTAAAAGATTGAGACCTTTTTTACTTTTTACAACTTTGGAATTATTAAATCAAGATATACAAAAAGGGGTAAAGTCAGCTATAGGAATAGAAATGATACATTCTTATTCTCTTGTTCATGATGACCTACCAGCTCTTGACAATGATGATTATAGAAGAGGTAAATTGACAACTCATAAAGTTTTTGGAGAAGCTGAAGCTATTCTTATAGGAGATGCACTGCTGACTTATGCTTTCTATATGTTGTCAGAAAAAAATTTAAATATTTTATCATTTAAGCAAATTACAAAAATTATTTCAAAAACTTCTGCTTATTCAGGAATAAATGGAATGATAGGTGGACAAATGATAGATATTGAAAGTGAAAATAAAAAAATTAATCTAGAGACTTTAAAATATATTCATAAACATAAGACAGGAAAGTTAATAAAACTTCCTATTGAAATAGCTTGTATTATAGCTGATGTTTCTGAAGATAAAAGACTTGTATTAGAAGAATATGCTGAACTCATTGGTTTAGCTTTTCAAGTAAAAGATGATATATTAGATATTGAAGGAACTTTCGAAGATTTAGGTAAGCCTGTTGGAAGCGATGATGATTTACATAAGGCGACTTATCCTAGTATTTTAGGTATGGAAGAAAGTAAAAAAATTCTAAACGAGACTGTTGAAAGAGCAAAAAAGATTATACATAATATGTTTGGAGAAGAGAAAGGAAAGATTTTGATTTCTCTTGCTGATTTTATAAGAGAGAGAAAATCTTAATATGTGGGATTAGTTAACTTTGGCCACAGATTTTATCTGTGGCTTTTATTATACACAGGAGGAAAAATTTATGAAAAAATCGGTTTTATTTTTTGGAGCTTTGTTAATTATTGTGTTGGGGTATTATTTTTTAAATAATAAAAAAGATAATAGCCAAGAACAAGTTGCTCAAGAAAAGGCACAAGTTACAGAAGAAAAGGTTATAAATGTTGGGGTATTACAATTACTTAGTCACCCAGCTTTAGATAGCATTTATAAAGGAATGGTTGAAGAACTTGCAAGACAAGGTTATGAAGATGGAAAGAATATAAAAATTGACTTACAAAATGCTCAAGGAGAACAAAGTAATCTTGCTCTTATGAGTGAAAAATTAGTTAGTGAGAAAAATGATATCTTAGTAGGAATTACAACACCTGCAACTTTAAGTCTTGCCAATGCAACAAAGGATATCCCTATAATTATGGCAGGAATTACTTATCCAGTTGAAGCAGGTCTTATTGCAAGTGAAGAAAAACCAGGAAATAATATCACAGGAGTAAGTGATAGAACACCTATTAAACAACAACTTGAATTAATGAAGGAAATTATACCTAACTTAAAGAAAATTGGTCTATTATATACTTCAAGTGAAGATAACTCAATAAAACAAATTGAAGAAGCTAAAAAGTATGCAGCTGAATTAGGACTAGAAGTTAAATTAGCATCAATAGCAAATTCTAATGATATTCAACAAGTTACAGAAAGTTTAGCAAGTGAAGTTGAAGCAATATTTGTTCCTATTGATAATACTATAGCAAGTGCTATGTCAACAGTTGTAAAAGTTACAGATAAATTTAAAATAGGAGTTTTCCCTTCAGCTGACACTATGGTTGCTGATGGAGGAGTTTTAGGCTTAGGAGTTGACCAATATCAAATCGGTGTTGAAACTGCAAAAGTTATAGTAGATGTAATAAATGGTAAAAAGCCAGCAGATACTCCTATTGTTTTAGCTATTATTTCAGCAATTTCACAAGGACTATTGTGGAGTTTATTATCATTAGGTTTATTTATAAGTTTTCGTGTCTTGAATATTGCAGATATGACAACAGAAGGTTCTTATCCTTTAGGAGCAGCTGTTTGTGTTATGCTTATACAAAGTGGTTATTCACCTTTAACTGCAACAATAATAGCAATGCTTGTTGGTTCTCTTGCAGGTTTGGTGACAGCTATTTTTATAAATATTTGTAAAATTCCAAGTTTACTTGCTGGTATTCTTACAATGACAGCTTTACTTTCAGTGAATCTTCGTATAATGAAAAGACCTAATTTAAGTTTACTTAATAAAGAAACTATTTTTGATAGTTTATCAAAATTAAATTTACCACCTTATTTTGATATTATATTATTAGGTTTAGTAGTAATTTCTATTGTAATTTTAGCAATGCATTTATTTTTTAACACTGAGTTAGGGCAAGCTTTAATTGCAACAGGAGATAATCCTAAAATGGCGACATCTCTGGGAATATCTACAAAGAAGATGACTACTCTTGGACTTATGCTTTCAAATTCATTGATAGCTTTAACAGGGGCAATACTTTCTCAAAACAATGGATATGCTGATGTTAATAGTGGATTAGGAGTAATTGTTGTCGCTCTTGCAGCTATTATAATAGCAGAGGTGATTTTTACTGATGTAAACTTTTTAACACGTCTTGTTTGTATAGTATTTGGTTCTATGATATATCGTTTACTTTTAGTTTTTGTATTGAAATTAAATGTAATACAAGCTAATGACTTTAAATTAGTTTCAGCTCTTTTAATAGCACTATTTTTAAGTGTACCTGAATTAAAAAAGTTTTCTTTAAAGTTAGGAAAAGGTGATAAATAATGCCATACATAGAATTAAAAAATATAAATAAAGTTTTTAATCCAAATTCAAACAGAGAACATCGTGCTTTAAAAAATATAAATCTTGTTATTAATAAAGGAGATTTTATTACAATAATTGGTGGAAATGGAGCAGGAAAATCAACATTGTTTAATGCAATATCTGGAGTTTTTCCTTTAGATAGTGGTAGTATATCGATTAATGATGTAGAAATTTCATCAACAAAGGAATTTGAGAGAGCTAAGTATATAAGTCGTGTTTTTCAAAATCCTTTAGATAATACAGCTCCTCGTATGACAGTTGCTGAGAATATGGCATTAGCTCTTAATCGTGGAGAAAGAAGAACATTAAAATTTAGTAAAAATAAAGATAATATAGCTTTATTTGAGAATTTATTAAAAAATCTTAATTTAGGTTTAGAGCAAAAACTAAATACTGAAATGGGAGTTTTATCAGGAGGACAAAGACAAGCTATAGCCTTGCTTATGGCAACAATGAAAGCACCTGAACTAATTTTATTAGATGAGCATACTGCAGCTCTTGATCCAAAGACACAAAAGAAAATTATGCTTTTATCAGAAGAGAAAGTAAAAGAAAAAAATCTTACAGCCCTTATGATAACTCATAATCTTCAAGATGCTTTAACTTATGGTAATAGAATGTTACTTTTACATCAAGGAGAAATTGTTAGAGACTTTTCAGAAGAAGAAAAAAAGAAATTATCTGTAACAGATTTGTATAAGATTATGGTTGACCTTGATGAATAATATTTTATTTATTTTTATAGGAAATTATGCTATATTATAGATAAATAGAAAATTTTATTAAAGGGAGAAATTAATATGAGAATAAGAAGTGTTGAAACAGCTATTAGAGCAGATGTTAGCAGAAATATTCCTAATGGAGTAGATGCTTTAGGAATATTCGATAATTTAGTACAACCAATTTTTCCATTTCCAGTAGAAAGTCTTTCTATAATACTTTCTTTCTCAGAAATGGAAGGACCTACAATGTTCCAAGTGAGAATAAATGCACCAAATGATGATTTAGTATCAAAAGGGGATTTTGGAGTATTACCAGATCAATTTGGTTATGGAAGAAAAGTAATTAATTTAGGTGGAATTTTAATTAGTGAAAGAGGGAAATACACTATAGATATTTTTGAATTAGGTGTTGATAAAAAATTAAAATTTATAAAAACTAGAAGATTATTCTTTGCTGATTACCCACCTCAAAGAGAATTTACTGATGCTGAAAAGCAAGCTATATTAGAAGATGAAAGTTTAATAAGAGTTGTTAAAACAGAATTTAAGCCTTTTGAATTCGCAAATGATGATACTGTAAAACCTATAAAATTACAAATATCTCTTGATGACTCTGTACCATTAGAAGAAGGATATATTGCAGTTCCTGAGGACAATACTATTTTAGTTAAAGGGAAAAAATTTGATTTAACAGGCATGAGAAGACATGTTGAATGGATGTTTGGAAAACCTATACCTAAACAAGAAGAAGAACCTGATGAAGAAAAATAAGGTGTTAATATGAGTGTAAAATATGTAGCTATGAAGCTAATATCATTTGTAGATAAAGGAAGCTATTCAAATATTGTTCTAAATGATGCTTTTAAAGAATTCTATCTTACAGCTAAAGAAAAAGCCTTTATTACTGAGATATTTTATGGAGTTTTAAGAAATAAAAATTTCTTAGACTATATGATAGAAAAAAATACCAAAGTAATAAAGAAAGAGTGGATAAGAAATCTATTAAGAATTTCAATTTACCAATTAACTTTCATGTCCAGTGATGCTAAAGGTGTTGTTTGGGAAGCAACCGAAATTGCTAAAAAACATGGAATAGCTATTTCTAAATTTATTAATGGAACTCTAAGAAACTATTTGAGAAATAAAGATTTAGAAATAAAAAAACTACATGATGAGAAAAACTATGAAATTTTGTACTCTATTCCACAATATTTTTGTGATATATTAGAAAAACAATATGGAAGTGAAAATTTAAACCAAGCTATTATTAGTTTAAAGAAAATTCCTTATCTATCAGTAAGAGTAAATAAGTTAAAATATAGTGAAGAAGAATTTGAAGAATTTTTAAAAGAAAGAGATATTCAAATTATAAAAAAAGTTGATTCAGTATATTATGTAAACTCAGGTTTGATAATAAATTCTAAAGAATTTAAAGAAGGAAAAATAATTGCCCAAGATGCTTCATCGTATTTAGCAGCTAAGAATTTAGGAGCAAAACCTAATGAGTTAGTTCTAGATATCTGTGCTGCACCAGGTGGAAAAACGGCAGTTCTTGCTGAAGAAATGAAAAACAAAGGTGAAGTCATAGCTATAGATATACATCAACATAAGAAAAAACTGATTGAAGAAAATATGAAAAAGCTAGGAATAGATATAGTCAAAGCTACTGTTTTAGATGCTAGAAATGTAAATAAACAAGGTAGAAAGTTTGACAAAATCTTGGTTGATGTACCTTGTAGTGGTTATGGAGTTATAAGAAAGAAACCTGAAATTCTATATACAAAAAATAGAGAAAATGTAGAAGAACTAGCATCATTACAACTAGAGATTTTAAATTCAGCAGCAGACATATTAAAAGATGGAGGAGAATTAATTTATAGTACCTGTACTATAATTTCTCAAGAGAATACTGAAAATGTTGAGAAGTTTTTAAATGAAAGAAAAGAATTTAAAGTTAAAGCTTTAAATATTCCTGAAAATGTTTCTGGTGAATATGATAAACTTGGAGGTTTTTCTATAAACTATAAAGAAGAAATAATGGATAATTTCTATATTATAAAGTTAGTAAAGGAAGAAAAATGCTAGAAGAATTAAAAGAAGCAAACAGTTATATTTCATCAAAGATTGATAAATATAGAAGTAGAAGTTTATTGATAAAAGAAATTGAAGAAGATGCTGAAATCAATAATGTTCCAATAATCAGTAAAGAGATTAGAGAATATTTAAAATTTATTATAAAATCAAATAAAAATATAAAAAATATTCTAGAAATTGGAACAGCTACTGCTTATTCAGGAATTATTATGGCTGAAGAAATCCAAGATAGAAATGGTTGTTTGACTACAATAGAAATTGATGAAGACAGATTTAAAATAGCTAAATCTAATTTTGAAAAAGCTAATTTGAAAAATATAGAACAAATTCTAGGAGATGCCACAGAAGAGATAGAAAAATTAAATAAAAATTATGATTTTATTTTTATCGATGCTGCTAAAGGACAATATAAAAAATTCTTTGAAGATTCATATAAACTTTTAAATCAAGGTGGTCTTGTATTTATAGATAATATCCTTTTTAGAGGTTATTTATATAAAGAAAGCCCTAAGAGGTTTAAGACTATAGTAAAAAGATTAGATGAGTTTATTGAGTATCTTTATGAGAATTTTGAAGATGTAACTTTACTTCCTATATCTGATGGGGTTATGTTAGTTAATAAAAATTAAATACTTGTACAATAAGGAGTTGCAAATTATATAACAACTCCTTTTAATTTATAAAAAAAATATTAGTAAAATGCTTTTAATAATTTAAAAAATTTAGTATAATAGAACAATAAATTAAAAAAATATATGGAGGTTTTTAAATGACTAAACCCTTATTTAAACTTATGTTACTTGGAATTTTTGGTGGAGCTTTTATAGCACTTGGAGGAGCAGGAAATATTATTTCATCTTCTACTTTAGTGAAAACTGATCCAGGATTTGCAAAGTTTTTAGGAGCAGCTGTATTCCCAGTGGGGCTTATTTTAGTTGTAACACTTGGTGCTGAATTATTTACAAGTAACTGTTTATTATCAGTTGCATTCGTAAATAAAAAAATTAGTTTTACACAAATGATTAGAAACCTTGTAACTGTTTATCTTTTTAACTATGTTGGAAGTTTTATAGTTGCTTATATAACAGTAAAAGGTGGAAGTTTTAATGCAGATTCACTTGCATATCTACAAAATATAGCTACTCATAAAGTAGATGCTTCAGCTTATGCTCTTTTTATCAAAGGTATACTATGTAATGTTCTAGTATGTGGAGCTGTTATCCAAAGCTATACTTCAAGAGATACTATAGGTAAATTAGTCGGAGCTTGGTTACCTATTATGCTATTCGTTCTTATTGGGTATGACCACTCGATAGCAAATATGTTCTATCTAACTGCTGCCAAATTAGCAGATTCAAGTTTATTTGGAAATATCTTAGGAGCTTTAGCTATAGGATTACCTCTATATTTCTCATATTATAAAAAATCAGATAACTAATAACAAATAAAATAATATTTTAAAAGGGCTATTTAAATAATAGCCCTTTCATTTATCTTTGTCATTCAAAACATATTTTCTAACTTTTTCTACTAAGATTTATATTCAGCCTTAACTATAAGCCAAAAGCATAACTTGTCATTGATAATGAACCTAGTTCTCTTATTTCATTAAATATATAAGGTTTTTCTCCTTGACTTGCTCCTAAAATATATAATATTGGCATAAAATGATCTGGTGTAGGAACAGCATAGTTTGAGTATTCATTTTCCTGATAATTTATAACTTTTGTATCTTCTCTTTTACTTATACTATCTAAAATATACTTATCAAAATTATCTGCCTCATGAGAACCTTTTGGATTATCCCATTCTATTTTTCTTAGATTATGTACAATATTACCACTACCCACTATTAAATAACCTTTTTCTCTTAATTCTGCTAATTTTTCTCCTAATTTATATGCCTTCTCAGCACTTAAATAAGCATTTACTGATAATTGAACTACAGGTATTTTAGCTTCAGGAAACATATGAACAAATATAGTCCAAGTTCCATGGTCTATTCCCCAATCATCATTTATTTTTACATCATTTCCTAGTATATTTTCTACTTCTTTTGTTAAATCCTTGCTTCCTTTTACTGGATATTTCACTTCATACAATTCATCAGGAAAACCATACATATCATATATTTGTTTTGGAAATTCAGCACTTTGAATAAAAGTATCTTTTGTAAACCAATGAGCTGAAATTGTTAAAATTGCTTTAGGTTCTCCATATTTTTTTATTATCTCTTTTCCTATTTTATTTAAAGTTTTTGTCATTTCATTTCTTTTTAAAGCTATCATAGGATCGCCATGTCCTACAAAAACTGCTGGCATTTTTTCCATAGTATCCACTCCTTATCATCTAAAAATTCTTATATAGTTATTATACTAGCATATATACTTTTTTGGAAGTAGGCACTTTTTATATTTATAGTTACCTAAAAGTAACTATAATATATTCTTCAAAAGTTTTTAGTATTGATACTAAAAAAATATTTTTTTTAAAAGTTTTTAATATTGATACTAAAAAAAACTTCCACTCATTAATGGAAGTTTTTTTAAGATTTTAAAGTAATTTAGGTACATTAGAATTGATTTTATCTATAATATTAGCAATTTTTTGTAAATCATTCTCATCCGTAAAAAGATTAAAAATAGATGTTCCTAAAATATCATTTGAAAGTTTAGGGATTTCACTCTTAGAGTAAGCACCATATTTTACTATATTCTCAATTATTAAATTAATCAATTCAATTTGGTTAGAGTTAAATTTCTCCTTATTTAAAAACTCAGAAAACTCTTTATTAATAGCTTCTCTATCTAAACCTACAAGGGAACGAATAAAGATACCAAAACTTTCCTTTTTTCCATAGAGATTAGATATTTTTTCAATTTCAGAGATATTTTCATTTTTTAAATTTTTAAGACTAACTTCCTCATTACTATATAGAAGTTGTCTCAGTTCTTTTAAGTCTTCTTCATCTAATTCTATATTGTTTCTTAATTTCTTTATAGAAAGAAGGTCTTTATTTTTATCCAAGTATTTTTGAAACTTTGCTTTAGAGTTAATATATGCAGAAGCAAAAATATTTATATCTTTCACTTCTGTAGAGATATGTGTATCTTCAAAGTCTCCTACAATATAATTCAAATGTTTTCCATCAGTATCTAAAAATATTGTTAATGGTTCGATAGTATCTTTTAAATTCTTTAATTCTAAGATATCAATATTTTTTAGATAATTTTCATCTTTTATTATTTTCATTATATAGTTAGCATTTTTTTGAACTTCTTTTATAGTTCCTTTCTTTGCCAATCCTTTTGCAATATCAGAAATCTCTATCTTTTCATTTTCTACTTTTTTATTATCAAATAATTTAAGTTGAATTTTTAAAATGAGATTTTCAAATTTCTTCTCCATTTCAGTTTTTTCTGTAACAGAGAAAGGTAGAGAACTTAGATTTTTTATAATTTCATCAACATCTTTTTCTTCTAAATTTTTTAAGATATCAATATTTTTATATTTTTTTACATAAGAAATTTTAGTTCTTACTGAGATATTCTCTTCATTTAAAGAAGCTATTAAATCATATATTTCATTTACTAAATTTTCCCAAAGTTTTTTATAGTTTTCATCTATTTGATATTCTAAATTTTGAAGTTTGTAAGCCATCTTAACTTTATTTTCAAAGATTCTACTAGATAATGATTTTCCTAGTTTTGTATTATCTTCTTCAAAGTTATCTTGCATTTCAAAGTAAGAGAAGTTTCTACAAAAATCTAAAATTAAGAAATCTTTTTTATCTTGACCAGGTCCATAGATATCTTTACATTTTCTAGTTCCTCTACCTATCATTTGCCAAAATTTAGCTTTTGATTTTACTTTCTTGTAAAAAACTAGATTTAATATTTGTGGGACATCTATTCCAGTATCAAGCATATCAACAGAAACAGCTATTTGAGGAAGACTATTAGGGTCAACAAATCTTTCTATTAGAGTTTGTACTTTCTCAACTTTTGTTGTTATCTTTTGACAAAATTCACCATCAAGATTTTTATATATCTTATTGAAAGTTTCCACAATATGCTCAGCATGTTTATCATTTTTAGCAAATATTATAGTTTTTCCTAATTTATCTCCAGATTCAATTTTATAACCTTCTTCCATAAGGGTAGTAAGTACTTTACTTGTTGTTCCTTCATTAAAAAACCATGAATTTAAACTATCACTAGAAATTTCTTCAGGCATACTATCTTCTTCATCAAAAAGAGTTTCATATTTTTCTTTTTCTTCTTCTGAAAGCTTACTATAAACAATACCATTTTCTGGATAATTTAAAGAAATTTCCTTGATTTTAGGCAATACTAAAAATTCATCTTTAGCTGCTTCAAATAAATCATAAGAATCAGTAGGCTCTTTTGAATTCATATCAAAAACTTTAAATGTATTTCTATCTATTTCATTTTTTGGAGTAGCAGTAAGTCCTAAAATTAAACTATCAAAATATTCAAATAAATCTCCATACTTTTGATAGATACTTCTATGTGCTTCATCAACTATAATTAAATCAAATGCACCTACTCCATATTTATTAGTACCGTCTTCTCTACTTTTTTCTGACTCTGTCATCATTGTTTGATAAGTTGAAAATACAATTTTTGCATTATCTCTATCTTTTTCAGCAACTAAATCAACAAGAGTATAATCAGGTAAAGAGTTCTTAAAACTATTTAATGCTTGTTTAACAAGGGCTACTCTGTCAGCTAAAAATAGAGTTCTTTTAACCATATTTAATCTTGATAAGCAATCAACTACTGAGATAGCTACTCTTGTTTTACCAGAACCCGTTGCCATAACAAGTAAGGATTTTCTATTTCCAGAGATATAGTTTTCTATTGCTTTTTTAACAGCTCTTTCTTGATAATACCTATCTATTATTTTTTTATTTATAGAAATATCATTTGAAGTGATTTTCTCATTTCTTCTAGCTATGATTTTTAAAAGTTCTTCTTTTCTATAGAAACCATAAATTCTTCTAGGAATAGAGTTTTTATTTTCATAGATAAATATTTCAAAACCATTAGTTACAAATCTTATTGGAAAAAAGTTAAATTTCTTCTCCAAAGCTTCAGCATATTCTAAGGCTTGAAATTCACCTTTTTTAGCATTATATGTAGCTTTTTTAGCTTCTATTATTGCAAGAGGAAAAGCAGAATCCCCCCATAGAACATAATCTATATTACCTTTTCCAGAGCTTGTGCTCTTTAATCCTTCAACCTCATATTCAAACATATTCTTATCATTTAAATTCCAACCAGCTTTCATAAGCAAGAAATCTATAAATAACTTTCTAGTTTCTTTTTCAGAAAAATTACTATTATTTATTTTTGTATTATGTTTTTTAGTAGGTACTACTTTTATTTTTTCAATATTATTTTTTACATCATCATCTGTTATCTTGATATCATTGATATTTTCTTCTTCAGTTGATGAATGTGTAATGTATTTCTCATCAAATTTTATATCATCAGTTTTAAGGGTAGAACCATAACAATAAGCTATCCAAAGTGTGAAATCAAAAATTCCCTTTAAAGAATTTAAAGCAATATCTTTGTTTAAAGGTAAATTTCTACCTGTATCACTAATTATATTTTTTAACATATGGGCAGCATCATTACCAAATTTTCTAATAAGGTTAAGCCCAGTTATTTGGCTTTCATCTTGAAATAAATCTTTGAATTCTTTTTTATTAATAAGTTCATTAAGTGACATTTCATTAGATGAAGTTTGAATTTTTTCAAATTTATATACTAAGCCAACACAAAATTCAAGTGCCAATCTTGAGTAAAAAGCACTTGTTCTAGGCTTGATATAACAGTTTTTCTCAGCTTCTAAACACAATTCATATAAATCTATAAACTCATCTTTTAAAAAATCAAAATTACTCATTGATTTTGTTCCCCCTCTTGATGCTCAAAATAAATTTATTTGAAATTGAAGAAGTATTTTAATTAACCAATGTATTTTCTATGTGAAATTTTTACATTATTTTGGCTAACCATTGCATATTGTAAAGTGGTATCTATTTTTTGATGTCCTAATAACTGTTGAACTTGTTCTATAGGCATTCCTTTATCTATTGCCTTTGTTGCTAAGGTTCTTCTAAACTTATGAGGATGAACCTTAGAAATATTTAATTTTTTTCCAAGTTCTCTAAGCATTATTTCTACACCACTAATTTGCAACCTTTTATGTGGTTTTAAAAGAGAAACAAAGAGTGCAGAATTATCATCATCTCTTGTTTTCAAATAATTATGCAGATGAATTTTGGTTCTTGCATCAAAATACACTTTTCTTTCTTTATCTCCCTTACCAAATACAACACATTCTCTTCCTTCAAAATCAATATCTTCTATATTTAATTTAACTAATTCTCCAACTCTCATTCCTGTTGAAGCAAAAATATCAATAATGGCTAAATCTCTTAAAGATTTACAATTATCTCTCATAATTTCCATTGCTTCATCAGAATAAGTTTCTTTTACTACTGTTCCTGTCTTTACTTTATGGATTCTTCTAACAGGACTTTTTAAAATATAATCTTCTTCTTCAAGCCAAGCAAAAAAGCTTGAAAAAATTCTTCTAATATTATCTATTGTTATTTTACTTGCATTTCCTTCTTTTTGATAGTTGTCTAAATATTCTCTTAAATCATTTGTTGTTATATGCTTAATAGATTTATCAATTTTTTTAAATAAATTTTCTATAGTTGCCTTGTAGTATTTTAATGATTTTCTTGAACAACCTTCAACATGTTTAGCTGATAGAAAAGCTTCTAAATATTCAATATTTTGCTTTTCATCTCTATCAGCACCTTCTTTTTTTACAATTTCCAAATCATATAAGTAATGTGCAAGCACCTTATGTAATTTTTCCATTTGTCCATTTGTTAATGTAGAAGACATAGCTTGTTTTATGTCTAAAATTAAAGTATCTACCATCTTTGTACCTCCTAAAAAATCTGATACTTTAATTTTAACATACTTCTATATTTGCAAACTTGCTGATTTTTTAAAAGCTATAATTCTCTTTTTTTCTTCTTCTATCAAAGGTTCTACTAAAGATACAAAATTTTCGATATCTTGATTTCTTAAAATATCCATATATTTAGCTCTATTTTCTACTGTAATAACGAAAGGAGTTAAATTATTTTCTAACATTAAAGCAAGCATTATTAATCTTCCTGTACGTCCATTTCCATCAGAGAAAGGATGTATTCTTTCAAATTTTATATGATATTCAAGAATTATTTTTATTTT
>QWCO01001109.1_pt1 | contig 13616 bp, 7 predicted proteins | sample 1972611 | NCBI WGS metagenome assembly QWCO01 (sample SAMN09866706, study PRJNA288562) | Human oral metagenome isolate term1_saliva, whole genome shotgun sequencing... | reverse complement strand
TTCCTTATTAACGCCGCCAAAGCATACTACGAACATACTACCGCTAGAAATGCTTGCTGCCCCAACTAAAGCAATGGCTTTTCCATCTGCCACTATGGGTGATGTTTTACGCCAAGTCCCTGCCTTTATGTCATAAATAAGACTTTCAGTTGCAACCTGATTTGTGGAATTGGAATAACCACCAAACACTATGAATAAAGGACCATTAGCACCATTCTGTACTACTGCTGTAGCTTGAATACGAGTTGCATCAGGCATCAATGGAAGCTCTTTCCATTGTTTTGCTCCTGGTTTAAGCGAAAAAGCCTGTTGAGAAGCAACACCATTGCTTTGACCGCCAGCAATATATATTGTTCCGTCTGGAGTTGCAGCCCCAGCAAAATTATCTAAAGGGAGAGGGAGTGCAGGAAGTGAAGTCGTAGTTACTTCTTTCTGCGATGTTCCTTTAGTTTTAAGCAAGAAAACTTTATCGCTACTATGTTTCCCATCATTACCACCAAGACAAACAATACCTTCTTGAGTCGTTATACTTACGCCATAGGCTAATGCATGAGGTAATTCTCCAATTTTAGTCCATTGCTTTCCACGTAATGCGTAAACAGCATTATAGAATACTTTAGCACCTCCTTCGGCTGCTGGGGTATTAGGAAAGTTGCAACCACCTGCAACAATAGCTTGTCCATCTATATTACCACTATAAGCTCCTGAAACTCCTTGATTGAGGGAGATTTCAAGAGAAGGGAGTGCTTGAAAGTTTACTTTATTAAATCGGTTGTCGTTGCCTTTTACAGAATTACTAAATGCAGATAATGAACACATGATAAGTGCCCACAGCATAAAAAATCTAGGTTTCATGGATGATTATTGCTAATTGATTTGCTGCAAAAATACGCAATTTTGCTATATAAACCAAGCATAGTGGGCACATCGTGTTTCTTTTGGTACAAGAAAAAGCAGCTACTCTGTAGAAGAGTAGCCACCTAAATATGAAAAAGCAATAAAATAGAGTTGTATTGTTGGGATTCGAGGTGGAGTAGTCTTGATCAAGAAGATAAACAGGCTGGTATTATCGGCGACCGCCCACAATGATGGTGCCATTCACCTCACGTGTGCTTCCGCTATTATTGTTGTTGTCTTGTTTCACGGAAGAATTGCTTCTTACTTCCCGCTGAGATTGTTGAATTTCGCGCTGTGGCTGTTGAAATACGCTGTTGCCGCGTCTTCCAGAATCATAGCTGCTGCCGTAGTTCACTCGTTCGCTTTGTCTGTTTTGAGGAACTGAGTAGTAATTACTATTACTTTGACGACCATAGCCATAATATGCTCCACCATTTCCTTGATAACCACGATAATAGTTTGACGAAACTCCATTAAAACTCGAACCACCGCGTCTGCCATCGTAGATCTCGATATTGCTTTGTGGAGAGGAATATCGCATAGCACCATTTCCGTAATACTCAGAGGATGGTGATACGTAATATCCTCCATTATATCCTCCATAGCGTCCATCGATGATTTCATAGGAAGCATTGCCACCACGACGGCCATCCAAGATAATCAAGGGTTCGTGCTGATAGGGTTGCGCATTGATGGGAACATTGTAATAGCGAGAATAAGAATCTCGCATACCTCCTAAGCGAAAATCAAAAGATATGCCCGAGTAGGGAGAATTTCTGCTAGAGATGCGCAAAGCCCAATTAGAACCTTGATAGCTATCATAGCAAGAAGGTCTACCAAAATAGTAGTTGTTGGCATAGTTATAACGACTATAGATATTGAAGACCCAAGAGCCACGTCCCCAAGTAAGAGGGCGATAGAAATAGTTGGCATTGCTGTAGTCCCAATATTGGCGATTAGAAAGAATGCAACGCAAATCGTCATCTCGATAGTCCTGATATCGCTCAATATCATAGGGTGAGTTGATGGCGAGGAAGTAGTCTAAGTTGACTTCGTAAACTCGTTCGTATTGAAGGGGCGTAAGATTTAGCTCATACGCCATTTTATCGGTCAAGAAATAGGCGTAATCACGAGCATCACGTACGTTCATCGCGCTTGCAGAAAGGGCTGCACTTGCGAGGATAAGGGAGAAAAAGATTCGTTTCATATCGCATATTTTTTAGAGAATAGTAAACTGATTGAGCAAATGTAGAGAAAATCTCTTATATAGCAAACAAATGTAAGATTATTTGTGCGTAGATTTTTCTTTGTTGCAAAAACTAACTGGTGGAACTTGATAAATTGGCAATTACATACGAAAGAGTGTTTGCAAATGTCTTTCTTATTACGGAACAAGACGACATAAGTCTATGAAATGCCTGAGAAATCTTGCCGTTGGTGCTTTAGCCGTTTAAGTTCTTCCCAAATTGGTGTATAGATAGACAACTCGTGATTGGCATCTTGTTGGAGTATTTTTCGCGCAGCCTCCCTTGCTTCCGACATCAATTCGGCATCGCCAACTAAGTTCGCAATTCTAAGATCGAAGGGAAGGCCACTCTGTGCTGTCCCCTCCAAATCTCCGGGACCGCGGAATTTCATATCTGCTTCAGAAATAACAAAGCCGTCGTTGGTATCTACCATTATATCCATACGTTGGCGCGTTGCTTCAGATAGGTTATCCTTGGTGACGAGGATGCAATAGCTTTGTTCTGCACCTCTACCTACACGCCCTCTCAGTTGGTGCAGTTGAGCAAGTCCAAAACGTTCGGCATTTTCAATGACCATCACAGAGGCATTCGGTACGTTCACGCCAACTTCAATGACTGTGGTAGCCACGAGTATTTGAATTTCGTTGGCAGCAAAAGCTTTCATCACCTCATCTTTTTCATTAGGCTTCATTCGTCCGTGAACACGTCCGACCTTCCAAGGATGGAAGGAGGAAGAAACAGCTTCAAAACCCTGTTCTAAAGCTATGAGATCCAATTTTTCGTTTTCGTCAATCAAGGGATAAACAAAATAAACTTGTCGTCCTTTCTGAAGTTCTTGCACTATCCCAGAATAGAGTTGCTTACGCTGTGCAGAGCGATAGTGACGCGTTTGGATGGGCTTACGTCCGGGCGGTAGTTGATCGATGATGCTCACGTCCAAATCTCCGTAGACCGTCATAGCAAGTGTGCGAGGAATTGGTGTGGCTGTCATTACTAAAATGTGAGGTGGACGCGAGTTTTTAGCCCAAAGTGCGGCACGTTGTTTCACCCCAAAGCGGTGTTGTTCATCAATAACACAAAGACCGAGATTGGCAAAAGCCACCGTTGGCTCAATAAGTGCGTGCGTACCGATGAGAAGTTGCACTTCCCCAGTGGCAACTCCCGAAAGAATTTCTTTTCTTCGCTTTCCTTTTACATTTCCCGTGAGGAGTTCAACGCGGATGCCCAAAGGAGCAAGTTGTGAGACAATGCCTTTATAATGTTGTTCTGCTAAAATCTCCGTGGGAGCCATCAGTGCAGCTTGGAAGCCGTTGTCTAGCGCAAGCAAACACACGAGTGTTGCCACCATCGTTTTGCCCGAACCAACATCGCCTTGTAGAAGTCTATTCATTTGCTGGCCACTACGCAGGTCACTATGGATTTCTTTGATGACACGCTTTTGAGCTTCTGTCAGTGCAAACGGGATATGCTCCTTGTAAAAGGTGTTGAAGTATTGTCCCACACGAGTAAATTGCCATCCTGCTTGCGCAACCTTTTGTGATTGGTGATATTGCAAGATAGATAATTGAAGAAAAAACAATTCCTCAAATTTAAGTCTATGCTTCGCCGCAGAAACATCTTGTGCATTTTGTGAGAAATGGATATCACGAACGGCTTTGTCGTGGGTAACTAATTGATGTTCTTGTAGAAACTCAGGACTAAACACTTCGGGCAGTGCAGTTGGCAATCGCTCCAAAGCTGTAGCAATCAATTCGTTGAGCGTTTTGGAAGAAATATGCGCACGCGTTAGTCGCTCAGTCAGATGATAGACTGGTTGCATACGCAAAAGTGGGCGATTCTTCACCTTTTCGAGTTCTTCCATTTCGGGATGAGCGATGGAAAAATAGGTACCAAAAGTTTTGGGTTCTCCAAAGAGTTGATAGTCTACTCCAACCTTAAACGCACTTTCAAGGGACTTCGACACTCGAAACCACACTAATTGAATAAAGCCAGTGCCATCAGAAAAGTTAGCAACAAGCCTGCGTTTCGGACCTTCTCCGACTTTTTGAATCATCACAATGCGCCCGCGAAGTTGAATGTTTTGCATTCCCTCTACGATGTCTGCAATGCGATGAATTTTTGTGCGGTCTTCGTGTCTATAAGGATAGGTGTGCAGCAAATCTCCCACCGTGTTGATGCTGAGTTGTGACTGAAGCAATTGCGCACGATGGGGACCGACTCCTTTAACATAGGTGATGTCTTGGTCTAAATAGGAAATCATCGGAATGATAAGCTGCTAAAAGAATAAACAATGGAAGAGAAGAAAACACCCAACCTAGATTGTGCTGGATAGATGCAACAAGACGGCAATATCCTGCACGATGCTAGTGAGATGAAGCATAAGGGGGTTAGTCCATTCGGTCGCGATAATCCTCGTAACGGTATTGACGTAAAACTTCTATTGTACCATTTTCGCGTTGTAGGCAAATGGCAGGGTGGTGAATGCCATTGAACATATTTGTCTTTACAGTGGTGTAGTGAATCATATCCTCAAAAATGATTTCATCTCCGACTGATAAGGGTTGCTTGAAGCGCCAATAACCCATATAATCGCCACTCAGGCAACTGTTTCCGCCCAGTCTATAGACGCAGTCGGCAGTCTCTTGTCCAATCTCTGCGCCGTCTTCGAGAGTTTCAGCACCGCGGATACGTGGATGATAAGGCATTTCTAGGCAATCTGGCATATGGCAAGTGAAAGATGCGTTGAATAGCGCGGTCTTAACGCCTGCGTTGCTGACGATGTCCACAATTTTAGCCACCAAAGGACCTGTTTGCCAAGCAAATGCACTACCTGGTTCCATAATCACTCGAAGGTGAGGATAGCGAGATTTGAATCCTTTGAGCGTAGATACAAGATGTTCTACGTCATAGTCGGCACGTGTCAAAAGATGTCCTCCACCAAAGTTAATCCATTCCAACTGGTCAAACCATCCAGAGAATTTCTCTTCAATGTGTTTCAGTGTATTTTCAAACGCGTAACTACTACTTTCGCAATGGCAATGGATGTGAAAGCCGCGAATATCGTTCGGAAGTTGTGTGGGTAACGCACTGTTCAGCACGCCAAAGCGAGAACCAGGTGCGCAGGGGTCGTAAAGTGCTGTTTCAATCTCTGAGTATTCTGGATTGACACGGAGTCCGCAACCCACTTGTTGGTCGGCACCGTGTGTTTGGTTCCATTCGTTGACTAACGGCTGGAAACGTTCATATTGACTCAGGGAGTTGAAAGTAATTACTGACGAGCAACGAAGCATTTCGTTGAATGTTTCTTCCTCGTAAGCGGGAGTATAAGTGTGTGCGCGACTACCAAATTCTTCAAAGGCTAGGCGTGCTTCATAGGGGGAAGAGGATGTGGTGTGGCTGATGTACTCGCGAAATATCGGGAAAGTGCGCCAAAGTGCAAAGGCTTTGAAAGCAAGAATGAATTCTACGCCTGCGCGTTGAGCAACACTTTGTATAAGTGTCAAATTTCGGCGAAGAAGTTTTTCTTCCAATATGTAAGCGGGAGAAGGGATACCTGGGTATTGTGACATAGAGAAGGGAGTATTCGAGGGAAGAGTCCGTTAGAATCTTGATGATGTACTACAAAGATGGGCTCATATCTTTGTAGTGTGTGGAAATAAGAAACATTTGCGCCCCATCCACGAGAATGGATAGGGCGCAAAACGTATGAAAATGAAGAAACTTCAGTGAAGTGTGTGCTATGGCTTAGTATTCGCCCATTTGTTCTGCCACTTCAGCGCGAACGCGTGCTGAGAAGTCTTCAATAGACATCACTTCTTGTCCGCCACCTTGGCCTTGCACACGCACAGCAACAGTGCCATCTGCGGCCTCTTTCTCACCTACTACGAGGAGGAAGGGGATGTGCTTCATTTCGTTGTCGCGAATCTTACGGCCAATCTTTTCACTACGATCGTCTATGAGCGTGCGCACATCGGCGGCTTCCAAACGATTGCGAACTTCACGCGCATAGTCATTGAACTTATCGGAGATAGGCAATACCACAGCTTGATCCGGCATCAACCAAAGTGGGAAGTGTCCGGCAGTATGTTCGATGAGCACAGCAACGAAACGTTCCATAGAACCGAAAGGAGCACGGTGAATCATCACAGGACGGTGCTTCTTGTTGTCTTCGCCCGTATATTCGAGTTGGAAACGCTCTGGAAGGTTGTAGTCCACTTGAATTGTACCAAGTTGCCAACGACGTCCAAGCGCGTCCTTCACCATGAAGTCGAGTTTTGGACCGTAGAATGCGGCTTCACCATACTCAATCTTTGCGTTAAGTCCCTTTTCTTCGCAAGCTTCAATGATAGCTTGTTCTGCTTTTTCCCAGTTATCTTCCGAACCAATGTACTTAGCGCGGTCTGTTTGGTGGCGAAGAGAGATTTGAGCTTCAAAGTTCTCGAATTTGAGAGCTTTGAAAATGATGAGAATGATGTCCATCACGTTGAGGAATTCCTGCTTCACCTGATCGGGACGGCAGAAAATGTGAGCATCGTCTTGGGTAAATCCGCGAACACGGGTAAGCCCATGCAATTCACCACTTTGTTCGTAGCGATAAACCGTTCCGAACTCAGCTAGACGGAGAGGAAGGTCTTTGTACGAACGAGGCTTCCACGCGAAAATAGCACAGTGGTGAGGACAGTTCATGGGTTTGAGGAAGTATTCCTCGCCTTCTTCAGGTGTAGTGATGGGTTGGAAAGAGTCTTTTCCGTATTTAGCGTAGTGGCCCGAGGTGACATATAGATTCTTAGAACCAATATGTGGGGTCATTACTTGTTGATAACCGAAGCGTTTCTGGATGCTCTTGAGAATATCCTCGAGACGTAGACGAAGGGCAGTGCCTTTAGGCAACCACATTGGGAGACCTTTACCAACGAGCTCGGAGAACATAAAGAGTTCCATCTCTTTACCAATCTTGCGGTGGTCACGGCGTTTAGCTTCTTCAAGAAGTTCCAAGTACTCCTTGAGCATCTTTTGTTTGGGGAAGGTAATACCATATACCCGCGTCAGCATAGGGCGTTTTTCATCACCGCGCCAATAAGCAGAACTTACAGACATGATTTTGACAGCTTTAATAGAAGCCGTTGTCATAAGGTGAGGTCCGCGGCAAAGGTCGGTGAAATTGCCTTGTGTGTAAGTAGTGATGTTACCGTCTTCTAGGTCGGCAATGAGTTCATTCTTATAGAATTGGCCACGGTCTCCAAAGAATTGAAGCGCCTCAGCCTTTGAGATGGGGCGACGTACAAGAGCTTCTTTCTTCGCTGAGAGCTCGAGCATCTTTTTCTCAATCTTCTCAAAGTCCTCTTCACGAATAGAAACTCCTTCGGGTGGCATAACATCATAATAAAAGCCATTTTCAATGGCTGGTCCTATGCCGAACTGTGTGCCAGGAAACAATTCTTGCAAAGCTTCTGCCATAAGGTGAGCAGAAGTGTGCCAGAAGGTGCGCTTTCCTTCTTCGTCTTCCCATTTGTAGAGTGCGATAGTTGCATCTTCAGTGATAGGACGATTGAGTTCTACAGTCTTACCATTTACACCGCACGACACTACATCTTGTGCCAATCGGCTTGAGATGCTTTCTGCAATCTGAAGTCCCGTTACGCCGCTTTCGTATTCGCGAACACTGCCATCGGGAAAAGTAATCTTTATCATCGTAACCTGATGTTATTTTATTGCTTTGGATAAATAATGCTTATCTGAAAACTAGAGCAGACTCTTGTCTTCTATGTCTTTATTTTGGCAAAGTTACTTTTTATGCGCCGAACTGCCAAAAAAAACACATGCTTTTTAACGCTTTCTCATTATCTGCGTTTATTTTTCTGGTTCCTTCAATTCTACTTTTGCCAATCTATAGTCTGAGATGAAATGAAACAACTCTCCCATAAGTTTGCAAAACTATGGGAGAGTTACTCAAAAGGATTGTGAGAGGCTTAGGAGCTTTTACGCCTCTCAATTAGTCGTTAATGTACTTTCCAAAGGTTGTGAAACATTGCAAAACCTGCAGTTTGAGACTTTTATCCGCAACTAATCTAGGTCTTAAAGAACAAGAGCCTAACATCTCTACAGCGGGTATGTCTTCATTCTTGATGTTTAGGGTTTCGTCGAGAGATGTGAGAACAAATGCACTACAATCATCTATACACTCTATTTTGTTGGGGTCTCTGATAAAAGCATAACAATCGTCATCTGTAGCTATGATTTTCATTAATAGCATCTGGGTATGTACGCTATCTCGTTCATAGATAAGCACATTCATCGAACGCTTTATTTTATCTAATTCGTGTGGGTACAAGCAACAAACTCGCCAACGAAAATAGACAAACCCGTGTTTCCAGATTTCTTTATGAAGTTGCCGCCAATCTTTCTTGTTGACTTGTAGTGCCATTAAGGGGGCTTCTAGTTCTTCTTGTCTAAGAATTGTCTCTTTGTTCACGACATAGATGGTCATCTTAACAGAATTGTGCTCTGTGGACTTTGATTTGAGTTCGCTGATTTCGGCTTTAAAAGATTCCACCCATCCCATGTCAAGCAAGGTAGCTATGGCAGCGTTAGAGGTCTTGGGGACATATCCAAGGATAAGGTCAAAATCAAAGTGGTCTGGGTCTCCATCGTAGTCATCGGCTAAGGCAACGGCGACGGCGTTAGTATCATATTTGTTATGTTTTTCACGCACAAGTGCTAGCTTTGCTCCTACATACAGTTCATCCCAAACATCAGAGATATCATGATAAGCTAGACCAGCTATGGGGCATTCTAGTAGTACTTTATGTTCTGGAAGAGAAGAAATTGCCGTCAGACCACAAGGGGTATCATATTCTTTATCCATGAGTTGTGTTGTATCCATAGTAGATGATATTTGAGTAAGTACGGTATTATTGTTAGTGAACGCATTGATTATCGGCGCGAAGAGAAAACCCACAATAACGCAATGGCACCGACTACTGATGACACTAGTTCCCCGAAGGTATTGTCAATGCTGAAATTTGCAAAGGAGAACAAGAGATGTCCTACAACTCCCCCAATTATACCTAAGAAAAGATTTCCCAAGCACCCACTGCTTTTCCCTTTTTGAATCCAACTTGCAATGTATCCCGCGAGTATCCCGATGATTATACTTTTAAGCATATAAATTGATGTTTTAAATACAATGTGGTTTTTTGCAAAGATACGGAATGTCCGTGATATTGCGATATTATTCTTGTAAAATTCAAGAAAAACTAGGAACCTAGAGCTAATGTCGAGTCGTAGAGTCAACTGGCAAGTGCAAAAGAACATATTACTAGCGCGTTGTTGTGCGTCAGGAAGTAAAGTAAGCAGGCACTGGCTACTGTCAGACAACATTTTCTCTATGAGTAATATTTTTCCTCTAAAAAGGTTTTCCCCACCTCCTAGAACTATATTTGTTCTTACGTTTTTCAAATTAAAATAGAATCGTGTGAGACTTCTTTAGTTCGTTTCTGACACATACAAATAGCAATATCAAGAAGAATTACGTGGGAAACGTTTTTTTTTAGAGAAATCGTTGTTGCAAAACAAAAAAAATACTACTTTTGAACAAAAATACAACAGAGCTTTCTGACAACCTCTGAGTGTCGAATATTATGTTGCTTATTAAAATGTTAATAGGGCGAGATTGTGCATAATAGAGATGCCATTGGGCATTGCACAATTTCTAGATATTCAAGGTCAGAATTCAATAATACGTACGGATTTAATAACACAATATGCAGAAACTGTATATATGAGATGATATATAATGGTTATCCCAGCCTTGTGTGCTTATGGGTAGTGTAATACTATCTTGCGCCCACACCTGAATAGCTTTACTCTATAAAACACGATAAGACCTTATCGGTCTTAATTATTACGAGAAACCACCCCTAATAGCAACTTCAGTTGTACCTAGGGGTGGTTTCTACATGTTGGGTTGACGAGTGTAGTTTGTGAGTTACAGTAGTTTCACGGAATGTTATTTTAACTTCGCGGAATACGCCAGCTATAGTCTGGATTCTACTGTGTAAAATAGGTGGCTTTGCCAATAGTTCCATCATTTGATGATCCAAATCGTCTATCTGTTGACGAAGATCGACTATCTCGTCTATTTGTTGGTGTTCGTCACGTATGATAAGTAATGACAAGATATAGTTTAGTACATCAGGGGTGACTTGTTGTGCTGCATCGCTCCATGCCTTATCGGGGGTGCAGTGAGATTCTATGATGAGGCCGTCAAAACCTAAGTCCATAGCTTGTTGACAGAGTGGAGCGATGAGTTCGCGTTTGCCTCCTATGTGGCTTGGGTCGCATATAATAGGTAATTCAGGGATGCGACGACGAAGCTCCAAAGGAATCTGCCAAGTAGGGTTGTTTCGATATAATTTATTGTCGTAGCTTGAAAAACCACGATGTATTGCAGCTAATCGTCGAATACCAGCTTGATTAAGACGTTGCATGGCTCCAATCCACAATTCAAGATCCGGACTCACAGGGTTTTTCACCAAAATAGGTAATTCGACTCCTTGTAAGCTATCGGCTAGTGATTGCATCGCAAATGGATTTGCGGTGGTTCGGGCACCAATCCAGAGCATGTCTAAGCCATATTTGAGACAAAGTTTTACATGTTCTGGCGTAGCTACTTCTGTTCCTACGAGCATCCCTGTAGATTCTTTGACTTGTTGCAACCATTTTAATGCCACTTCGCCATTGCCTTCAAAACCTCCAGGCTTTGTGCGTGGTTTCCAGACTCCAGCTCGAAAGAGGCGACAACCTTTTTGCGCTAGAGCCTTTGCCGTATTGAGAACTTGTTCTTCTGTTTCTGCAGAGCAAGGTCCTGCAATCACTAAAGGACGATGAGTATCTGATGCAAGATCGAGAGGGAGAATATCTAGTTCCATAAGGATATCGTGTTTAAACGTGGTGACGTATGTGTACGTTAATGCAAAGATACGACAAAAGAAGGAGAATATAATATAAAATGGGAAAGAGGGCTATGGAAAAATCTATCTTCCCAAACTCTGGATAAGCAAGGCTCCTAACTTTTATGATAGAAGGGGATTGTGGTCCCTCGATTAGATTAACAAAAATGTAATGAAAAGCCGGGGGGAGATAGCAACTATATAGTCGAGGAGTACAAGTATATTACACAACAAAAACGATGAGATGACAGACACAGTAGGCAAAGCGTTGAAAGTTTAGTTGACTTCTCGTTGTTTTTAGGTGAAATACTTGGTAGTTTCTGCTGAAATCACTAGTTTTACATCGCAAAGCGGTGTGTAAAGAAATTACCATACTTTTGACTGCGGGAATAGTTTTCTCTTTAGTTCGTGATTCGCTTTGTGGCTAGTCTGAGAAATGGAAAATTTATCTCTGTTTTTAGACTGCAGCCTTATTACAATTATAGAATAAATAAAGAAGACTAGCTTTTCCTCTGCTATGTCCCGAATGATAACTTTCAAATGAAATATTACGCTTCTCGACTTTTACCCTTTTACATTGCTATAGCTGTTGTCATTGGTGTGCTAATCGGAAATTTCTACGCAACTCAATTTGCTGGAAATCGAATTAGTTTTATCAATACCTCAGGAAATAAAATTAGCACCTTGCTTGATGTTATCAATGAAAGATACGTAGATAAGGTTGATATGAATGAGGTGGTGGAGAAAGCTGTGCCACAGATATTGAAAGAACTCGATCCACACTCTACCTATGTCTCAGCTAAGGATGTAGAAGCTTCCATGCAAGAGCTGAAAGGTAGCTTTTCAGGTATTGGTGTGCAATATATGATTTATGAAGATACCGTAAGAATCGTGCGCATCATTGAAGGCGGTCCTGCTGAAGAGGCGGGTTTACGTGCTGGTGATCGTATTGTCACGATTAATGGTAAGCCTTTTGTAGGGAAAACCGTAGATAATGACAAGGTGATGAAGCTCCTAAAAGGTGAAAAAGGAAGTGTGGTACACTTAGGTATTCGCAGAAATGGGGCAAAAGGTCTTGTGAAACTCTCGATTACCCGTGGTGATGTAGAAGTCAAAAGCATTGATGCAAGTTACATGTTAGACGCTACAACTGGCTATGTTCGCATTACTTCATGGGGAGATAAGACTTATGGAGAGTTCCTTCGTGCAATGGCAACATTGTCTCCGAAGGGGATGGATAATCTTGTAATAGATTTGCGAGGGAATCTGGGGGGATACTTACAGGCTGCTGTTGAAGTCGCTAATGAGTTCCTTCCTAAGAATCGCATGATTGTATATAATGAAGGTCGCAACTTCACCAAAGAAGAATACAAGAGCGATGGCAAGGGAGCCTATCAAAACATGCCTCTTGTTGTACTTATCGATGAAACCAGTGCTTCTGCTAGCGAGATTTTTGCTGGTGCAATGCAGGATAACGATCGTGCATCCATCATTGGTCGTCGCAGTTTTGGCAAAGGATTAGTGCAGGTACCCATCGAGTTCAGAGATGGAAGTATGGTACGACTTACAGTTGCCCGTTATTACACTCCTTCTGGACGCTGTGTTCAAAAGCCTTTCAAGCCTGGTGATGAAGATAACTATGAAAATGATTTAGTTCAGCGAGCTGCTACAGGAGAATACTTCAGTTCTGATAGTATCAAAACCTCTGGCGAAGTCTTTAAAACACATTTAGGTCGTAGTGTTTATGGCGGAGGTGGTATAATTCCAGACTACTTTATTCCTCGCGACACGCTAGGCTTTACTTCTTACTACAAAGAGGTCTATATGTCTGGCACCATTAGCCAATTTGCTTTTTGGTATTTAGACAACCATCGTCAAGAGTTGAGTAAGTATTCTGAAGCTTTACCTCTGTCCAAACATCTTCGTGGGCAGAAAATTGTGGAGCAGTTTGCAACGTACGCTGACAAGCATGGTCTGAAGCGCAGAAACCTCATGATTAAAACTTCCCATAAACTTTTGGAACAGTCCATTATCAGCAACATCATTGGGGATCGCCTTGGTATAGGTTCTGCCATTATCTATTTGAATAATGATGATCCATTCATTATGCGTGCATTAAGCATCTTCCGCAATGGGCTAGCCTTTCCCAAAGCTCCAGGTGACAAAAAGACTGCCTATAACAATGCGTTGCCCAACCAATTACTTTGGATACAGAAACCTTATGATTTCCAAAAACGAGTTGCGATGCTCTATGAGCAAGATTCTGAGAAAACTAAGTCCAGAAAGGCATAAGATCGCAGAAAAACTCCTATTAGATCACCTAGCTGCAGACAAAGATTTTTTGTCTGCAGCTAGGGTGATGCTTTATTATGCTATGCCAAGCGAGGTTTCTACAGAATTAGTACTAGCACGATGGAGCCAAGAGAAGAAATTCTACTTGCCAACTCTTGTCGATGGAAAGATTCAGGTGAGACCATTTGAAGGCAAAGAAAAAATGAGGCAAGGTCAGTTTAATATCTGG
>QWCO01000724.1_pt1 | contig 13655 bp, 14 predicted proteins | sample 1972611 | NCBI WGS metagenome assembly QWCO01 (sample SAMN09866706, study PRJNA288562) | Human oral metagenome isolate term1_saliva, whole genome shotgun sequencing... | reverse complement strand
TCCAATCATCACTGGTGGCATAACATATTGAGCTTCCATATACCCTCTTCCACCCATAATCAGCAGCAACTCTGGAGTAATGAGCATTGCGACATAAACCACTACTAGGAACCCTATAAAGTATGGTTTTGAATATTTCTTCAATTTGTCGTATCGTTTTTCATCCATTTGCTTATATGCCCACGGTGACCATGCGTTATTTAGCGAGGCCCATAATAGACTAACTAATAATGAAACATTATATGCAACACTGTAAAGAGCGTTAGCCTCTGAGGAGACCATTTTAGTAATCATAATTTTATCTGAGGAGCTTAATAGATATCCAGCTAGCAGATGGATGATTAGCGGAAGAGAGACTTTGATGGCATATCTTGAATATTTCTTTGTAATTTTTACGCCATCTTTGATTATCCACACATATACCAATAAAGAAATGAGAATTAATGGAATAAAGTGACCGACTATTCTTCCATAGAGGTGATTTCTTAAAATTAAAATTAGGATAATTGAAGTAATCGTTGAAAGAAAAGAGCTTAGAAAAGAGATAGTAACAACTGTTTTATATTTATGAGTGATTTGTTTTTCAATCTGTAGCATTTGAATTGAAGGGTATACCAGAAGGTAGATAAACATAATATTAAGAGTAAAGAAATCTATCATTAGAATTTGTTCAACTACAGTATGGAAGATTAGACAGAGAATATAAAAAACTGAGGTGATAATTGTGCCAAGAACTAGATTTGAGGAGATATATTTTTTTAATTCATTCTTAAAATCAAAACGTGCAATAGAAACTGACGAATAAAGCTCGAATGTAGTGATGATGGCTAATATGTTAAACCATGCAGTAATATTTGAGAACTGCCCCAACTCATCCTTAGTTAATAGTCTTGCAAATATCGGAAGAGTGACAAAACTAATACCCTTAATGAGAAAATTTGAAATTGTATACCAGGTGCCAGCTTTAATAACTTTATTATTCATGATCCTTATATCTCTCCAAATAATCCCATCCCAAAACAATACTTTCGCTACAATTTGCAATTGACTTTGTAGCAGTAGACGAAACCGATATAATTTTTTTGACGTTAAGATTAGGAATAAGATTGATTGCTTCTATTGGAAAGTCGCCCTGTATTATTTTTTCTTTATTTATTATTTTTTCGTAGTTCAACGTATCTCGCGGATGTAATTTTAAAAATGTATTACCCGTACATTCTCTAGCTAAAATATCTTTATATAGTCGCAATTGAATATCTTCCGACTCAAGAATCCCATCTTCAAAGAACGGCTGTGTTAGTATAATTATAGAGTTATTTATATGCTCCTTAATTTCCTTATTAAGAAAAATCTCCGCAACTTTCAGTTTTTCTTCTTTCCCCAATCCTTTAAGTAAATTATCAAGATTACATTCCTCGATATTATGATTAAAATATGTATCCTCTAAGTTATTCACAAAAATTTTCTTAATATTCTTTGATTCCCCCATTAAAGAATAGCCAAATAGTATTTTCTTTACGATTCTTTTTAAAGCATTTTGTTGTGAAATAATTTTTTCAAAATGTTTTTTTCCAAAGCAGTCACGGCCATCCTCAATAAGATTATACTTTATATTTTTTCTATTAATCACTTTCCCAATCGATGATATATCATTAAAAATATAGACTTCTTTATATTTTTGGATTTCTTTAATGACGTTATTTTTCTGTATCTTGGAAAGTGTCATCAATATCCTCTTATAGGCTTTTTGCTCTTTAAATTCACTACAGTTAATAATTTCAATTTTATTAAAAATATTACTTTTAATAAGTCTATCTATTAACTGATCATCCATAACTAGCTTATCGTTTTTTTCACTAAATATAGTTAGGTCATTCTTTTTTACATTTTTTATATTAAGTAAGACTGCAATAAAGAGATGATAATATGTTTGACAAATAAAAATTGAATTACGCATTGTAGTATCCTGGTAATTTTTCAAATTTATAATCGTGATTAATTCTATTATTTGTAATGATTAGAAGCAGAAAAACTTGCGATGTAAGAACTAAATTATGAAAAGTTAATAGAAACATCACTATAATTGATATGTAGTTAAGTTTAAGTTTCTTTATAGAAAAGAAATAAATTAACGAAGCTCCTAAAATCCCGTAGTCACATAAAATCATAAGTAAATCTTGGTGGAGCGGAAAGAAATTTTTCGATTTCGAAGTTGAATTAATTTTTTTCTGTGTAAAGCCACCACCCTCACCCACAAGAAGAGTTCTCGGATTACTTATTAATGTATTCGCAAATTCATTAATATACTGAATTCTCGTTTCAGTACTTTGTTCCCTATTTGAGCGTCCGACTAAAGATAATATCTGCCTTATGTTATTAAATACAAAAAAGCCGCCGATGCCTACAACTAGCCCAACAACTACATATGACAATCTTTTACTCATTTTACTTTTCAGAATAATTTTATTTTTGATAAGGACTCTAATTTTATATAAAATAATTAATGCAGCTACTAGGATAATTGAACTACTTCTTGTTTCGAAAATCATAAACATTGCTGTAGCTATATATAGAATTTTGAATCTACTTTTTTCTTTTATAAAAAGTATTCCATATATTGAGATAAGCAAAATACATGAGAAGATGGTTGGTGAATACATAAAGCCGTCAACCCTTTTTAAGCCAGTAACATTCTCTATAATCACAAAGATACTAGAAACAATAATGATTGTTTTATATAAAATTAGTTGTTTTTTAAAAAAAACTTTTTCCCATATATCTGGAAGAGAAAAAAATAAGAAATACCTTATACTTTCGACACAAGGATAATAAAAAGTTAAAATACATGTCTTAAGAAAACCAAGTTTTATGTACCCGTTATTTTTTCGCACTTGCATTATGATTCCAAGAAAAATACAAGCAACCGCGACATAAATAGAATACTTCCCACTTACGCCCGTATAATTATATAGACGTTCAAAAACCATTATTAAAATAAAAAGCATGTAGACATTTGGTAGTATTTTCTCTTTTATGTCTTCTTTCATGAGAGAACTTCTTCCAAGATTTTAGAAAGATTTTTACAAAAATTTAATGTATTACTATTACTATCAACTAATTTTTTTTCCTTGACAATGGAAAATAACTCAGAATTTAGTTCGTCTATATCCACAACTACAGTGATATTTTTGTTCAAGGAGTTATATTTCCTACAAAATTCAACTTGATGATCATTAACGTGCTCATCATATTTCTTCACGCGCGGAACGACTATTGGGGTTTTTCCATATTGAAGCGGAAGTATAAAGCTGGATGGTCCACCATGCGTAATAACTATCTTAGCATCCTTTATCTTTTGAATCATTTCTTCATAAGATAAGAATTTCTTCCAATCACAGCTTTCTGGAATATAGTCAGAAAAACCCGTTTGAATAAAAACCTCATCCTTGATGTGTCCGTCTTTTTTTAACTGATCTATTTTCTTTATTAACCGGTTAAACTGTTGTTCGTGAGTTCCTACTGTAACAAAAATCATAATACTCCTAAAAAATACTTCCCAGATTAATTGAATTCTTATAGACTTTAGTCATTTCATCCCATTGCACAATAGTTTTATCGCAAACTGGCTGAACTAATTTTCCTGTCATTGTAGGTTTGTCCACCCTATCAAAAACTTCAATATAGATATTTTTCGTTTTAAATAGTTTTCCAATATAGAAAAATGGTACGGCAACAGCAGCTCCGGTTGAGATAATGACGTCTGGTCTTTCTTTTTTTAAAACTCTGAATGCGAGAACCGTATTTTTTAAGAGATTCTTAATATTCCTATTCGTTGGATAATGACAATAATAAACCTTTTCTGTTTTAAGAAGACTATTAGCATCCGTCTTATTGAAGGTTACCCAAAAGCGTGTCTTATCTTGCCAAAAAGGTTTTATCTGGTACAGCTGAGCAAGATGCCCGCCACTCGAGCAGACCAGGCAAACTTTTAGATTTTCCAGACTTTTTTCTTTATTATTAGACATTTTTACGTGGCCAACATTACTGTAATTTTATTATTTATAATTTTGTTTATCATACCTTATTTTTGACAGTTTGTCAATTTACTGTGGTAGTGGAATATGGATCAGCTTAACTTAGGTCGTGCATGAATTGATCATAGATTAAAACCTAAAATTTTTGACATGAAAAAGGGAGGCCTCTGCCTCCCAAATCATACTAAAACTCTTGTTTGCTTTTTCTCTCATACCTTCAGTTAACAAGCTTCTCGCCATGAGGGCCGACAATACGGATCTTACAGTTCGGATCGCTGCGTCTTAACACCTCTTCTGGTGAATCATCGAGCTCGCCCTGGTCTCTGAACTCAGGATAGATTGACTCCTTTTTAGTTTGAGGCGTTATCTGAAGATGCGAATTCTCTATAAATTCCTTTACATTACGCAGATCGACGTCCTGACCTTCTTTAGGAGAAGTTGGCTCGGTCTTAAAATTCACCGGAAGAGGCTTCACCCCCTCTTTCAACATCTCGAAAATCTGTAGATTACTTTTCGCACCGCGCCACAACTCTGACGATTCCTTATTATCTAAAGCCTTAATAATTAGTCGTAAATTATGACTCAGCTCACTAGCAACCTTCACACATAGCGACTTGTTCTCAAACTCCTCTTTAATCTGAGTCTCGAGAGCAAATAATTTACCTTTCAGTGAAGTAACGCAGCTGCTGGTGCACTCAATATCCTGATAGAACTGACGACCTAGCTCAGTATGCTTCTTAAAAAACAGCTTTGCAAATGGGTCGTCGATCAGCTCCTGGAAGAGTTTTATAATCCATTTCTCCTCATCGAAGATATAGATACAGATCGAAGAGACGATGGTAGCCGCCGCATAGTCTGGATGATTATGGTAGTATTCCAAGACTTTTAGAACCTCCGCGTGCAAGATCTTCTCATAATACTCAGTTGCCTGCATTAAAATCTGCTCAAAAGCCATATACTCGACCCTTTGAACATCAATGATATTCAGAGGAATATAACCCTTAATTGCGGCAAGCATCTGACCAGTCTTCCCCACCAGATCCAACTTAGCTTTCACCAGCTCATCTGCATAAGTAAAAAACAATTTTTCACTCATACTAATGTGACTAGAGCTTGTTGACTCGCTGACTGCATTCTTGTTTAAATCGGTGTTTATTTTCTTCATTTATTCTCCTTTATTGTGTCTTTGACACGGAAACTAAGATGGAAGCTCCATCTCGACATGCTCTTTTCGAGCGGGGGGCATTCAAGTTTTAATATATTAAAACTACTTTACTTTTTTAGAGTAACATGTTCTATTAAACCATAAATAATATATTGTGCAAGAATAAACGTTTTGGACTGGGGCTGCAATGACGGATTTGACTAATCTATTCGCTAAAATAAAAATTTACGGTATGAAAAAGGGAGCCGCGGCTCCCATAAAATCGTTAAGACTTATAGTTTTGTATTGTAATGATTCCTATATTTAATTGTATTTTTGGTGTATATTGCTGATCAACTCAGCTATACACTAGTGCTTCGTCAAGATATATATAATAAACTCCATCTTGCTCTTTATACAATAAGCTTATCATTATCTTTCTGCATAGCCATCCAATGGCAGAGCAGAACAGGAGGAAGGTCCGTTTCATCGAACCCGTAATAAGCCTCGGCGCCCATAAACATGTCGAGCAAGATCGGAATACTTTTATCATCATGCGGCTTCAGTTTGAGGCGGGATATTCTTAGAATTAGGTCTGGGTATTCGTCTGTAATCTTATCAAAGAACCACTCATTCTCCCTCGCCTCATCGCCGTAGTAAATCAAGCCGGTACTCCTGAAAGAGTTTAAAAAGCGTAAAAACTTCTTCTTGGTACCATTAATCCTAAACTGACTGAGTCTACAGAACGGATTCTGTTTCGCTTTTTCTGACTCAGTCTTAAAAAAACCAAATATCATCTTTTCCTCCTTGAAAGGATTTTTTGCTTAACGATTTTTTAATGTACATTTGTTGCTGTCCTAGGATGCAACAGGAGTATTATAGTCTGTTTTTTTATTTTGGCAAGAGGAGGTGCGGACGGGGGGTGAGGAGTGAGGGTGTGAGGGCTGGACGAGGAGGCAGGGAGAATAAGAGGAGCGAAAAATAGAGCGGGAACAAGGATGGATACAAGGATGACTACAATTTAAAATAGGAGCCCTGAGGCTCCTTAAGAAAATGATTGTGCTGGTTTTTGAGGCCTTAAATCTCTTGTGGTTCGTAGAGATTTTTGAAAAAATCATATAGGGCGCCTACGGAATATTGCTCAAGCGTGAGATCCTCGTTCCTTAAAATCCAATTTATCTGGATAATTAGAGAGTCAATATCCTTATAGAGCTCAGGATGCTTACCTCTGATAAGGCAGAGTGATTGCTGACAGCCAGCGAGAATCTCACGATATTTTGTCAATTCCTCCCTACTCTTATTCATAGCGGCCAGATACTGCTCAAACACATGTGGTCTAACACTGATGTAAAAATCTACAAACTTACTAGACGCAAGCGCCATAAAACCCTGATAGACCAGTCGCTCGTCCTTCAATAACTGAACATAAAAATCGGCAACATTATCAAGATCGTTGAGTGTAAGTTGAGAAATTTCCTTATCGTGAAGCTCCTCAATGGCCGACGATTCGTTGAAGATATTAAAAACATCATAATCCTCGGTGAGATCGAAAAACTGATACTCGAGAGTACAGTATTCCAGCTTGTCTTCATTTGCCTGATCAAAAGATATTAAACTTTTGATGTTTGCAAACAGGTTGTAGAGACAACTGATAGTTACTTCCCTTTCGGTGGCACTGGCGTCGATGATCTTAATAATCGTGACAACGACTTCAGTGAGCTCGTTTGATAAAATATGGTCATCGTATTCAATTAGCATATTTTCCCCCTTTTCTTAAGACGAGATTATAATCTCAAATTTAGCACGGTTTTAAATTACTTTACCGGGCTGGTAACGAGCATATTATAACATTGATTTATGATTTTTCAAATTGAGATTTTTCGGGGAGGATCTCCGCAAAGGCCTGTTCAAGGGCGGTTTTGGTCTTGGCCGGATCTTTAACCTGACCATCATTAATGCAGAGAATATGATACTTTTGTTGTTTAATATATTGCACGATTTTTTGATTATTTCGTTCATCGCTGCTTAACATAGTGTGGTGAGAAAAGCGTGGCGATCGGGGAACAAAGTTTCCTTCCAGGAGCTGCGTGTAGAAAAATATCAAATGTGAGATATCTTGACTGGAGCGGAATCGATGTGCCGAAGTCTCAGCGAGAATGCCGGCTGAATTTTTCCAGGTTTTTTGGAAGGTAGATTTTAGATAAGAGGTTGCGCAGTGTGGATCATAGATTAGGGAGAATTCTTTCCATGGAGAAAGGAGAAGATTTCTAAAATTGAACATACCATATTTGAGATGATAGGCTTTGAAAAAATACTGGCGATAAAAATCAGATTTGCGATATTTCTGATTAACCTGAGCCATGTTATTCATTTGGATGTACGGGAATATATCACGTGACGGATTATTTATCAGGATATTTTCAGCAAAAAAGGCGCGTGGCAAATAATATTCTGATGAGATTTTAGAGTGGTTTTGGTTTTTAACTGATTTCTTGGAGCTAGATTTTGCAAAAAAATCAGTTGCTTTTGTGGCCTTTAGCAGGTAGAAGTCATCATTAAAATAAACAAAATGCTCCGAGAGCCCGGGGATTAGATGGAGGTGATTTTCAATGGTATGAGAATTAAAAGTAGGGAGAAATTCTTGCGGAATAAAATCCTCGTGACGAATAATTTTAAGCTTAGGATGAGCTAATTTTAGCCAGTTTGGCGTATGTCCATAGGTAACAAAGAAAATTTGATTAACCCATGGGGTGAATTTTTCGACACCACGAAACCAGAACCGAAGAAAATCAAAATCATTACGAAAACGGAGATCGGAGGAGTCGGTTTTTTGAGTTTCTGGAAAATCTGTCTCTTGAAGAGTTCGTAATTTCTCAGCCAACCATTTGGGGTCAGTACCATCAACCCAAGTGATGACAAAATCTATTTTTGGCTGAGACATCTTATTCTCCCTATTTAGCGTTATTTGAAGAATTAGACTCTGCTTTCTTCAATGCGGCGTCAATCATTTCATGAACAGTCTTTTTGAAAGTGGATTCATTGACAGAGATAGTCGGAAGTTTTTCGCCATTAATAATAATCGTTGGTGTCTCTGTAATATTCACGAGCTTAGCGACTGCCATATCGGATTTAACCTTCTTTTTGACGGCTTCACTATTCATATCAGAGAGGAACTGATCTGCGTTGCCCTGACCTTTCGAGGCTTCTTCGAAATAAGATTTGAATTTAGCATCACGCTTCCCCGCCTCTAGGTCTTCCCATTCGGCCTGGTTCTTGAAGAGAATAGTAGCGTAGGCTTGCCAGTAACCCTGAAGAGCAGCAGCGTTGGCAGCATGGGCGGCCGCAGTACCATTTTTATGATAACTAAGGATAAAGCTACGAAAAATTAGACCAACCTTACCTTTATATTCTTCGACAATTTCAGAAAGATATGGAAAAGTAGTGGCACATCCTGGACATTGATAGTCCGCATACTCCACGATGAGTACTTTTGCGTCCTTGTTCCCCTCATAATTATCGCCGAGATTGCCATTGCGCTCGTCTTTCTCAATATATTTTGAACGATCAAGAGAAGCGATCCACTGATCGTATTGCTGGTTCTGATTATAAGAATAAATACAGAGAGCCAAAAAACCGATGATCAATGCGCCAAAAGCAATAATTGGTAATTTCTTCATAAACCTCCTAAGCAAAATCTATCGCTTAATTCAATAAATTTTTGTATAATATAGATATTAGCATATTTTAGCGTGTTTGTGGGCAGTGCGACGAAAACGGAGGTAAAAATGGACGATATGAGTGCGGACCAAAGTGCGGATTTAAACCAATCTTCGGGGATTTTTAATGAGCAGAAAAAAGGGGTTTTTGCTCAGATAGGCGAGAAGTTTGGTGGGCTCTTTCGGGGGATAGCTAGGACTTTAGGCAAGATCGCTGTTGAGAAAAAATCACCTGATGATGAAAATTTTGATGGTGATAGGTCTGATGACGATAACAGTAATTTTGAATCAACCTCTAAGCATGAAAATATTAGTGAGCCAACAAACTCGGTCGATTCTTCTTTTGTGGGACCAATGAACCGAAATATTTTCACCGATAAGAATGCGGCGGCAAATCTAGTGCGACACGAGGCAGAGATGAGCGAAATTGAAGGAGTAAACGAGTCCGACACTGAGAATGATGTGAACCGAAGCGTCTTATCTGAAAATCTTCCAGAAATCTTCTATCCAGAAACAACGGAGGATTTAGTGTGGTTGATTAATAAATTGCCTGAAGAAGTAATCTCGAAACAACAAAGAAGAACGATGGCGGCGGCGATGACTTTTGATAGCAAGCTGGTGAAGGAAGTAATGACACCAAAGAACGAGGTGATCATTATTCACGAAAATGATTTCATGGGACCTTTGACTTTATCTCGACTTTATCAATCTGGTTTGTCACACTTCCCTGTGGTGGGGGCAAGGGGTGAGATTGTCGGTTTGATTCATACTAAGACATTATTTAGTCTAAGTGTCAAAGAAACTGATCGAGCTTCAGCATTTCTAGACAAGAATGTCTATTTTATGAGCGAAAATTACACCTTAAAAGAGGCTCTTCTTGCGTTTATTCGCACGAGCTGCTACTTCTTTATCGTGGTGGATGATCATGGAAAAGTAACGGGGTTGATGAGTTTTGATAAATTAATCGAGATGATTGTGGGAGATCTGCCGGAAACAGATTTTGATATGGATCAAGATCTGATGTCGGTGGTAAAGTATGCAAGGACTTTGAAAGAACCGAAATAGATTTGAGGGCCGAAGCTTCTAGTTTTTATTAAAGTCTAGAAGCTGCCCAACCTACTTATAAAAAGGAGAAATTAAATGAGCTTTAAAACAATTCACAAAACAAGACGCGCAATCACGGCGCTGATTTTGAGCGGTGCGGTGATCCTGACGATTATCGTAAACCCAAACGCCTGGCAGAAAAAAGCCGAATCAAACGCGAAAGAAGTAACGAGTACTGGTTCGGTAGAAAAAGGTATTGTCGGTAGCGGTGAACAACAAGCCGAAGGAGTGCCACTTGCGACGGAGCTACTAGCTAAGCTTGAAGTAAAGGGGCGGGCGCCGAAAACTGGTTATAAGCGAACAGAATTTTATAATGGTTGGCCTGATATTGAGGGCTGTAATTTGAGGCAGCGAATTTTGAAACGTGATTTTGGTGAAACCGCAAAGGTGGATGAAAAATGTAATGTGGTGGCTGGAAAATTTTATGAGCCTTATACTGGCGAGGAGATGGAATTTCATTCAAGACAAGAGATTTCAAAACAGGTGCAGATAGACCATGTGGTGGCGTTGTCGGATGCTTGGCAAAAGGGAGCACAGTATAAATCTGCTGAGGAGAGACTAAAGATTGCGACGGACCCCTTAAATCTCATTGCAGTACAAGCGGCGGCGAACCAACAGAAATCAGATGGAGACGCGGCAACGTGGCTGCCAAAAAATAAGAGTTTTCGTTGTCAATATGTGGCAAGACAAATCTCGGTGAAATACAAGTATGCGCTATGGGTAACTGAGGCGGAAAAAGAGGCGATGAGGGAGATCTTGGAGACATGCCCAAAACAAAGAAGCTATTAAGCTATAGTTGGATATTATGACTATTTATTCATTTTCTAAGTTCGCAAATTACGCACACATTCATATGTATGTATTTTTTGATTCCTTCACTAAGGCTTTGAAAGAAAAAGGACTAGAGGATTCAAACTATCAGATTGACGTAGACATTGATGGTAATGTGGCAAAATGGATACTTGATACGCCTGAGAAAAAAATTTCAAACATTTTTAAATCCATAATGCAGGATTACGTATTTAATGACGAAGAGATAAAAATAGCTATATAAAAGATTGAACAAAAGAACGGCTTTATGTCAAAAATCAAAGATATGGATTTACTACGAAATGAAATTGCTAAGGTTGATTTTACGAAGAAAAAGCCTGAGTCTACCGACGATTCAATGGAATCTCCAGCGATCGACTTCTATAAGCTAGCCTAGGCTTAGTGGATCTATCGGTTCATGATATAATCTACAGAGATAGATAATATTTGGAGAACTGCTTTGAATCTAAAAATTGGAATTGTGGGATTACCGAATGTAGGGAAATCGACATTATTTAACGCATTAACAAATGCGCATGCTTTGGCCGCAAACTACCCTTTTGCGACGATCGAGCCGAACGTAGGAATCGTGCCAGTGCCAGATGAACGATTAGACGTTCTGGAAAAAATGTATGCAGCTGAGAAAAAGATTCCAGCAACCGTGGAATTTGTGGATATTGCGGGACTAGTCGAAGGAGCGTCAAAGGGCGAAGGGCTTGGCAATAAATTCTTAGCACATATTCGCGAGTGCCAAATTATTTGTCACGTAGTACGTGTATTTAAAAACGATGACATTATGCATGTCTCTGCTAACGCAAATACACCAGCACCAGTTGACCCAAAGGCAGATATTGAAATTATTCAAACGGAACTGGAGCTTGCTGATTTTGAAACGCGTGAAAAAGTCGAGGCTAAGCGTAAGAAAAATAAAGATGCAGCCGAAGAAAAGATTCCATATCTTACAGAGAAGCCAGTAATTTATATGTTTAATGTGGACGAGACTGAGCTAACAAATGAATCTTTAAAAAATGAACTTAGAGAACTTGTTGCTCCAGCTCGTGCAGTTTTTGTAAATGCAAAACTCGAGGAAGAAATGACCGGAATGAGCTTGCCAGAAAAAATGGAATTCCTTGAGAGCTACGGTGTGGAAGAAGACGCCTTAGGGGAATTAGTGAAGGCAGCCTATGACACTCTGGGACTGCAATCCTTCTTAACTGCAGGTAAAAAGGAGGTGCGCGCCTGGACAATTAAGAAAGGGGCGACCGCACCAGAAGCGGCAGGCACGATCCATACCGATTTTGAGCGTGGTTTTATTGCGGCAGAAGTGATGAAATACGATGACTTAGTGAATCTTGGCAGTGAAGCAGCGGTGAAGGCAGCTGGAAAATTAGCGACAGTTGGTAAAACCTATATCATGCAAGATGGGGATATTGTTGAATTTCGCTTTAATGTTTCAAAATAACTTTTAACCTCTTCAAGGTGATCGATTCCCTGTTATAATCAGGGTATGATTTTAGGTATTGATGAAGTTGGACGGGGACCATATGCAGGGCCACTAGTAATTGGTGCCTGTATTTTGCCAGATGCCAAAAAAATTGAAGAGGAACCCGAAAAATATCTTTGGATATCAGAACTTACCGACTCCAAGAAACTAACAGCTAAAAGACGTGAAGCTCTGTATATAAAAATCAAGGAGGGGGCCGTGGCGACTGCGACAGATTGGGTCTCTGCGAATGAGATCGATGAGATCGGACTTTCTGAAAGTTTAAGGTTAGCTTGCCGAAGGGCGGTGAAACAGATTCAAGAGACCAGAATGCCTTTTTCTGAGATCATTATTGATGGGACGATGAATTTTTTAAGCGGAACGCCTTTAGAAAAATATGTTTCTACATTACCAAAGGGTGACCTGTTAATTAAGGAGATCTCGGCAGCAAGTATCTTGGCGAAAGTGGAACGAGACCGATATATGACGAAGCTGGCAGAAAAGTATCCTGAATATGGTTTTGAGAAACATGTGGGTTATGGAACGGCAGTGCACCAAAAAGCGATGGAAGATTTTGGCTTAACGCCAGAACATCGCCGTTCATTTCGACCAGTACGTGAAATTATGTTTAAACAACTTGGAACCGAAGAAGGCGAAGAGCAACAAAAAGTTAGGAAGGCGGGCGCAAAAAATGGAGGTGCGACATCGAGAGAACTCGGTAATCTTGGCGAGGAAAAGATAGCGGAGTTTTTGGCCTCAAAAGGGCATGAGATTATTGCTAGAAATTTTAAAACAAAATATTTTGAAATCGACATTATCTCAAAACTAGATAATTCCCTATTTTTTACAGAGGTGAAATATCGCAAAACCACAAATTTTGGGGAGCCTATTGAGTTTGTCGATCAGAAAAAACAAGAACAGATGCAGTTTGCGGCAGAAAGTTATTTGGCAATGCATCCAGAATTTAAAGATCTTATAGCCAAGCTTGCGGTGGCAGGGGTGAGCGGCAAGGATTTTCAGATTGAAGACTGGATAATTATTGAATAATTATCTTATAGAAAGGTAGCGACCAGATTTAGTCGATAAATATCAAAAAAATAAACCTCGATTGAGGTTTATTTTGAATTTTCTAGTCTTACGCAGCTGCGACTTCTTCGGTCTTTTCAGCTTCGACAGGTGCTTCAGCTGGAGCTTCAGCAGCTACATCTTCTTTGAGGGTGTTAACTGCAACACGGTCAAAGTCCTTAGCAACGAGACGGGCAGATTTACCAGAACGGTTGCGGAGGTATGAAAGATTGTTGCGGCGAACCTTAGCACGCTTAACAATTTCAACTTTTTCAACTAATGGGCTGTGCATCAAGAAA
>QWCO01001149.1_pt1 | contig 13691 bp, 26 predicted proteins | sample 1972611 | NCBI WGS metagenome assembly QWCO01 (sample SAMN09866706, study PRJNA288562) | Human oral metagenome isolate term1_saliva, whole genome shotgun sequencing... | reverse complement strand
TATAATGGGATATTTTTATGACGTGCTATATAATGCAGCCGACTCATTTTATGATTATGCGGTTACTTATAGTACCGACCGTATTGACAAACTCTATGTCTCTGTTTAGAACAACGCCCGTATCCCTAACGCTTAAAAACAGTACACGAAATTGCATTAGTAGGTCTTTATATTTAAAGTCCTCATCTTCATTGTTACTGTTTTCATCTTTTTCATAGATAATGTCTAGAATCCCATCGATAGCATACTTTATAGATTCAATCGAAATTATGACTGCATCGATATAGACTGTCTTTTTATTTAAGTCCGATGTTTTATTGCAATCATCAAGACACTCAATAGCGTATTTCAGCTTTTCTTCAATCGTATTAAAGAAAGCGTTTGCATTATCGTTGTAATCAAACGGCTCAAAAGACTTACACTCTTGTCGTGCTTCTTGTAAGAATTCGAGATCAACCTCTACGTTTGATTTGATTTTAGAAATTCGTTCTTTATCTAGTTTCATTGTAACCATCATCTCTATCCACGACCAAAAGAGACTTCTGTATAGTAAAGGTCTAGTGGGAAATTCTCTGGGTGGCGTTTTACAAAATCCGTAATATCTACTTTGCACATTTCAATAACATTATCAATAGAAAAATCTTCCTCTTGATTGTCAAATGAAAGTAAAAACTCTACAAAACACGCTGTCTTAATAGCAATGTTGCCTTCATCATTTACGATTACTGGGACAATCTCTTCCCCGTTTGCATAAAGTCCACACCCAGAATCAAAAAAACTCACATTTTCCTTTTGGAAGTTTTGTAGTAGCGATATTATCTAGTAAATCAAATAACAAAGGGCGGATGTCAGTTTGCTTTGAAGGATCTGAAGCAGTACGCTTACAACGTACAATAACATCGTTAACATGATCTCTTTTTATTGTTTTAGGAAGTATAGTTCCTACATACTTAATAAAATCTTCACGGTACAAAACTGCGTAATCTTGTACATAGTTAAATTTAATTGTTAGTGCAGCCATGATATAAACCGTCCTGTCATTTACTCAAAAATGCAATCATTCATTACAAGAAAGCAATAATCATAATCATCAGACAATAGTGGAGTAATGTATTGAGGAGCAGGCAAAAGAGAATCAAAAATATCTGCAAAATCTTTTTCGTCAATTTTATCTGTAACTCGTTTTTCGATGGCATCACTCAATTCATCATCGTTGGCTTCTTCAACCAAATCGTCTGGTAAACCAATTTCAAACGCAAGATCCCCTAGACCATCACTATCAAGAAAAGTAAAAAGTAACTCACTCAAATAAAAACGCCTAACGTATTGTGAAAAGTTATCTACCAAAACAAGATCATATCCAACTCCATCTGCATAAGAGTAGAGTGTTTCTAGGTCTGAATCAAACAGATTGCCGTTGATGTCTAGTGTCTTACAAAAATCAGCAAATTTAGTTGCACTAGTAATAGTTCTGGAAACTTTGATACTCATTTAGTTAAACCACCTAACAATCGGATCGCCAGTAAAACCCTTTTCCCAAATAAACCAACATAGAGCCATAGCAGATGCGTGGTAATTCTCAAAGTCGCCATTCATGGCGCAGCAAAGCCTGTGACTAGGTACGTATACGACCTTTGGAGGATGTACGTCAAAGAATTTCCTTCTTGCTACACCCTCTAAAAACTGTAGGCGTAAAAACATGGCAACCTTATTCCCGTTATTAATAATCTCATATGAATGCTCTAGGCACTCTAGGGCAATTTTATAAGGAGGATTAGTAATTACATCGCCATCAAAATGCTTGTAGTCAAAGATAGACTTAACCTTTCCATATCCACGATCAATCAAATCAGAAGATGTCACAATATGCCCGGCATCTTTTAGAACGTTTGATATATGACCTTCATTGAAATCTTGTTTTGAATTGTGCAAATAATTACTAAATGTTTATTTGTGGAGATATTATGAATTACACAAAATTGTAGTAATATGTTTCTAGTGAAAGTTAAACGACAAGGAAAGGAACCTGTCATGTCAACTAATAAAGATTGTAGAAACGCAAAGACCGCAGAAGAGTATCTCCTTCAGTGCCTTTTTAAGGCAGAGGACGATCGTGATAAAGCGATTGCTTATTGTGATGAGGTACGTGCAAAGGAAGATGAGCATAAGGCATACATTGAAAGCCTTGGTAATTTGCCTGTATATGATTATGTCCGCACAAATGTAGTTAAGGCGGAGGTTACTACTGATTATCGACTTAGAAATTTCAAACTAAATTCTAGCTATAGTTTTGAAGATATGCTCAAAATGAATGATGAGCAGCTTATAGAGGTTGCGACCGATACTAGGAAGGCTTCCATCAGCTATTATGGCGACAAAGAGCCACTTATTAAGATTAAAAAGAAAACTTTTGATATTTTGCTTTCATATGGTAGTAAGGAAAAGTATTACTCTGTAGCAGGTGTAGATAGTCCAGATTCTTTTTATGATTTATCTACAACCGCTAAAGAGGTGTTAGACAATACTTGCGACACATGGGCGAAGGAAGATCTTTTAGACAACCTACTAAAGGCATCTGTTTCTGAACTTCGTATAAATATCAAAAGATTTGTTGAGTCCCTTAATGCCAAAAAGGAGGACTAGGCGTGGATATTAAGAATATCAAAGAAAAGCGCAACAAAGTCGCTTGTGAACTCCGTAAACTGGCTAAACAGGACTGGATGTCTATTGATATTGACGATATTCATCAAATGATTTTTGGTACTCGTCTAGCAATTACACCAGACACTTTGGTAAGTGAATATGATGAGTATGACAGGGAGATATGTAATGCACTAGCAGACCTCATTGATCCTACCTGTGACTTTTTGCCAGAGAGTTATGCCGTGTGGTATGACGAAAACGACAACGAGTGCGGTGATTGCACTATAGAAGATCCTTACAATCATGAAAATGCTTACTGCTCAAAGTGCGGTGGCATTATGATGGTTGGCGAGGAAGGTGAAGATGGTTGGTTTACCCGCAAGAAGGTTGCGCACGGTAACAAATTGATACCAAACTTTGATTATTGTCCTTATTGTGGTTGTAGAGTGAGGAAATAAGATGGGTGAATTTGCTTATGTAGTATTGCCATTAGAGTTGCAACTTGGTATGGGCATGATTGTGTTTGCCATCATTATGTCGTTACCAATTCGATGGTTGTCAAAAAGACAAAAGCCTAGTAGTTGTCAAAGGGATTTTATTTTGACGTTTATGTGATCCTAACTGCGGTAGGTTTGACGGGTTCGATTTTTGTCTTACGTTATATTTTTTCAACTATGTTTAATGGATAAGTGAGGAAATAAAATGACAGAGTCTCTTTATGAAACACTACCGCTAGAAGTCCAGGGCGGTGGATATATGATTGGTCTTTCCGCAGGTCTTGTTGGCATACTTATTATTTTGCATTATATCTTTTCAACCGTTTTTAGTGGATAGTGGAAGCAATGATATGGAAAGAAATTTGCTTATTATGCAGGCTTTATCTGCGGTTGTGTTTTTGATTATTTCATTAAGCCTATGTAAACAGGTATTTTCTAATAAGTAAGGGAAGTTAAAAAAGATGGAGAAAACCTTATTTACCATTGTATTGTTAGCATGGCTCTTAGTCCCCGCTGTAGCTTTAACTGCATTTAATCAGATTATATTTAGGGCAAACTTGTTTGGCGATAAAGACTTCATGAAGTATTTTATGCAATTCGTTGCTGGACTTATGTTGCTGATAGGCGTGCTTTTTATCTCTTGCCTTTTAGGTTTTCCACTCATTGATAAGCTATTTTAATAAGTAAATAAGAAAAACCCTCAAGTTTAACTTGAGGGTTTACTTTAATCTTAGACTTTAATACTCAGCGCACAAAAACCGCTCATTATCTAAATAGAAATTTTCAAAATCATCCCATCCGTACTCATCTGCTACAAATTGTCCGAATTCACCATAGGTTATAAAACCTTCTCTAACAGCTTCAAGCATATTTTTATACCTAGAGTTAGTGTTGGTATGATTGTCGTTCCTTTTCGACCAGTAAACGCCCAATTCCTTATAGCCATCAAGCAAGACTAGCTTTTTATAGGTGTTTTCATTAAGGAGAGCAGACCACTCCATAATAGACCAGTTTTTAATGTATTCGACAATATCTTTTGGCAGATCGTCTGCGTTTGTGTAGATTTTCATTTTCTCCTCATTTAACTCAAAACAACTACTCTACCGTCTGAAAGTACGGCATGGCAAGACTCGTCCCATGTCTGCGACAATGCCGTTCCAAGTGCTTGATAATCAATATAGTACGAGAGATTTGGTGCGCCGTGATAGTCAACATTTAAGTCTACGCAGCCAGAATACCAACCCTCATCAACCTCGTAAATGGCAAAATCTTCAAGACTGTCAAATACAGTACAAGAATCAAATTTGTCAGTATCAATGTCAATCTTCTGCTTAATGTTTGCAGGAATTTCGTCAATAGTATATGTCCTTGCGCTATAGTCGCTCATTTTTAAATCTCCTTCGTCTTGATTTCGATAAAGTCCTCGTCATAGTCAACATAAATACCGTTGAAGTCAAAGGTAGAAATAATATCACCGATGACTTTTCTTTCAGCATTGTCTGCGTCACAAATATCAACTACAAACGAAATAAGTAAAACATGAATTTGCCCAACATTTACTTTTGTAGCATCGTCATCACGTACATATACGGCTGTCATGACGGGACTTTTATCATCAGTTAAACTAGACTCGTCTACAATTTCAACGTCTTTATAAAGATCCTGTAACTGATTATAAATGTCAGAAATAGCACATTTATAATTCTTCTCGTTATAGCTAAAGTCTAGTCCAAGATCTTTAATCATTGAAGATCTAACAGTAGTTTCCCCAGTCTTTGCTAAAGCGTCCTCACCAAGAAGATCATCAAACATAGATTGACTAACATCACCGTCTGCATAGACTTTAACTGCTAGTGCAATTTTCACAAGTTTTTTAGGTACGTTATTAGAAAGTGGCATTACATCCTCCCGTCAAGTGGTGTTATAAGAACATTTACAACGTCCTCTGTAAACACAAAATCAAGATTGCGACTATTTTTAATAGCATGATACATAGTAGAGTTAAAAATACGTCTAGCCATTTCTTTATCTTCAGATACGACAAACTGTAAATAATATGGCATTCGTTTTCTTACAGTAAAGAACTGTGGTCTAGTGCCATGTCTAAAAACTTCAATCATTACTTTCATATCACTACAAGGCTCAAATTCAACCCTATTGGCGTTGTAAATTTCTGAAAGAATAGGGAAAATACGATGCCTAATATTTTCAGCATCTTCTGTAGCGACCGTAAAAGAAACGCCATTGATTTGATTAGGCTTAACAATTAGAGGACTTTCAAATGTAGCCTTACTACAATCGACCCCAGTAATCTTATTGATTTCATCCTCTGTATAGATTTCATCAGAGTAAAAATCAAGATAGATATACGCTTCTACACCGCTTTTAGGCATCATACTTTCCTTCCTTAACTAGAGTATATCCAGCTTCTTTAGTCATTGCCCTAGCAACGGTTTCTTTGTCGTAAGAATCAAGATCGCCCCAATACTCTTCAAAAGAATCACCATCGCAAAAATTAGTAAGTAGTGGAAATACCTCTCCGCATATATGATCACAATAATCTTCAATTACATCTCGTGCAAAACTACTTCCACTCTTTTCGACTCCAACAAGGCTATTGCCCTGCCTTTCTACATCAAAATATCTATTGAGTACATTATCTGGAATAATTCCATCATCAAATTCAAATTCAATAGCTTCAGTTAAAACCTCATCAGATTCCTTAGCATAATGTTGACAAATTCCAAGGTCGTCATAAAAGAGGTCAATAGTATAAACAGATGGATAGCTAAATTTTAGAGTAATAGCATTCGTATGTTGAACTCTATCAACCGCACCGATCTCGTCAACGTAAATAGTTTCCAACTCACCAAGCACGTCTAAATCGGCGCAGGTGTCTTTCCAGTCTGTTTCATCGTGTTCCATCCAAATACTCATAACAGATTTCCTCAATCATTAAGTTGGTACATGAATAATTATAAAGTTGTTTATTGTCTGTAGTCTGTTCATAATAATCTACATTAAAAAGGCACACCATATATATGATGTGCCTTACGTTGCCCAAAACGAATAATGAAAAAACTACTTTGTAACCCTAGCAAACTTCTTAGCAAGAGTTGAGATATAAGCCTTTGGATAGGAGTAAATCGATCCATCTGCCTTCTGCGAATTGTAGAACTTAAAGTTTACAAATGGGTACAACTTTACGTCCTCACCATTCTCCAAATGCTCATTACATACATCAATTAGTGTATTGATATACTCCTCAGACTTAACGTTTGAAATGCCAACACGACCTGCGACCTCTTTAGCAATAGTTTTCTTGTTTGCATAAGGTCGGTCAATATGTACGCCCATATCTGTTCTCCATTCTGAATAAACGGCATTACATATTGATAGTATAAAAATTTTTAGAGTGCTAGTCAAAGCCGACTTGTCAAATAACCCTAATTATGCACGAGGATTGTAAGCACTCTTACCACTCATAGCACCAAATTCAAGACTCTCGTGCATCTGCACAACGTAAGCATTGCGATTTGCGTGGTGGGCAACAAAATCATCAAACGCCTGTACGGATAGATGTCTTAGATTTTGCCCTGCTCTAAATGCGTGTCCTGCATCCTCTGAAAGTAAGGCTTCCTCTATTTGCTGTTCGTCATAATTGCCCTCAACAAGCAATACGTCAAACTTCATATCAAGAGGAATTGCGTCTAGCGTTTCTGTGTCAATAGCATATAACAGCTTTTCACCATATGAATTAGTCAAAACAAACGCTTGATTTTCAGCATCACCGTGGGGCATTTTGTATGTTTCAACCTCATATGTCCCGTTTGTGGTACTAATGGTGAACTTCTCTCCTGCACTAATGATATTGTCACAATTAAAGAATGTAAGCGTCTTACTTGCCTTCTTTGCCATTGTGTTATAGGTGTCTTGATTGATATACAAACCGCTCCTTAAAAGTCCTGGGCGATTCTTTACAAGAGCATTTAGGGCAGGTGGATTCATATGATCGCCATGTCTGTGCGTAATAAGGATTGCGGATAGTTTATCAATATACGGGGATAGAACCTTTGCAGGAACACCAAAATCGAGAGCAATACAACCGTCAACGATTGTCATGTTGCCGGACGAACCTGTAGCCACAATATCTATATCAAATTTGGTGCAATTCATATCTTTCTCCTTTTTGTGTAAGAGTTTTGTTTTACACAAATATTATACACTTAAAAAAGTAGCTATTATGAAATTCATAATAGCTACACAAAGTCTAATTTGCAGAATCCTATTTAGCCATATCGCTGCCGTTTGGCATATAGACTATAGTTCTATAACTCTTTATGTCTGTGATGGTGTATCTACCATCGTTGCCATAGCTACGTCCTTCCATTTCCTGCTCAAAAGGAATGGTGGTGTCTTGCTGTGAATCTTGCTGTACATCATGCGATTTCATGCAAATACATAGGCTGCTAAGTACGGCTGTTGCAAGTGAAATAACAATTAGAAATGAAATAAACCCCAAGTGAGTAACTTCTAGCACCTTATTTTCTCTATCCGTAAGATGCTTTTTTGCAAGCACCTTAAACAGTCCTACTCCAACTGTAAAAATGCACCACAAGACCATAAAGCAAAACAGTACATCCCTCAATGCTTCCCAGCCATCTATAGTAGAAAACATTTCATTCCTTTCTTCTAAAAGAACCTTCTATATCAATAGTATATATCAAGCGATAATTATATTGTGTAACAACATAATAATTACACAATATCATTTATGACTAAAAATTGAAGTTATGGATTTGATTGCAGCGCATAGGACGGTAGTCACTACAACAATCATTAAAATGGCAATCATGCCCCTACTGTGTATATCCAAAGAATCCTCCATTAAGTACATAATAAAGCTGCCCTTGTGTCATCATAAGGGCAGCTAAAACGGCTAATGCTAATTTAATTTAATGCAACGGTGTTGAATTTGTTGCAATAGAACCAACGCCATCGAGGGAGGTTGGCGCAACTGTGGTAGCGACTGCGGAAATAAAGCCAAAACCAGCAATAGAGACAACCCCAATAAGAAGAGCGATTGCCAGGTACTTAAAGCCAGTCTTATAGTCCTTATCCTTACGGAACTGGATAATAGCATCGACAATCATAAGTGCGGTAAAGATTGCACCTACAGTACCAATAAAAATCTTAATTACGTCTAGAGCGTCTGGTCCTAGTCCCTGCAAAAGTTTGATTACGCCATCCATATAAAACTCCTAACAAAATAAAATTCAACGTATTATGTATATTTTATACATAATGACTAATGTTGTCAAAACTTAATAATAGCCATCACGATAGACTTCAAGAACTATGTCAAAGCAAATTAGCTGCGATTTGTTGTACACGTAAGCGGGTGTAAAGGATATAAGCCTTGCTGAATTCTCTAAATCAAACTGAATTACCTTGTTTGAGGGTGGTGTAATGTACTCTCGCAGGCTGTAAATGCTAAAAAGTTTGTCGTTTAAATAAAAGCTAACCTTACATAGCATTTCATGCAAGCCAGTAATTTTATAGGACTCTTCAAGACTTAACTCTTTGTAAATAACCTCAATAGGCTCGTCAAACCTCATTTTGCGAGTCTTTTTTATCCTGTCTAATTTGTGATTAGGCTTTAGATAGTTTAATTTGTTGTTGAGCCTAGAGGTGTACATTTACTCACTTGTTTCTAATGTAGATACGTACTCTTTCACGATCTGCTTCAAATATGTCTGTGATGTTGCTGCTCGTGTGATGTTATCAATATCATCCCACTTGTTTTTGCGTAAGTCTGTTTCCAGAATAGTGTATGTTTCCCCATCAATCTCGCAAACAAGGAATACAGACGCATCGTGCATCTGCTCAATTCTTAAATGGACTAGTGCATATTCTTGAAGTTGCAGAATTGCTGTAGTTGAAGTAACCCTCTTTACCCTGCTCATCATGTTTTGTGGCAAAATTGATAAAGCAGAGTCTAGCCTATCTGCAAACATATCTCTCTTTTTAAGACCTCGCTTATTGTTAACAAACTTCTTTGTAGGCTTAACAATAATATAAGGCTTTTTAATAACGTGATTCATGTCTACCTTTCTTAAAAATTATTTACCACTACTACCAAAACCATTATCACCACGATTTGTGGTAGATAGACTGCTACACTCCACAAGATTTAGTGTTGGTAGAGGAATTACCATAAACTGTGCAATACGATCTCCGACCTTAATAACAAAATCATCCTTAGAGGAATTAGTAAGAATTGCGCCAACCTCTCCACGATAATTGCTATCAATAACACCCACGCCGTTTGCAAGACTTATACCATGTTTAAGGGCATTACCGCTTCTAGCATAAAGAAGTCCGACCGCTCCAACGGGTACAGAAACCATGATGCCTGTATGAACCAAGGCACTACAACCGCTTTTAAGGGTAATATCTTCACGACTACGCAAATCTATACAAGCGTCCCCACTTCGGCCGTAGGAGGGCATTACAGACGGCTTTATGTCATTAGAAACCTCACTTACAAACGCAATTTTTAAGTTGAGGGTATTCATTAGCTTTTTTGTGTTCTCTAGCGGAATAAGTGCCATAGTTTAATCAGTCCTGTTCATAATAAAGATCGCCATACCAATAACAAAGGTTGCAGCACAAGCACCCAACATAATTCCAAAGTTGCTTGTATTTTCCCTGTCGTTAACTTCGTTTTGAGCCTTTTCTTTAGCGCAATCAATAACCTCTAAAGTCACGTTGCTTTCATTACTTGTTTCGTTAGAAACAGGCTCAACCTTTTGATTATTACTATCGTCTTTTTGCGATGTAGCATTGATATCTTTTTGATATACACCCGAGGAAATTTCTACATCAGTTTTTTGCATATCTAACGGACTTTCATCTGCATAAACAGACGTACAGAATGTACCCAAAAGGCTCAAAACGACAAAGAGAGTTGCCACAATGCTTGTGATGTTTCTTTTTTTAACAATCATGCTCTATCTGCCTTTTTACTGTTTCGCTAACAATAGCTGAATACAAAACCTTCTTGCTATTATCAACGCTAAAGTCTGACAACCTGTCAACAACGCTCATAAACTTATCTCTGTCATTGATAATATCATTTACAGTAACTTCTCGTCTATAGAAATCGTCTGCTGTTTTTAGAATAAGGCTTATCTGTGGAGCATACGCTAGAGAAACTCTATCAACGCCCTGTACTCCTACTCGCAGAGAAGAAGCAACATCTTTCAAAGAACGGACAGAAAGACTTATGTTTTTATCTCGTTTGTATTGCTCAAAACGCTCGTCTACCGTCTTTTTATCTGTAGCAAAGTAGCCAAAGAAGTGGCCAAAGAAGTCTTTTAGACTAATCTCGTGCTTTTCATCAAGTCGTTTTGCAGTTTTAATTTGCTTGTCATCTTTGTTATTGAGGTAAATTCTTCTAACTGAAGCTGCGTGACTTCCACGTTTATACTCTTTAACAATCTCGCACTCAAACGGATCAAAGTGAATAAACTTTTTGCTGTGTTGTCTAATATCTTGATCCTCTTCGGGAGTCCACATAAAGGACGCATTAGCTGTACTAAACATGGACGATTCGTGCTTGTTTTCATCAAGCATATACGCCTGCAGTACATGAAGATACAAAGCTGTAGAGATAGCTTCAATATAGGTGGTATTAGTTGACTCTGCATACCTTAAAACAGAATCAATAGGATTTGTCTTTACGGGCATTCTTAACACAAAGTCAGCAATACTCTGATCCTTTTGCATAAGTCTAGCAACAATGCTGTATAACTCTTTTCGTTGCTGTTCATCATATGGGCAGGTAGCTATGCGTTTACAACCACGGGAATGGATAAAGTCTACAATCAATTTTGCAGACTTTTCCTGCTTAAATCCACCCTCATAAGTTAGCACCTGCTTTTTGTCGGCTCTAGGTAATATGGGGTAGCTGGATAAAAAGAACATCTTTAGCGTTTCCCAAATATCCCGCTCGTCAACGATAATTCTTCTGTAGCTTCCCATAAACTTTTTATTCAATCCAAGAAATCTACTTCTACCGTCAACGCTTTGAACCGTTCTGCCGGGCAGTAGATAAAGATTCTTCTCAATATAGCTAGAAATCGTGTCTGTACACGGATTATCTTCAAAAATTTTAGTTAGAATTGCATCTTCTTCGGAAGTCCACTTCTTAGGTGCAGTTTTGCTCATTAGTTTTCCTCTAAGTTAAATGCCATTCCAATATTTGATGTGAAATTCTGATAGTTGTAAAACACAAAACTCATTACATCTTTTACTGGAATTTTATAGATACGGGCAAAGTCCTTCAGCTTGTACAATTCGCCAGGAATGTTTGCTGCAAAGACCTTTAGCATAGTATCGCCAACCTCGCTTGTGCAGAGAATATCTGTACACAAAAGCGATAGTTGTCTATAAACATCAACGTCATCAAAATGACTCTTATTGTATTTTGGTGTAACGTCCATGTTTGACAAATACTTGTATACGTCAGTACGGCACAACTTTTTCTCGTGCGTATTGTTGTATCTATTAGTAATTTGTCCGTAAGAACCACCGTTGATGCACTCGCCAAACAAGTCTAGTGTTTCCTCATAATCAAGATGTGACTTTCGTGATCGATTTGGAGCATATGTCCTCTTGATTTTTTGAATATCAATAGAGGTCATAGTTGGAAACTTGTCCTTCCACTTTTCGCTTGAAACGTGCCATAGCGGAGCATAAGCATAAATAAAATCAATGCTATCTGAATCAACGTCTAGATATGTTTCACTAAAGCCAATGAAGTTGAGTTTCTTCGCAAATCGTCTGATCGTGTATGGAGGAATCATTAGCTTTTCTGAAATAGACTTCATGCTTTCCTTATTGTCAATGCAATGTTTAAGGATAGCAATTTCCTCTTGTGTCCAGTCATGCTTATCCACATAAGACTTATTGCGGTGAATACGATACCAAGCATTCATGCAAGCCTTTGGAGTCCTTTTTAGGTATGTTGAAACGTTTTCCCAAATCTCGTTTGGAGTATTTTGAGAAAAGTAAGCATAGCTATTTTCAAGTCTAATGTAATCTTCATCATTCCATGTCAGATTACAATTTTCAAATCGCTCGTCTTTAACCATGGCACGCATCACTACTCATTATTCTTTGCAATGGTAGAAATCCTAGAAGCAACCTGCTTTAGAGATTTGTCGCTAATCTCCGTAAATTTAGTAAGGAAATCATTGAGCAATGCAATTTCCTCATCACTCCAAATACGACTCTTATTCTGTGCGCTTAGTCGCTGCGCACGCTTTCTAATCTCGTCAACCGTGTGATTAGGAAGATACTCGTCCCAAATCTCTTTATCTCCACCATAGACAGGGTAATAAGTCTTAATAAGAGTGTCCTCTAGTTCGTTCCAAGTAGAAGAACGACCACGCTTCTTAATAGCGGGCGGATCAAGTGCCAGATTATGCTCTGCATAATAAGCAATCTCGTCCTTAGTCCTTCCTGGAATAAGGGTAGACCACTTTGAGAAGTTCTTACCGTAAACTGGATACCAGCGCATGATTAGACGCTCTTCATCGCTCGTAAACTTAGCCTGCGCAGATGTAACAACCAAACCCATCTTATGCGCCCTAGACCTAATTGAAGAATCTGAACGTGAAGGTAGAAGTGTTTTCCAGCCGACCCATACAGAACCGTTGACAGGATAAAACTCCCTCAAAAGGCTTTCCTCTTCCTTAGTAAATCTCTTTGGTGTTTCCATAACTCTCTCCTTTAGTTTTTATTAGCAAATACGCTCGTTGCTTTTGATACACTATCAATGTTAACACTAATTAAACCACTATCACCGCTTTTTGTGTAGTATCTATACAATGTCACATTTGTGTCATCATCATACTTAACCTTATCCCCCTCTTGATGTAAATCATTAGTCATATCATCAAGTGTTAGTGAATAAAGCCTAGTAACTGAACCATCGCCAGAAATATATGCAACGGCTGGGGCATATAAAGTGGCATCTTCGATGTTGATATTAGAATCATGCAAAATTTTTGTAGCAATATCGCTATCAATGTTTACATATACAACTCTATTTGTATCAAGTGCATATCTTAGTCCAGGCGTTTTGGTGTCAACCCAAGAAAGTCTTTGATTGATAAATGGATTTTCTTTAGCGATAGCATCGCAATAAGGGCATCCATACTTATAGAAATAAACAATCTTGCCATAAAATTCGCTTACATCATTAGTCTGTGTTGGTACAGGGGCAGCGTTATTCATTTCTTCAATCTTCGTAATAGAAGATTTGTTTACTTGATCTTGTGTTGCTCCCTTTGTAAAGGCTGTATAAATCGTAAAGTTTGCAGGAATGATGATTAGCAAAAAGGCAGCAATAGTACAGACCGTCACTACTCTTTTGTTCTTCTTAATTACGCCCTTCGGTAGATCGCTCTTCTTGCCGTTGTGTGCAACAACAATCTTAATAGCAAGTGAAACTACCAAAAGGCACATGATCCAAAACCATGT
>QWCO01003527.1_pt1 | contig 13698 bp, 16 predicted proteins | sample 1972611 | NCBI WGS metagenome assembly QWCO01 (sample SAMN09866706, study PRJNA288562) | Human oral metagenome isolate term1_saliva, whole genome shotgun sequencing... | reverse complement strand
TTATGAGCCAATCTGGGCTATCGGTACTGGTAAATCAGCTTCACAAGACGATGCACAAAAAATGTGTAAAGTTGTTCGTGACGTTGTAGCTGCTGACTTTGGTCAAGAAGTTGCTGACAAAGTTCGTGTTCAATACGGTGGTTCAGTTAAACCTGAAAACGTTGCTTCATACATGGCTTGCCCAGACGTGGACGGAGCCCTTGTTGGTGGAGCATCACTTGAAGCTGAAAGCTTCTTGGCATTGCTTGACTTTGTAAAATAATCTAGGTTATTCCAGACAGTCTTTTAAGACTGTCTTTTTTTAAAAAAAATTCTGTATATTTTTCTTAAATTATCAGTCTATTGCAACTTTTCTCAGATAGTACATTTTCCTTGATATCATTTTCTGGTAGTAGTATACTTGTATTATAGCTACTGTGAAGTAGTTATAAAAAAATGAAAAGAGGTAAGAAATATGGTTGAATTGAAGAAAGAAGCAGTAAAAGACGTAACAACATTATCTAAAACAGCGCCAGTAGCATTGGCAAAAACAAAGGAAGTATTGAACCAAGCAGTAGCGGACTTGTATGTGGCTCACATTGCCCTTCACCAAGTTCACTGGTATATGCGTGGTCGTGGCTTCCTCGTATGGCATCCAAAAATGGATGAATACATGGACAGTCTTGATAGCTATCTTGACGAAATCAGTGAACGAAGGTGATGATGTTACAAACGATATCTTTGTTGGGGCTAAGGCTGAACTTGAGAAAACAGTTTGGATGCTTACAGCAGAACTTGGACAAGCTCCTGGTCTGTAAGATATAGTTGCTACCCCTTTTATCATGAGGTGCTTGATAAGTACCCATGATCAATCATCTTTTAAAAGTCATGTAACTGTAAGAAGTGCATGACTTTTTTGTTTGCTAGCCCTTAGGAAACATTGTCAAATGTAGGATTTTACGGTATAATAGTTGCTGTTCGAGAAATTTTGATTTTCAAAGAATAGTGAAACGTTATAAGGAGAACCCATGAACAACTTACCAAATTGCCCAAAATGTCATTCAGAATATGTCTACGAAGACGGAAGCCTCTTGGTTTGCCCAGAGTGTGCCTATGAATGGAATCCTGCTGAAGTTGCAGAAGTAGAAGAAGGTGTTGTTGCTATCGATGCCAATGGAAATAAATTGGCTGACGGCGATACTGTAACCCTCATCAAGGACTTGAAAGTAAAAGGTGCACCTAAGGATTTGAAACAAGGAACTCGTGTCAAAAATATCCGTATCGTAGAAGGCGACCACAACATCGATTGTAAGATTGATGGTTTTGGAGCTATGAAACTCAAATCAGAATTTGTTAAGAAAATCTAGCCATGAAAATGAACCTGAAATTTATCTTTTATAGCCGTGTACTCTTGTTCTTAGCGGCTTTCACAGGAGTTTACCTAGAGATTACCAAGCGTGGTGGTTTTGGCATGCTCCTCTACTATACAGTGCTATCCAATCTCTTGGTAACACTTTTTACAGCTTATCTGCTTTATGTGATGAGACAATCTGGTGAAAATTGGCAAAGTCGGCATCTACTCCGTCTCAAGGGCGGAGTTACCATGAGTATCATGATTACTTGTGTCATTTACCATTTTATGCTAGCGCCGATAGCGACTGATTTTTACCGTTTGGAAAATTTCCTCTGTCACTATATCGTTCCTCTTTGGTTTCTAGCTGATACCTTATTATTTGATAAGCAAGGTCAATACAAGATCTGGGATCCCGTATTGTGGACCATCTTGCCCTTGGTTTACATGCTTTTTGCCCTTTTTAATGGCTTAGTATTGAAACTACCTGTACCGAATTCCAAGGTTAGTCCTTTCCCTTATTTCTTTTTAGATGTGGCCAAGGGTTGGGACGTGGTTATTAAATGGTGTTTGACTATCTTTGTGGCCTATATGGTTGCAGGATTTATCTTCTACCTGATCAAGCAAATCAAGCGGAAATAGTCTTCCTATAAAGGAAATTAGGACGGAGTCCCTATGTCAGTTGGGCTCCTTCTTTTCTTGCCATATCCTTTAAAAAAAGATATGATAGTGAGAGAAAAAAACAGAAAGAGAATCCATGAAACAATATTTAGAACGGGCTAGCATTCTAGCCCTCTCCCTCGTTTTGATTACTTCCTTTTCCATCTCAAGTGCTCTACCAGCTATGTTTGACTACTATCAGGGCTATCCCAAAGAACAAATCGAGCTTCTCGTTAGCCTCCCTTCTTTTGGGATTATGATTATGCTAGTCTTAAATGGGGTTTTGGAACGTTTGTTGCCTGAACGTCTTCAGATTAGTCTGGGCCTTGTCATCCTCTCTATCGGTGGAACAGCTCCCTTCTGGTATCAGGATTATAACTTTGTCTTTGCTATGCGGATTTTATTTGGTTTGGGCGTGGGGATGATCAATGCCAAGGCCATTTCCATTATCAGTGAACGCTATCACGGAAAGACACGGATCCAGATGCTGGGTCTAAGGGGATCAGCAGAGGTGGTTGGTGCTTCGATTTTAACTCTAATGGTAGGTCAACTCCTTTCCTTTGGATGGACAGCGACCTTTTTAGCTTATAGTGCTGGATTTTTAGTGTTAATCCTTTATCTGCTATTTGTCCCTTATGGCAAAGAAAAGAAAGAGACTAAGAAAAAAGAGGTTGAAAGCGCTCGTCTGACAGGACAGATGAAAGGCTTAATTTTTCTCTTGGCTGTCGAAGCAGCAGTTGTTGTCTGCACCAATACAGCTATCACCATTCGTATTCCTAGTCTGATGGTGGAAAGAGGTCTAGGGGATGCCCAGTTATCGAGTTTGATTTTAAGTATCATGCAGTTGATTGGTATCTTGGCAGGTGTGAGTTTTTCTTTCTTTATCTCTCTGTTTAAAGAAAGGTTGCTCCTTTGGTCAGGTATCACCTTTGGATTGGGTCAGATTGTGATTGCCTTGTCTCCGTCATTGGGTGTGATGGTAGTTGGAAGTGTTGTGGCAGGTTTTGCCTACAGCGTAGCCTTGACCACTGTCTTTCAGATTTTATCGGAGAGAATTCCAGCCAAGCTCCTTAATCAAGCAACATCTTTTGCAGTACTAGGATGTAGCTTTGGTGCCTTTACCACACCATTCGTTTTGGGGGCTGTCGGCATGATAACTCAGAACAGTATGATGATTTTCACCATTCTAGGACTCTGCTTAATCGCGACCTCTATATTTGTGATGTTTGTACTACAAAAGAAAGCTTAGGATTGATTCCTAGCTTTTTCTTTATTACTTCTGTACCCAGACAATTTGTGTTCTTTGAACTTGTTTGCAGGATTATTTCTTGATAAAATAGAAGTTATGACAAGATATAAAGCAATCATTTCCTATGACGGGTATGCCTTTGCTGGTTTTCAGCGCCAGCCTCATGCGCGGAGCGTTCAAGAGGAAATCGAAAAAACTTTAACGAGACTCAATAAGGGGCAAGCCATCACTGTACACGGTGCTGGTAGGACTGATAGTAGGGTCCATGCTCTGGGACAGGTCATTCATTTTGATCTCCCTTATCAGATGGATGAGGAGAAGCTTCGTTTTGCCCTGGATACCCAATCTCCAGAAGATATTGATGTAATCTCGATGGAGCTTGTGGCGGATGATTTTCATTGCCGTTATGCCAAGCATAGCAAGACCTATGAGTTTATCGTGGATAGAGGGCGTCCCAAAAATCCTATGCGCCGTCACTATGCTACTCACTTTCCCTATCCCCTCGATGTGGAACGGATGCAGATGGCAATCAAAAAGCTAGAGGGAACCCACGATTTCACTGGTTTTACAGCCTCTGGGACTAGTGTTGAGGACAAGATTCGCACCATCACAGAAGCGAGTTTAACAGTCGATGAGACAGGGCAGTTTTTAACCTTTACCTTTTCTGGAAATGGATTCTTATATAAACAGATTCGCAATATGGTGGGGACGCTGCTCAAAATAGGCAATAACCGTATGGCAGTAGAGCAGATTGACCTGATTTTGGAGAAGAAAGATAGGCAACTTGCTGGTCCCACTGCGGCACCAAATGGCTTGTATTTGAAGGAGATTCGATATGAAGAATAATCGTATTTTAGCACTTTCTGGGAATGATATTTTTAGTGGTGGTGGCCTGTCAGCTGATTTGGCTACCTATACTTTGAACGGCTTGCATGGTTTCGTAGCAGTGACTTGTTTGACAGCCTTGACAGAAAAGGGGTTTGAAGTCTTTCCTACGGATGATACTATTTTCCAACATGAGTTGGATAGCTTGCGTGACGTGGACTTTGCGGGGATTAAGATTGGTCTTCTCCCTACTGTCAGTGTGGCTGAGAAGGCCTTGGATTTCATTAAGCAACGTCCTGGAGTGCCAGTGGTATTGGACCCAGTCTTGGTCTGCAAGGAAACGCATGATGTAGCTGTAAGTGAACTCTGTCAAGAGTTGATTCGCTTTTTCCCTTATGTGAGTGTGATTACTCCTAATCTCCCAGAAGCAGAATTGCTAGCAGATCAGGAGATCAAAACCTTGGAAGATATGAAAGCTGCAGCGCAGAAATTGCATGATTTAGGAGCGCCAGCAGTTATTATCAAGGGAGGCAATCGTCTCAGACAAGATAAGGCTGTGGATGTCTTTTATGATGGACAAAATTTTACAGTTCTAGAAAATCCCGTTATCCAAGGGCAAAATGCTGGTGCAGGTTGTACCTTTGCCTCAAGCATTGCCAGTCACTTGGTTAAAGGTGATGAACTTTTAACAGCAGTGGAGAGCTCTAAAGCTTTCGTTTACCGTGCCATTGCACAAGCAGATCAATATGGAGTAAGACAATATGAAGCAAACAAAAACAACTAAAATCGCCCTTGTATCCCTTCTAACCGCCCTTTCTGTGGTTCTAGGTTATTACTTGAAAATTGGAACGCCAACAGGAATATTGACTCTCTTGGATGCAGGTATTTTCTTTACTGCCTTTTACTTTGGCAGTAAAGAAGGAGCTGTCGTTGGAGGACTAGCAGGATTCCTAATTGACCTTTTATCAGGCTATCCACAGTGGATGTTCTTTAGTTTAGTGAACCATGGCTTGCAAGGATTTTTTGCAGGTTTTAAAGGGAAGTGGCAATGGCTAGGCCTTGTCTTGGCTACTATCGTCATGGTAAGTGGCTACGCCCTAGGTTCTACCCTAATGAATGGCTGGTCAGCAGCCTTGCCAGAAATCCTTCCAAACTTCCTGCAAAATACCTTGGGAATGATTGTAGGGTTTGTAGTTTTTCAGAGCGTCAAGAAGATAAAATAAAAAAGTCAGCTATTTGAGCTGACTTTTTGCTTGTCTCTATGTTTAATCAAAATAAAGCAAATCTTTGCTGGTGCTGGTAAAGAGGTCAAATCTATCCTTGGTGACAACACCACAGTCTTCAATACGAACACCGACTTTGCCCGGGATATAGATACCAGGTTCAACAGAGAAGCACATGCCTTCTTCGATGACCATGTCGTTACCTTCCATGATAGATGGGAATTCGTGGACATCCATACCGATACCGTGACCGAGACGGTGGTTGAAGTACTCACCGTAACCAGCTTTTTCGATGACCTCACGGGCGGCGCGGTCTACTTCATGAGCAGTCACACCAGGTTTGATAAAGTCAAGAGCAGCTTGTTGGGCTTCAAGGGTCAAGTTGTAGATATCTTTTTTGAACTGGTCTGGTTTGCCGACAGCTACTGTACGAGTCATGTCTGAGGCGTAGCCATTAACCATGACACCTAAGTCAAAGAGGAGAAGAGCGTTATTTTCGACCTTGTTCGCTCCAGGGATTCCGTGAGGGTTTGCAGCATTATCACCAGTCAAGACCATAGTATCAAAGCTCATTTCATAGCCTTCACCTTTCATGGCAAAGTCGATTTGTGCAATGATATCTGTCTCAGTCTTATCAAGAGAAATGTTGTCAAAACCAACTTTTACAGCCTTATCAGCATAGAGCCCTGCAACCATCATTTTTTGGACTTCGTCAGCTGATTTGATGAGGCGCATGCGTTGGATGCGAGGAGTGAGGTTTTCAAACTCAGCAGTTTCAAAAACACTTCGTCAGCTGATTTGATGAGGCGCATGCGTTGGATGCGAGGAGTGAGGTTTTCAAACTCAGCAGTTTCAAAAACTGTTTTCAAACCATGGTATTTGGTTAAGATGAGATTGTCAAACTCAACTGCTACACGTTTGAAGTCGTGCTGAGGCAAAGCGTTTTTGATTTTTTGCCAAGGATTTTCAGAATCCACATAGCCCACAACTAGGAAGGAAACAGTGCTGGTTGCACGCTCTACTTCAAGGGCTGGAACGAAGAGAAGCGGTTCCTGATTTGCTAGGACAAAGAGGAACATTTGGCGTTCATGGGGATCACTGTAAAAGCCAGTGAGGTAATTGATAGTGACGGGGTCAGATACGACAGCGACGTCTAGTTTTTCTGATTCAAGATATGTTAGGATTTGTTGTAATTTAGACATATGCTACCTTCTTTCTACCCCTCTATTTTTGCAAAAAATGAGAGAAAATGCAAGGGAGAAGGGTAAAAGAACAGGCAAAAAGAACTCCGACAAGATAGGGGAGTTCTTTGATATAGTTTTTCTTGGTTTAAGAAAAGTCAGCCTTGCTTTTGACGTCGCTGTATTCTTCAGCAATTTCTTGACTGAGAATATCCTCATAGGCAGGGAGTTGGATGTCCTGACCGTATTTTTTTCGGAGGGCAGTAGTGACTAGGCGATAAGCCAAATTGGCATTACGAGAAAGGATAGGTCCGTGGAAGTAGGAACCAAAGACATTCTTATAATGAACCCCTTCGCCGACCTTTTCTTCGTTGTTTCCATTTCCATAGACCACCTTTCCCAGTGGTTTTTGGTCATCTGAGAGGAAGGTACGGCCTTGGTGATTTTCAAATCCATAGTATGTTTCATTGAAATCTTCATTGTGAATCTTGATGTCACCGATAAAGCGGTTATTGGTCTGGTTGAGAGTGTAGTGGCCCATGACACCTAGCCCTTCGATGCGTTTCCCTGAAGCCTCAACATAATATTGCCCCAATAATTGGAAACCACCACAGATGGCTAGAACCACACCGTCCTTTTGGATGTAGTTGTCAATGCTCTCTTTTTTAGCAGGTAGGTCGCCTGCGATGATGCTTTGTTCAAAATCTTGACCGCCACCGAAAAAGGCGATGTCGTAGTGGTTTTCATCAAAGTCATCATGGAGAGAAACGATGTCAACCGTCACATGTGCCCCCAGTTTTTCAGCCACATACTTGAGCATGAGGATGTTTCCATTGTCTCCATAGGTATTCATGAGATAGGAAAGTGAAGTATAAACCATTAGTTCATCTCCTTTCTAACAATCTGACGACTAGCCAGCAGTTCGCGGAATTCCAGCATAGCAGTATAGGTAGCTAGGATATAGGCATGCTTGCAGTCTTGCTTCTCAATGGTTTTGAGAACTTGCTCCAGATTGCTTGTCTCAGTGATTTTATCAGCTGGGTAGCCTGTCACTCGTAGACGACGTGCGATTTCAGAATGACGAACACCGCCAGCATTGATTTCAGGGATATCCATGTCAGTGATTTGTTCAAAGTCCGCATCCCAGATCCAGCTAGTGTCAATTCCATCTGCATAGTTAGCATTGAGGAGGACAGAAAGGCTAAATGGATAAGGCGCTAGTTTAATCATCTCGATAGCCTGAGTTGCACCAACCGGATTCTTGATGAGGACAAGAGTACATTCCTTGTCGCCGATATGGAAGGTTTCCTGACGACCAAAGACAGCACGGCTCTTGTCAAATCCTTGCTTGATGAGTTGTGAATCCGCACCGAGGAATCTAGCAATGGCAACCGCAGCTAGGGCATTGTAGATGTTGTAGAGTCCACCGATTTGGATGCCGTATTCTTGTCCGTCGATGACAAAGCGAGAACGATTGTTGGTCAACTCAACCAAGTCGGTCAGACGGTAGTCCAAGTCAGGACGTTTGCATCCACAATTTTCACAGATATAGGCTCCCAAGTTGGCATAAGTATTGAGTTCATATTTCAGAATACTTTGACAGTCAGGACAGAGAATCCCTTCGGTATTGTAGTGAGCCAGTTGGGCTGGCCCTTTCTCCAAGTCAAAACCAAAATACTGTACTGGGTTTGGAATAGCTGGCTTGTAGAAAAGTGGACTGTCACCATTGAGGAGAACAGTAGCCGTAGGCACCTTACGAATGGCATCCAAAATCATGTTATAAGTTGTATAAATCTCACCGTAGCGGTCCATCTGATCACGAAAAATGTTAGTGATGACAAAAAGGCTTGGATGGATGTAGTCACAGATACGAGAAAGACTGGCCTCGTCAATTTCTAGAACGGCAATGTTTTTCCCAGTTTTAGAGGATTTGGCAGTCAAGAAGGTTGTCGTAATCCCTGTGATCATATTGGCACCGCTTGGATTGGTCAGAACCTGACCATAGACCTCTTTTAGAATGCCGACAGTGAGGGCAGTTGTCAGGGTTTTTCCATTGGTACCAGTTACCACAACAATCTCGTAGTTCTCCGCTAAATGTTGTAAAATATCTTTATCAAATTGAAGGGCAAGTTTTCCAGGGAGCGTACTTCCACGACCAAGACGGTTCAAGATGAAGTGAGAAGAACGCCCAGCAAGAAGGCCCAAAGTAGTTTTTAATTTCATGTTTCTATTATATCATAAAAGAAAGAAAAGACAGATTTGAGATTTCGAAGAAACAAAAACAGCCCGAAGAGGGCTGTTAGCTAACAAATCAGTCTCAACTTAAATCGCAAACAAGTCATTCAAGTTCTCAGCCAAGGTTGGATGAGTGAAGATCTGTTTTGTGAAGTAAGTGTACGGAATCTTGTTGTCCATAGCAACAGTGATGATGTTAATGATTTCTTGTGAACCTTCTGAGAAGATAGTTGCACCAAGAATTTCTTTTGTTTCAGTGTTGACAACAGCTTTGAAAGCTCCGCGAAGGTCGCCATTTACGTGACCACGAGGCATGGCTGCAACAGGGATTTCCTTCACAGTGTATGGAAGTTTCAAATCAGCTGCTTGGCTTTCCGTCAAACCAACTTGTGAAAGTGCAGGTGTGATGAACATGGTGTTTGGTACATTGAGACGGTCTTCAAGAGTGTAGTTGCCATCTCCAGCAAGATAGCTGTAGACAACACGGAAGTCATCAAGTGAGATGTAGGTAAATTGAGGTCCACCATTGACATCCCCAACTGCAAAGACACCAGGAACGTTTGTTTGACAATGTTTGTCAACCTTGATAGCACCACGCTCAGTTAGTTCAATATCGGTATTTTCAAGTTGAAGTGGTTCTACATTTGGTTTGCGTCCAGTTGCGTAGAGAAGGGCATCGAAACGGTAGGTTTCCTTTTCAGTTACGACAAGGACTTGGTCACCGTCGTTTTTGATTTCAGTAGTACGGATGTTTTGAAGCAATTCAATGCCGTCTTCTTCCATGTATTGTTTAGCAAGAGCTGCAATGGAAGGTTCTGCACGAGGAAGGAATGTATCCAAGGCATCTAGGACTGTGACTTTGCTACCAAGTTTGTTGTAGAGTCCTGCAAATTCAAGACCGATGTTTCCGCCACCAAGAACTCCAAGTTTCTCAGGCAATTTGTCCAAGTTTTGGATACCTGTTGAGTCAAAGACGTTTTTACTTGTAGCAAGTCCAGGGATTGGCAAGACGTTTGAAACAGCACCAGTGTTGATAACGATAGTTTCAGCAGTCAGCTCTTGTTTTTCATCACCAGCCTGGATTTCGATGATTTTGTTTGAAAGGAAGTGAGCTTCCGCATCAAAGATATCTACACCTGTTCCCGCAACAGTAGCATAGTTTTTGCCGTTGAGGCGACTAGTGATGGTATTTTTGGTAGCAATGACTTCTTCAAAAGACAAGTCTTTCTCAGCAGCAACTAATAAGGTCTTAGTTGGGATACAACCGATGTTGATACAAGTTCCACCGTACATAGCTTTGCTACGTTCAATGAGGGCAACTTTTTTGCCAGCTGAAGCCAATTTACCAGCTAGTGTTTTCCCAGCTTTACCAAATCCAATAACGATTAAATCATATGTTAACATTTATAGTCCTCCTATTCGAATTTCATTCTAGCACAAGAAAAAAACTTTTGCACAATTCTGCTACGGGAAATGGAGTGAGTTTGAAATGCTCCCTTCAAATCCTTTGAAAAACCAGTTTCAGGCCACTTTACTGTTAGAAAATCGTTTACATGATTTTCCTAAAGAATTCTACTATCTTTTGCTTCTCTCTTGTGTTATACTAGATAGGTTGCAAAGAAACTCGTACTTTTCTTTCGTGGAAAAGAAGCAACACGGTATCTCTTTTTTGTAGAAGATACGTCATGAAAAGAAAAGTATAAACTAAAGCCCTATAGGGTGGCTTCGCACCACCTTTAGAAAGAAGAATAACGTGAAATTTAATGAATTTAACTTGTCTGCTGAATTGCTAGCAGAGATTGAAAAAGCTGGATTTGTAGAAGCCAGTCCTATCCAAGAACAGACCATTCCATTGGCTCTCGAAGGAAAAGACGTTATCGGTCAAGCTCAGACAGGTACAGGAAAAACTGCAGCCTTTGGCTTGCCAACCCTTGAAAAAATCCGTACAGAAGAAGCGACCATCCAAGCCTTGGTTATCGCTCCAACTCGTGAACTCGCTGTCCAAAGTCAAGAGGAACTCTTCCGCTTTGGCCGTAGCAAGGGAGTGAAAGTTCGCTCAGTTTACGGTGGTTCCAGCATTGAAAAACAAATCAAGGCCCTTAAATCTGGTGCCCACATCGTGGTAGGAACACCAGGCCGTCTTTTGGACTTGATTAAACGCAAGGCCTTGAAATTACAAGATATTGAAACTCTGATTCTTGACGAAGCGGACGAAATGCTCAATATGGGCTTCCTTGAAGACATCGAAGCCATCATTTCACGTGTCCCTGAAAATCGTCAAACCTTGCTCTTTTCAGCAACCATGCCAGATGCTATCAAACGTATCGGTGTTCAGTTTATGAAAGAACCTGAGCATGTCAAGATTGCTGCCAAGGAATTGACAACAGAGCTGGTGGATCAGTACTATATCCGTGTTAAAGAACAAGAGAAATTTGATACCATGACCCGTCTCATGGATGTAGAACAACCTGAACTTTCTATTGTATTTGGTCGTACCAAACGCCGTGTGGATGAATTGACTCGTGGACTTAAAATCCGTGGCTTCCGTGCAGAAGGCATTCATGGTGATTTGGACCAAAACAAACGTCTTCGTGTCCTTCGTGACTTTAAAAATGGCAATCTTGATGTTTTGGTTGCGACAGACGTTGCTGCGCGTGGTTTGGATATTTCAGGTGTGACTCATGTCTACAACTACGATATTCCACAAGATCCTGAAAGCTATGTTCACCGTATCGGTCGTACAGGTCGTGCTGGTAAGTCAGGTCAATCCATTACCTTCGTAGCTCCAAATGAAATGGGCTACCTTCAAATCATCGAAAACTTGACCAAGAAGCGCATGAAAGGCCTTAAACCTGCAAGTGCAGAGGAAGCCTTCCAAGCTAAAAAGCAAGTGGCGCTCAAGAAAATCGAACGTGATTTCGCAAATGAAGAAATTCGTTCCAACTTTGAGAAATTTACTAAAGACGCTCGTAAGTTGGCTGCTGAATTTAGTCCAGAAGAATTGGCTATGTATATCTTGAGTCTGACTGTTCAAGACCCTGACAGCCTACCAGAAGTTGAGATTGCACGTGAAAAACCACTACCATTTAAACCATCAGGTAATGGCTTTGGTGGAAAAGCTAAGGGAGGTCGTGGAGGCCGTCGTGGGGACGACCGTCGAGACCGTGATCGCCGTGGCAATGGTCGCCGTGATGATTTCAAAAAAGGCAGTCGTGGGAACGATCGTTTTGATAAAGACAGACGTTACCGTAATAAAGACAATAAAAAACCTCGCAATACTTCAAGCGAAAAGAAGACCGGCTTTGTTATTCGTAACAAAGGAGACAAATAGAAAAAAGCGATTCACACTGTGAATCGCTTTTATATATAAGGAGACCGATAGTAAAAGAAGATGGTGATAGTAAAGGATAGGTGAAACGAGATAATTATTGAAATAAAGACTTTTCTATGTTATAATGGAAGCGATTATATGCGAGGTAAAAAATGGCACATTTATTAGAAAAAACAAGAAAAATCACGTCTATTCTAAAGCGCTCAGAAGAGCAACTCCAAGATGAACTTCCTTACAATGCGATCACACGCCAGTTAGCTGATATTATTGATTGTAACGCTTGTATTGTGAATAACAAGGGACGTCTCTTGGGCTACTTTATGCGTTATAAGACCAATAATGACCGTGTAGAACAATTCTTCCAAACTAAAACCTTCCCTGACGTCTATGTACAAGGGGCAAACATGATTTACGACACGGAAGCAAATCTTCCTGTTGAACATGATTTGACTATTTTCCCTGTAGAGAGCCGTGCGGACTTTCCAGATGGTTTGACGACCATCGCTCCGATTCATGTATCAGGGATTCGCCTAGGTTCGTTGATCATTTGGCGCAATGATAAGAAGTTTGAAGATGAAGATTTGATCCTTGTCGAGATTGCGAGCACGGTTGTGGGAATTCAACTATTGAACTTCCAACGCGAAGAAGACGAGAAAAATATTCGCCGTCGTACGGCTGTTACCATGGCGGTCAACACCCTTTCCTATTCAGAACTTCGTGCTGTATCAGCTATTTTAGCTGAATTGGATGGAAATGAAGGGCAGCTGACGGCATCAGTTATTGCAGACCGTATTGGCATTACACGCTCAGTGATTGTCAATGCGCTTCGTAAATTGGAGTCTGCGGGAATTATTGAGAGTCGTTCATTAGGAATGAAGGGGACTTATCTCAAAGTTCTAATTGCTGATATTTTTGAGGAAGTGAAAAAGAGGGACTACTAATGGCAAAGGCTTTAATCTCGATTGACTATACAGAGGATTTCGTAGCAGACCATGGAAAGCTAACTGCTGGAGCACCTGCTCAAGCCATATCAGAAGCAATCAATCGCGTAACCAGACTGGCTTTTGAACGTGGGGATTATGTTTTTTTTACCATTGATGCTCATGAGGAGAAGGATACATTCCACCCAGAAAGTAAGCTTTTTCCACCGCACAACATCATCGGAACTAGTGGGCGTAACCTTTATGGCCCCCTAGCTGACTTTTATGCTGAGCATGAGGCGGATAGTCGTGTCTTTTGGATGGACAAACGTCACTATTCAGCATTTTCAGGAACGGACTTGGATATCCGTTTGCGAGAACGTCGGGTTGATACTGTTATCTTAACAGGTGTTTTGACGGATATTTGTGTTCTTCATACGGCTATTGATGCCTATAATTTAGGTTATCAAATCGAGATTGTCAAGCCTGCGGTTGCCTCTATTTGGCCAGAAAATCATCAGTTTGCTCTTGGGCATTTTAAGAACACATTGGGAGCAAAATTACTAGATGAAAACCTTGCTGAAATTGAACTATAAGACTGTTGGAAAAATGAAAAAAATCTGAAAAAAGTGTTGACAAAGATTTTGAAAGTTGATATACTAGTAAAGTAATCGACGCGGGGATGGCGGAATTGGCAGACGCGCAGGACTAAGGATCCTGTGACCGCTTTAGGTCGTGAGGGTT
>QWCO01004590.1_pt1 | contig 13718 bp, 10 predicted proteins | sample 1972611 | NCBI WGS metagenome assembly QWCO01 (sample SAMN09866706, study PRJNA288562) | Human oral metagenome isolate term1_saliva, whole genome shotgun sequencing... | reverse complement strand
CATCAAGCTTGCCGACCGCCTTCATAACATGCGTACGCTGGCAGCACTTCCACCGGACCGTCGTCTGTTTAAGGCGCGAGAAACCATGGACGTGTATGCACCGCTTGCTGACCGTCTGGGTATCTCTTCGGTTAAGTGGGAGCTTGAGGACTTGTCCTTCTTCTGGCTTGAACCAGAGGAGTACCAGCGTGTTGCGCGCATGGTCTCTGACTCTCGTGCACAAAGAGAGAATGACCTCAACAACGCTAAAAAGACTCTGACAGATGAGCTTAATGCTGCCGGTCTTACTGACTTCCAGATTACGGGACGTCCTAAGCACCTGTGGTCCATTTATCAAAAGATGGTTCGCAAGGGCAGGGAGTTCTCCAACATCTACGATCTTATCGCCTTGCGCGTCATTACAAACTCTGTAGGCGATTGCTATTCAGCACTGGGCGCTATCCATGCGCTATGGCACCCAATGCCTGGCCGTTTTAAGGACTACATTGCAACGCCAAAGGCAAATCTCTATCAGTCTTTGCACACAACAGTTATTGGCCCTGATGGACGCCCTATTGAGATTCAGATCAGAACCGCCGAGATGCACGAGGCATCTGAGTACGGTATTGCTGCTCATTGGCTGTATAAGGAGCAAGGCAATTCAAAGGGCAAGATGTCCTCTGAAGACAAGCTTATTGACTCAACTATCAACTGGATTCGCCGCAGTCTTGACTGGGCTGTTGAAGACGATATTGACGATCCTCACGAGTTCTTGGATAACCTGCGCGTAGACCTCTTTGAGCATGAGATTTTTGTTTTCACACCAAAAGGCGAGGTCATGAGCTTGCGCGTCAATTCAACACCTCTGGACTTTGCTTACGCTGTTCATACCGAGGTGGGCAATCACTGTGTTGGTGCGCGCGTTAATGGTTCCGTAGTTCCACTGACGCATACGCTTCAGATGGGTGACCGCATTGAGATTTTGACTAACAAGAACGCTCGCCCTTCTCGCGACTGGATGACGCTGGTAAAAACGCCGTCCGCACGTGCAAAGATCCGCAAGTATTTCTCACAAGAGAACAAGTCTGACGATGCCGAGCGCGGTCGTTCTGAGCTTGCAAAAGAGCTGCGCAAGCGTGGCTATGGCATCAGCGCTACGCGAACCGTTAAGGCGCTTGATCAGCTTACCGAGCAGTTTGATTATCGCAGCGTAGATGACCTGTTTGCGGGAATTGGTGCAGGTAATCAGTCTGCTAAGCAGGTTGTTAATCGCGTAAGCGAGATTTTGGAAGAGAAAAAACCCGAGGTTGTTACTGAGCAAGAGCGTAATGCGGCACGCCTTCAGGAGAAGAACAAGGCAATTGCAAACGATCAGCCTTTGGTTCGCTCCTACGTTATTTCTCGCACCGCTAAAGGTAGTCGTCCCAAGAAGTCTAACTGCGGCGTTGTGGTAAACGGCGATCCAGATTTGCTTGTTCATCTTGCACATTGCTGCAATCCTGTTGCAGGTGACGATATAGTGGGCTTCATTACGCGTGGTCGCGGCGTTTCTGTTCACCGAGCTAATTGCCCTAACGTTAAAGACCTGCTCAACGATCCAAAGCGCATCATTCCTGTTTCTTGGGATGCCAGTGGTGCTACTGAGTTTAGGGTAGAGATTGTCGTTGAGGCAGCGGACCGTATGGGTCTTCTCAAAGACGTTACGGTTGCGTTGTCTGACGCTGGCGCAAACATTCTTTCTGCTGCTACACAAGTAGGCGAGCAGGGCGTGGTACGCATGCGCTTCTTGGTTTCAATCTCTGATACCAGCTTGCTTGACACCTTATTTGCATTTGTAACTCGCGTGCCTTCTGTCTACGACGCTCGTCGTATTATGCCAGGTGAAGGCGCTAATCAGATGAGAAGGAGACTTTATGGCTAATCAAAACGAGGGCTGCTCTTGCGGCGGCCATCACCACGACGAAGAGCACGGACACGGCGGCTGCTGCGGTCATCATGGCGAGCATGGCCACGGTGAGCACGGTCATGGCGGTTGCTGCGGCCATCACGGTCATGGTGGTTGCCATCACGCAAAAGACCAGATTGGTGTCTTTAAGGTAGGTCCTCTTGAGACCAACTGCTACATTTACGTTTCTGGTAATGAGTGCATGATTATTGATGCCGGTACATCGGGTGCAGAGATTGCTGCACAGCTCTTGAATCTTGAGCTTAAGTACATTGTTGCTACTCACGGCCATGCTGATCACGTTGGCGGCGTTAAGGCTTTGAAGCTTGCTGTGCCTGGCGCTCAGTACCTAATCAACGAAGCAGATAATGAGCTTGCAAAGAGGGCTCATAACTCAAACGAGATTTATGATGATGCTCCAGAGCCAGACGGTTTTCTCCACGAGGGAGATGTTCTCTCTGTTGGAACTGCACAGTTCAAGATTATGGAAACTCCTGGTCACACTCCTGGCGGCATTGTTTTGGTGGGTGAGGGAACTGCTACTGGCGCCGTTTTTGTAGGCGATACACTTTTCCAGGGCTCTGCAGGAAGAACAGACCTTCCAGGTGGCAACTTTGAAACGCTTAAGGCTTCTTTGAACCGCATCAAGACAGAGCTTGATCCAACCTCCATTATTTTGTCAGGACATGGAAATCAAACGTCTCTTGAGGCAGAGATAGCAACTAATCCATTCTTACAGGATTAAATCAGCTACAACTTTGATGATTTGGCAAGACAGATTTGCATAGGTGCGGTATAGTACCTATGCAAACTTTTTAGCCCGAGTGGCGGAATGGCAGACGCGGAGGTCTCAAAAACCTTTGAGGAAACTCGTGTGGGTTCAAGTCCCACCTCGGGCACCAGCTAAAAGTTTAAGCTAGATGTGAATTTCTCGTCATATCTAACTTGGTACTTGTAATGTCTTCTTGTTAGAGGTAACCTTACAAGGTACTTTTGAAGCGGGATTGAACGTGAGTCCCCACCTACACAGCGCAAAAGCAGCTGTCTGGTCAGACAATTTAACCTTCGCACGTCACCTGTGCGTATTGTCTCCCAGTTGCTTGTGCACTGGGTTTTTTATTGGCGGACAAGCAATTGTCCAAGAGGGAAGGTGTACAAGATAGCCAAGAACGATGGTCCTCGCATTAATGAGGAAATCACTGCTCGCACGTGCCGTCTTATTGACGCTGATGGTAGTCAGCTTGGTCTTTTTGGCGTCAATGATGCAATGAAGAGAGCTCGTGAGCACGGTCTTGATCTCGTAGAGATTGCTCCAAATGCCGAGCCTCCTGTATGCAAGATTCTTGATTACAGTAAGTTCAAGTATGAGCAGGCTCGCAAGGCCAAGGCAGCTCGCAAGAACCAGGTCAAGATCGAAGTCAAAGAGATGAAGTTCCGCCCAAAGATTGATGTGGGCGATTACGAGACCAAGAAGGGTCACGTACTGCGCTTCCTCAAGAAGGGAGCACGCGTCAAGATCACCATTATGTTCCGTGGACGCGAGATGGCTCACCCAGAGCAGGGCCGTATTGTACTTGATCGCCTTGCTGAAGATTTGAAGCCTTATGCCACAATTGAGCAGAAACCGCTCATTGAAGGCCGTAACATGCACATGCTCGTTGCTCCAATCAAGGGAGCGTTTGACGAGAAGCCCGAGGGTGCTGAGGATGGCACCACACAGGAGGAGAAGTAGTATGCCTAAGATGAAGACGCACAAGGGTTCGGCTAAGCGTTTCCGCCGCACCGGTACTGGCAAGATTATGCGTGCTAAGGCTTTTAAGAGCCACATTCTTACCAAGAAGTCCCAGAAGCGTATCCGTGGCTTCCGTAAAGAAGCTGTTCTTTCCGCTGGCGATGCAGCAGTAGTTTCTCAGCGTATGGGCGCTAAGAACTAAGCGCGCCACCCACCAGATCAAATAACAAGGAGTGATTAGATATGGCAAGAGTTAAGCGCGCAGTTGCTGGTCGCAAGAAGCGTCAGACGCTCGTCGAGCGCACAAAGGGTTATTACGGAACTTCCTCTCGTACCTTCCGTGGTATGAAGGAACAGGCACAGCATTCTGGTCAGTATGCTTACCGTGACCGTCGTAACAAGAAGCGTGATTTCCGCGCACTGTGGATTCAGCGTATCAACGCTGCAGCACGCATCAACGACCTTTCTTACAGCAAGTTCATGCACGGCCTTAAGCTCGCTGGTGTTGAGCTTGACCGCAAGGTTCTCGCAGAGATTGCTTACTCTGACGAGCAGGGCTTTGCAGACCTTGCAGAGATCGCTAAGAAGGCTCTCTCTGAGTAACTTCAGCTTGCACTGAGCAATTTCTTCGCAGTTAGATAGCTAGACCCCGTACATCCCGGATGTGCGGGGTTTTCTTTCGGCGAGAATTTCGCTGGGGGGCACGAACGGTCGAGGTCATGGCGCGCACAGTTGAGGTCACGGCGTGCCTGATTTTCTCGCCATGTCTGAGCAATTTGCCGGAAAAGCACACCATATCTGAGCTATTTGCCGGGTTTTCTCGCCATGTCTGAGTAAATTTATTCAGACATGATGCAGCTTAAAGAATCTGTAAATTTTGCCTAAAAATGCAAAAGAAACTGTGGATTTGCCTGATTTTGTTAAAGAATCTGTACCTCAAATACAGATTCTTTGCACTTTTCAGGCGCGCAATATTGGAAAGTCATCCTTAGTGAGAAGAGCATGTCATTTACGCACTTGGCGAGAAGAACGCGCGGTTCAGAGGCCGAGAAACCCGTGTAGTCACAGCTTACATGGCGATCGATGTGGGTGCGGGAAGAGCTCAGCTGTTTTCCAGGTTATTCGCTCTTGTGGTCTCTGTGAATGAGCTCTTCAATGTGCTCGTGCTCCTCTTCGTGGAGCTGTTTAATTTCTTCATCGAAGCCTGGATCTTTAGGGGTAATGAGTTCGTCTTCACCAGTCTTTGGATCTGTGTGGTGCAGCAAAACTGGCTCAAAGAGGTGCAGATACTTTGCAAAGAGCGCGGACATCGTAAGCAGCATGACAAAAATTGCAATACGAGGCACCGTATTGACCTGCGTCATAATGAGCGAACCAACGCACAGAAGGGCAGTCCAACCGTACATCAAAAGTACCGCTTGGCGCTGGTTATAACCGTGAGCCATTAAGCGGTGATGGATGTGTCCGCGGTCGGCAGTAGCAAAACTGACGTGCGCGCGGGTACGGCGAACAATCGCGGAGAAGGTATCGATGATGGGAATACCTGCAACGACGAGAGGAACAATGATGGTTGTGAGTCCTGCCCAACGAGTGACAGACAAAAGCGAAATTGTTCCCAAGGCAAATCCCAAGGTCAGTGAACCGGAGGTTGATGATGTTGGCGTAAGCAACCAGGTAAATGACAGTTGCTGGATAGGCGAGCCATCCAAGATCCACAAAGCCGTACGCGGAAAACGGATCAACAACGTTACCGATAATCAGGCCGCCCGCAGCCGCGATGCTTGCTGCAATTACCTGACCAGCGAGTTTCTGAATAGGCTTGAGAGAAAAAATATCATCTAGCAGGCCGGTCAAGAAGATGACCACAAAGGCTGCGCCAACAACCCAAAAATTAACGTTCAGGTAATAGCGAGAAGAAAGATTGATCTTGGCATGTCCAAGGATTGCTTCAACGCCATAACGCACCAGCATAGCAACGGCTAAACCAAAGAAAATTGCAACGCCGCCCATGCGAGGAATAGGTTTTTTATTGACTCGACGTGCAGAGGGTTTATCGACAACTCCAAGCTTCCAAGCCAGTTGACGAACGGCAGGGGTAATCAGAGCTGAACCAAGACCAGCCGAGAGGAAAACACAAAACATGGTTACCCAGAGGTTCAAGCTACATACCCTCCAAAAAAACAGTATTTAACTGCTAAAATCCACACCATTTAATTGTGCTTCTCATTAAAAAACAAGTCAAGACTTTAATCTTTTTATAATTTCTTTATAGTAAAAATTGTCCTTCTCCCGCGGTCTAAACTGGGTGAACCGACAAGTTTTTTCAGGGAGCCTAATCTCGTGTTCAGTACAGGCATCCTTCGTTGTTAAGGAAGCTGGAACGCTCGAGCGCGGCGCCCACCTTATGAAGGTGGGTTCATAGATGACTGCGGGGAAGGATATTTTTTGCCTCGCTGGTCCGCGTGAGCGCTACGAAGCCTCAGCAAAAGGCTGTACGCCGCTTCATTCCGCTCTCGCAAGGCAGAGGCCGAGGGTTCGAATCCCTTTATCTCCACCATGACTTTGACGCGCGCAGAGACCCTGCGCGTTTTTTATACCACCATCTGCCTGGGCAGATACGACGGGAGGCGAGAAACCCTTGGGTAATGCACCATCACCTCATACCCTTACGTTTTCTGCCTACGACATCTGTGAACTCTGCCCAAGGCGTTGCCATGCTCAAAGAAATGCTGGTAAAGCAGGTCTTTGTGGCGCTTCAAGCACCATTCGTGTAGCTCGTTCGGCACTGCACTTCTGGGAGGAGCCTCCCATTTCTGGTGAGGCTGGCTCGGGTGCCATCTTTTTCACAGGCTGTCCGCTTAGATGCGTGTTTTGTCAGAATCATCAGATCTCGCAAGAGGGTTTTGGCAAGCCAGTCACAACCGAGCGCCTTGCCCAGATGATGCTTGAGCTACAAGCTCAGGGTGCACTCAACATTAACCTTGTAACTCCTTTGCACTTCTCGCCACACATAATTGAAGCAGTTACGCTGGCAAAAGAGGCGGGGCTCACACTTCCAATTGTGTGCAATACCTCGGGATATGAGCTGCCAGAGGTGGTCCAGAAAGTTTCAGACGTTATTGACATCTGGCTAACGGACGTCAAGTACGCAAACCCTGCGCTGGCAAAAGAGCTATCGTACGCAGCAGATTATCCAGAGATGTCTATGGCGGCACTTGAGGTTATGCATGACTCGGTGATGAGTCGTGGCGGGCGCAAGCTGGATGATGACGGTCGCATGTTGCAGGGCATCATTGTGCGCCACCTGGTCATGCCCACGCACGCGGATGATTCCTGCGAGGTGCTCAACCGCGTCTGGAATCTTTGTCATAATGATGTAGACGTATCAATAATGAATCAGTACACGCCCAACGAGCGCATGCGTGCAGCTGGCGGTCCGCTTTCTGGGACGCTTTCTGACGAGGAGTACGAGTTGGTGCTCTGTCATGCGGATGACCTGGGCTTTGAGAATCTGTGGTGGCAGGAGGGTGGAACCGTTTCCGAGAGTTTTGTGCCAGCCTTTGACGCAACAGGCGTTGAGGGTCCAGCGCTCAAGCTCCGCACGGCACACGGAGACGCCGCCAACGACGCCGCCACAAGCATCCCCGACACACAAACCGAGGAGTAACCATGTCTGTCGAGAAACCCGAAGAGCTCCAAACCACCCCAGCGCCACAGGCGGCCGCGCTCACGGACGAGGAGCGCGCTGAGCTCGAAGCCCTTCGCGCAGAGAAGGAGCGCGCCGAGCTGGAAGCGCTTCGCGCAGAGAAGGAGCGTAGGGAGCTCGAGGCGCTTCGTGCCGAGAAGACCCGTGCAGCCCAAGCAGAAGCGCAAGCACAGGCAGAGGTAGCCGCGGCCGAAGATGTTCAACTTGCTGCAGCTCAACAGCGTGCCGCACGTCAGGCGGCTCAGCAGGAAGCCGAGCAGATTCGTCGCATCCAGGAGCAGCGCGCCAAAGGCCGCGCCCTTATGGAGCCCGATGAGGACGACGAACCGTCAGTTTTTGACCAATCGAAAAGAGCAACTATGTCACTCACTGATCGTACCAAACCCTCAGACGTTAGCCTTAATACAGACTTGTATGAGCTCACAATGGCTCAGGGTTATTGGGAAGCTGGTCTTGTTGATGCGGAGGCATGTTTTACTGCATTTTTCCGCGAGAACCCCTTTAATGGCGGCTTTGCCATTTCTTGTGGTACCGGTCAAATTGCTGAGTTAGTTGAGAATTTTATCTTTGAAGATGACGACATCGACTACCTAGCAAGCATTAACTCTCCTGGTGGCGGCCGTCTCTTTAAGCCAGCGTTTTTGGAGTTTTTGCGCAACCACAAGCTCAATGTAACTATTGACGCAATCCCAGAGGGAGAGCTTGTTTTCCCACGTGAGCCTATGGTTCGCGTTGAAGGTTCTATCGTTGACTGTCAGCTCATCGAGACCGCTTTGCTTAACCTGGTCAACTTCCAGACTTTGGCAGCAACTAAGTGCGCGCGTGTTATCAAGGCAGCTCAGGGCAATCCCGTTTCTGACTTTGGTCTGCGCCGTGCACAGGGCCCAGACGGCGGTCTGGCAGTTGCTCGCGCCTCTTATATTGCTGGTGCTTCGAGCACTTCAAATGTCCTTGCTGGCAAAATTTACGGCATTCCTGTTTTTGGTACCCACGCACACTCTTGGGTAATGTCGTTTGACACCGAGCTTGATGCCTTTAGGGCGTTTGCAAAGTCCAGCCCTACCAACTGCTCGCTGCTGCTTGATACCTATGACGTTCACGAGGGCATCAAGAACGCAATCATTGTGGCAAAAGAGATGGAGGAGCGCGGCGAGCGCCTGAGCGCTGTTCGTATTGATTCCGGAGACCTTGCACGTCTTTCCAAGGAAGCTCGCAAGGCGTTTGATGAGGCTGGTCTTCCTTACATTAAGATTTCCGTTTCAAATGATCTTGACGAGTACACCATCCAGTCGCTCTTTGCTCAGGGTGCACCTATTGACGCCTTTGGTGTTGGTACCAAGCTTGCTACCTGCGATCCTCAGCCTTCGCTTGGCGGCGTCTACAAGCTAACCGCTCGTCGTCAGTCTGCTGATGAGCCTTGGACTCCTGTTATCAAGCTGTCTGAGATGGCCTACAAGCGTACCGTCCCAGGCATTCAGCACATTCGCCGCTTCTACGATGCAAACGGCTGTCCTGCAGGCGACATGATTTTTGACCCGGATTACCTGGTCACCAAGAGTCCAGAGTCTAAGGCAACTGTTGTCGACATCATTGATCCATATTCAACTCACAATCTTGAAGGCACTTCTCGCGAGCTGATGGTAAGGCTGGTAGAAGGTGGCAAGCGCGTAGGGGAGAGCGAGTCCATTGAGGTTGCTCGCGATCGTTGTCATGCAGCGCTTATGCGCCTGGATGCGGCATACACGCGCTTCCTGAACCCTCAGATTTATCCTGTAGGTCTTGAGCGCGGTCTGGCCAATTTGCGCCACGAGCTTGCCGCTCAACATCAGGTAAAATCTTCCGAGGAAACTGAGTAGTCCTTTTGGGACTATGCAACCAACTACACAACCAACTACACAACCAACTACACAACCAATCACGTAATTACGCTGCACACGTGCACTGAATTTAAAGGAGAACCATGCGCGAGAAGATCGAGGAACTTGTACGTCAAGCCTTGGCAGACGCCCAGGCTGCGGGTGAGTTGCCTGAATTCCAGATTGATGACGTGGGACTTGAGCGCCCACAGGACTCATCAAATGGTGACTGGTCTTCTACGGTTGCAATGCGTTCTGCAAAGCTGGCACACAAGGCTCCTCGCGATATTGCCGCAGCTCTTGTGGCTCATATTGCTGAGGATGCGCAGATTGAGCGTGTTGAGGTTGCAGGTCCTGGCTTTGTAAACTTCTATCTGTCTACCGCTGCGGGCAATGAGATTTTTAACACCGTTCGCGAGCAGGGTGCAGATTTTGGACGTTCTTCTTTTGGTGCTGGCCAGAAGGTTCAGGTAGAGTACGTTTCTGCAAATCCCGTGGGCCCTCTGCATATTGGTCATGGCCGCTGGGCTGCTCTTGGAGATTCTCTAAGCCGCATTCTTTCCTTTGCTGGTTATGAGGTTGAGCGTGAGTACTATGTCAACGACCATGGCTCTCAGATGGATGTCTTTGGTCATTCCATCTCTAAGCGTTACCTGCAGCTGATTGACATCATGCAGAAGCGTGGTATTGACGCTGACGCAGCTGCTCAGGTGCTTGCAGAAGACCGCAATGCCTACGTTGCAGATGAAGACGATGCTCATCCAGAGCAACATCCGTTTACTGACGAGTTTATCAACTCTCTTGGCGGTAACGCATACGCTGGAGATTACATAGTTGACCTGGGACTTTTCTTCCTCAAAAATGACGGAGAGGTCTGGGCAGACAAGTCTGAAGATGAGCGCATGGTAGAGTTCCGTGAGCGCGGCTATAAGATGATGCTCGAGTCTATCAAAAATACCTGCCACAACGCCCGTGCTGACTTTGATGTTTGGTTCTCTGAGCGCTCTCTATACGTTAAGGACGACCAGGGTAAAGACGCCGTTGATCGCGCGCTCGATGCTCTGGATAAGCTTGGCTACCTCTATCGTTCTGACGAGGGGGCGCTGTTCTTCCGTTCTACTGATTTTGGTGACGATAAGGACCGTGTACTCATCAAAACAAATGGTGAGTATACCTATTTTGCTTCCGACGTAGCCTACCACTGGAATAAGTTCCAGCGCGTTGACCACGTTATTGATATTTGGGGAGCAGATCACCACGGATATATTCAGCGTGTTCGCTCTGCTGCAACAGCCCTTGGTTACCCAACTCAGTTTGAGGTTCTGCTTGGCCAGTTGGTTAACCTGCTTAGAAACGGCGTTGCTGTCAGAATGTCTAAGCGTAAGGGAACTGGCATCCACTTTGATGAACTTCTCGCCGAGGTTGGTGTAGATGCAACGCGCTACACCCTTGTTTCAAAGTCATCCAACCAGATGATTGACTTTGACATTGAGCAGGTAAAGCGTCAGGACAGCTCTAATCCTGTGTATTACGTCCAGTACGCTCACGCTCGTATTTGTTCTATTTTGCGTCGTGCTGCTGGCGTTGACCTTGAAGAGGCTCAGGCGCTTGGTATGGACGCCGTCGCAGATAAGGCTATTGGCTCTGAGGTTGATCTTGGACTGCTCTCTGATGCAGCTGAGCAGGCGCTTGCTCGTAAGCTCTTTGAGTTCCCATGTCTTGTTGAGGGTTGTGCGCGTGATAGGGCGCCATTCCGTATTACGCACTATATTGAAGAGCTTGCTGGTCAGTTCCACGCATTCTATACCGTTTGCCAGGTACTTCCTTCTGAAGGACGTCCACTTGACGCGGAGCTTTCTAAGGCTCGTCTTGCAGCTTGTGATGCAACCCGTCGCGTGCTTGCAATCGCCCTTAACTTGATTGGCGTTTCTGCTCCTGAGGCAATGTAAACGAAAGCTAGCTATGTTGTTTTGTCATGATACCGTGCAAGGATTGAATACCTGTACGGTATCTTTTGTGAATTCCTCCAGATAATTTACACATTTCTGCGTTATGTAAAAACTTTTTTAATGTATAAAAGAGATAATAAAATTAATTTTTATTACTCAAATTTTCGTGTTTTTTAGGGGTATACTCATTATGCGAGCAAATAGTAAATGGTTCGGGCATAAGAGTGGAGGTCTCTATGGAACTTCGCGAGTACATGTCCATTCGCAGGTCTTACAACTTAGTTAGAAGAGTGGTACCTGCTAACAGACGACTCACGTTTGAAGAGTTTGCTATTTTGTGTCGCCTCAATGTGAAGGGCGCCCCTGTTAAGACTTCAGAAATTGCCGAGTATCAGAGTGCTCTTCGTCCTACGATTACTCATCGTACCTCGCACCTGGCAAGGCTTGGTTTCATCAAAAGAGATGAAGGCGCCATTGATCGACGCAACGTAGTGTGTATCATCACAGAAAAGGGTGTAGAAGCAGTTGAGGAGCTGTCTAAGCTCACCTGTGCTCGTATTGCACCCGGCCAGGCGCTTTCACGTACTTCGTTTGAGCGCATAGTCATGTATGTTGACGCTATGGGAGCTCTGTATTGCAGGGCTGCAGACATGGTGCTTCTTGCAATTCTCGATTCTCCTAAAGACGCTCTTTCAATTACAGAGATTGTTGATGCACTTGGTCTTTTGCAACCAACGGTTTCTATGTCTCTTACTGCTTTGGCAGAAAGTGGCTTGGTACAGCGCAAACATGATGATGCTCTTTCTAGAAGAGTAACCATGGTTGAGCTCACGGCTCAAGGCAAGACCTATATCAAAGAAATCGTTCAGCAAATTGAAGACATTATTGTTAAAAGAAAGAGCCGTACAGCTGTTTAAATGATTAATGCAGATTAAAGAAATCTAGAAGATGGGTTTCTCGAGGTTTAAGGGTTAGTGGTTATAAATCCCCATTTGCCCGTTTGAGAGGTTTGTACATGTCGGACGAAACATCTTCGGTCCAAAATGATTCTTTAAATGATGTAGAAAATACTCCAGCACCACGTAGACGTGGTAGACCTCGCAAGAGTGAAAATACTACTTCTGAAAATACCAATTCTGAGACAACTGAAGCAAAGGCCTCTAATTCAGCTGCCGCAAAGCGTCGTCGCGGTCGTCCAACTAAAAAAGAGACCGAGGCTCGTCGTGCAGTAGAGGCGGTCATGGCTGAGGCTTTAAATGCAGCTGGCATTGCAGAGCCTCCTAAACGTCGTCGTGGCCGTCCAAGCAAAGAAGAGATGGAGGAGCGTGCTTTACAGGAGCAGACTCTTGAGGCTCTTCAGGCAGAGGTTCTGGCTCAGGTCCAGGCAGGCGGCAAGGTGTCTTCTGACGTTGTAGACACTGATCGCCTTACCAAGATTGTTCAGGATGCAACTCAGCCTTCTGCAGAGGTAACTCCTGCTCCAGCGTTCACCAAAGCTGAGGCAGAAGGTGCAGACAGCCAGAATGACAATGCAGCTCAGAAGAACTTTGCTGAGCAGCAGGGCTCCGCTGAGCAGCAGGATGGCGCAACTCAAGAGCAGGCTTCTAGCGCAGAAGCAAATGCCGAGGCAGCTCCATCAGAGCGTCCAGGACGCGCACGTACAGGCGCTGCACGTCGTCGACATCGTAATGCTGAGCCAAAAGAAGCGGCTCAGGAGGGCGAGAAGACACAGGAAAACGCATACACCAACAACCAGGAGCGTCCTTCTCGCGATCGTAGGCAGAACAACCAGCGCAACAAGAATCGTAAGCAGGGTCAGGCAAGTGAACCTTCGCTTTCCAAAGAGGCACTGCAAGAGATGAAGCTTTCTGAGCTTCGCGCAAAAGCAACTGAGCTGGGCATTGAGTACGCAGGCGTTCACAAGTCTGATTTGATTGAGCTTGTATATGCCGCATCTGCAGCTGCTGAGGGCTTTAAGACTGTTGAGGGTATTCTTCAGATAAGCAACGAAGGCTACGGCTGGATTCGTACGGGCAATTACATGGAAGGCGATGACGACGCCTTTGTTCACCAGCAGATTATTAGAAATCTTGGCCTGCGTCCGGGCGATAGTGTCTTGGGTATGGTTGGACCTGCTCGCGTAAACAGCAAGTATCCACCACTTCTTAAGGTTACCCAGGTTAACGGTGGGGAAGTTGAGGGTCTTAAGGACCGTCCTCGCTTCAAAGATCTGACTCCTATTTTCCCAGATCAGCCTCTTACTATGGAGCACGGTAAAGACTCCATTACGGGTCGTGCAATTGATTTGGTGGCTCCTATTGGTAAGGGTCAGCGTGGTTTGATTGTCTCGCCTCCAAAGGCAGGTAAGACCACCATTTTGAAGCGCATTTGCCAGTCTATTACTACTAACAATCCTGAGGTTCACCTCTTCTGCCTTCTGGTAGACGAGCGTCCTGAGGAAGTTACGGACATGGAGCGCTCCATCAAGGGCACCGTTGTTGCTTCAACTTTTGATATGCCAGCAGAGAATCACACCGTTGTCTCGGAGCTT
>QWCO01001032.1_pt1 | contig 13749 bp, 11 predicted proteins | sample 1972611 | NCBI WGS metagenome assembly QWCO01 (sample SAMN09866706, study PRJNA288562) | Human oral metagenome isolate term1_saliva, whole genome shotgun sequencing... | reverse complement strand
ATTACAATTTCTTCTGGCATAATTTTTTGCTCGCGAGAAGAACGGATTACAGTGATTTTTTCTTTGCTCAAAAGATTGAGTTTATCGATCATTTTTTTAGCGCGAATTTCTGTGGCAATTCCAGAGATTGCATTGAATATAATCACAACGAAGAAAATCAAATTACTCCAAGCGCCAACTAATGCTAAAAGTACTGCGATTGCAAAATTTAAAAAGTTAAAAAGTGTGAAAATATTTCTTTTAGTAATTTCCCAAAAACTGTTATTATTATCAATTTTAAAATCATTCACCAAGCCTTGTGAGATTCTTTTTCGAACTTCCGCGGCGGTTAATCCATTTAGTTTTTTACTGTCATCCATATATGTTCTATTATAACATATTTTATTTTTTTATAAAAAGTGTTAATATATACTATATGAATAAAGTTGCAGAAATAATTAACCAATTAATTGAAGAAAAATTTAATATTAAGACTGAGGTTTCTTTAACGCGGCCACGGCCAGAGTTTGGTGATTTTGCAACAAATATTGCAATGCAGCTTGCAGGAAAACTTTCGAAAAATCCACGCGAAATCGCTGAGGAATTAGCAAAGGAGCTTTCGAAAAATGAAATTTTTGAAAATGTTGAAATTGCTGGACCAGGTTTTTTGAATTTGCGAGTTTCGGCAAAAAAACTTGAAAAAATATTAAGTCAGGAATTTAGCGATAGATTTGGCTCAAATAATGAAGGTGAAGGAAAGCTTGCTCTAATTGATGGGCCAAGTCCAAATATGGCGAAGCCTTACAGTGTTGGGCATTTACGACCTGGAAACCAAGGTTGGGCGGCCAAAAAATTACTTGAATTTTCTGGATGGAAAGTTATTACGGATAACCATTTAGGTGATTATGGTACACCTTTTGGAATTTGGGTTGTTGGATTCGAAATGTTTTCAAATGAAGAAAGGCTGGCTAAGCGTGGAGTTTACGAGCTTGGTGATGTTTATATTAAAACTAAAGCCGCAATGAAAGAGCAAGGTGAAGGTGGCGAAATTGAGAAAAAGGCTGAAGAGTGGCTTTTGAAGCTTGAAAATGGTGATGAAGAGGCTTTAAATTATTCGAATAAATTTAAAGAAATTAGCCTTAAACATATTCATGATGTGATGGCACGATTAAAAATTTCAACAGATTATGAATATGGTGAAGCATTTTTTGCGCCAAAAGGTAAAGCAGCGGTTCAAAAATTAATTGAAAGCGGTGTTGCGGTTCAGAATGAAGACGGTTCGGTAATTGTTCCTCTGGAAGAATATGGTTTTGATGTACCGCTTTTAGTACAGAAGAGTAACGGTGCGGCACTTTATGCTACAAATGACCTTGCTACAATTTTATTCCGTGAAGAAGAATTCGCTCCTGATAAGGTTATTTATTCGGTTGGTGCTGAGCAGCAATTCTATTTTTCGCAAATTTTTGCAATGGCAAAAAAGCTTGGCATTAAAACTGATTTGTATCACCTTTGGTTCGGTGTGATTGACCAGCTCAATGAAGACGGAACGCGTGAAAAAATGTCTTCACGAAAAGGTGTAGTTTTGATGGAAGAGCTTCTCGATAAAGCCGAAGAACGTGCGCGTAAAATTGTGGCTGGGCGAGATGTTTCTGAAGAAGATGTTAAGAAAATTGCGCTCGGTGCGATTAAGTTCTCAGATTTTGCTGCAGATAGGCGAACGAATATTCTTTTTGACTGGGAAAATATTTTTGCATTAACTGGATTTTCTGGCCCATACGTTCAATATTCAGCTGTGCGCGTAAATAATATTTTACGAAAAGAACAGAATTTTGAAATAGTTGATTTTGGAAATTATAATTTCGAAGCTGAAAAGAATATAATTTTGCAATTATTGGCCTTTCCGGAAGTGGTTAAGATAGCTTCACGTGACTTAGAGCCGCACAAAATTTCAAAATACCTTTATGATCTAGCACGAGAAATGAATCGATATTACGAAAAAACACGTGTTTCTGATGCTCCGGAGATTGAAAAATCTGCACGATTAACTCTTCTTAAAAAAGTTTCGAAAACTTTCGAGAACGGCTTGGATTTATTGGGAATTGAAATTCCAGAAAAAATGTAAATTAGAATAATAAAACTCGAGTAAATAAATCTCGAGTTTTTTAAAAGTTAATTTCTTTAAGAATTTTGTCGATTTTAAGGCAAGTTCGAAGATTTGAATTTTTATTTACGATGAAATAATCAGCAATTGCGATTGGACCACCTTTTTCAAGAACCTCAATTTCATTAAAGTCACGGTCGTTAATTTCGGCTAAAGTCATTGCTCGCTCGGGGCGAGAGGAAATTCGCTTGTGACGAAGATTTTTTGGTGGAACTAATGCTATAACTTTTAGTTCAGTTGGAAAGTGTTTTTTGAGAATTTTATATTCAGTCCAAGTGTAAAGACCATCAGCGATAATACGTTTTTGGCCAGACTTAATGAGATTTTGAATTTGCTCAACAATTTTATTTACGATTATATCTTTACCAAAATCTTCACGTAGTCTTGTGCGTATCATTTTTTCATTTGCTGGTGTAATTTCGAGATTTTCGTCTTTTAGTGCTTTCATTACAACTCCGCCAAAATAAACGCTCGGATAACCTTTTTGTTTTAGATAATTTGTAGCGGTACTTTTGCCGCTTCCAGCTAGTCCTACTAATGCAATAATTTTTACAGAATCATTCTTTTTTTGGTTTTTAAGTTTTAGAATTTAGCATTGCTACAAAAGGAGGAATTATGAAAAATACCACTAAAATTTATTTGAGCAAACAAGGATTTAAAGAATTAAAAAAGAAAATTGCAAAGCTTGAACATGAACAGAAAATGCTTGAGATGGAACTTCGTGATGGTGATATTAAGGAAGATTTATTGAGACAAAATGATGTTTTTGCGCGAATTGATGCGATTCGAAGTGAAATTCATGAGAAGAATTTTCAAATTCATAATGCGAAAATTTTACCAAAAAGCAAGAAAAAAGGTTCGAAAGTTTCGATTGGTTCATTTGTGGAGCTTTTCGACCGTGCAACTGGGCGAATTATGAAATTTCGAATTGTTGAAAGTTTAGAAGCAAATCCGCTTATTGGCAAGATTTCCGCCGAGAGTCCTTTAGGTAAAAGCGTGCTTGGCCGAACAGTGAACGAAATTATTAGTTGGACGGCTAATTCTCGAAGTATGAATATGACTCTTGTGGCTATTCGCTAAATTCAAACTTAAAAAGGCGTTAAATGCGCCTTTTATTTTTGCTTTAATATGTTATAATTTAATATAGTTATGTTTTTGAAAATTTTTATGCTTTAGGCTGTTTGATAATAATGTTTGTGGCTGTATTTATAATGGGCTATATTATTGTTTGTATTTTAAAAGGAGGAAATAAATGGAAATTGGACTAATAATTATTATTGTAATTTTAACATCGGTTTTATTTTTTCAGTCTTTTCGAATTTCGAAAATTGTAGCTTCGAAAAATGAAGACCAAAGTGTAAATTTGCTAAAAATGGATGTGATTGAGCTGAATAAAAGCTTAAACAGAATGCGTGAAAATATTGATACTAACCTGACCAATTTTAATGATAAAGTTTCAGAAAAGCTTGAGAGAAATAATTTTCAAATTCAAAATTCAATGGCTAAACAGATTTCTGAGAGTTCAAAAATTGTTGAAGAGGTTTCCAAAAGGCTTACAAAACTTGATGAAACGAATAGTCGTGTCGTAAATGTTGCAGATGAGCTAAAAACACTTCAAAATGCCTTGCAAAATCCAAAACAGCGTGGCGTTTTGGGGGAGTTTTATCTTGAGCAAGTTCTTGAAAACGTTTTACCACCAAATGCTTTCAAGATTCAATATAAATTTAAAAATGGTGAAATTGTTGATGCGGCAATCTTCCTTGATAAAAATAAGATTTTACCAGTAGATTCGAAATTCAGTCTTGAGAATTATAATCGAATGATTGAAGCTGAAGGTGAAGAGCGAAAGATTTTAGCGAAAAGAGTTCGCGATGATTTAAAAATGCGGATTGATGAAACCTCGAAATATATTCGCCCAAATGAAAATACTATGGACTTTGCTTTTATGTTTATTCCTAGCGAGAGTTTGTATTATGATGCTTTAACTGGAGTTGTTGGTTCGCAAGGTTCTGAGCGTGATTTGATTGAATATGCTTTTCGTGATAAGCGTGTAATCGTGGTTAGTCCAACAAGCTTTATGGCCTATCTTCAAACTGTTTTGCAAGGTTTAAAATCACTAAAAATCGAAGAACAGAGCAAAGAGATTCAAAAGCGAGTTGGTCAGCTTGGCGTACATATTTCGAAATATGAAGATTTAATGCAGCGACTTGGAAGATCGCTTGGTACAACCGTTAACCATTTTAATAATGCGCACAAAGAGCTTGGTAAAATTGATAAAGATATAGTTAAGATTTCTGGCGAAGATAAGAAAACTGGAGTTGAGCCACAAATGCTTGATAAGCCTCGGGAATAAAATAAATTTAAAAGAGCAACTTTCGAAAGCCGCTCTTTTTTATTGCTATTGATTATTCTTCTTCTTTTTCGGTTGTTTTTTGAATTAGATGATTTAGTACGAAACCAAGAATTCCACCAATTAATGCTGCACCGATATAGATCGCAATTGCATAAGGAACGTTTTGTTCTTTTACAGTAAACGCTTGAAGAGAGAATGCTACCGCTGGGTTAATTATTGCTGAAGATCCGATTAATGTTGCGAGAGATCCTGCAATTAAAACTGCCAAGTATAGACCACCGCCAACACCAAGTGCTTTTGCCATATTTCCGTTCTTTTTGTCTGAGGTTATAGTTGCAACAGAGAATGCAAAAATGAATGAACCAATAAATTCAGCAGCAAGCGCTAGTATTTCCTTGTCTTTTGGAATAGGGTTTGCGGTAAATAGGGTTGGTTTTTGGCCATATGTTTGCAGAGTGTCTTGCGTGCCGATAAAGGCATTTAAAAGCATAAAAGCAACCATTGCACCCAAAACTTGAGCCACGATGTAAAAGAGAGCTTTAATTGTATTGATCCGACGAGTTGTCCAAGCGCCGACTGTAATTAATGGGTTAACATGAGCTCCACTAATTCCTCCAGCAAGCAGAACGATTGACATAAGGATAAACATTACGCCGAATGGTTGACCTTGACTAATAATAACGCCAGCCGCTAGCAGGAATGTTCCGATAAATTCAAGTATTACCGCTGAAATAAAACTTGGTTTTGAAATTTCTTCAAGAGAAAATACTTTATTTTTCTTACTATTTTTTACCATAGCTTTAACTGTTTTTTCAACTTTCGAAACTTCTTTTGCTACTTTTTTATGAGCAACTTTTGAAAATTTCTTTGAACTGGCTTTTTTTGTTGCCATTTTTCCTCCTTAGTTTAACTTATGTTTATATTTTAACATAAACTTTTCTAAAAAGTCAAAATTTGATACAATAGGAATATGGCTTTATATGTACGACAAGACGATAATCGCACGGAACTGCAAGAGAAGATTGCAGCAGAACTTCGCGAAAAACAGATTAAGAATTCACTCGGTGAAGGGGGTGATACACCAAAAAATAAGAAAGAAAGTCCTAATATTGAGGATAGCGCATATCTTGAGGGAACTAAAGAGACGACAAGTTTGGCGTTTGTTTGGTTTTTGGTATTTTTTGCGATTTTGATCGCTTTAGGTCTATATATCTGGGTGGCTTCACAACAAGTTTAGACTTTTTGAAAATCGACAAACTAGTACAATTGTGATATAATGATATCAGTTATGGAACAAATTCAACAGATTAGGGAAGAGCTTTTGGCGGAGCTTAAAACGCTTGAAAATCCAAGTGATATTTTAAAATCGCCAAAAATTAAGGAACTTTACAAAATTATCCCAACTTTACCAAATGAACAAAAAGGTGAGTTTGGTTTAAAGGTTAATGATTTAAAAAATGAGATTCAAGCTGAAGTTTCAAAAATTCTTGAAGAAAAAGAAAATTCTGAAATTGAAGAAATCGATATTTCGGCTCCTTTCGCAGCAAGCTCGCACGAGAAAATTGCTAAAAAACCTCAACTTTTAAGCGCAAGGAATGGCTCAAAACATCCACTCCAAAAAGAACTTGAAAAAGTTATAGACATCTACACTAGAATGGGATTTGAAGCGATCGAATCTCGCCAAATCGATAATGATTGGAATATGTTTGGAGCGTTGAATTTTCCAGAAAATCACCCAGCACGAGATGGCTATGATACTTTTCGAACCGAGGAAAACTTTATTCCGCCAGCGCACACCTCGACGATGCAAAACCGCGTTTTAAAACACGGCAAAAAACAGCTTGAAGAAGAAGGTCAAATTGCGCACGTTTCTTATGGGCGAGTTTTTCGAAATGAAGATCTAGATGCAACTCATGAACATACTTTTTATCAGTGTGAAGGTGTTTTTGTGAGCGAAACCGCAAACTTAGCACAAATGCTTGGTACGCTTCACGCCTTTTTTGAAGAATATTATGGCCAAAAATTAGAAATCCGTACACAACCGGGTTATTTTCCATTCACGGAACCTAGCCTTGAATTTTTAATTGAAAAACCAGAGGCGCTCGGTGGCAAAAAAGGTGAATGGCTTGAAATGCTTGGATGCGGAATGATTCACCCAAATGTTTTAGAATCGGCTGGAATTGATAGCAAAAAATACCGTGGTTTTGCGTGGGGTGGCGGAATTGAACGGTTGGTTATGTTGAAATATGGAATTTCGGATATTCGTTATTTTGAAAGCGCTAAACTGGAATTCTTAAAAGAATTTTAGTGTTAAACAAGTTATAAAAGTAATAAATAAATTAAGAGGGAATAATGATAATTTCAGTAAATTGGCTTAAAAAATTTGTTCCAGATTTGCCAGAGATTGATGAGCTTTCGAAATTGATTGGCGCACGATTAGTTGAGATTGAAAGTATTGAAAATTTAAACGAAAAATATAAAGATGTAATTATTGCGCGTGTAATTTCGGCTAAAAAAGTTGAAGGTAGCGATCATTTGAATTTGTGCAAAATTGATGATGGCGGTAAACGTGATGGTGTTGAGCGTGATGAAAACGGGTTTATTCAAGTAGTTTGTGGTGCGCCAAATGTAAGGGAGGGTCTTTTTGTGGCTTGGTTACCACCTAAAGCAATCGTTCCAGAAACTTTTGGTGGTGAAAATTTCCAGCTTAGCGCTCGAAAACTAATGGGTAATATGAGCAACGGTATGATTGCGAGCTTGCGCGAACTTGGCTTGGGTGACGAACATGATGGAATTTTAGAGATTTCGCCAGAAGCTTTCGAAAATGGTCTTCAGGCGGGTGATTCTTTTGCAGAGAAATTTGAACTTAACGATTATCTTCTTGAAGTCGAAAACAAAAGTTTGACACATCGACCCGACTGTTTTGGAATTATTGGATTTGCGCGTGAAGTTGCTGGTATTTTAGAGCAGAAATTTGTTGAGCCAGATTTTATAAAACAATCAGATTTTGGTTTTGAAGTTAATAATGATAAATCGATTACGGTTGATGCTCAGGATTCTGAAATTTGCGAACGCTATACAGCGGCTGTTTTTGATGTTTCTGATATTTCGAAAAACCCAAACTTAACACTTGAAAAAACTTATCTTTTGCGCTCTGGAATGCGACCAATTGATGTAATAACTGATTTAGCAAACGAGCTAATGCTTGAAACTGGCCAACCGCTCCATACTTTTGATTTTGATAAGCTAGTTAAAATCAACGGTAGTGAAAATGTCAAAATGACCGTTCGAAAAGCTTTCGAAAATGAAGAGCTTGAACTTTTGGATGGCCGAAAAATCAAAATGAGCCAAAATGATATCGTGATCGCAACAGGTGAAAACGGTGAAAATGCCGTGGCTCTTGCGGGCGCAATGGGTGGAAAATCAACCGAAATTGATGAAAATACAACACGAATCTTAGTAGAAAGTGCAACTTTTAACCTTTATAATTTACGAAACACTCAAATGCGACACGGAATTTTTTCGGAAGCAATTACTCGATTTACGAAAGGTGTACCAGAAATGATGTCGCGGAAAGTTCTAGATTTATTTGGCACAGAACTTTTGGCGCTTGGCGGAAAATCTTTAAGTGAAGTTGCGGATTCGAAAGGTGATTTTTACTATAATAAATCCGAGATTTCAGTTTCGAAAGACAAAATTAATCAAATTTTGGGAACAAATTTTTCTAGTGAAGAGATTCAAAAAACTCTAGAAAATGTTGGAATTTTGACTAAAAATGATAATTCTGAAACATTTATAGTTCCATTTTGGCGAAACGATTTGCACATTGAAGAAGATTTGATCGAAGAAGTTGGTCGATTGAATGGTTATGATAATATTAAATTACAGCTGCCAAAACGAACATTTAGGGCCGTAAAGAAAGCGAAAATTGATTTACTCCAATCTGAAATTCGTGAAATTTTAGTAGCAAGCGGCGCAAATGAAATTTTAACTTATACTTTTGTTCATGGCGATCTGCTTAAAAAAGCTGGGCAAGATCCAAAAAATGCTTATAAAATTGTAAATTCAATCTCACCAGAATTACAATATTATCGCCAAACTTTGACACTAAGTTTGCTCTCGAAAGTTAACCAGAATATTCGTGCTGGCTTTAGCGAATTCGCTATTTTCGAAATGAATAAAATAACTGAAAAAATGCTTGGCTTAAATGAAGAAAATGTTCCGTTTGAACAGAAAAAACTAGCCTTTGTTTATACAAAAAATAAAGGTGAAAATGCATTTTTCGAGGCTAAAAATTATGCAGATTTTCTATTTAAGAAGCTTGGCTTAAAAGTTGAATTCGTAAAATTTGATCTTTCGAAATCGCCACTTTCAACCGAATTTGAACCAAAACGTTCGGCTCTAATTCAGGTTTCAAATTCTGAAGGCGAAAAGATCTTGGGTGTAATTGGTGAATTCAAGAAAAAAATTCAAAAAGCTTTGAAACTACCAGAATCGACTGCCGGTTTTGAACTTGATTTGGGAATTTTACTTGAAAATACAGGAAGAACAAGTGTTAAAATTAAAGATTTTTCAAAATTCCAATCCGTTGAGCGTGATATTTCGATAAACGTTGATGAATCACGGCAATTTGCTGAAATTTTTGATATTTTTAAAGATATTTCGAGTGAATTTAAGGGTGTTGAGATTGAAACCTTGCCGATGGATATATTTAATAACGGTGATGGTACAAAAAATATTTCAATTCGGTTTAAGGTTACACCTTTCGAAAAAACCTTAAATGGTGATGAAATTCGGGATATTATGCAAAAAATCGAAGAAAAAGCCGTAAAAAATGGCGGAAAAATAATCTAGGAGGGAAAATGGCAAATAAGAAAAATTCACTACAAACTGGAACACCAACTTGGCAAAGATATTCAATTTGGGCGATCTTAATTTTAACGGTTGTTTCAACTGTAGCACTTTACGCTTCTTCATTTTTGCAGACTCAAAGTCACTCAGAAGAACAACAGAAACGATCGCAAGTCTTGAAGAAGCACCAAGATTATCAAAAAAAGGTTACAGAGCAAGCTAAGGAGCTTTCGGCTAAATATTACGACAGTTTTAAGGAATATGAAAAAGCCCCAGTTGCATTTAACGCTGCGAGTATAAAAGAGCTTACGAAAAAAGATTTAAAAGAGGGTGATGGTGAAGAATTTACAGATTCAACAACGAAATTCCAGGCTTATTACATTGGATGGAAACCCGATGGTACAGTTTTTGATGGAAGTTTTGAAAATGGTAGATTAAAATCGCCAGTAGTCTTTCGTAAAGAGGGTAAAAAATGGGGCTTAATTGAGGGCTGGAGTGAGGGTCTTAAAGGTATGAAAGTTGGTGGAATTCGCGAATTATCTATTCCTGCGGATAAAGCTTATGGCGCTCAGGGCTCGGTAAATCAGGAAGACTCTTCGAAAACTATTGGTCCAAATACACCTTTGAAATTTATTGTAATGTTAATACCTGAATTTGAAGAAATTCCACGACCGAACCTCGAGGAAATCTAAAATGACCGATTTGGTTATAATTGGCTCGGGTCCGTCTGCATTAAGTGCGGCAATTTATGCTGCACGAGATGGCTTGAGTGTGCGAGTTTTCGAAAAAGCGGCTTTTGGTGGAATTGCGACAACTTCAGATTTAATTGAAAACTATCCAGGCTTTGATGAAGGAATTTCTGGGCTTGAGCTTTCAAAGAAAATGCGAATTCAGGCTGAAAAATTTGGTGCAAAATTTGATTATGGTGAAGTTTTAGGTTTTGAAAATCTTGGTAATTTCGTGCGATTAGATATTGATGGCGAAAAATTTGATTCAAAAACAGTTTTGATTGCAACGGGAAATTCATATAGAATGCTTGGTCTACCGCGAGAAGAAGAATTTTTTGGGCGAGGCGTTCACACTTGTGCAACTTGTGATGGACCGTTCTATGCTGGAAAAGATTTGATTGCAGTTGGCGGCGGTAATTCTGCGGTAACCGAAGCTCTGTTTTTGAGCCGATTTTCAAAAGTTAAGCTTTTAGTTCGGGGTGAAATTTCGGCGCAAGCGGTCTTGCAAGAGCGACTTTTTGAAGCGGTTAAATCTGGTAAAATTGAGTTATTTTTAAAAACTGAAATTGAGGAATTTCTTTTCGAAAAGGCTGATTTTGGTGAAAAAATTATTGGTGCTCGCATAAAACAGCAAACCGAAGAAGGTGAAAAAACTTTTGAAATTAAAGCTGCGGCAATTTTTGAATTTATTGGATTGATCCCAAATTCTGGTTTTGCAAAAAAATCGGGTGTTGAAGTTAATAATTACGGGGAAGTTATTGTAAATAGCAATTTTGAAACGAATATTCCAAGAATTTATGCTTCTGGTGATATGATTGAAAATGCACAAAGGCAGATTGTGGTGGCGGCATCGACTGGAGCTCAAGCGGCAATAAAAATTTCAGAATTTTTACATAATGAAAAATAGGGTTTTATGGCCCTATTTTAGTTTTCGAAAAGGTGAAAAATATCCTCAAGCGTGATATAATGGAGTATAATGAAAAAGTTAGTGATTATTGATGGAAAAAGCGTATTTTATAGGGGTTACTACGCTATGGGTAATTTGAGTCTTGAAGATGGAACACCGACGGGCGGTGTTTATGGTTTTGCCAGTTTAGCTTTTGAAGTTATTCGAAAATTAAAACCAGATTACGTGGTTGTGGCTTGGGATAAAAAAGGAACTTCAACCGCAAAAAGAAGTGCGATTTATCCTGAATATAAAGCTGGGCGAAAAAAAGCGCCAGATGATTTCTATGAACAAATTCCGCTTTTAAAGGATTTTTTGAAGACTTTAGGATGGCCTCTTTTTGAAACTGATGGCTATGAGGCTGATGATATTTTGGGGACTCTAGCGGTTCAAGCAAATAAGCTTGGAGTTGAAGCAAATTTGATTACTTCTGATCTTGATATGCTGCAATTGATTGATGAAAATACTAAAGTTTTTGCAATGAAACGTGGATTTTCGGATATAGAAGAATTTGATCTTGAATATTTTGAGAATAAATATGGATTAAAACAATCTCAATTTTTAGATTTAAAAGCGCTTCAAGGTGATTCTAGCGACAATATTCCAGGTGTGCCAGGGATTGGTCCAAAAACTGCTACGCAACTTTTACAAGAGTTTTTTACACTTGAGGGAATTTATGAAAATCTTGAAAATATCAAACCAGCTTGGCGAAAAAAACTTGAAGATGGTAAAGAATTAGCGTTTATGAGTAAAAAAATTGCCGAGATTTTTCTTGACGCCCCAGTTGAGCTTAACTTTGAAGATGCCGATATTCGTAATTTTAATTATGAAGAAGTTTTAAAAATGCTTCGAAAGCTTGAATTTAACTCTTTGGTGCGAAAAATTCCAAAAGAGATGAAAACTGGCTCAGAGGATTTTAAAACAAAAAATGAAAACCAAATTGGGCTTTTTGAAGAAGTTTTGAAATCTTCTGAGATAAATATTTTGCCAGAAATTTCTGCTGAAAAGTTTTTCAAAAAACCGCAGGATTTGGTTTTCTTTGACTTTGATATTCAAAAATTAAAAATTCTAGTTTCGAATTTTGATAATATTGCAGAATTTAATTTTATGGAATTTTCGAAATTTGCTGATTTCTTCAAAAATACAAAAACAGTTTTCTTTAATGCAAAAGAAACATTTCATAAAATTTTTAATGCTGGTAGCAATTTTGAAGATTGGGGTGAAATTTACGATATTGAGCAATTGGAATTTTTGTTGAATGCTTTAATCCGCGATAAAAGTTTGAGTGGAATTTATGGCGAAAAAATAGATGAAGATGATTCGAAGGTTCGAATTTCAGCGATGCGGATTATTTTTGAGCGTCAACAAAAAAAGCTTAAAGATTTGCCAAGAATTCGTGAAATTGCTGAAAAGTTAGACTTCCCAATGAGTTTGGTCCTATTTAAAATGGAAAAAGCTGGTGTTGAAATTTGCCCAGAGATTTTTGCTAAAATGAGTATGGAATTTGCTGGTGAAATTTCAAAAATTGAAAAGGAAATTTTTGAAATTGCTGGGCGAGAATTTAATGTGGCGAGTCCACTTCAGCTTTCGAAAGTGCTTTTTGAAGATTTGGGCCTACCGACAAAAGGTATTAAAAAATCAAAAAATGGCTTTTCGACAGGGCAAAAAGAGCTTGATAAATTACGAGAATGTAGTCCGATTATTGAAAAAATTGAGCAATTCCGTGAGTTTTCGAAATTGAAAAGCACCTATGTTGATGCTTTGCCAAAACTTGCAGATGAAAAAAATCGGATTCATAGCAATTTTGCGCAAGATGTAACAACAACGGGGCGGCTTTCTTCAAGTAATCCTAATTTGCAAAATATACCGATTCGTTCCGAGCTTGGACGACGTATTCGTGAGGGGTTTGTGGCGAAAAAGGGAAATTTGCTAGTTTCAGCAGATTATTCGCAGTTTGAATTACGATTGGCGGCAGTTTTGGCGAATGACAAGCCCTTGATTGAGACTTTTGAAAAAGATCTAGATATTCACGCAAAGACTGCGAGTGAGGTTTTTGGTGTTCCGATTGATGAAGTTTCGAAAGAACAACGGCGTGTTGCGAAAATTATTAATTTTAGTGTTCTTTATGGCGTTGGAGCTCATAATCTTTCTGGTACGATTGGAGTTGGTTTTTATGAGGCGAAAAAATATATCGAAGAGTATTTTAATGCTCATAAACCGATTCGGGAGCTTATGGATAATACATTAAAAAAAGCTCAGGATGAGGGTTTTGTGGAGACATTTTTTGGGCGAAGGCGACCAATGCCGGATATAAAATCGAGTAATTTTATGATTCGTGAGATGGCAAAGCGAGCAGCGCAGAATATGCCAATTCAAGGCACCGAGGCAGATTTAATGAAGCGAGCAATGCTGGCTGTTGATGAAAAAATCGTAAAAGCCGGGCTTGGTGAACAAATTTTGCAAATTCATGATTCAATTTTGGTGGAAGTTCCAGCTGAAAATGCCAAAAATGTGGCAGAAATTTTAAAGCAACAAATGGAGAACGTGGCTCCAGAATTAAGTGTTAAATTAAAGGTTGAAGTTTCTATTGGCAAAGATTGGTTAAATATGTAATAAATATATTGTAAGATATGTTTTTGTGATGCAGTCTTGATTTTTAAAACGCTTTTGTTTATAATTGTTTTAGGAAATATTTTTAAGGTGGAGGGACTTAGATAATGAAACATAAAAT
>QWCO01001469.1_pt1 | contig 13773 bp, 10 predicted proteins | sample 1972611 | NCBI WGS metagenome assembly QWCO01 (sample SAMN09866706, study PRJNA288562) | Human oral metagenome isolate term1_saliva, whole genome shotgun sequencing... | reverse complement strand
ACTCTTTGTTTGGACGAATGCCACCACCTGCGCAATGAATGGTGGAAAAGTCTGGAAGCCTTTCGCAAACAGTATGAACCGCTGCAAGTCATCTCCCTGACAGCGACACCACCTTATGACAGCGATCCTGAACTCTGGGAACGCTATATCCATATGTGTGGGGAGATCGATCAAGAAATCACGGTACATGAACTAGTCAAGGAAGACACTCTTTGCCCTCATCAGGATTTTGTCTATATGTGTTCACCAACAGCTGAAGAGGCGGAACGTCTCAAACGGTTTGAGGAGACTAAGTGGGACTATATTCATCACCTTATAGTCGATCCTGATTTTCAAACATTTGTAGCAGGGTCTAAGGTCCTCAAAGAGGATATTTCATCTGATTTGCTCTTAGAAGATCCCAAGTACTTGTCTGCTATGTTGATTTATATGCATTCTCAGGGGTTAACGATTCCTCCCTCTTTGCAAAATTTACTGGGAACCCAGAAGCTTCCAGCATTGACCTCCTACTGGCTGGAGACGCTGTTGCAGAGCATACTCTATCAGACACCAGATTGGTATGAGGATCCAGATGGATACAGGAAAAAGTTAGAGGCTGACTTGAAGGCGCGTGGGTTGGTGGAAAAACGTCAGGTTTATCTAGTTAAGTCCAAGGCTTCCGATCAGCTTTTAACCCAATCTCTAGGGAAGTTGTCTGCCATTGCCGATATCTTTTTGACGGAGTATGAGAGTCTAGGTCAGGAACTGAGACAGTTAGTACTAGCTGATTATATTCGCAAGGATTTTGCCACCTATCTTGGAGATGATCAGGCAACCATTTCTCAGTTGGGGGTTCTCCCTTATTTTGAAAGCATTCGTCGAAAAGCTCAGGAGCAAGAGATACCTGTGTCTTTGGCTGTCTTGTCAGGGAGTGTCGTTATTTTGCCTACCGATGTGGCAGCAGAGTTGAAGGAACTCTTGCCTCAGGTTCCACTTAGTTTCTCATCTATTGGTCACTTGGATCCAAAAGATTATGTGCAGGTTGGTTTTCCGAGCTCAGCTAAGGGAATCGTAGCGGCAGTGACGGAGCTTTTTCAACGAGGGCGGATTCAAGTCCTAGTCGGAACTAAATCTCTCCTCGGAGAGGGTTGGGATGCTCCTTGTGTTAATTCCCTAATCCTCGGAAGCTTTGTGGGGAGCTTTATGCTGAGTAACCAGATGCGCGGGCGTGCCATTCGTATCTGGTCGGGACGTCCAGAAAAGACCAGCAACATCTGGCATCTGGTAGCCGTTCAAGCGCAAGCACTTATCACTCTTCCTGGTGAGGAGCCTAGACCAGAGAGCAATCAGGATCTGCAGACCTTGTCGCGACGGATGGAGCATTTTCTTGGATTGGCCTATAATCAGGAGAGTATTGAGACCGGTTTGGATCGTTTGGATTTTCCAAAGCCCCCTTTTAAGAAAAAGCAAATTAGTGAGTACAATGAGCGAGTTAAGAGTCTCTCCAAGGATCGAGCAGGCTTGAGACAAAAATGGCAGGAAGCTCTTGTTGTAGCGGATCAATTTGAGATAGTTACAGAAGTCGCGACTCAAAAACAGAAGGTCCCAGTCATGCTCTTGCTTGATGCATTAAAATGGGTTCGCATGTCATTGCTCTTGTTAGCAGTGGATTTATTGGTTTTGCTATTTAGACTGAGATTGATTGGTGTTTGGTGGCTTACGACAGCATGTCTCCTCTTTTTGGTCTTTGCATCTTGGCGCTACCTCCGCTATAAGAGTCCCTATAAACGTTTGCAATCTCTGGGTGAGCAGATCCGAAAGGCTCTGCTAGATTCGGGGCATCTAACGGATGCTCAATCCCGTGTTCAGGTAGAGGAGGACAAAGAAAACTATATGGTTTTCGCCTATCTCAAGGGAGGAAACATGAGGGACAAGGAGCTGTTTGCGCAGACTGTGGGAGAATTCTTTGCACCAGTGGACAACCAGCGTTATCTCTTGAAGGCAGAGAAAGTCCGACAAGGTCAGTCACCTTACTATGCCGTGCCTAGTCTTTTTGACAAGCGCAAGGAAGAAGCACAGAAATTCCTCGACTTTCTGACGCCGACTATCGGACGTTATCATCTCGTCTACACACGAACAGAGGCAGGAAGGAAAACCCTTCTCGAAGCTCGTATCAAAGCTCTCTCTAACAAAAATGACCGTACCTTGACTAAGAAGAAGGTTAAAAGCCGGTTGGAGTAGGGGAGTTTACAAGAGATAAATAAGTAAATTCTCTTAAAATATAAACACAATTAGAGACAGTAAGAGACGATTGACTAGTTCAAGTAAGAAGGAGAAGAAAGTTAAAGTAGAAGAAATAGAACAAGTAGCAGGATAAAAACAAACGTCTTTACATATATTATTATCTAAAGGCGTTTTTTGGTGGATTCGTGGTATAATTTTGATAATTATCTATAATGTAGAGGAGAAAAAATCATGGCAGATACAATTTTAATTCTAGGTAATGGCTTTGATATTGCAATGGGGCGAAAAACAAAATATACCGATTTTATTGACTTTGAAAAACAATTATTTTCTAATCCAGATGAGGGGTTACTGGAGTTTTTAAAAGATAAAAATATAAAGATTGAGAAATACAAAGATAATTTATATTTGAAATTTATTAATGAGAATAAAGGTACTCTTGGAGATAATTGGTCTAATCTTGAAATAATGATTTCGCAACTTGTAGAATCAATTATGTATTTTAAGGAGAATAATGATTTACTTTTTCAAATTGCACCTGAAAATCAATTTTGGGCACTTGAAGATCAATTAGTAAGAGAAAAAAATCTTTCTTGATTTTAAAGTTATCGAGATAAAATCCAAGCCAACAGCTCTAGATGCAATATCAGATTTGTCAAATTCCTCTGTCCTAAACTTTAATTATACAAACACTTCACGATATTTATTTGAAACTTCTGAGAAGAGAACTCATTTCATACATGGGCGAATTGACTTAATTAGAACCTTCAGTCGAATTAATACGATGGTTTTTGGAATTGAGGATAAAGAAAATGATGTTAACAGTGATTTAATTCCCTACCAGAAATATTATCAAAGAGTAGTAAAAGAAACGGGAAATGATTTTGAAAAATTTTTTAAACGAACTTTCTATGATATAGATGACGAATTCGGAAGTCAACTTCCAAATTCAAAGAATATCATTGTTTTTGGACACTCGGTTGACCCTTTGGATAAAGAAATATTTCAAAAATGTTTTGCATTAGCAGAAAATGGAAAGTATGATTATAGATTTATTTTCACTTATTTTAATGATTTAGCTAAACGTTCAATTATTAAGAATCTCGCAATCATCCTTGGGAAGGAAAAACTGATAGAATTAACAGGTAAACAGAATGTTGTATTTATAAAGAGTGATGATAAGGATGGTATGAAAGAAGTACTACTGCCTTAATAAAATCAAAAAAATAATTGAAATCATAGAGTACAATTATAAAATCATATTTTAAAAATAGTTTATACCCCACTCATCCTCCCTAGTTCAAGTGGTTTTTCTAGGAATATGATAAAATAGAAAAGAAAATATATTTATTTAATGGAGTGATTGTGATAGTATTTATTGAATTGATAAATGAGAAGATTAAAGCGGTGTAGATAAATTGGAATTTTTGGAGAGATAGGATGATTAAAAAAAGTGTGGAATCGGAACAAGGAAATACGTATTATTGGACTAATGAAAATGTCGAAAAACCATGCATTGTAATGCTTCCTGGATTGACAGCTGATCATAGATTATATGATAAACAAGTAGATGAATTTAAAAAGGATTTCAATATTATTGTTTGGGATTGCCCATGTCACGGAGAGTCCAGACCATACAGTACGTTTAATTACAAATTAGTGACGCAAGAACTGGAAATTATATTAAAAACAGAGAATGTTAAATCGGCAATATTTATTGGGCAATCACTTGGAGGAATGATAGCTCAATATTACATAGAAGGACATCAAGAACAAGCAATAGGTTTTATTTCTATAGATAGCGTTCCTTTTGGAAATTATTATAGCAAATCAGATATGTTTTGGTTAAACCAGATTGAGTGGATAAGTAAACTATACCCTGATAAAATGCTAAGAGATTTCATGGCAAAAGGTTGTGGTGTTTCTGAGTATACTCAGAACAGTATGAAACTTATGCTTTCAATCTATAGTAAAAAGGAACTATGCCATTTGATGTGGATAGGTGAAGCAGCATTTATTCCTGAAAATCATGAAATAAATTTGAAATGTCCTGTAATACTTTTACTTGGGGAGAACGATAAGGTTGGTAAAGTGTCGCAGTATACAAGAGAGTGGCACAAAAGGGAAGGATACCCACTACACATTATTAAAAATGCCGCTCATAATTCAAATCAAGATAATCCTGATGAAGTAAATGATTTAATAAGGAAATATATAAATAAATGGCTATAAAGATATTGTAACTACTGTAAAATCGACAAATCCCAGTTTGTTGAACTTAGCAATTTATAAGTTTTTAAGAGATAGAACCTATAAAACTTGCACGAGAACTGTAGGTAGGAGAAAAAATCTTCCTATTGACTTATCTCAGTGTAGTTAATAAATTTGGGCAAATTAAGTCATGGGATAGCAGTATATTAAATGCGATAGATTGTTTTGGAGATAAGGAATTTTTATCATTTTGGAAATTCCAAGAGATTCTTTCTACAGTGGAAATTATTTTGACTTTGATAAAATTCCAGAAAATATGACCTATACTCTTTGGATAGAAAAATACGCTTTTGAACCTCCTCATGAATTTGAAGATTATAGGGAGGAGGTTATGAGAAAGATTCGTCCCAAACTTGAGCAAAAATATGATAAAATAGAAAAGATAATACATTAATTAAGGAAAGTAAAAATGGCAAGTAAAGAAAATGCAGAACGCAAGGAGCTGCATCGTAAAATTTGGGCTATTGCGGACGATGTGCGTGGGGCTGTAGACGGTTGGGATTTTAAACAATATATCCTAGGAATTCTGTTCTATCGTTTTATTTCAGAGCATATGGCAGACTATTTTGACCATGCTGAGCATGAGGCTGGTGATTTAGAATTCCGTTATGCTGACTTAAGTGACCAAGAAGCTGAGCAAGATTTTAAACCGGGGACAGTTGAGGATAAGGGATTCTTTATCCTTCCGAGTCAACTCTTTGAAAATGTGGTCAAGAATGCCTCGCAAAATGAAAATTTAAACGAAGAATTGGCCAATATTTTCCAAGATATTGAAAAGTCAGCTATTGGCTTCAAATCAGAAGATGATATCAAAGGTCTGTTTGATAACTTGGATACACGAAGCAACATCCTTGGTGGAACTGTTCCAGAAAAAAATAAGCGGCTTTCTGATATCCTTAACGGTATCAATAGTATTAACTTTGGTAACTTTGAGGAAAATGATATCGATGCCTTTGGGGATGCTTATGAGTTCTTGATTTCCAACTATGCCAGTAACGCAGGGAAAAGCGGGGGTGAATTTTTCACACCACAGACAGTATCTAAACTGTTAGCTCGACTAGTCATGGTCGGAAAAGATAAGATTAACAAGGTCTATGACCCGACATGTGGTTCAGGCTCTCTCCTTCTTCAAATGAAAAAACAATACGAAGATCATATCTTGGAAGATGGATTCTTTGGCCAGGAAATCAATATGACCAACTACAACTTGGCTCGTATGAATATGTTCCTACACAATATCAACTACAATAACTTTGATATTAAGCGAGGAGATACCCTTTTAAATCCTCAGCATCTGGAAGAAAAGCCTTTTGATGCTATCGTTTCTAACCCTCCGTATTCTGTCAAATGGGTGGGAGATGGAGATCCAACTCTGATAAATGATGACCGTTTTGCTCCTGCAGGGAAACTAGCGCCCAAGTCAAAAGCTGACTTTGCCTTTATTATGCATAGTCTCAACCACTTGTCTAATAAAGGTCGGGCAGCTATTGTTTGCTTCCCAGGCATTTTCTATCGTGGAGGTGCTGAAAAGACCATTCGTCAGTATTTGGTAGATAACAACTTTGTTGAAGCAGTCATTGCCCTTCCAGATAATCTCTTCTTTGGCACTTCTATCGCAACTACGATTTTAGTTCTGGCGAAGAATAAACTTGAAAATAAAACCCTCTTTATTGATGCGAGTAAAGAATTCAAAAAAGAAACCAATAACAATGTTTTGACAGACAGTAATATTGAGCATATTGTTGAATTGTTCACTAATTATCAAAGTGTAGACTATAAAGCAGCTCTTGTTGATAATGATGTGATTGGTTCAGAGCAGGATTACAATCTATCTGTGTCAACTTATGTCGAACAAGAAGACACACGTGAGAAGATTGATATAGATGTGCTCAATAAAGAAATCGCTGAGACTGTTGCCAAGATTGACCACTTGCGTGCAGAGATAGATAAGATTGTAGAGGAACTTAGCCATGGCAAATGATGTGATTCTCTATAGAACAGATGACGGGGAGTCTGCTATTGAACTTCACTTGGATAATGGAACGGTTTGGTTGACCCAACAGGAACTAGCTGAGCTTTTTCAGACTTCCAAGCAAAACATTAGTAAACATATCAAGGCCATCTTTGAAGATGGTGAATTGGATGAAACAGTGGTTGTCAACTATCAGTTGACAACCACTCGTCACGGTGCAATAGCTGGTAAAACTCAGTCAAAAAAAGTAGCCTACTATAATCTCGATATGATTTTGGCGATTGGCTATCGTGTGCGTTCCCCTCGTGGAATCCAGTTCAGACACTATGCTTCGACAGTCTTGAAAGAGTATCTGATCAAGGGCTTTGCTATGGATGATGAGCGTTTGAAAAATTTGGGTGGAGGCTCTTACTTTAAAGAACTCCTTGAAAGAATCAGAGATATCCGCTCTAGTGAAAAAGTCTTTTATCGTCAGGTTTTAGATCTTTTTGCGACATCAAGTGACTACAATGCAAACTCTCCAGAGGCAAAGAAATTCTTTGCGACGGTGCAAAACAAGATGCATTATGCCATTCACCACAATACTGCGAGTGAACTCATTTATAACCGTGTTGATAGTGAAAAGGAGTTTATGGGATTAACCACTTTTAAGGGAGACCTCCCTACTTTATCCGAAGCAAAAGTTGCTAAGAACTATCTGACAGAGAAGGAACTTCGTGGGCTTAATCAGCTTGTATCAGGATATCTAGACTTTGCTGAAAGGCAGGCGGAGCGAGAAGAGGTCATGACTATGGCTGACTGGGTGACTCACGTAGATCGTATTCTTCAGGCTACTGGAGAAGACTTGCTGGACAATAGTGGTTCTATCTCTCGTGAACAGATGAAGCAGAAGGTAGATAAGGAATATAAGAGCTACCAAGCCAAGACCCTCAGTCAAGTTGAAAAAGATTACCTCAAAGAAATTAAAAGCATTGAAAATCTAGCCAAGGAAGGAGGTAAGTGATGAACATCCTAGAAGAAATCCAGAACTGTCCCGTTGAGTGGAAAGAGTTAGGGGAAGTAGTTGAGGTTTTGGATAGTTTAAGACGCCCAATAACAAAAAGTCAAAGAATTCCGGGTGATATTCCTTATTATGGAGCTAATGGAATTCAAGATTATGTCAAAGATTGGATTTTTGACGGCACTTTTATTTTAATGGGAGAAGATGGAAGTGTAATAAAAAATGATAATTCACCTATATTACACTGGGTGATAGGTAAAATTTGGGTTAACAATCATGCGCATATTTTAGGTGAAGTACCAGGATGTGCTTTATTGAAATATGTGTATTATGTATTGAGTCAAACTGATGTCTCTGATATTGTTAGAGGGACACCTCCTAAGCTTAATCAAAAGAATCTAAAAAGTATAAAAATTCCAATTCCTCCTCTAGAAATTCAAGAAAAAATAGTGCAAATACTTGACAAATTTACCGATTATGTTACAGAATTGACCTCAGAATTGACCTCAGAATTGACCTCACGTAAAAAGCAATATTCTTTTTATCGAGATAAACTTTTATCATTTGAGGATGAGGTTTATCAGGTTGAGTGGAAGAAGTTGAACGAATGTCTTAAAAAAGGAAAAGGAACTAAAATTACAGCTAGTCAGATGAAATTACTTCACAAAGATGGTGCGCCAATCCGTATCTTTGCAGGAGGAAAGACTTACGCTGATGTGAACTATGGAGATATTCCCGATAAAGATATTCACACAGAAGAGGCAATTGTTGTAAAATCTCGTGGAATTATTGATTTTGAATACTGCACAGAACCATTTAGTTTTAAAAATGAATTTTGGTCATATAGTTCAGACAATGAAAATATCAACTTAAGATATATTTATCATTACTTAGTTCATAATAAAGAACATTTTCAAAACATCGCTAATAATATGCAGATGCCACAAATTTCTAGTAATGATACTGAAAAATTCAAAATCCCAGTCCCTTCTCTCGAAATCCAGTCTCGTATTGTTCAAGTTTTAGATAACTTTGACATGGTTTGTAATGACTTAAATATTGGACTTCCTAAGGAGATTGAACTTCGTCAAAAACAGTACGAATATTTCCGAGAAAAACTCTTGACATTCGTCGCCGAAGGCGAGTACACTGACAGTACAGTACAGACAAGACATCATTAGGCTCCTAAATTGGGTATTTGGTCCAATCCGAGTGGAGTTGGGACAAGTTATTAATTTACAACGTGGGAAACGTCTTGTGAGACAACAGTTAGCTACTACAGGAAGTTTTCCAGTTTATCAAAACAGTTTGACGCCTTTAGGATATTATACTGAATCAAACAGAGTGAAAAATACTAGCTTTGTAATTTGTGCAGGGGCGGCTGGTGAAATTGGGTATAGCGCTATGGACTTTTGGGCAGCAGACGATGTCTACACATTAGAGACATCAGATAATATTTCTGATAAATTTATGTACCATGTCTTGTTAAGTAAGCAAGATAGACTCAAATCACAGGTTCGAAAGGCTAGTATTCCTAGATTATCTAAGGATGTTATTGATAAAGTAACGTTCTACTTACCATCTCTTACTGAACAAGTAAGAATTGTCTCCATTCTTGACCATTTCAACACTTTAACTAACTCTCTTTCTGAGGGCCTTCCAAAAGAAATCGAACTAAGACAGAAACAGTATGAATACTGGAGAGATGAACTACTTCATTTTCATGTATAAGGAAACAGTAAATTATGGCAGATGATAAAGTATTTAATACGTTAGAAGAGATTGCAGATGAACTCATTTCAAGTAATAAGAAGGTGCATTTAATTTATGCTTTTAATGCTACGGGGAAAACGCGTCTTTCTATGATTTTAAAGGATAAATTAAATGTATCGGAGAATGACGAAGAGTCAGAAATTAAGAAAATACTTTATTTTAATGCCTTTACAGAAGATCTTTTTACTTGGGAAAATGATTTAGAAAATGATGAAAATCGTTATCTTAAATATGATAAACGTACCTATTTGGGTAACTTTTTGGAGAATCAGCAACAATTTAATCAGGTTATTATAACTTTCCAGAAATTTGTCGGTGATTTAATAGTTCCAATTTTTGAGGATATTGAAGAACAGGCTGTTGATGATTTTGGTATTCCAATTATTGATATTATTGGTGAACAGCATATACCAAGATTAGAGAGTAACTTCAAAAGTATTCGTTTTACAGTAGATGATGAAACGATCAAAATTTCTAGGGGTGAGGAGAGGATTTTTGTTTGGTCTATTTTCGTTACTCTCTTAGATCTTATTATTGAAGAATTGGGCGACTCAGAAATTGACTCTGACTTTCAAAACTTTAAGTATATTTATATAGACGATCCAATTTCTTCATTAGATGATAACAATATCATTGATTCCGCGATTTTTTTAAAGGATATCATTGCAAAATCTGGAAATACAGATTTGAAGTTTATACTTTCTAGTCACCAACCACTTTTCTACAACGTCTTATATAATGAAATTAGATTTGAAAAAAGAATTAAGAAGACCTGCTTCCATGTGATGAAAAAAGTTATTGAAAATAACAATGAAGTGAAATATATCTTGACTGACGTTGAGAAAGATTCTCCTTTCGGGTATCATCTAAAGGTAAGAGAAGAATTACGTAGAGCTGTGGACAGTGGACGAGTAGAAAAATTTCATTATGCTTTGTTAAGAAATCTATTAGAAAAAACAGCTACATTCTTAGGTTATAGTAGATGGGAAGAAGTTTTATTAGGGTTAGAAGTGGCTGGTGATGAGATTACTCCAGAAAATATAGAGTTATATGCTCAAAGGATTGATTTATTCACACATAATCGTCAATCAGATTTGGAGTTTAGAGAATTGCAAGAACGAGAAAAAAATACTTTAATAGAATTATTCAATAGTTTTGAGAAAAAATATAAATTTAACCAAGAAGAGGAAAATGAAAATGGTTGATTATTCAAAAGTACATGAAGTAATTGCGGAAACAAATGAAGGGATTCTCTTGGCTGAGTATCAACCAGAGTATCGCACGGATAGAGAATATCAGACAGAGGCTGATTTAGAAAATCAGTTAATTTCTGATTTGGTGAATCATCTCAACTATGAACGCTTAAATATTCATACGCCTGAAGAACTCTTAGCAAATGCAAAGGTTCAAATTGAAAAACTTAATAAGGTGGTCTTTACGGATGTGGAATGGAGTCGCTTTGTAGTCGAGTATCTGGACTGTCCGAATGAAGGGTTGGTTGAAAAAACACGAAAAATCCAAGAAAATCATATCTATGACTTTGTCTTTGATGATGGGCGGATTAAAAATATTTTCATCCTTGATAAGAAAAACATTCACAATAACAGTATGCAGGTCATCAACCAAGTGACTCAGGTGGGGAGCCATACCAATCGTTATGATGTTACTATTTTAGTGAATGGTCTGCCGTTAGTTCAAATTGAATTGAAGAGACGCGGGGTTAGTCTCAAACAAGCTTTTGAACAAATCCATAGATATAGTAAGGAAAGTTTCAATAGCGAAAATTCTTTATACAAATATATTCAGATTTTTGTGATTTCGAATGGCACTTATACACGCTACTTTGCAAATACGACAGCTCAAAATAAAAATCATTATGAGTTCACCTGTGAGTGGGCGGACCGCAAAAATAAAACAATTCATGACCTCGAGGACTTTACTGTCACTTTCTTAAGTAAGCGAGTCCTCTTAGAAGTTTTGACCAAGTATTGTGTTTTTGATGCTGATAATACCTTGCTCATCATGCGCCCATATCAGATAGCAGCAACTGAGAGTATCTTGCGCAAGATTCATTCTTCCAATGAAATGAAGAACTTTGGCTCTATCAATGCTTGTGGCTATATCTGGCATACGACAGGGTCGGGGAAAACCTTGACCAGCTTTAAGACTGCACGCTTGGCAACAGAGTTGGACTACATTGACAAAGTGATATTCGTCGTTGATAGAAAAGACCTTGACTATCAGACCATGAAGGAGTATCAAAAATTCCAGCCAAATTCAGTCAATGGTAGCAACAATACAAAAGAACTCCAACGTAATATTGAAGAAAATGATGGTAAAATCGTTGTCACAACTATTCAGAAGTTAAATAAATTTATAACAGCAAATCCAAATCATGAAATCTACAGTAAGAAATGTGTCTTGATTTTTGACGAGTGCCATCGCTCCCAGTTTGGAAAGGCGCAAAAGCGTATCAAAAAAGCTTTTAAACAGTATGCTTTATTTGGATTTACAGGTACTCCGATTTTCCCAGAAAATAGCTTAACAGGAGAAACAACACAAGAGGTTTTTGGAGAGCAACTTCATAACTACGTTATAACAGATGCTATTCGAGATAAAAAAGTGTTGAAGTTCAAAGTCGACTATAACTATATCAAGCCTGAAATAAACAAGTATAGAGAAGCTGAAAAAGCAGTTGGTCAAGAGATTGATGAGAAGAAACTCAAAAAGATGGAGAAGGAACTCCTATTGCATCCAGAACGGATTGCAACCATCACTGAGTACCTGTTGAGAGTTTATAATGACAAGACGCGTCGGAGTAAATATTACACTCATAAGCAAAAGAAGATGCAAGGTTTTAATGCTATGTTGGCTGTACAAAGTATTGAAGCAGCAAAACTATACTATGAAGAACTCCAACGGCAACAAGCAACTTTACCAGAAGCTAAACGATTGAAAATCGCAACCATTTTTAGCTTTGCACCTAACGAAGAACAGTCAGCTTATGGGGAAATTCAAGACGAAGAGCTAGACCCTCAAGATACAGCTATGCCTCTATCTTCTAAAGAGTTTCTGGCTAAGGCAATCTACGACTATAATCAAATGTTCAAGACGAACTTTTCGACAGATGGTAAAGAGTTTCAAAATTACTATCGTGACCTTTCTAAACGAGTTAAGTCCAAGGAAGTGGATCTTCTGATTGTAGTGGGTATGTTCTTGACGGGATTTGATGCTCCGACTATGAATACGCTATTTGTTGACAAGAATCTTCGTTATCATGGATTGATTCAGGCATTCTCGAGAACCAATCGAATTTTTAATAGGGTTAAACCTTTTGGAAATATTGTTTGTTTTCGTGATTTAGAAAAGGCTACGCAAGAAGCTATTAAGACTTTTGGAGACACAAATAAGCTTGAAATCATCTTAGAAAAAAGCTTTAGTGAATACATGGATGGTTTCGTTGACCAAGTAACAGGTATTGAGGTCAAAGGCTATACTGCGGTTTGTCAGGAAATTCTGGAAAAATTCCCAAATCCGCAAGAGATTGAAACAGAGCACGATAAAAAAGAGTTTGTTAAGTTATTTGGTGAGTTATTGAAACTTGATAATGTTCTTCGAAATTATGACGAATTCCAAGAAATCGACAAACCTATTTCTGAAGGTTATCTTCAAGATTTAAGAAGTGCCTATGTGGAAATTCGAGATGAATTTTTGAATCTTAAAAACTATGAAAAGACTAAGGATTTGGATGTTGACCTTTCAGATGTCGAATTTGAAATTGAGTTACTAAAAACTGATGAGATTAACCTAGACTATATCTTGGCATTGATTGTTGAAAAATCGAAGAATTCTGAGTCTAAAGAAGTAATGAAAGCAGAAGTTAGTCGTGTGATTCGTTCTAGTATTGATATCCGTGCCAAAGAAGAGTTGGTTATTGGATTTATCAATGACACCGATTTGCAAAAATTGAAAGACCATGATGGGATTATCCATGCTTTCTACGAATATGGCAAGGAGCGCAAGAAAATCGCGATTCAAGACCTAGCTGAGGCTGAGAAACTTGTAGATGACTATCAATTGTTTATCGACAAATCAATTCAACGAGGTTATGCTGAAAATAGTGGTACTGATTTGGATTCGATTATTCCACCAACTTCTCGTAGACAGGGAGCGCGTGAACGGAAAAAACAAGAAGTTTTACGTAAGATTCAGTTGTTGGTAGAGACTTATTCAGGTATTTAAGGGGCTGTCGAACAAGGTTTATTAGAAAAATCAGGAACTACAAAAAACACTATTTATTCGCTCATTTTTAGGATACAATTTTGTTTCCATATTTCCTGGAAACGGATAGAAAACAAGGAGAAACATGGAACAAACTAATCAAAAATCCCAGTGCCAGCAACTCTGGGCTAGAAACAAATACCTTGTTTTGAGCCATTCCAGCAATATTTACAAGGACATTCGCCAGTATCTCAAGCAAGAAGTGGTGGAGCTGAGTCAGGTTCAAGAGATGATTGACCGTGCCTGCCAGATT
>QWCO01000707.1_pt1 | contig 13773 bp, 7 predicted proteins | sample 1972611 | NCBI WGS metagenome assembly QWCO01 (sample SAMN09866706, study PRJNA288562) | Human oral metagenome isolate term1_saliva, whole genome shotgun sequencing... | reverse complement strand
CGTTAACCCTCACCCTCTCAAACACATCTTCATCATGAAACTCACAATCGACGACGTTCGCAGCCGGTTCACCAAACATTTCGACGGAACCACCGGCACCGTATATGCTGCTCCCGGACGTATCAACCTCATCGGCGAGCACACTGACTATAACAACGGATTCGTTTTCCCCGGCGCCGTACAACAAGGCATCATCGCCGAGATTAAGCCCAATGGCACGCGCACGGTTCGCGCTTATGCCATCGACTTGAAAGACTACGTGGAGTTCTCGCTCGACGATGAAGCAGGTCCCGCGGCAACTTGGGCGCGCTACATCTTCGGTGTTTGCCGCGAAATGATGGCACTCGGCGTACCCGTCGAAGGATTCAACACGGCTTTCGCCGGCGATGTTCCCCTCGGTGCCGGAATGAGCAGCTCCGCTGCACTCGAATCTTGCTTTGCTTTCGCTCTCAACGACCTTTGGGGCGAAAACAAAATCGAGAAAATGGAACTTGCACGCGTGGGTCAGCGCACGGAACACAAGTATGTGGGCTGCAACTGCGGCATCATGGACCAATTCGCCTCCGTTCACGGTAAGAAGGGCTCGCTTATGCGCCTCGACTGCCGCAGCGGTGAGTTCGAATACTTCCCCTTCAATCCCGAAGGCTACAAACTCGTGCTCGTTAACTCGCAGGTGAAGCACGAACTCGTGGGTTCGCCTTACAACGACCGCCGTCGCAGCTGCGAACGCGTCGCTGAGGCCATCCACGCCCTCCACCCCGAAGTCGAATCGCTCCGCGATGCCACCATCGAACAGCTCGAAGAAGTGCGCGGCACCGTGTCGGAAGAAGATGCACTCCGTGCTTTCTACGTAATTGGCGAACGTGATCGCGTACTCACCGTGTGCGACGCACTCGAAAAGGGCGACTACGAAACCGTAGGCCAGATGATGTACAAAACGCACGAGGGCCTCTCGAAGGAATATGAAGTGTCCTGCGAAGAACTCGACTTCCTCAACGACGTTGCCCGCGAAGAAGGCGTCACCGGTTCGCGCATCATGGGCGGCGGATTCGGAGGTTGCACCATCAACCTCGTGGCCGACGAACTCTATGACCACTTTGTGAAGACCGTCAAAGAGAAGTTCGCTGCCAAATATGGCAAGGAACCGATCATCATCGACGTAGTGATCGGCGACGGCGCCCGCAAACTCGAAGCCTAATCGGCCGTTGCTCAACTCATTCCACCGCAGTCTCGTTCTTCACGAGGCTGCGGTGTTTTCTTTCTCCCCTACTTTTTCTGCTCCCACCCCACCATCGAGACGCGACACTCCACAATCTGAACGGGACACTCCTCTATAGTAACGTTCCGCTCCGCAATCAAAGCTCCGCCTCCCGCAATCGGGATACGGCACTCCACTAATGAAACATCACACTCCTCGATCAAGACATCACCCTCCCCAATCGGAACGCAAAAGGACGCGTTCTTTCGTTTTAATCCGTTAGGGGCTTTTCAGTTTGGCGAGAAATGACGAACTTTGCGGCATTATGGTAATTGATCCTTCGATACAAGTCTTCTGGAACGAGTTCAGTAGCACCCTACAACTCGTGTTGAAAGGCCTCATCATCGGCATCGTCGTATCGGCACCTATGGGGCCGGTCGGCATTTTGTGCGTACAGCGCACCATGCACAAGGGACGCCGCTTCGGACTCATCACCGGTTTGGGCGCCTCCCTCTCCGATTTGCTCTACGCCATCGTAACCGGCGCCGGAATGACGGTGGTTATGTCCTTCATAGAGCAGAGAAACAACATCTTTTGGATGAAAATCGGCGGCAGCGCCTTACTTTTTGTCTTCGGCCTCCACACTTTGCTCTCCAATCCCATCAAGGCCATGCGCCAACCTTCGGGCAAAAAGGGAACACTTGTGCAGAATCTCATCACTTCCTTCTTCCTCACGCTCTCCAACCCCCTCATTATCTTCCTCTTCATCGCGTTGTTCGCGCAACTCACCTTCACCGTGCCCGAAAACCCCTTCGGTGCGATGTGCGGCTACCTATCTATCTTCGCCGGCGCGATGTTGTGGTGGATTCTCCTCACGTATCTCATCACAAAGATGAAGCATTCGTTCGGACTCCGGGGCATGTTCGTCATCAATCGCACGATCGGCACCATTGTCGTCGTGATCAGCGTGCTTTACGCCGCACTTACGCTCTTCAACATCCACAATCCTCTCGCCGTACCCACTGATCATGCTTATAGCCAACCGACTCAGAGAAAATAACCGCGCTGAATATCTCCTCTATATGTGGCAAGTGGAGGACATCATCCGGGCCAACGGCTGTGACCTCGACCGTTTGCGCGAAAACTACCTCTCCCAATTCCAACTCACGGGCGAAGCGCAGCAACAACTCGAACAGTGGTACGCGGATCTCTGCGAAATGATGCGCTCGGAGGGGAAAACCCAAAGTGGGCACCTACAAATCAACCTCAATGTCGTAGAAACGCTGGCAGAACTCCACGAAGCGCTTCTCCGATCCGAGAAGTTTCCCTACTATCGCCAGCTCTACTACAAAGTGCTCCCCTATCTTGTCGAATTACGCGCCAAGAACGGTGCGAAAGACAGCGCCGGCATCAGAGAAGAGCTCAATTTGTGCTTCGAACTGCTCTACGGAGTCATGCTTTTGCGCCTGCAGAAGAAAGAAATCAGCGCCCCGACGCAGCAAGCAGCCGAAGCCATTTCCAAATTCCTCGGGCAGCTGTCCGATTACTGGAAAGCCAACAAAGCCGGACAGCTTGAATTGGACTGATTTCGCGGCACCTTCATTTCGCATCTCCGGGCAAGCGATTCCGCGCGGCCACCATTCCCGCTTTACTCCCCCGATTTGCCCCACTTCCTCCACGACGCTTGACTAAACGACGCGCGAACTCCGCTCTTTCCCCCGAGTTCGCCCTCTTCGCCCAGCAGAAAGCACATCGATCTCCCATTTTCTGCCCATGTCTTTCGAATTTCTACGGAACAAACGCACCAAAATCATTTTTCTCAGCCTGTTTTGGGGCGTTCTTTCCCTCCTTCTCCTCCTTTGGCTTTGCTGTCCTGCCTGGTTGCAGCGGCATTTTTCCCCCATCGCGGCCTGTTCTTCCGACAACTCGGAACAGGCCGTCGACAGTATCGGCCTGCACAGTCGGCAAGTCGACCAATTGCTGCGCGCTCCCCGCAACATCGAAACGCTCGTCGCCGGCCGCACGCGCAAATCCCCCCACCCCATTTCGCACATCGACGATTATGCCGGCACCTTTTCGGATCTCAATCCGCAACACCTCGCCACTGCACGCGAAATCGGTATCCCTTCGTGCCAAGATCGCAATGCCGCCACACGCCGAGCCGACGAATTAGTGTACATCGGCGACAATCCTTACTTCCACGTCCGCCCTCTCAACTACAGCATCCCCTATCTTGTGCCGCGCGCCGCTACTCTGCTCGAAGAAATCGGGCACTCGTTTCTCGACAGCCTGACGAACAAGGGATATGCCTTCCAACAACTCGTTATCACCTCCGTTTTGCGCACCGATGCCGACGTGGCACAGTTGAGAAAACGCAATCGAAACGCCGCAGCAGCGAGCGCACACAGTTTCGGCACCACGTTTGACATTTCCTACGTCCACTTTCTTCCGCTGGTAGCCCCGTCTCAGCACCTACGTAGCGCCGATCCCTATACACTCAAATGCATTCTCGCCGAAGTGCTGCGCGACCAGCGGCGCAACGGCACCTGTTACGTGAAATATGAGGTGCACCAATCTTGTTTTCACGTCACTGCGCGCTGAGCCTGCGCAGCAAACCGGCGGTGCACCCCCGTTTTCAAATTCTCCCCTCCCCTTCTTCTTCGTCCAACGGCCTTCGCCGGTCTGAACTTCGGCGCCAAAGCCGCAATTCCCCCATTCCATGCCAGGAGTCTTCCAAAACATCACCGTAGCGCCCGAGTTTCGGCAACTCGTTCCCACCTTTCTCGGTGCATTCATCGAAGCCGAAGTGCGCAACAGCCCCACCTCGCCCGAACTTTGGCAAGAAATCGAAGCCGAAGGTCGGCGACTTTGCGAAATATTCACCCCCGAAACCCTCAAACAGCAACCGGGCATCGCCGCCACTCGCGCCGCCTACAAAGCCTGCGGCAAAGATCCGTCGCGCTATCGCCCCGCCGCCGAGCAACTGGCCCGCCGCTTGCTGCAAGGCAAAGCCCTCTACAGCGTGAGCACGCTCGTCGATCTCGGCAATCTTGTCTCCTTGCGCAGCGGATACGCCACCGGCCTGCTCGATGCCCGGCACATCGACGGCGATCTCATCCTCGGTGTCGGCCGCGACGGCGAACCCTATGAAGGAATCGGTCGCGGTGTGCTCAACATCGCCGGCCTCCCGGTCTATCGTGACCAAGTAGGCGCCGCAGCCACCCCCACTTCCGACAGCACACGCACCATGACCTCGCTCGAAACCCGCCACCTGCTCTTCATCATCAACGCCTATGACGGCAATCGGACGCACACCGAAGTCGCAGTGGCCTATGCCCTTGAGCTACTGCGCCGTTACGCTGACACACACGACGAACGCGTCGTGTATTTCTGAACTCGTTTGATTCAACACAGCACTTATGCTCTCCCTCTTTCGGCCTCTTTCTAGCCGGCATCGCCCTGTCCTGCGCTTCTCACGCGGCGACAGGGCTTTTTTTATGGGACATCTGCGCGGAAAGTCCCCTGCTTTCGCACAAAATCGCCCTTATTTGTGCCATTTCCTCCCCGTTTTCGCCTTCCGTTCGGGGGGCTTGCTCCGCCGGACACGTTTTTTACGCCCGCCCCTCCCGAAAATTCGGCAAAAAGCGGAATCCGAGAACGAGAAACCGGAGCTCGACAACGGAAAATGGGAGAAAAATCGCATCTCGCGTAAAAAATACACAGAAAAATTTGGTGGTACAGAAAATTACTCGGATCTTTGCGGTGTAAAATCAACACCGGTAGTAAAATGAATCCACTTCCCTACTGCTATGCCTACCCTCATCCGGCGGTAACCACCGACTGTGTGATCTTCGGATTCGACGGAAGCCAACTGAACGTCCTGCTCATTCGCCGCGGCGTCGAGCCCTTCAAAGGGCGCTGGGCCTTTCCCGGCGGTTTTCTCCAACCCGACGAAACTGCGGAGACAGGTGCGCTGCGCGAACTGCGCGAAGAAACAGGTTTGGAGTCTGCCTATCTCGAGCAGCTCCACACCTTCACAGATCCCGACCGCGATCCGCGCGAAAGAGTGATCACCGTGGCCTATCTTGCCCTGGTCAAAATCAGCAAAGTGCAAGGCGGCGACGACGCAGCCGAGGCACAATGGTTCGCCCTCGACGAAATTCCGCAACTGGCTTTCGACCACGAACGCATTTTCCGCATGGCGGTGGCACGCCTACGCGAACGCATCCACTTCCGCCCCATCGGTTTCGAATTGCTTCCCGAGAAATTCACGCTCCGCGAGCTGCAAATGCTCTACGAAGCCATTCTCAACGTGCATTTCGACCGTAGGAATTTTGCAAAGAAGATGCAACACCTCGAATTGCTCACCGAACTCGACGAGACAGTGCGCGCCACCCCCAAACGCGACGCGAAACTCTATCGATTCAACCTCAACAAATACGAGGAACTCAAACAAAAAGGTTTCAGACTCGAATTCTGAACTCGGCTGCGGGGCCACCTCACCCCAACCTTGACCTGTTCTACATCACTAACACAATTGATTTCGCCCCCACCGCCAACTCCATAATCTTTACTGGGAAAACTCCTCTAACCCTCACCCCTTTCAAACTTCAACCCCATGATCGGCAGCTTTATCGGCGACATCGTAGGCAGCATCTACGAGTTCAGCAACATCAAAACCAAGTGCTTTCCCTTTTACGGACCGACCGAAGACGCACTCTTCTTCACCGATGATTCGGTGTTGACGGGAGCCACCGCCTACTGGATCCTCCACGGCGGGAACATCGGCGCACACTATGCGCAATTCTCAGTCGACAATCCCGGAAGAGGTTACGGCGGACGATTCTCGAAATGGATCCGCGTGTATCGCTACACGAACGAAGTGGCTGCGCCCTACAACTCGATGGGCAATGGCAGTGGCATGCGCGTCGGCCCTGTGGGTTGGGCTGCGCAAACACGCGAAGAAGTGATGGAAATGGCCAAAACCACGGCCGAATGCACGCACAACCATCCGGAAGGCATTGAGGGAGCGCAGGCCATCGCTTTGGCCGTTTGGCTGGCACGCCACGGGGCTTCGGCCGCCGACATTCGCATCGACATCGAAAAGACCTTCGGTTACGACCTCTCCATGAGTGTAGATGAAATTCGTCCACGCTATTCCTGGTACGGAATGGACGGGGAAGGCAACAGCGAAATCTGCAGCGACAGCGTGCCGCAAGCCATCACTTGTGCCCTCGAAGCGCATGATTTCGAAGACGCGGTGCGCAACGCCGTGAGCCTCGGCGGAGATTCGGACACCATCGCGTGCATGGCGGGCGCCGTCGCCGAAGCCCTCTTCGGCATCCCCCGCTCCATGGCGAATCGACTCCGCAAGGTAATTAAGCCGAGTTTCCTTTCCATCATCGACGAGTTCGAAGGGCGCTTCGGATCGAACTACATCGAAGACTGAATCTCGACGTGGCGTGACGCCCATCCCCAACTTTCACCCCGCCCGCGGGAAATTTGGGAACCGGATGATGGGAAGCCCGCAAGCAATAGGTAGCAAACACACAAAAAGGCCGACTCTCTTTTCGGAGAGTCGGCCTTTGTCGTAGTCGTTGTGTGGCGTTTAGCGCAAAATGATCTTCTTCCCACCGGAGATCACGACGCCCTTGGCCTCAGCCGCGTTGATGCGTCGACCGGAAAGGTCGTAGAGCGGAGCCGCTTTCTCGTCGGTCTTCACCGCTTTCACCGCCGAAGGAGAGGCGCCGAAACGGAAAGTGAGACTGCGCACGCTGCCACTCGTGGCAGGAAGGGTGTAGAACGCGCGGTTGCCGGGAATATTGACGTGCTCCTTGATGCGACGGAAGAGGAACTCTTGGGTGTCGGCATCGCGAGTCAGTCCATAATAAACCAAGCCCGTGCTGGTGCGATCGGCCGCCGCGAGACGCAGATTCGTACCGCTGAGCATTGTGTTGAGCGGCGCGCGCCACTGCGTGGGACGAAGCTGGAAGGTTTTTGCTTCGGCACTCAAAAGCACCACCGGCGTGTTGGCGGGAACGATCGAATCACCGATGGCTTGCAGCGTCAGCTCCTTGTCGCCGTTGGCATTTCCGTCCTTGTCGGTCACTGCCGTCACGAGATAGGCTGTGAGCCCCTTGGGGAGTTCGACAGCAAAAGGCAGTTGCAACGAAGCGAAATTACCATTGCTGCCCGCATGCGTGGTGACCGTGAAGGTCGCCTCCTTGACCGTATCGAAATAGAAGCTGGTACTTCCGGTCTTTCCGCTGTCGTGCCACACGGGGGCTTCGTCCGATCCGCCGTGTCCGCCCACCGCATCGTCGTTCGTCCAACCGACGAGCGTGAGTCCGCCGTTGCGAATGTAGAGCGTGCCGACTTTCTGTTGCTTGTTGCCGCCGTATTGAATGAGGCGCGCCGTTCCGAAGGTGAGTGCCGCGGGTTGGTTGCTCAATCCGCCCTTGCCGATGTTTTGCATACGGCTCAAATATCCCTTACCCGTGAGGGAAGCCAGGTATTCGTTGCCGTTGGCATCTTTTTGAAGCACCCAGAGTGTGGCGTTGTCTCCCCGCCGTGTCATGCTCACTTCGGCCGTTCGGCCATCGTGCGCCGACCATGCCGGTTCGCTCGTGACGTATCGGTTGTCGAGGTAGCCACGCAAGCGATAGATCTTGCCGTCTTCGGGCATATAGTAGGCGTCGGCATCCTTAGTGATCGAACGAACGTTGGCGGGGCCCGCCCAAGAATCGATCAACAAATCGATGTAGGGCTTCATGCTCCAATCGGGGGCTTCCACATCGGCCGCAGGTTGCAAATAATACTCCTCCAAACCGGCGGCTGCCTGGAATTTTCTCAACGGATAGCCGGGGTTGGTCAAACTCAGCAGGCTATCGGCAGAAAGTAGCATCCGGAAGTAACGCCCGTAATCCTTGAGAGAATCAATCTGCGCTTCCTTTGTGTAGTCTTTTTCGATGAGTTTCGAGAACGGCTCGCGGAATTTCGTATTGAGCGGATCGTTGTAAGGCGGGATCTGCACCAAACTATCGGCACCGCGCCACACGGGCCAAGTGAGCAAACGCCGGTTGAGTGCGGCCACATGGTCGGGTTGAGCAGCATTGGCGGTTTGCGTGGAAGTCACCAACGCGGCGAAGGCGTTGTAGAATGGACGACTATACTTGACCTTCTGCGCGTCGCGCACCAGCACCTCGTCCGCCTTTTTCCATGTGTGCCAGGCCTTGATCAGTTCTTGCGCCTCTTCGAGTCCTTGTGTGGACGATGCCAGCGTGAGCGCGGCCAGTTTCGCCTTGAAATCGTTCAGGAAGGGTTGGATGTGCTGCACCGAAGCGGCGTCGGCTTGAAGCGTACTATCGGCCGTGCGCCAAACGTCCCAAGCAGCCAACTGCGATTTGAGCAAATCGATATCGGCCTGCGTTGCCGTGGTACGCTGCGATTCCGTAGCGAGATGGGCACGGAACGCTTGGTGATAGCTATGGGTGGAAACCGCCTTCGCGGCGTCGCGCACCAGCACGCTGTCGGCATGCTTGACAAGCGCCAGATACTCCGTGAGGGCATCGGCAGGAATCAGTTCCCAATGGGAGTTCGCGTCGTCGGGCGAATAGAATCCCATCGAATTCTGGGTCACTCCCACACCACCGTGCCAGTTCCAGGCGTGAGCGCGCGCTCCTGCGGGTGAGATATTGTAGTAGGAGGTCGTGCCGTTCTGCACGTGCTCGATGTTCCAAGGCTGAGATGCGGCAAAATCATCCGTCCAAGAGAGCATGTTGCGGCCGTCGCGCACGTTGGAATACGTGGCCCATCGTTGCGTAGCGAGCGAGTAGATGTGGTAATCACCGCTGTTCTTTCCGCCCACAAAGATGTATTCGCCGGCTCCGCTGCGCCCCTCAGTGGGACGGGTCTGCGCATCGGCATAGTAATACTTACCGTCAAACATGCGATAATTGCGAATCACATATTTACCCATCGGGTGGTCGGTGCCTGTCGATACGGTGAGCCCCGCGGGGTTGTCGAACTTGAGCGGTTGGTTGTAGGCATCGACGATCTTTCCGTTCTTGAAGATCTCGACTTCACCGCCATCACCGCCGGCCACCGTTACGGTGATTTGCGAGAGATCCAGCTCGGCCGGGATGGTGAACGCATGGCGGTTGGCCACCATCACGAGTTGACCTTGCGCATTGTACACCTTGTAGCCCACAGCTCCCTTGCCCTGCACGCGCAGCGAACGACCTTCGAGACGAACCGCCTCGGGCTGTGCCGTCGTACCGGGTTCGGTGCCGGTACCGAAGTCGGTGTAGTGACCCACGTCGCCAAACACGCGGCTGTCGCCGGGGTTCAAACCGCCGATCGTGGCCCAACGCGTTTCGCCGGGTTGGTGGCCCTCATAGGTGGCCGGTGTTTTGCGGATGCGTTCGTCGATGAACATCAAGTTCTTCGCCTTTTTGCTGTATTGCGCCATGGCGGCTTTGCAGTCGTCGATATCCGCTTGACTCACCGAAATCGTGGTGGGGGCATAGACCTTGTCGTAGAAACCGTCGTTGTATTTCAGCGGGAGATTGTTGCCCACTTTGTCGAAGAATCCGTAGAACGTGAAGAACTCGGTCAGGTCTTCGCCGGCCGCTTCACTGCAGAAACGAGCAAAGCGCAGGTAGTCGCTCTTGGCCTCGCGGCTGTCGATGGGTTGCTCGCGGAACTTGGCAAAGAGATCGCGGAAGAACGTCGGTTTGTGACCGAGCTCCACATAGTAGAGCCACAATTGCCAATACATGCGTGTGCGATCGCCCAGATCCATGTCGAACCAGGTTTGATGGCGATTGAATCGGTTGAAGAGCTTTTGCGGCGCATCGAGACGACTCACACTCGCACCGCGCTTCCACACGGCAATGTTCGACCACAGGTTGTTCGAACTCTCGAGACAGCGCGAAAGGTTGAAGAGCTTCTGGTAGTGGTGGCCCGTTTCGTGCACCACGGCCCAGAGGTTGCCTCCGTTGTCGCCCCCTGAGCCTTTGACCCACTCAGGGTAACTGAACGTGGTGCTGACCGTTCCGATGAAGGTGCCGTAGGGGAAAGCATAGAGACCGGACGCGTCGGTGCTGAACATGAGACAATTGAAACGATCGGCGAACTGCTCCGGTTTGAAGAAGTCTTGCTCGATTTCGTGCACCCAGTCCCATTTGCTCAGCACGCCGGTGATGCCTTTATACTGCCCGTTGTAGTTCCAGTTGCCGTTACGCTGCTGCTCCTCGACACCGCGCAGGCTGAGACTGTGGATGGTGTGTTTGGACTTCAGGCGAATCACGTCGTCGGTGAAGAATCCGTAGGATTTGAGGTTTTCGAGGTTGTCCCAATCCTGGTTCTGCATCTTCGTCGCATCAAAATAACCATTGGCACGCCCGCCTTCCACGTGAATCGAGATTTGCGGTTGCTCGGTGTATTTGAGGTTCGTGTCGTTCATCACGTAATTGATGTACAGGTGCGACGCATCGTTGGCAAAAACCACATTGAGTCCCTTGTGAAGCGCAATGAGCTTATCGCCCGTTGTGTTTTTTCCCTGCACCAATTCGGCATTGAGCGCACAACCCGCCGGTGCCTCTTCGCCCACAAACACCAGCGCCAATTCCTTTTCGGGGATCGTGATACCGGTGGGGTTCGTGAGTTGCGAGTATTGTCCGAAGCTCGTGGGCATCAATTTATTGTCGCGGGCCCACTTTTGTGGATGGCTGTAGGCCTGGTAGGGCTGGATACGGAAATATTTCTCATATCGGTTGGCCTCGGCGTTCGCTCCGTTCCACGTATCGGTTCGCACGTGCACGGCCACGTCGATGAGTGACTCGGGCAATTGCTCGGCACGAAGGGCGGCTTTGAGCGCATCGACGCTCATCGAAGCATAGGGTGCGCGCAACTGCGTGCAAGCATTGTCCGCGAAATAGCGTTGCAATTGCGTGTTGAGTTCATCGCGATGCGCGGTCAGTTCCGCTTGTTCGTTGAGCCGCTGCTTGTACGCGTTCAGAGCCGCGGCGTCCAACGCCACTTCTTCCAACTGCCAAAACGAAGCGGTGCTCGTTTCGTCCCAATTGACCACATTGTAACCGGCGGAACTGGCACAATGCAAGCTCGCGCCGTTGCGCACCACGAAGGCAAGGTAGGGCAACCACTTGTCCATCTCTTTGAGCGTGAACGTGGCTTGTGTGTCGGTCATCGTGTAGCTTTGCGTTCGAGCGGCGCTGTTGCCGACATACTTTTGGTTCACCACACTGCGAAGGGCCCATTTGTCGCCCACTTTTTCCAACTGCCAGAATTGTCCCATCTCGCGTTCGTTGCGCACTTCGCCGCGCACCACGTTGTCCGACGCGGGACGCGTGGTGAGCACACGTTCGGGATAGGCCACATTGCGCACCAGGTAGTATTTTCCCTCCACAGGGGTGTACACGCCCGTGGAATTGCGGCGCACGCTTTCTTTCACATCGGCTTCCGACACATCGGTCACCGGTTCAAACTGCCATTCTGCTGCCGTGTTGGCGAAGAAAGTGGTGTCGGTCACCTTGCGCACCGTGTCGGCCTTGGTGCGAAACGAGCGGGCATTGCCACCCACCACGTTCTTGTCCGCCGACTCGGTGAAACACGAACCGTCGGTGAAATCGGCATTGCCGCTCACGTTGAAAAAGCCGTTCGTCGTTTGCAGGAAATTCAGCCAAAGCCGATTGTTCCCTACGCCCGTGCTGACGCTTCGGCCGGCTTCGGCCGACGAGGCGAAACGGCCGGTCGACGCATTGCGCAGGGCAAAGCCGTCGCCGTTGCGCTCCACCAACCACACGGTCGAGAGGTCGGACGAACTGACTTGCGCAGTGGTTTTTAGGGTGTGTGCGGTTGCGTCGACCGTCCAATAGTGCTGCGCGGAATTCTTCACGCGGTAGAGACCGCCGGTGCGCAGCCGGTCGAGGGTCTCGAAGCCTTGTTCCAATTGCGGCCAAGCGGCGCTGAACTTCGCCACGCTCTTCAGCTCGCCGGTCGTGAGGGGAACAAACTTCCAGTGGTTGGCTTCGGTCGAAACGCCTTCCCAATTCTGCACAAGGCCGCTACCCCCGTTGTGCCAGAGCGTTTTCCCGCCGAAATCTTCGGCCGTCGAAATCACCCAATAGCCGGCACTGCCGGCACCGGAGGCTCCCTTGATGTAGTAGTGTGCGGCATTCGTGCCCACGGTGAAGGTCTCGTTGAGCCGGTCGAGCGGCTGGACGGCCAACTGCTCGCCCACGTTCACGATCCGGTAGGTGCCGTTCACCTGTTTCACCTTCCAATACTGCGACAGCTCATCGTTCTGACCACTGCTCCCCGAGTGTTCGGAGACGTAGCCCAAGCGATGATGCTGCACCAGCACGGGAAAATTGTTTTTCCGGCTCACGATGCGGTAAAACCCGTCGGCCAACGCGCCGCTTTGCGCGAGAACCGAAGGGAGACACCCCAACATGACGAGCAGGAATACGAACATTCGTCTCAAAAGTTGGTACATATCATTTTATATTTTAATTGGATTCAAAAGAATGGAGGGAGTTTTCATCCGGCCGCGGCTTTTGCCCGGAGCGTGCGGCCCAACGATGGGGTCACTTACGCATAGGAGAGACGCCGGCACACGGCGATCAACGGTCTGCGGTGAGACCGGAGGGAAATCATTGCGGAATTCGATGCTTGTTTTTTCACTCTTCCTGTCGCCACGTGAAAGCCTCACCGGTCTCTGTCCTGTCGATGCATGCCCTGTGTCCTGTTGGGTTCATTTGCTTTCCCATCGGGGCGTCGACACACGGAAGCAAACAGCAGCACCAACTGCGGGGATCACGAAAAGAAGGACGTCCAATACGGTATTCGGCGATTAAGGGCTGAGATGCAGCGCATGTTTCGCCATCTCGTTTAAGCATTCCTTCGGCAAAGTTAGCTATTTGATCTCATTCTGCGGACTTTATCCCTAAATATTTGACGTGTCCGACCTTTTTTCTCCTATTTCTGTCTTGCGGGGAGCGCGATCGGCCCACGAAGTCCTTCAGTCCCGCCATGTTGCCGGGCACTTTTCCGTCGGTTCGCCCGACGAAATGCGGCTCTTTGCCCACGCCGTCACAGCAGCACGTGTGCCGTCGCCCGCAACGGCAAGCATCGATCACCCACTCGGATGAAGTGCCACAGGTGAAGGTCGAGAATAGAGAAACGGCTGCTCCTCTCGCGCGGGCGCGCGTACGCGCATGTCAGTCTGTTTCCGTTTTTTGCCTTCACCTCTTCACCCACATGCCACAAAACAGTGATTCACAGATCAATAGGGGTGAAGACTTTGCTCAAAAGCCTCCACATTTTGCTTTTTTCTCGGGGCTTTTTCATCGACAATCCGCTGTTTTCCAACGCTTTGTCCCTTATCACTACAAAAAAATGGGAAATTCGATCAATGGCTGCGACCGCCGGAACCACTGCGCGGTGTGCTTTTTTCGAGCAAGGCTTCGGTCGGCGCCACAACGCACAAACCTTTCATTCACGGCGGGTTGCGAAGCACATTTTTACCGATCGGTGCTCGACTCGGCATGGCA
>QWCO01000702.1_pt1 | contig 13817 bp, 10 predicted proteins | sample 1972611 | NCBI WGS metagenome assembly QWCO01 (sample SAMN09866706, study PRJNA288562) | Human oral metagenome isolate term1_saliva, whole genome shotgun sequencing... | reverse complement strand
AGAAGTTAAGCCCAGTAGCGGCGAGCATACTGCGAAAGCGGGAAAATAGCACGGTGCCGAATTATAAAAAACTCCTCCTAGTCGGTGGAGTTTTTTCGTTGTTGAAAAGAGAGGGAGGAATATGATATAATGGAAAGTATGGAAACGGAGGAAAAAAATAAAAATACCACTAAAACTTTCGAAGAGCTTATTCCTAGTGATTTTGTTCATTTACATACACATACATATCATTCACTGCTTGATGGTCTAACCAAAATTGATGATCTAATTGATAATGTTAAAGCGAGTGGGATGGAGGCTGTAGCTATAACCGATCACGGAACGATGTCTGGAGCTATTGAATTTTTTAAAGAAGCCATTTCAAAAGGTGTTAAACCTATTTTAGGTATTGAATCTTATGTTGCTGCTCGAACTCGCTTCGATCGAGATCCTGCGCACGATAAGCCGCGATATCACTTGATTTTATTAGCTAAAAATCAAATTGGTTGGCAAAATCTATGTTCCCTAACAACAAAAGCATGGGTTGAAGGGCAATATTATAAGCCCAGGATCGACCATGATATTATGGCTGAGCATTCAGAAGGTGTTATTTGTTTGAGCGGCTGTGCTGGTTCTGAAATTTCAGAATCCATTCGGGCTGGAGATTTCGAAAAAGCAAAAGAACTTGCTAGCTGGTATAAATCGGTTTATGGTGAAGATTTTTATCTTGAATTACAAGACCATGGTCACCCAGAATGTCCTAATCACTGGGAGGTTCAAAAAGAAATCAATGACGGTCTATTTAGGCTTCATGAAGAACTTGATATTCCAATGGTTGTAACTTGCGATTCGCACTATTTAACCCATGAAAATCAAGATGCGCACGAAATCCTTCTTTGTGTTGGAACTGGCTCTTACTTAAATGACGAAAAGCGAATGAGCCTAAAAGAATTTGACCTTTTTGTTACTGACCCGAAAGATATTATTGAGCGGTGGGGAAAAATTGACCCTGAAATTATTTTAAACACTAAAAGAGTTGCTGAAAAGGTCAACTTTGAATTTGAGTTTGGTAAGATTTTAATTCCAAAGTTTCCGCTTCCAGATGGCGAAGAAAGCGAGAAAGGTTTTTTAGATAAGCTAGTTTTTCAAGGTTTAGGTGAAAGATATGCTGGAATTCCTGTCGATGAAGTGAAGAAGATGACGATTCCTGAAGTTCGTGAGAAACTTTCGAAAGAAATTATTGAGCGAGTTGATATGGAACTTGGTGTTCTTGATGGAATGGGTTATAATGGTTATTTCTTGATTGTGCAGGATTTTATTAATTGGGGAAAATCTCAAGGAATCGTTTTTGGTCCTGGGCGAGGCTCAGCCGCTGGTTCTATTATTGCTTATGCTCTACACATTACTGATCTTGATCCGCTTGAATATGACTTGCTTTTTGAAAGGTTTTTAAACCCTGATCGAATTTCGATGCCAGATATTGATGTTGATATTCAAGATACCCGCCGAAATGAAGTTATTCAATATTGCACCGACAAATATGGCGTTGACCGCGTTGCAAATATTGCGACTTTTGGTAAGATGATGGCAAAAAACGCCGTGCGAGATGTGGCGCGAGTTTTGGAGGTTCCGTATTCTGAGGCTGACCGTATGGCTAAATTAGTTCCAGATCCAAACCAGGGTAGACATATACCACTTCGAGTTTCGCTCGAAAATGACCAAGATTTGAAGCATGAATATGAAACTAATCCAACTGCTAAAACTGTTTATGATTTTGCTATGCAACTTGAAGGAACGATTCGAAATCATGGTGTTCACGCTTGTGGTGTTGTGATCGCGCCAGACGATTTAGTGAAGTATCTACCTCTTGAAATGGCTCAAAAAGGTGTTGTGGCAACTCAAGTTCCGATGGGTCAGGTTGAAGATTTAGGTCTTTTAAAAATGGACTTTTTGGGCCTTAAAAACCTTTCAATTATTTCGACTGCTCAAAAAATTGTTAAAAAAACATATGGTGTTGATATTGACCTTTCAAAGCTCGGCCTTGATGATAAAAAGGCTTATGAATTATTGGCTCGCGGTGATTCAACAGGTGTTTTTCAGCTTGAGTCCGCTGGAATGAAGCGATATCTGCGGGAGCTTAAACCTTCAAAGTTTGAAGATATTATTGCCATGGTTGCGCTTTATCGACCTGGGCCAATGAGTGAAATTCCAAAATTTATTGCTCGAAAACATGGTGAAGAGCCGGTTACCTATTATGAAGATCATATGGAAAATGCTCTTAAAAATACTTATGGAATTTTGGTTTATCAGGAGCAGTTTATGCAGATTTCGAAAGAAGTCTGTGGATTTACTGGTGGTCAGGCGGATACGCTTCGAAAGGCCGTGGGTAAAAAGAAAATTGACTTGATGAAGAAAATGAAGGGCGAGTTTATTGAGGGAGCGGTAAAACATTCTAATGCCGACCGAGGAAAGGTTGAGGCTTTTTGGGAGCATTTGGAAGAATTTGCGAACTATTGTTTCAACAAGTCGCATGCTGCGTGTTATGCTTTAATTGCCTATTGGACGGCTTACATTAAGGCACATTACCCAGATGCTTTTATGGCAGCACTAATGACGGCCGATTCTGATGACACTGACCGTTTGGCAATTGAAATTGCTGAATGTCGTTCGATGGGGATTCAGGTTCTTGGGCCGGATGTAAATGAATCGTTTAAAGATTTTGCGATCGTTCCGCATGAGAAGAAAATTCGATTTGGCCTTTTAGCGGTAAAAGCTGTTGGAGGCGGCGCAGTTGATGCAGTTTTGAATGCTCGAAAGGCTGGCGGAAAATTTACTTCAATTTTAGATTTCGCAAAACGTGTTAATGCTCGGCAATTTAATAAAAAAGCTTGGGATTCATTAATTATGACGGGGGCTTTTGATCAATTTGGGACTCGTTCGGATTTACTTTTTAACCTTGAAAGAATCCAGGAGTACGGTTCGAAATCTCAAAAAGAGGCACTTTCAGGGCAGACGGATTTGTTCGGCTTTGCCGGTGCTGAAGATATGCGGGTTGAATCATCGATTGAATTAATCAATGCGCCCAAACAACATACTGATAAGGAGCGTCTAACTTGGGAACGCGAACTTTTAGGGCTTTATGTTTCAGCACATCCACTTGACAGATATGTTAAATATTTCGAAGAACAAACTCAGCCACTTTCACAGATTCAGCCAAATACTGACGGTCAAAAAGCAACTATTGGTGGAATTGTAATTGATGTTCGAACAATTATAACGAAGTCTGGAACAAAAATGGCGTTTGTGAAGATGGAAGACAAAACTTCTGAAGGAGAGGTGATTATTTTCCCGAATCTTTATTCTGAAATTAATGAAAAGCTTAAAATTGATACGGTTTTAAAAATTGAAGGAAAAATTTCTGCCCGCGATAGGGAAGGTAATTTGAAATCTGATGCTCAGATCATAGCGGAAACAGTTTCAATAATAACAGATGAGGAATTGGAAAACTATGAATCTACTGGCCGTAGGGCAGATGGCTTAAAGGCGAGAAAAGTTCCGCAAACAAAAACAGTTTCGCAAAAAGTTTCAAATACGCAGAAAAAAGCATCTACTCCTAAAAATAATAGTAGTGCGGTTTTAAATAAATCTTCAGAAAAGTCGACATCAAATCCGTTAAAATCAGCAGAAAACTATCAAGCCGAAAAAATACAAAGAGTCTTCGTACATATTAAAAATCCAAGCGATCATGAATCGCTGCTTTCAGTAAAGAAGATCTGTGGAAAATTCCCAGGTATGAGCGAGATAATTTTGGTTCTCGGCGAGGTTGAGAAATCCGCAATTCGAATGCCATTTAAAGTTGACTCAAACTCAGATTTACCAAAAGAGCTAGTGAGATTACTAGGCGAAGATTGCGTTGTTCTTAAGGATTAAAAGTAAAATAAAATCTCCAGTTAAATTCTGGAGATTTTTGATTGTTCTAAATTATTATTTTTCGAAAGGTTTTGCAAGTTCAAGCTCTGGGTGAGCTTCTGCAATTCGCATTAATTCATTATATTTTGCAACTCGATCAGTTCGTGAAAGTGAACCAGTTTTAATTTGTCCACAGCCTAAACCAACGGCCAAGTGTGAAATAGTTACATCTTCGGTTTCGCCTGAGCGGTGGCTCATTACTGTATTATAGCCGTTATTTTGAGCTAATTTTACAGCGTTGATAGTTTCTGTTAAAGATCCGATTTGATTTGGTTTAATTAAAATTGCATTTGCAACGCCCAAATCAATTGATTTTTGAAGAAGTTTTGAGTTTGTCACCATCAAGTCATCGCCGACAAGTTGAATTTTTCCGCCAAGCTTTTCGGTTAAAACTTTCCATCCGTCCCAGTCGTTTTCGGCCAAGCCGTCTTCGATTGAAACAAATGGATATTTTGAAGTTAGATTTTCATAAAATTCAATCATTTCTTCACTTGAAAGAATTGCGTCATTTGCTTTTAGATCGTATTTTTCTTCTTTGTAGAATTCGCTTGAAGCTGGGTCTGAAGCGAAAGCGATATCTTTACCGAGTTCATATCCAGCGTCTTGAATAGCTTGTGAAATTAATTGAAGTGGCTCTTCATTTCCATTTTGAACTTTTGGAGCGTAACCACCTTCATCACCAACAGTTGTTGGGTAGTTTTTTGATTTAAGAACTTTCGCAAGCGCGTGGAAAGTTTCAGCGCCCATTTGAACAGCTTCGAAAATAGTTTTCGCACCAACTGGCATAATCATATATTCTTGAATATCGGTTGCCCAGCCAGCGTGAGCGCCACCATTCATTACATTCATCATTGGGAGTGGAAGGTTTGGCGTTGAATTTGTTTTTTCGGCGATATATTGCCAAAGTTCAATACCTTTTGCGTTCGCTACGGCCTTTGCAACTGCAAGCGAAACTGCCAAAATTGCGTTTGCGCCAAGATTTGATTTATTTTCTGTACCATCAAGTTCAAGCATGATTCGGTCAATTTCTTCTTGGTTTTCGGCATCTTTTCCAATCAAAGTTTCCTTGATTTGGTTATTAACAGATGAAACCGCTTTTGTTACGGCTTTTCCTCCGAAAGCTGAACCGCCATCACGAAGTTCAAGTGCTTCGCCTGACCCTGTTGAAGCTCCACTTGGAACTGCTGCTCGTCCAAGAGCTCCATTTTCTAAAATTACATCCGCTTCAACTGTTGGGTTGCCGCGAGAGTCTAAAATTTGTCGTCCTTTGATATCTTTAATTATGTATTTCATATCTCCATTTTAGCACCAAAAAAAGCCTTTCGCAATAGCTTTGTAATGAAAAATATAATTTGCCAAGAATGATCTAACTATGGTATAATTGCTTCTATATGAAGATATCTCGAAGAAAGGAAAATGTGCTTGTTTTCTTTAGAAACCTTGCAATGACTGCAACTGTTGTTGGTGTTGTTTCGGTTTTAGTTTTCTTGACACAGGGTTGGCGCCTTGATGAAAAATTTGAAGTTCAGCAAACAGGATTGGTTCAGTTTAATTCGTCAATTTCCAATTCAATTGCTGAAATTGATAAAAATAAATTACCGGAAGGAACTCCGACTAAAATGCTCGTAAAACCGGGTTCTCACGAATTTTCAATATGGAAAAAAGGTTATCAAACTTGGTGGAGAAGGGCTGATGTTAAAATCGGCGAAATTTTATGGCTAAATTATGCGAGATTAGTTCCAAAAAAACTTAGCGAAAAGAGTTTTTTAAATATTTTAAATTTAAAATCTGCTCAAGTTTCCCCAGATAAAAAGAAGATTTTTGCAATTTCTGAAGATAATAATGGTGAAGTAGCTTTTTGGTTGATCGACATTTCTTCGAACGAGCCAAAAATTTCAAAAGTTAATTTTAGTTCTGATATTTTTAAACGTAATTATCAAAATACAGAAAGTGCAAGACAAGCTAATTTTTATAAAATTGCAGAAAATTTGCAATTTTCGAAGGCTTCAAACGATAATAAAAAAGCGCTCTTAAGTTTTAAAAATGGCGAGAAAAATGAATGGCTTATTTTGAATTTTGAAAATCCAGATGAATCTATTAATTTAACTCAAAAATTCCATATTGATTTTTTGAAAATTATACCTTCGAATGATGAATTAACTAAGCTTATTGGAATTTCTGGATCGGATTTGCGAGAAATTAACCTTTCGAATAGTACGATTTCTGCAGCAATTTTAAGTGATGTCGTTGATTTTGAACTTTATGATAAAGAGAATATTGTTTATGTCGAGAAAAAAACAACGAGTAATGATTTTTTGGTCGGTCTTCGAAAAAATGATAAAAATATTGAAATTGCAAAAAATATAAAAAAACAACCAAAGGTTGCGATTGGACGATATTATCGAGAGAGTTACGTTTATGTTGGGCAAGATTCAAAAATTAATATTTATAAATCTGCTAGCTGGACAGAGAAGATGCGACTTTCGAAAACTCTAGATTTGAAATTTTCACCAGATCAGTTAAAACTTAATGGCGAATCACGAATTTTGGTTGCGAAAAGTGGCAAGAATATCTATTCTTATGATATTGAAACTCGTAATGAATATCAATTTTCAGTATCAAATGAAGGTGATATAAAATGGCTTGATGATTTTATTTTGGGCGATTTTGAAGGTGAAAGAATGGTGATTTATGATTTTGACGGTATGAATAAACAAGTTCTTTCAGGAGCAATTTCAAATCTTCCTTTCACACTCTCGAATGATAATAAATATATTTATAGCTTTATCAAAAATGAATCTAGCGGATTTTCGATAAATCGTCTAAATATGACAACTGAAAATTAAAATTACACTTTTCGAACGCTTGAAAAACTAAGAATTATATGGTAGAATATAGGTATTATAGTTCTTTAGGAGGTTTCAAAAATGGTAGATTCAGATATGAAGATTATTGGGGGCGAAAGTTTTTCAGAATTTTGTCGGAGAGCTGATAATAATATGCACCGCACAAGTAAAGCTTCGCCGGAAAGTGGTGAATATTTCCCTGTCAGCATTATTTTAGAAAATATGAGGTCATTAAATATAGTTCCATGTTCTATTAATAAATCTGAAGACTATTGCGAGTTTTATGGCTGGACGCCTGTTGATGGACATTATGTTTCAATCAGTGGCCGGTATGATAATGATTTTGCAAATAGTTTTTTGCGATTCGACGGTGACTATTAGAGTTTCTTTAGCGCTCATTTTTTGGGCGTTTTTTTCTTGTATTTTTGTAAAAATATTGGTAAAATCGTAATTATTATAAATAAAAAATCATCTAGACTTTATTGCTTTTCACCAACTGTAATGCTGATAACCTTTATTTTTGAAAGTTTTTCGGCAGCTTTTGCAATTTTTAAATATAAATCAAGCAAAATTCGAACTTTAATCATTTTGCTTTTAATTAGTTTGGCCAGCTTTCAGATTGCTGAATTTATGGTTTGTGGGGTATGGGGTTTTTCTGGAATGGATTGGGCAAGATTTGGCTATCTTGCAATAACACTTTTACCGCCACTCGGTTTAAATTTAGCCTACGAAATTTCTGGTAAAAAAGCTGGTGTTTTGGTAAAAACTTCTTATTTAACATGTGTAGCCTTTGCAGTTTATTTTGTGTTTGTTAGCGGAAGTGTTTTTGCTGGAGATAATACCTGTCGGGCAAATTATTCGGTTTTTAACACACCAAATGGAGCTGCGACATTTTTGTACGCATTGTATTATTATGGCTGGCTTTTTGTAGCATTATTTTTCTGCTGGAATCAAATTTCGAAAATCTCAAAAGAGATTAATCATGGAATTTTAAGGTTAATTCTCTCGCGTTCTAAAAAGCTTAGCATGATTATAAATGGTGAAAACCTTCGAAAGATCTTAGCTTTAAAATGGTTGATTAGTGGGTATGTTGCATTTATTATGCCAACAACAATTGTGAATATAATAAATCCTTCAACAATTGAAGGAATTCCATCAATTATGTGTGGTTTTGCAGTTTTAATGGCGATTACTTTGATTGGGTTTGTTGCTCCAAGAACACTTGAGCTGAAAAATAAATAGGTTTGTTTTTTGCTGAAAAAACAAAAATATGGTAAAATAATATCAATATGAAAAAAAATATTACACTTGTTGTGAATCCTCGTTCGAGCGGCTTTGAATTGATTAAGAAAAAGATTTTGCCTTTTTTAGATGATGGCTATTTTGAAAAAGGAAGTTTTAAAACTTTCGAAATTCAACCGACTTCGCCTATGGAAAATGCTAATAAAATGGCAAAAGGTTTGAAAGATGGTGATATTATTTTGGTTGCTGGGGGTGATGGAACTGCCCATATTGCGGCGAATGCAGCGGCGATTTCCGGAAAAAAGAATATAAAAATTAAATTTACAGGCTTTGGAAATTTTAATGATTATGCTCACAGCTTTTCTAAAAATAATGGAAAGGCGGCGATTCGGGCTCTCGAGACATTGAAGGTTCAGGCTAAAATTAGACCAATCGAGTTGAGGATTAACGGTCATTTTTTTAGATATGCACCACTTTATGCGACAGTCGGCTTAACGGCTGAAATGGCAGAAATTTTTGAGGGAAGGAGAATTAGGAAGGTTTTAAAAAAGGTCCATAACCGAAATATGCGTTTAATTCTATCACTTTATGCTGCAACTAGATTTTATTTTAAACATTGCAATAATCATATTTTAGATATTTCGAAAATTAAAATTGGTGAAAAAGATTTTTTGGGCATTCCGCAAAATCCAACGGATATTGTTTTTATGAATGGACCAAGAATGGCTCGAATTATGCGAAGCTCAATTAATAAAAAAGATAGTGATAATTTTGATTTTGGAGTCTTAGATTCGGCGAGACTTGTACGGAATTCTCCGTTTTTAGTGAAAGGTTTTTTTGGTAAAATTCCGCTTAAAAGGGCTGATCGTGTAGAGATAACTTTTCGAAAACCGCAAAATATTGTAATTCAAATTGAAGGCGAGGTTTGCAAAATCAAAAAGGTGCAAACTATTGAAGCAAAGATAAGTGATAAAATAATTGAGATTCTATAGAGGTTGAAATGAACGAAATTGAGCTAACAAAAAAACTTATTGAAATTGAGAGTGTTTCTGGAAATGAGACGGAGATTTTAGAATTTTTGGCAGATTTTTTACAGGAGAATTCGGCCGAAGTTTGGCAAAATGAAGATTTTGCGGCTGGTGTTTTAAAAATTAGAACAAATGGAAATGAGTTTTCAAAAAGTAGTCGAGCAATTATTTTGACGGGACATATTGATACCGTTTCAGCTGGTGACTTGCGAGCTTGGAAGAAATCACCTTGGGAAGCGACTGAAATGAACGGAAAAATTATTGGCTTGGGTGCAAGTGACATGAAAGGTGGGCTAGCAGCTCAATTCATTGCTGGTCTTGAATTTGTCAAAGAAAATAATTTCGAAAGTAATTTTGACCTTTGGCTAGTTGCAGTTTCGAATGAAGAAATTGATGGCCGTGGAAGTCGAAATTTTGTGAAATGGTTGAATGAACAAAAAGAATTTAATTATAGTGATTTTTTTGGAGTAATTGCTGAACCAACAAATTGTGAAAATATTGAAATCGGCCATCGCGGAAATCGTTTTGTTCGATTGAGATTTGAAGGTGAGAGTGGTCATGCCTCACAACAGATGAGTTTTCAGAAATCTGCACTTTCGAAAGCTTCATTTTTTCTAGCAGAAATTAACAATATTTTTGGAAAATGGCAAGAAAGTTTTTCGAACGATTTTTTGGGTTCGCCAAGTTTGGTACCAACTTCATTAAAAGCTGGTGAAGATAAAAGTCCAAATAAAACTGCGCCTTCTGCCGAATTAATTCTCGATATTCGAACTACACCTGAACTCGACTTTAATTTTGAAAATGCCTTTAATTTATTAGCTGAAAAATATAATTTTAAGTGGGAGTATCATAGTGAGCCAGTTCCTTCAAGCCTTGTTTCAAAAAAATCAAGGGTTATTGAAAATATTTTGAAGGTTTCGAAATTGAGCGAAGAATCGATTATGGTTAGTCCAGGAGCAACCGACCAAGGTGAATTTGTGAATGGGTTGAAGAATGCTCAAATAGTTGTTTTTGGCCCCGGTGAATGGAATGAGGCGCATCATCAGAATGAATTTGTATATAAATATAAACTTTCTAAATATAAAACTTGGATTGTGGATTTTTTGAAAGAATTTTAATGAAAATCCTTGACTTGGATAATATTTTTTGGTAGAATTAAAACATACGCGGGTTTAGCTCAGTTGTTAGAGCGCTTCCTTGCCATGGAAGAGGCCAGGAGTTAGAGTCTCCTAACCCGCACCAATCATAGTTATAGAATGACTGCTCAGGCAGTTTTTATTTTAAAGCATTAGATATAAACAAATAAAAAACCACAACTCAATTTTGTGGTTTTTTATTTGGTACCGCGATACCAGCTTGAAGTATTGACTGAACAAATTTTTAATCTCAACGACAGATAAAAATTTTTTTTCAATCAACTTTCGGAAAGTTCTTATCCTTTCCAAATCTACCTCAATTATAGCAAAAAGAAGTAGATTTGTCAAGACTTTTTGAAAAGATTATGCTTATTTTTGTATTACCTCTGTTTTTCGAATTGATTTTGATGCATCCAATAAATTGAATGTTCGTTATAAATGCCTTGCTTTTTGAGTCTTGCATAAGTCTCTGGCAATGAATTTTGTAAGTTATGAATATAGGTTTCAGTTGTACGAGAAGAATTGTGGCGAAGTAATTTTTGTACTTCAAAAATTGTAGCTCCATTTTCAATTAAATCAGTGGCAAAAGAATGGCGGAGCTGGTGTGGCGTAAAGCTATAAAAACCTGCTTTTTCGAACGGCTCACGCATTTTTGCTCTTAATGTATCGCGAGTATAGGGGAGGTAATCGTTCCGCACAGATTGCCACAAAAAACCGCTGGAAATCTGCTTTTCGAAAAGATGATCGAGTAAAAAGCGTTTGGTTTCTGCCGTAAAAAATACCTTACCATGTTTACGACCTTTGCCAATAACCGTTATTGAGCTTTCTTGAAAGTTAATATCTTCAATTTTAATATTTTGAAATTCAGTTAAACGCAAACCGCTTTCGAACATTAGAGAAATCATTGCTTTTTGAGTTGAACTTGCTAATTTTAATACTTTTTGAATTTCTGATCGGGTATAAAAAATATATTTTTGCTCTTCAAACTGTGGGACTAATTTCATAAATGGTGTTTGAGCTGGAACCTGCACTCCACAGTCTTTGAGCCATTTTACGAATGCTCGAATTGTACGAATTCTAACATTGCAGGTATTAGGACAGTGCTTGCGACCTGTTAGTAAACCTGAAAGCATTCCATGTTTCCAATAATTGAATAATTCATTGGTAATGTCTTTACTATTTTTAATTTTAGTTTGTCTAGCAAAGCGATAGAGTATATAGCTTTTGCTTGAAATGGTTTGTTCGGTCATATCGGCAACGAATTTGCACCAATCAAGATATAATTCAATTTGTTTATTAATTTCTAATTTCATATTTTCCTTTCATTAAAATTAAAAGATTTTATTGATATTCTTTAAAGAAATTCTTTAAGCTTAAACTTGTTGAAAAGTTTGTGGAAAACTCGCAAAAAATACATTTATGGGATTTTTAAAATTTGCTAAAAAACAAATTATATTTTGTGATATTTTACATAATTTACCTTTCATTTTCTTATATTTTTATTTATTGAAAATTATTATATAATATTTTATAATAAACGCAACAAAACGAGCGAATTGCTCGCAACTTGAATTTTTAACTAATTTTTAAAACTTTATCTATTGCAATTCAGCGAAACGCTTTTTCATTTGTTGAAATTTATCGTAGCCCGCGCGGTTAAAATCGCGTTCGAAATGCTGGATTTCGGCGTTTTTGCGTTTTTGCTCGCGTTTTTCAGCCAATTTCGAAACTTGCCGATTTAAAAACTCCTTCACGATTTTTAAAGTTTTTTCAGCATTTTTATTACTCCAAATGGCGGCGAAATATTTTTGCTTGTCGCGGATTTGTCTGTTTTTGTGCATATTTTTAACCATTTTAACAGATTGAGCGAAAAGCTTCGGTTCTAATTTTTGCCATTTGCGAAAAAGCGGTAAAAAGTTATTGTTGTTGATTAGGCTTAAAGTTTCTTGGCCTAAACGAAGTTTTAATGTTTGAAGTGATTTTGGATTCATAAAAATCTGCTTTCGTAAATATTAAAATTATTATTAACAAAAGCTTGAGACTTTTTATTTTAAAACCCCTCATAAAATTTTAAAACAAAAAGCCCCTATCGCCGAGCTAACGGCGTGAGGCAATTTTTAATGATTCCCGTATCGAATCAAAACCATATTAGCACAATGAAAAATAAAAATCAATAGACAAAACAAAAAAATTATGCTAAAATAAAAATATTGGTGCGTCACGCCTTTATGGTTGGAGGGCGTTTTTCTTTTGAAAAAGACAAAAAATAAAAAGCCTGTAAAAATTAAACGGGCGGTGCAATTTAATGAAAAAGTCGCAGAAAAGTTGTTGATTGATATTTCGAACGGAAAAAGTGTGCGTAGGATTTGTGAAAATCCGCCAATGCCAACGCGACGGACTTTTTATATTTGGATTCAGGAAAATGAGGACTTTCGAAAACGCTATGCCGAAGCAAAAGAGCTTTGCGCTGAAAATTTGGCCGAAGAAATTATTGAAATTGCAGATGATGCAAATAATGATTTTTTATTGCAAGATAGCGAATACGGTCAAAGATTTGTTTCGAATCATGCAAAATTGGAACGAGCAAAAATTCGAATTGATGCCAGAAAGTGGATGGCAGCGAAATTATTGCCAAAAAAATATGGAAATGCGAAAAGTGTGGATTTAACCACAAACGGAAAAGATATTATTTTACCAATTTATGGTGGAAAAGCTAAAACGGGGCTTGAAGACGATGAAGTTTAAAAATACAACTTCGATGCGGAAGGTTTTTGGCCTTTCGAAAAGAATTCGAGCGGTTTGTGGCGGAACAAGCGCGAGTAAGACGATTTCAATTTTGGTGTGGCTGATTGATTATTGCCAAACACATCAGAAGAAGAGCGTGTGGGTAGTGAGTGAAAGCGTGCCGCATTTGAAATTGGGAGCGATTCAGGATTTTAAAAATATTATGGTTGGCCACGGTTATTGGAATCAGAAGAACTGGAACGCGACAGATTATATTTATAATTTTGAAACGGGTTGTTATATAAAGTTTTCAAGCGTTGATACTTATGGAAAGGCGCATGGACCGAGGCGTGATGTCTTATTTTTGAATGAGTGCAATAATTTGCGATGGGATATTGTCGACCAGTTGATGGTGCGAACGCGTGAAGTGGTATGGGTGGATTGGAACCCGACGACCGAATTTTGGTTTTATACTGATATTTTGGGCAAGCGCGATGATGTGGATTTTTTAACCTTAACCTACAAAGATAATGAAGCATTGGACGAGCGAACTGTTCAAGAAATCGAAAGTCACCGCAATAATAAAAATTGGTGGCGAGTTTATGGTGAAGGAAAATTGGGCGAAATTGAAGGGCGAATCTATACAGGTTGGCGACTGGTTGATGAAATACCATTTGAAGCAAGGCTTGAGGGTTATGGTTTGGACTTTGGATACACAAACGACCCTACGGCGATTGTGGCGGTGTATTATTACAACGGCGGTTATATTTTAGATGAAAAGTGTTATCGAAAGGGAATGCTGAATAGCCAGATTGCGGATTTATTGAAAAATTTGCCTTATGGTTTGGTGGTGGCGGATTCGGCTGAACCTAAAAGCATTGATGAAATTGCAG
>QWCO01001030.1_pt1 | contig 13827 bp, 10 predicted proteins | sample 1972611 | NCBI WGS metagenome assembly QWCO01 (sample SAMN09866706, study PRJNA288562) | Human oral metagenome isolate term1_saliva, whole genome shotgun sequencing... | reverse complement strand
CATGACCACATAGCGGCCATAACCAGGGAATTCCTTGGACGTTGACGAGAAAAGCTTCTGGTAGGAAAGCTTGTTGTGGGCGTAGTCGACCAAGCCCGTTACTTTGTTGTCAGGCGAGCTCAGCAGTTCCATGCGACCTGGCACCTTAACGTTCATCAGCGGAAGCACGGCGTCCTTCTCGCGAATGCCCAGGTAGTCAGCGACGGTGATTGCTGCAAGAGCATTCTCCACGTTGAAGAGGCCGGACATGGGCAGCGCGGCGGCACCGGTCCAGGTTGGCGCGTGCACGGTAAACGTGACCATGCCCTGGTGAGGGGTGATTTCGTCCGCCCAAACGGTGGCGTCGGAATCAGTTGTGGAGAAAGTCAGGACCTTCTCGCACCTCTGTGCACGCTCCATGACCTGGTCAAACATCATGGTGTTCTTGTTGATAACGGCCACGCGAGCAAGGTCAAAAATCTTTAGCTTGCTCTCAAAGTAATCTTCAAAAGTAGGGTGTTCAACAGGGGAAATGTGATCGGTTCCGATGTTTAGGAACACGGCGACGCTCAGATTGAGGCCAACTGTGCGGTCGTACTTGAGTCCCTGGCTGGAAATCTCCATGTCAACGTAGGGGAGGCCGGCCTCCGCGGCGTGCTTGAGGTGGCGCCACAGCTCAGGAGCCTCGGGCGTGGTGTTGTGCGCGGGCTGCGTGTCCTTGCCGTCAAACACCTCGATGCCGCCAATCACGCCGCACTTGGAGTATGGCTCGTCACCGTCGAGGATGGCGCGCAGCATATACGAGCAGGTAGACTTGCCTTTTGTGCCCGTAATGCCGATGGTAGTGAGCTTCTTGTCGGGATGTCCCGCAACACCCGCGGCCGCGTAGGCCATGGCAAGGCGCACGTCATCCACACGAATGGCGGCCACGTTTGGCGCCACTGCCTGCAGCTCTTCCGCAAGCGACTGCTGACAGAGGTACGCAACAGCTCCAGCCTCAACCGCACTTACTAGATACGCTGGCGAGAAACTCGCGCCCTTGCAGACAAACAGCGAACCTGGGGTGATTTCACGAGAATCGCTTGCAACATCGGTAAGCTGTGCGTCTTGATCAACCGCGTCAAGATGCGCGGTAGTGTACTCGATGTTCTTGCTGGTAAAGAGCGCCAGGAGCTCGTGTAATGTCATCCTCAAAAGTCCTTCGATAGCTGTTTGGCGCAAGCACAGCGCCCCAAAGACAGTATAAATAGTTTAGCCGTCTGCCCCCAATTATGCTGCCGACATCGCAACTTTCTTGCCCCTTGCACGCCAACCTCACACCTTTATGGCGAGAAAATCGTCGATTTTGCTTGACTCACGGAAGGCCGCGAGGTATAGTACTTGTTCACGCAGATGCGCATGAATTGCGGGGTGGAGCAGTCTGGTAGCTCGTCGGGCTCATAACCCGAAGGTCGTAGGTTCAAATCCTGCCCCCGCGACCATAAGAATTTCAAAACCCAACCTGTTTTCACAGGTTGGGTTTTCTTTAATCGAGGCTTTAGCCTGTTGAGCGCAAGAAGCGCACGAAATACAAAACCGAGTCGTAATTAACCTGTGGAAGCAGTGCTTATATCTCCCTTCATTTTTGCTTTGAGATGCTTTGGGAGAATCAGTGTGCGAAGTTCTAGAAAATCTATTACTCAGATTCTTCTCATTTCGGTATTAATGAGAATTATCTTTTTTTGTAAAAAAATTGCATAAAAGTATATTATTCATTATACTTTGAGTTGTGGAAGGAGAAGAAGGTATGTATAAACTCATTTCGCTTACGGTAGGAAATTTTCGGTCGTTTTACAACCCACAGACCCTTACTCTCGACGGTCGCAATGATCATTCGGTGACTGCAATTTTCGGTCCCAATGCTGGGGGTAAATCCAATATTGCTAAGGCGCTTAGTGCTCTTATCAGTTGCATCAGGAGATCTTCTGATCCCAATTTTCGCCTTCCGTACGAGCCTTTTTTACTTAAAGCAGGTGTAAACGAGAGGCCGTCTACACTTGGCATAGCCTTTTCTTTGGATGAAAGACGTTACGAGTATTCTGTGAGCTTTCTGGCTCATAAAGTTATCCATGAGTTACTAAGAGAGCAATCTGATAATACAAATCGGATGAATAAGGTGTTCGAAAGAACAGATGATAAACTCAATCCTTACGCACGCCAGTACGGCTTTGGTAAGAGGCTCCTCGAAAGAACTCGTGAGGATACTCTGCTTATTACAAAGGGTCGTGAGGATAACAATGCATACTCCAATATTATTTTTGGTCTCCTTGATCACATCAGTATTGTTTCTCCTAGTTCGGATATGCCAACACCTCTCTTCGTGGAAATGCTCAAGAGTGATGTGAATCTGCGCTCCAAGACTCTTGAGTTATTAAAGCGATGCGACTTTTCTATTAGAGACATTAAGTTTACCGATACGGCCTTACCTGAGGACATTTTTGATCAGCTGCCCGTTCAGATTCCTTCCGATATCAAGAGGGCAATGATAGAGCAAGGTACTACAACCTTTACCACGGTGCATGCTGTCCGCGATGAGGAGCAAGAGATTGTTGGCTCGCGAGATCTCGACTTCTGGGCCCAAGAATCAATGGGTACTCAAAAGTTCTTTGAGGTAGCCGTTCCTATTATTGATGCGCTAGAGAATGGTAAGACTATCTTCATCGATGAATTTGGTACCTACATTCATCCAATGTTGACCCATGCCATCGTATCGTTGTTTGGAGATTCTAGCAGCGATGACGCCTACATGGTCCTTATGACTCACGGTACAACGATGTTGCGAGAGCTTGCACGCAATGAGATTGTACTTGTTGAGAAGAACTATGCCGAAGAATCCTTTATTACACCTCTAATTGATTTGGGAGTCCGCGACGGCGAGGCCTTTGAGAAACGCTATCTTGCCGGACTCTACGGTGGTGTTCCTATCATTGAGGGGTAGGAATGTGATGGTGAGCAAGAAAAACGGGAGAAGATATCTGCTCATTTGCTGCGAAGGAAAGACGGAGAGGGAGTATTTTCTGATTCTCAGGAGGCTCTACCGTATTTCCGCGGCACAGGTTTCGGTTATTGGTGAAAAGGGTCAATACAATACACTCATTGATAGAACGATTGAAGAACGCGATAGGCTTTGCGAAGACATGTGTATCGATCAAGACGAGGTCGAGTGCTGGGCAGTTTGCGATGATGACAACATGCCATTTCCCTATGCGGTGCTTAAGGATTACGCTGAGAAACGTGAGGTAAAACTTGCCTTTTCCCGTCCACAGTTTGAGGCGTATCTACTCCAGCATTTTGAGCAGTCTTCGTTATATGATCAGGAGGGGCTTTATGAGAGGCTTAGTGATTTCGTATCAAGCGTTGCTGATCAAAACGAGAAATACGATAAGGCGGATTTGAAGTGGCTAGGCGCATTAATTGATGCTAAGCCAAAGCTCGTGGACATCGCTCTTGTTAATGCCGATCAGAGAACAAAGCAGTCGAAAAAAGTCTTTCTTACTGTACAAAATCTTGTTAGGCGGATGAAGGAGTTTAGTAAACATTAGGTGCGCTTGACTTACTGACTGGGCTTAAGCTTGCAGATATAAGATAATTTGAGCTTTTTGCTTAGTCAAATTCATTTAGATTAACCGAGTACGTTTTTCTTGCATAATGATGAATTTCTGTATGACAGAAAAAGAGATGTTCAGAAAACTGCGATGAAGGTTCATAAGATTTCGTCTTTAGGGGGCTATTTAGATACGCTATCGTATAGGTGTTCGAGTTAGAAAAGAGATTTCTAAACAGATAGAAGAATCCTTATGAACTATGTCCAAAAAATTCCCGTTGCTATTTGTGGTGTTGCTTTAGGTTTTGCGGCACTTGGAAATCTTTTCAAGACTTCTTTCGAAGGCTTTTATCTTGCCTGCGGCATTATCTCTATTGTTCTTTTAGCTCTCTATACTTTCAAATTTATCGTGTCGACAAAAGTTGTATTGCGAGAGCTCTCGAATCCGATTGGACTTTCAGTTGTCGCAACGTATCCGATGGCAGTTATGCTGATTTCGGTATATATGAAGGCTGATATTGGTGATGCAGCACAATTATTTTGGTTTGCAGGAATTGCGTTGCACATACTGTGCATAGCCCTCTTTACTTCTCGATATATTGCAAAATTTAATTGGGAGAATGTGCACGCTAGCTGGTTCATTGTGTATGTGGGTATTGTTGTTGCCAGTGTTACAGCGCCAGCGTTTCACTTTGAAACAAGTGTTGGTACGGTTGCATTTTGGTTTGGATTTATCTGCTTTGTGGTGCTTTTTATAGTAGTGAGCATTCGGTATGTTAAATATGGGCCTGTGCCTGATTCTGCTGAGTCGCTCGCTTGCATTTATGCAGCTCCAACAAGTCTTTGTATTGCGGGATATATTCAATCTATTTCGCCAAAGTCTGTACCGTTTCTTTTGGTTATGCTTGCAATCGCTTCAATTATTTATGTAGTTTCTTTTGTGTGGTGCATCAGGTGCCTTACTAAACCATTCTTTCCCAGCCACGCCGCGTTTACTTTTCCCTTTGTAATTTGTGTCGTTGCGCGTACGCAGACGTCGGCATACCTGGCCGAACTCGGCCAGCCTCTCCAATGGCTCGACGGAATAGCTACTGTTGAAACGCTGCTTGCAGCAGGACTTTGTATTGTTGTGCTTGTACGACTACTTGCGTATGTGCGCGATCAGACTTTGCCTAAAGCGAGATGAAAGAGACGAGTAGCTTGAGATGATGTTTTGTATTTGTTTTGACAAGAGCTATTGTCTAAAGGTAATGAGAACTTCAAGTATTTTGTCGTCAGGTTTTTATTATTTTTTGCATTTTGTGTTTGCAATATAAACCATTACTACCGCATCAATCGCAATAATACTGCCCGCAATGATTGCTGTTGTGTTTGGTATATTTGGACCAAGTAGTGCCATGAAAAAGAGTACTAACGCACTTATAAGCGTGCCAATACCCACTACAAAACAGAGCTTTTTCTCGTCTATTGCTTTCTTTTCATCTTCAGTCATTGTGTTAAATCCAGCAATTGAAATAGCACCATGACCAGATAGAAGTACAATAGACCAAATGCCAAGAATTGCGGTTAAAGACCACGCTATAACTGAATATAACATCATATTCACTCCAATCAGGAACGAACTGCTTGTTAATTGAATTATACGACTTCGAATTTAATTGGTCTATTGAATAATGCTAGGCTCTTCATTGTTATGTTCGTTTGTAACGTTATAGGTTTTTACTGTCCATTACAGTACCCACTTAGATTATCTGTAAGCCTTATCCTTCTTTTCACATACTTGGAGATGGATTGGGAATGCATTTTTGGAGAGTATTCGCTACTAAGTGAGGTAAAAATGGGTGCATATTATATCAACTATTATTTTCATAACATTGAGTATGATGACGGATTCTACGGCGGAGAATTTTCAGCCCCTGATTATGACGTATATTGCAAGTTTTTATACGACAGGGAAACAAAGGAATTTATTGATATCTGGGACAATACTCAACCCATTGATGAGATTCTTCCAATTCCAATTTGGTGGCTTGATAAGAAGCTTGAACAGAATGGGAAGCTCGGTAAGCATGAAAGCAAAGTGAGCATTTAAACTCTTTATAGCTTTGTGAATGGCCGTTATTGTGCTTCGTTATAAGGAATTATTTTCGCTCTGGACTTCCTTCTACCTCAAAAAGAATCCTGAGGGCTTCTTTGTATTTCTCGACGCGCCTTAAGTCCTTCTCAGTAACCTTTTCCAGGCGGGATAGGTTTGAGTTGTGTTGTAGATCGCAAATTTTTACGTGTCGTGCGATGTTGTTTTTACTTAGATGGCGAACATAGTCCATGTACTTGACTTTGGGATTGTGGTTCAAGAGAAGCAGGGCTTTGTATTGTTGTGCTTGTACGTTTACTTGTATATGTGCGTAAACAGACTTTGTCTTAAGAGGGACGAAAGATACGAGTAGTTTGAGGTGATGTTTTGTATTTGTTTTGTTTAGAGCTATTAATTAAAAGTAATAAGTACTTTAAGTTTGCTATTGGTGAATTTTTGATTTTTGATTTCGCGTTGATTATTTACCATATATTATAAAGTTACATCGTTTTTTGTAATGTGACTGATATAAATAGAAAGTGGAGGAATGATATGGCGAGTAGTGTTGAAGAAAGTGTTGAAGAAATTTTTGAAAAAACAATCAAAAAAGTCTTTGGGAAAAAAATTTGGGATGAAGAAAAGTTTAAGCGTTTATATGACAACGTAATTAAAAAAAGAGACGAAATTTTAAATAATGGAAAAGCAGAAGATGATTGTGGAACATACGGAGATGATCCTACAACAATTGAACTTATGCTTTATATAAGAAAATTGATGCGAGAAGAAAAATTAATCCCAGATGTTTCATTAAAAATCTGTATACAAAGTGAGTCCTTAACGATAGACAATTTAAAAAAATTCGTTGTGCTTGATAGTAAAACTAGAAGTTGGTTAACGACGGAATATAAGGAACGTTTTCCTATCTCCTATTATTCAGAGCCAGAATCTCACATATGGGATTATCGTTATGATGGTTGGGATTATTCTGAGTATCAGAAAGAAAATTCTTTAGATGCTGATATCGAATGGATTATTAAGATTAAAAATAAATTTAGTCATATTTACTACAATGAGTTAGATCATTACTTAACTTACTTGGTAGGTGCAATATTGGTAGGTGCAAAACGTAGGTACAAAACGAAAATAAATTATACACCCGATAGAATTAGGCAGGGCGACCATATAAAAGAAGATCTTAAAAGAATGTCTGAAAAAGATTTTTAAGTCTTTTAAAATCTATAAGTTTTATTTAGCATAAGATACATATAGTCACGTCTCAAAAGGTGGTGTGAGGAAATATCCTTGCAACCACCTTTTGGATATAACTGACTACTGCTAATTGTGTCTATGGTTTGTGCTGAAAGTGTATAAGCTCTTCATAGAGTAAAAGATATGATTCAGATAACTTATAATTATTCAATAGAAATAGTCATTTTTTAGAAGGATTAATTATATGAAAAACGTAAATCTCAAGAATCTATTCGATTCAAAGGCTAAGAAGGCTGTTGTTGCAGGTATCGCAACTATTGCAGTTGCAGGTTCTATTTTCGCAGTAACCACTTGCAATAAGCCTACAGAGCCAAAGCAGACTGATACCAAGCCTGCAGTAGCAGACACTACTAAGACAAGTAAGTCTGATTACACTCAAAAGATAGTTGCTCAGGTTAGCATTGATTCTGCATCTGATTCTGGCGTTAAGGAGGATGCTCATAAGCCAACTATGTATGTATATCAGAAGGCATCCGAGATTAATGATGCAGTAAAGAACAACACTGCTGATACTGATGCTACTTATACTGCATCTAATGGCGATACAATCAAGACTTATGCAGCACTCACTGGCCAGGTGAAAGAGGATGGTACCAGGGATAATTCTGTTTATACCACAGATATCCAGGTGCCAGATGCTTCTACTCAGAAGGCTGGTGATGATGTAATTAACGTTAATGGTGAGGCATATGTCAAGGTTGATGTTGTAGCAGATGTTACACCAGATACTCCTATTGATGTTAAGGCCCCAGAGGCTTACACCAAGGATGATAAGGTTCCAACGACTGTAGTTGTTACTGATGGTGCTATTGAGTACAACGACGGTACTAAGCAAGAGATTAAGCCTGAGTATCCTATTACTGTTGATACCACTAAGAATGACGATGGCACAACTAAGGTTACTGAGATTAAGAAAGATGATACTTCTGTAGCTGCTCCTGATACTGCTAATGAGACAAATACCACTAATGACAATGGTGGCTCTTCTAATGCAGATTCTGAGTCTTCTACCAATAGCAATGGCGGGTCTAGCTATAATGGCAATTCTTCCAATTATGGTGGCGGCTCTTCTAACTACGGTGGAGGCTCTAACTACAGCACTCCATCACAGCCTTCTATACCTTCCACCCCTTCTCAGCCAGTAACTCCAGAGCCTGAGCCTCAGTATGAGTGGCACATTATTGTTCATACACATGACGGCGTAAGTCGTGACATTACTGCCATGGGGTATAGCAGCTTTAGAGAGTGGGATAATACCCAACCTGCTGAATATACCGATGACGCATGGTATGAGGTTGTTCGTGTACGTGTAAATTAGTTCTTAAATTTTCATTGCTAGTGCAACAACAAAAGAGAAGGTAGTGACCCATGGGTCTACAATGGCGCTTACGACGACGTTCATTGAAAGGAATCCCATGGGTCACTATAGCCATCTTAGCAGAAGACATTATGGTCTGCTGGAAAAATCATGAAAGTATAAGCCAGATTGCTCGTAAGCTCGGACGAAACAAATCAAGTATTTCGCGAGAGATTAAAAGAAACGGTTGGACAATTATTGGAGTGGCACATCTTTGCTATAGAGCCTCGACTGCCCAGAGAAAAAAGCCGATGTTCGATGCCAGGCTTGCAAGAAACGGATACCACTAGATGATGACGCTATGCAAAAGTCTAAAATTTAGCAAAAGATACATGTAGTCATATCTAAAAAAGTGGTGTAAGGAAATAGTCTTACACCACTTTTTTAGACGTTGATCTGTCAGCAGCTGCACCTCGTTTCAGAACGCGCGGTGTATAAATGGTGCCATTTTTTCACAGTTTAGCGCGGAATTGAAAGAACACTTGCAACCGAATGAGTTCCATGCCGGAAACAAAGAACTCGGTTGCCCCCCTACTTCTGCATCGTGTTTTATCCTGTAATCTAAACATATAAAAACCTCCCATTTCTCGTATTTAAGAAATGGGAGGAAGTTCACAAAAGATATATTTTTAATAATTTTAATGGATTAGATGCAAATATTTCCATTTGCATCCGCTGGCTTAGTTAGAGCAACAATACCCTCAATAAATCCTATCAATGCAGGTATAAATGTCCAACAAAAAATAAGATATAGAATGCCTGAGCCAGTCTTTCCCGCATAAAATTTGTGAACACCTAGGCCGCAAAGAAAGATTGCAAAAAGAGCATATGCAATCTTATTTACAACTTTACCTGTTTGAACATACGTGGGAGCTGTATTTGTTGGGTTACCATTAATTACATTGACGGAAATATTATTTCCATCTCCTTGTTGAGCTGTTCCTGTAGCCGAAGTATTTTTAGGTTCAGATTTAGTAACAAGTGTTCGCTGCTCATTGGAAAATAAAGTAACCTCATCGCCAACTCGAGCGTCAAAAGTTACATCTTCAGGTCTGACTTCAACTATAGCTCCATCGTCAGTTCCAATTGCAATAGTTTCAGCTGTTATGGCTAAAATTTTTACTCATACTTTCTCTCCATTCATACAAGCCATATTGAAATAATTATATAGCAAAAAAAGTTTATTAATTTGCTTATATACAATCTACTTACTGTTGTCGGCCTGATAAGCAACAAATGTTGGTTTTACTTCATAAGTGTGTCCGTCTTGTTTAGAGCCAATGTAGTTATTAGCTTCTACGTTTGCACTTGAATCAGGTTTTATAAAGCTAACTGAACTAGCATTTGTCGAATTGAGTACGTAGTGTCCATCCATTTCAATGTAATAGCATACAGATGCAGATGACCATTTATCTTTTGTAGTATTAGTAATCGTTCCAGTAAGCTCTGAACTGAAGTCTTCAAATTTTAAAGAGAGAGATGCTTTTGCCTCATCCGCAGAAATAATTTTTAAATTACTTTTTACTCCAGAAAAAGGACAGTCTTTTAAATTTACAGAATCAATACTTATATTACCCTTGGCTATTGAAGGATTGTCTGGAGCATTTTGAGAAGCGTTGGTAATATTAAATCTTGCATCTGAAATCTTTTGATTATTTTTCGTATCGTAAGCAAAATCGCTAATGTAGTAGGTAACAGTCTTTTTTTCATGAGGCGCAAGAAGAATTCCATCGTCTGAATACACATCGGGAGAACTTACATCAGATAGAAGAGTTGCGGTTCCACTTTGATTATCACCATATTTGTCCTTATAGGTTACATTAAATACAAAAGTTGGATTTGCGAACACATAGTCATCAGTATTGTTCTCTACAGTAAATTTTATGGAATAAACATCAAGAAGTTTTATGTCAAAATCTCTCATCGCTGCTTGTGTTGTTTCAAACACAATGTTGCTAACTTTAACAGAAGGTTTTTCTTCAGTCTTTTGAGTATCTGATTTGGAAGAATCGCTGGAAGTTGATGCAGAAGTATTGCTTGTCGTTTGAGCAGTTTCATTTTGTTTGCTTAAAAGGCCAAAACCGTGAGTAACGTAGGCGGCAGCACCAATCCCACTAAGTGCCAGAATGATAGCAATGGCAACAACAATTATCTGCTGTTTGTTTCGCACCTGATTGGTCTTGAAGCTATCAGTGTTCTTGGAATTATTTATATTTTGGGTTGTTACTGAATTATTCTGAGTTCTTTCAGTTGGCTGTTGCTGAGTAGATGAAGTTGCTGTTGAATTTTTTTCTACTTGTGCAGTACTTGAATCTTTTTCGTTAGCAGCAGGAGTTGTTGTTTGGGAGGATTGTTCTTGCTGCATTACTTCTGGAAGTTTTGCACCACAATTGGTACAGAATTTTTGATTTTCTGGATTTTGTGAGCCACAATTGGTACAGAACATCTTATTTTCTCCTTTGGAAAACTGATATTGAATATGCTTTCCTTTAATATCTAATATATATAGTAAATCTTTTATTATCACAATCTTAAAATAAGTTGATACATTGTACGTAGTTATTATTGAGTTCATTCTTTCAACATAATTAATTGTCTTAAGGATAATACTTTGTAATTCATTGAAAGGATTTCCATGGGTCACTATAGCCATCTTAGCATTGAAGAGCGCGAAGACATTATGGTCTGGTGGAAAAATCATGAAAGTATAAGCCAGAGTCTGCAATGTACTATATATCGCTTCTCAAGACGCGTTTAGTTTTGCTCTCTAAATCACATGCTTTCTGAGCATCTGACCATACGCGGCTGAGTCGCTGGTCATGCGCTCGCAGTGATCATAACCTTGCCAGATAGTAAGCGTGGCTTCGGGATACACCTTAGGCAGAACCTTCCTTGCGCGTTTCAAGTCAAAGTCCTTCTCGCCATACGTGAAGATGCAGCGGCGTTGTATGTCGGGGCTAAGAGCGGGCAGGCCAACGTTGCTGCAGTCGTGAATGATGTTCTGGATGCTTTGGTCGCTCATCGCAATAAAGTGTTCTGACATAGGTTTAGCTGCAACTTTTCCGTAAAGTTGTTCCATCTTTTGTACGGATAACTCGGGGTCTGCAATGGCTTTGCGGTGCTTGGCAAGAAACACTTTCTTGAGCATAAACTCAAGCGCGGAGGCAAGAAATCCTCCTGTCCAGAAGCTTGTTCCTTCAAAGAAGAGGTGGTCAAAGGTTAGGTTGTTGAACTTGAGGAGTTCAGATAGAACCACTCCGCCTAAGGAGGCGCCAAAGCCCAAGGAGAGATGGATCATGTTTTGCTTCAGCAACCAGTCATGAATCTGTGCAGCTTCTTGAGAGGCTGAGACATATTCCGTTGCGTCTTCTTCCCCGTGAGCAGCAAGATCTGGGACCAGATAGCGCAGGTCATCACCCATGTTACTCACAAGAACTGTTTTCATTCCCTCTGCAGACGAGAGCATGGGATGTATCAGCAATACGGTAGGTGTGGTCTGGGTGTGAGCGTCGGGCTCAATGAGGTGCATCTTCATGACAATCCTCCATCCGTTGTTCACCTGCGATTATATCCCTGTCTATCGCGTGGGTTTGCTGTTTGTTCACTAAAGCTGACATTTTCCGTGAACGGTAGAGATGGAGACGTGAAGGTTTTGCTCGATTGACGATTTGTATCAAATGAGTTCATTTTTTGCTGTTATCAGCATGAAATTGGCGCGTATGTGGGACACTAAATAGCAGCAAATACTGACCCGGTCAAGAAAGGAAGGCTCATGGCATACGAGTCTCGCGAAGAAATTGACAGCAAATATAAGTGGGACCTGTCCTCAATGTTCCCTAGTGATGAGGCATTTGAGGCTGGGCTCGAGGAGCTTAAGGCTTACTGTCCAAAGCTGCTTGCGTTCAAGGGCAAGATTTCCACCTCCGCTCAGGCTCTTCTGGAGTTCCTGCAGGTTGAGGACCAGATGAACCTTCTGCTCTACAAGATTATCAACTACGCTGAGCGCAAGAGCGACGAGGATACCCGCGTTGCCAAATACCAGGCATACGTTGCAAACGCTACCAGCGCATATACGCAGGTTGGCGAGGCAACTTCTTGGTTTGCCGCAGAGCTTCTTGCAATTCCAGCAGAATCTGTCGAGAAGTTCTATGCAGAGGTTCCAGCTCTTGAGTTCTATCGTCGTAAGCTCAACAAGATCTTGAACCAGCGTGAGCACACCCTTTCTGCTGAGGAAGAGGTTCTTTTGGCACGCGCAGAAGAGCTTGCTGTTCAGCCAACCAATATCTTCTCCATGTTTGATGACGCGGACCTTACCTTCGAGGACGCTGTTGACTCTGAGAGCAAGACTCATAAGCTGACCAGCGGTTCATTTGTTCCTCTGCTGATGGATGCTGACCGCGTCCTGCGTGAGTCCGCATTCAAGCAGCTCTACAGCCGCTTTGGCGAGTTCCGCAACACTTCCGCTGCAATTCTGACCAGCCAGGTTAAGAACCTGCAGTTCTTCTCGTCATCTAGAAAATATGCAAGTTCCCTTGAGGCAGCTCTTGCAGAGAACGAGATTCCTGTTGAGGTTTACAACAACCTGATTGACGCTGTTCACCAGAACTTCCCAGCATTCTACAAGTACGTTGACCTGCGCAAGCGTGTTATGGGCTTGGATGATCTGCACTTCTGGGATGTCTACACTCCTCTTGTTGACGACGTTGACATGAAGTTCACCTACGAGGAGGCTTGCGACCTTATTGTTAAGGCGCTGGCACCTATGGGCGAGGAGTATGTCAGCCTGGTCAAGAAGGGTCTTGAGAGCCGTTGGGTTGACGTGTACGAGACCCCAGGTAAGCGCTCCGGTGCTTATTCCGCAGGTGGCAAGGGCATGAACCCCGTTATGCTCCTCAACTTCCAGGGCGGCCTTGACGACGTCTACACCCTTATCCACGAGATGGGCCATTCTCTGCACACGTACTTCTCGTCCCACAACCAGGAGATTACCTACTCCGATTACTCCATCTTTGTTGCAGAGGTTGCATCTACCTGCAACGAGGCGCTGCTCTCGCACTACCTGCTTGAGCACGAGACCGATCCTGCGCGCCATGCGTACATCCTCAACCACTTCCTGGAGGGCTTCCGCGGCACCATCTATCGTCAGTGCATGTTTGCCGAGTTTGAGCGCGACATCAACCAGATGAACGCTGACGGCGTGGCTCTGAACGCCGAGGTTCTTTCCGAGCGCTATGGCAAGCTTTGCGCAGAGTACTTTGGACCTGGCATTGAGCTGGACGAAGAGATCAAGCTGGAGTGGTCGCGCATCCCTCACTTCTACTACAACTTCTACGTCTACCAGTACTGCATTGGTTTCTCGGCAGCTATTGCTCTGTCCCAGCGCATCCTTTCCGAGGGCGAGCCTGCGGTCAAGGACTACATCGGCTACCTGTCCGGCGGTTGCTCCAAGACTCCAATCGAGCTGCTCCGCGGCGCTGGCGTTGACATGGCAACTCCAGACCCCGTTAACGCTGCACTCAAGTACTTCGGCGAGCTTGTCGATCAGCTTGAGCAGGAGCTCAACTA
>QWCO01000751.1_pt1 | contig 13827 bp, 7 predicted proteins | sample 1972611 | NCBI WGS metagenome assembly QWCO01 (sample SAMN09866706, study PRJNA288562) | Human oral metagenome isolate term1_saliva, whole genome shotgun sequencing... | reverse complement strand
TATCTCCAAAACAGTCGCATAGTTTACTATTTGGAGAAAATCCATTGTAATCTGACCAGACTCCCATCGGGATATTGTGCTTTCATCAACTCCCAACCTCTCAGCTAGATACGCCTGTTTTAGATGTTTGTTCAATCTCTCATTTCGAAGAAATTCCAGTAACTCTTTCATAAACATAAAGTTATAGAAACATCTTGGCACGAGCAACCCGTCACACGCAAGTTTATGTACCCTCTGCAAGTCGTCATGCACCAGATGCATTTTTTTGTTTGGTGGCGGATGCAAAGGGTTTCTATATCACTCATAAGATAAATATAGTAAACTTATATAGAAATAAATAATAACATAATTCACCTTTTATTAGTGATAAAGCTATAAAAGGTCAACCGATATCAGACAATCATACACAAGTCCTCCAGTGCAAGGTGCAAGCCCCTTTATATATAAGGGCTTGCACCTTGCACTTACTGCTACAAAAATGCTACACTGATGATTTGTCAAAACATATAGAAAGTTTATATACAACGAGATACGAGAGTTTGGTTCACAAACCTCTCTCTCCGCTTCTCATAGCGAGTTAAGCCCCTAAGTTACAACAACTTAGGGGCTTTTTGTTTGGTCATTATTTTAGCTACTTTCGGTATCCATATCTCTATATTTCGGGAACATGATTGTTGCGGTTTTGAAGAAAAAAGGAAATTGTCATTATATTACAATCCGTATAAAAGGCAAGGGGGTACACCACATCCAATCCGATGTTACCAGCGATATTAAGAGATAGGTAATAATGGCTACACCTATAAAAAGAAGTATGTATTTCATTTTACCTTAATTTTTGAAAATATACCATTATAACTTTTGGCTGATAGGCAGTCCATTACCTCCTGGATGTCATTGTACTCTGGGGCACCAAGCCTTGCCTGGCATACATTGACAATTTCCAAGGCCATGTCGGCAGATACAAGGCGTGAATCATTCTTAAAATCTGAGACGAATATGTCCCTAATGGCATTCAGATGTGCTGTATCGAACTCATCGAACGCCACTGCTCCCTTCTTACGAACGGTAAGTTCCACCTCATAATCATCCGGTCTCTCTGCCTTGAAGGAGACCATTGCGGCACCTGTGGATTTGCATTGTTTCAACAATGTTTTGACTATTTCTTCCATTGTAATTCTATTCTTTCAAAATTATTAAACTCTTATAACTCAAACTGCACATGGAAATGATACTCGTTGCACAGGCAGGTGATCTGTCTTACAGTAAAAGTATTTGTAACTCGATGTGTACCAATTTGTTTTGGTTGAAACGATGGAAAAGTGATTGTGTGGACTCTGTGGAGGATAAAAACGATGAACATTTAATGTATTTAACTTTTGTAAACCTCAAAATGTAATAGAATGTGCAATGATTCCGTATAATTTAGCTAAAATCCATTTTTGAGAGCATGATAATGTCTCAAAATGTGGAAACGACAAATAAAATTTTATGGAATTGCTATTTTAATGGCAAGAAATGACCCTTTTTCTGCCAAGAAAACTTAATTTCAAGGAAAAAATATTGTTATTTGAAAGAAAATTACTATTTTGCAGTCGGAAATATTTGTAGTTATTCCGACTAAAATCAAACCAATATCTATATGCAAGACGCTGTAGTTAACAAGATTAAGAGCAAGATTGCTCATGGTAAGTTTGGAGAGGTTTACTTCGTGTCGTCCTTTCCACAATATGATGTGGAGTATGTCACCAAACTGTTGGCAATCTTTGAGCGTGAAGGGCTCATCAGCCGTATAGCAAAGGGGGTCTATGTCAAGGCACGTAAGACTCGCTTCGGTGTCCTATATCCTTCTGCCTTTGAACTGGTGACAGAGATTGCCAAAAGAGATAAAGCAGTAATCATTCCTACGGGAGCCACTGCCGCAAATCGTCTCGGCTTCTCTACCCAGGTTCCCATGAACACAAGTTTCCTGACTACCGGCTCTGGCAGGAAATTGAGTCTTGGAAATAGGACTGTTACCTTAAAACATGGAGCTCCAAGGAATTTTGCCTTTCGAGGGAAGTTGATGCAAGAACTGGTACAAGCATTACGTAGCATCGGCGAAAACAACATCACAAAAGAAGATGAAGGGCAGATTGCAAAGCTACTTGCAGAAACTCCAGAAAAAGACACAATAGAACATGATTTGCTTTTGGCTCCTGTTTGGATGAGACAAATAATCAAAAGAAACATTAAAGGACAAGACAATGAGTAAATGGATAGACTTCTCAAGAGATGAGCGTAGAGCAATGATACAAGCCGTCAGTCAAGCAAAGCAGATAGATGAAGCCTCTGCTGAAAAGGACTGGTGGGTAACCGCTGTTCTTTATGCCATGTTTCATACCAGCATTAGCGAATACCTATTGTTCAAAGGTGGTACAAGCCTTAGTAAAGGATGGAACATTATCAACCGATTCAGTGAGGACATAGACTTGGCTCTGAGCCGTGACTATTTCTTGAATGTGAAGAAACTATCATGTGCCAGTTGTACCTCTAACACGCAGATACATAATCTCCGTGAAAAAGGACAGGACTTTCTTCTTGGAGAGTTTAAATTGGAGTTGGATAATAAGCTAAAGGCTTTAGGACTTGACGTGACCGTACTTGGCGACAATGAAGTATTGGATGAAAACGGCGAACCGAGAAAAGTCCCTCATGATAAAGATCCGTCTGTTCTTTACATTCAATACCCATCGCTTTATAATAACCAAGCCTCATATGCTGTGCCTACTATCAAAATAGAGATTAGCGTATTGTCCATGTCGGAGCCATTTGAAATGAGACGTATATCATCGTTGGTGGAACAAGTCTTCGATGGGGAAAATGTGGATACAGATTTCATTCAAACTATCCGTACCGTCAGCCCTGCAAGGACTTTTCTTGAAAAGGCCTTCTTGTTATGCGAGGAATATCAAAAGGATAAGCCGAGGACACATCGCATGACTCGCCATTTCTACGATTTGGAAAAACTCATGCACACTCCTTACGCAGAGATGGCACTCAAAAATGTAGCTCTCTATACTGAGATTGTGGAGCATAGACGCAAGTTCTATCATGTAGGCTATGTGGATTATGACAAGGAACTACCAGCCAACATTCAGATTGTACCAAATGAAGAACTGGTGTCAGCGTATGAAACGGACTACAACGAAATGAAAGAGAGCTTCATATATGGAGAGCCTCTTGATTTCAAGGAACTCATGCATCGAATTAATTTACTCCAAGAACGTTTCTGGAAGATTATATCTTAGAATCAAAGATGCATCGTTGTTTGTGGTATAATAGAATATGACTGTCCTATACAGGCAAGAAACATGATTGCATGATATAAAAAAGAGTAAAGAAAAATTGAATTTCATAACAATATGGCTTCGGATTCAATAGTTGAGTTAACCGTTGGTGATGTAGTGAAGGCAACGGTGAAGAATATACTTAAAGACTATGCGATAGTGTCTTTCGGTAACATTATGGCTTACTTGCCATCATCTGAGTATTCTTGGGGAAGAGATAATAACCTTAAGAATAAATTAAAGTTGGGTACGGAATTGAACGTTGTTGTTGTACAGATAACAGACAAAGGTGTTATGGTGAGTGTTAAAAGGATGTCTAAAGATCCATGGCTTAATGTTGAAACTCTGTATCAAGTCAATCAACAAGCCAAAGGAAAAATAACGAAAATACTGAATTTCGGAGCTTTTGTTGAATTACCAAGTGGAATTCAAGGCCTTCTTCACAAAAAAGAAATGTCTCCAGATGGTATGAGAGAACCAAGTGAAATTGTATTGGAAGGTCAAGAAATTGATGTCATAATTACTTCTATAGAAAAAGCTAATCGAAAAATATCGTTCTCAATCAAGCCTTTGTTGAATTAATCCTTTGAAGACTAATGAAGCAGAATCTACATATTCAATCGGAATTGATACTGAATCATATCGAGCTGACAGACTTGGATTTGTCGGAACTTCCACCATATCCGATAATAGAGGATAAAAAAGTTCAACCGAGATTTGTTGGAATAGTGTGCAGATGCCGTTCTTTGGATAACTATGCATTTGTAGTAACCAATATGTACGGTTTTAATAAGACCTCAACTCCATATTCTCCAGTTCAACTATATTTGGAAAAAAGCCAGTGGAAGGACACTGCATATTTGAAAGAGGATATGTGGATTACCTTTGAGCTCAAAAAACAGCCCAATCGAGATAGACATGCAGCAATTAATGCAAAATGTCTATCATTAACAAGTGAGGATTATAATATTTGCAGGAATTATATAGGTCGTTATGATAAGATATACGGAACTGTTAATGCTAAGCGATTCAGTGAGTCTATACTCTCTGTTATAGTAGAGAAGTTTTATAGAAAAGCAGAAGGACGGCTGTTAATACTAAATGATATCTATCAAAGAAAATCGCTTGACCCTAAGGAATGGGAACTTTTGTTATCAAATTTGACAACAGAGGAGCGTGATTCTTTTACTTTTAGAAGCGACATAATTGAACCTTCTGCTGTACTTCGGGTGTACTTGTACAAGTACCTAAACTCAATCGATTGGCTCAAACATCCAAGTGTTATTTCTATGATTGGCAAAGAAAATAGTGAATCGGAAATAACCCTTAAACAACTTATAGATAGTTTCGATAATGAAATTGATCGGAACGAATGGGTAGTTTATGCAAAGGATAGTTCCATTTCCAATGAACCCCTAAGACTAAAACTATTTTATTTAACTGAAAGTATTGATGTTTATCATGCAATAGAGAATAAATCTACCATTATAGAACACATGAACGAAGCAGGAGTTCTTGAAGTTAAGAAATTCCTGAAATTTTGCTATATTAATCTGGATGATGTTGATTTTGATGCTGTAATTAATGGCTTGACATATGAAAAACTTCTTGGTGGCTTAAAAAAGATGTCCTCAGACGATAGCTACCAGTTCGTTTGTCGTTTGCCAGAAGAAAAAGCAATAGAAATAGTCACGAGTGAGGATTTCAAAGGAAGTAAACTGTTTACATCTTATATTGGTCAGAAATGGAACACAATTAAGGGAAATATGCCGTATTGTGTCTTTGATCTTGAATCCGATGGTGAAACTATAAGGGAATTCGCTTTCTTCACCGAGGATAATATGAGACCATACACAGGCGAGGACCAAATAAATTCGTTATTCAGAAAACTGAAAAAATCTCCTATTGTTGTAGGTCATAATATTAAACTGTGGGATTTGCCAATTCTTAACAAAAAGGGGTTGCATATTCCAGAAACTACTTTTGTATGGGACACTCTTGAAATTGAAATACTGCTAAATCCATGTAGATATGCATATTCTTTGCATACAGAGCACAATGCAGAAGCTGATACAAAATTAACCAACGAACTGTTTTGGAATCAACTTTACAGATTATCCACAGATGAGCACTTAGTTGAACAACTGCGGGATGTTCTCCCTGATAATATTGGGACGATAATCAGTTCATTGCGTGTCGATTATTTTTCAGAATACTTCAGAACTACTGCCAATCTTGAACGTCAATTTTTCCAAGAGTTACGTCCAATATCAGACGAATTAGTAGAGAACCTAAACCAAATTTCAGAAATACCAGAGACAGAGGCAACGTTGTTAATTGCCCCAAGTAATTTGTGGTCACGTCTGGCTCAATATATTCCATTGTCATTTCCTGGCTCCAAAACTGGTGCTGAATATAAGAGTATAGACATCAATGTTCTTAAGGAAAAACAATTTAAGGATGTTATTAAACAATGTATTCTTGAACGTTTTTGCGTAGTTTCACGTACTCCCGTACTTGAAAATTTAGCTCAATATCTTCGAGTTATTGATACAGAAAGCAATAAATTATCATTTACAGAGGAGGAGTTACAAGACTATTTACACTACTATGATAGTCATATTGATTGTATAGATGTCACTTCGTTCGAGGATGAAAATATCCTATCTAAGGATTATAAACATATTTTTATTATTGGCACGGAATTAGAAGACAGAGTTCATAAATGCAAGGTATGCGACAATAAAACATTTGCTGATTTGATAGCATGTGGAAGTAAGCTTCCTTTCACTATGGCTTCAACAAATTTTGCCCCAGTCAAAGGTGACGAGATTAGAAAACTCGGCATAACAAAGCCCGCTCTTGCTGCAAACATTTGGGCGGAGAGAGAACGAAATGGGCAGTTCGCTTTTTATTTAAATTATCAATATCAAGCATACAGAAAGCAATTTCTAAATCACTTCAGACTTAAACCGCAAGTACTGAAGTGGACGTTTTCTGGTAAAGATTATGGGCATATTAACTTGACTCAGGTTAGTAGAAACCGTACTGCTGATATGGTGATGCGTGTTAACAGTTCTACAACTCAAAGAAGTAAGTATTGGTTGTTCCAAATCGCTTTGTTGAACAAAATACATGAAACTAATATAAGTCTACCTATAGTATATGTTATTAACGATAAGAAAGAAATTGAGAAATTAACAGAATATGCAATTTCTCAAGGTTACTTTATCCCATCAAATGGAAATGGATTCCGCAAACTCGAATATATTGGCAACCATCCCAATGGAATGGTAATAATTACAAAGCAAGAGTTTATTGATGGTGTGGGGTCATATAGAACAGATAAACCGTATTGTTATGTCTGGGATAATATGGACATTGATAGGTACATGTTAATGTGGGATAAACTTCCCTTTGATGATGATTTGGAAGAAGATGCGGATGATGAGCGTGACGATAAAGTTCATCATACAACACCACGTCAATGTATTCATGCAGCATGGCCTATTTATGAGCATTATTGTTCATTAGTAATGGCAAATAGTGAGGCTACACAGTTTTATATCATAGATCCGCATTTTGATGACTATGAAGATATAGCAAATAGCTGCCAAGCCCAATCCTTTAAGGTGGATTTATGGGAAAAAGATACTGATTACAATGAAGCTCTTGATAACTCAGGTCTATATTTTGATGATAGTAGAGGCAAAGAAGAGGATATAGACACCAAAACTGCTATTGAGTTGATCCGCAAGCACTTTATTGGTGATTATCAATGGAAACCCACACAAGAAGAAGTCCTTCCGTTTATGTGGGAGAGGAGAGGAGACTGTATTGTCTCAATGCCGACAGGTGAAGGAAAATCAGTATGTTTCCAAGGCCCGGCACTTTACAGAGCTTCAATTACGAAAAAACTATCCTTGGTTATAACACCTTTAAGGGCTTTAATGCAAGACCAGGTAGAAGAACTACATAAAAAAGGGTTTGCAACTAACGTAGATTATCTTAGTGGTGACCGTCAGCGTCCAGAGGTTGAAAACATTTACCGCAAAATACGCTCCGGTGAAATCGCTCTGTTGTATATCACTCCGGAAAGATTCCGTGTTAAGTCATTTATGAATGTCCTGTTCCAACGTTTGGAAATGGATGGCGGTCTGGAGTATATCATTTTTGATGAAGCTCATTGTATTTCACAATGGGGACAGGAATTTCGCCCTGATTACCGAAATGCCGTTCTAACTTGTATTGAACTAAGAAAGCAATTTGATTTTATGTTCGCTTTGTTTTCTGCTACAGTTACAACTCAGGTAGAATCTGATATACGTTCTTTCTTGCCCGATATTCAAAGATTGGGACAAACGGCGGAGGATTATAATCCGATACGTCAACATATAGGAATTTCATTTTCTTTAACCGAGCATGAGGATGATGCAAGAATTAGTGAGATTGTACAATTTATAGAGGACAAGCAGATAGATTTCTCATTGAGTTGTATGATTGTTTTCTGCCGTACTCATAGACAATGTGAGGAAACTGCAGATGCATTGTCTGAATTGGCATCAAAATCTTCTCCTGATAGTATTTTGAACAATTGTATAGATAAAATTGGTTTTTATCATGCAGGTCTTGATGCTGATTTACGAAATGATGTTTACGAACAATTTAAGCGAAAAGAAGGCGTAGACCCATTATATATTCTTTGTGCAACAAAGGCATTTGGTATGGGAATGGATATACCTAATGTCCATTATGTAGTACATTACAGTCCTCCTTCTGTATTGGAAGATTATTTACAGGAAGTGGGCCGTGCCGGACGTGATGAAAAACAATACAAATTGGCATTCGAGGATGGAAAGGATAAAATTCCAGCCCTGTGTTTAACGTCTAAAGAAGATTTTAGGAAACTAAAGGAACTGCTTGTCAAAAGTCAGATGAGTTGGTCTAACTTGACTGATGCTAAAGATAAGATTGTGGAATTCATAAAGCGTTTCCAAACGATTGAGCAAACAAAAAACTCCCCAATTGTAGTTCCTTTTAGCGTTTGGGTAAAAAATGCAGAAGATTTTAATGATACCACTGCATCAAGATTGGCTTTCCATTGGTTAGATCATATCGGATATATTAAGCAACGCTATCTGTCACAGGCATGTCTTGACATTACTGTTAATGACAATGATGGTAAGTCGTCTTCATTAAAACGGAATCCTGTTTATCTATATTTGGAAAAGAATGCTCAGATAAACGGAGAACGTTCACTTGTGTCTATGAATGATATGAGAAACAGTTTACGTATGTCTATGCCAAAGATTATGAACCAAATAATCTTATGCATGGAAAGTGGCTTATTGGAACTAAATGAGACTATGAATTGTAAACTTGTTCCTCGTCGATTCTGCGAAGCCAATTTTATGGTTAATCATGATAGAAATGATTTCGCTTTACACATCGTTTTTGAAGGTTTGAGGAATCTTCTTTCAGATTGCAAACAAGGTAAAGTTAGAATAATTGGCCAAAATGAACGTGAACACATATATAAACATTTGATGGATGATGTAATATATGATGATATCTTTGAAGATAATGGTGTAAAATATATGCCTTGGAAAGCCGAAGTGGATAATCCTCCAAGGCTGGCAGTTACTAAATTTGATACTTTCAAAAAGAATATTTTAACACGCATGGGTTCTCAGATGTTTATTCTATTAAATTATCTCCCCATGGTTAACTATAAAGTCGAGAATCTTGATGATGATGTAATATGCCAAATCAAACTTAAAAACGGAGAATGGCAAAACTATCTTGAACAGTTAGAGAGGGATTGCCTTATTATGATAAAATATGTTGTAGAAAAGCCAGAAGAGTTCTGTTGGGCTAAAGTAATTATAGACCTTGGGTGGACTAAAAAAGGATATAGATATTTTGAAGATCTTCTCTCTATTCTTTACCATCTTGCATATGTTGAACATTCTCCACTAGTAAAAAGTGGAATAGAGGTTCTTGCAACGGAATTAACTGAATCTGAAATACAAGATGGATTATCAGAGGACACCAACATGTTTGCATTTCGTAAAGAATTTGATGACAATGAGAAAATAAAGAAAGTTCGCCTCTCTTGTATGGACATTTTTACAAATGTCGATGCAAAAGAACAAGGTACTTATATTCAACGATATTTCCAGAGTAAGGACTATGAGGACTATTTGAGCTTAGCCGGAGATTATGTCCCCGAAGGCTCAGACATAATGTCTGAGTTGACAGAAGAAGCTCTAAAAGCAGAAGAATCGAAGTTGGATAATAACGAAGAACAAAAATGTATATATGAGCAACCCACTAATAAGGATGTTAATGTTATGGCTGGACCTGGGGCTGGTAAAACTCATGTCCTTACCTTGCGATGCGCGAGACTCATTTATAAAGAACATGTAGATCCATCCCACTTGCTTGTACTAGCATATAATAGAGCTGTTGTCGTTGAACTGCGTAATCGCTTGAATAGCTTATTTACAAAGTTAGGAATGAGCAGAATTGCGCATCAACTTAATGTGTACACATTCCACGCATTGGCAAAGAAATGTTTAGGGAAAAAACTTGATAACATATCTACTGAAATGTGGGAATATGAGTTCTATAATTATTTAACTAAACACGTAAGGGATTTTAAGGCTCGTTTCCCTAACATCGAATATGTTTTAGTGGACGAATTCCAAGATATCACAACTGTCCGCTTGGACTCCCTGCTTCGTATTCATCGTATATTCAGAGATGCTAAGTTCTTTACTATCGGAGATATAAATCAAAGTATTTATGGATTTGATAGAGTTCCAAAAGATAATTTTGGCAGAAAACTCATGCTTCAACCTGAACAGTATGCAGAAATACTGGATCCAAGGCCATATTATCATAAACTGGATAGTGAAATACATCCTGTGCAGCTGTCAATGTTTACAAATTATAGATCATATCAAAAGATTTTGGATAAAGCTTCTGAGTTCATACAAGAAGGTAATATGCCAGTTTCTGCACAGTCTATAATGAAATATGAACCTACAGATCCTTATGTTGAGGAATATGACAATATCAGAGATAAAGGACATGTTTGGTTTAATGACATCATTAATGTGGTTAATTGGGCGAAGTCTCAGAATATCGAAGCTGACCAAATACACGATAATGATGCTCTAAAAAAAATACGCCATATAGATACTATTGCAGTGTTTTTTAGAACTAATAATGAAGTGTATCGTGGTTATTCCAAAATTAAAACTTCGCTTCCTGAAGATGTTAGAATTAGAATTCAAGGAGAAAGTCTGGGAGAGTTCTGGCGAGAAAGGGAAATTTATTATTTGATAGATACGCTTAATCGCTATCCAAATCAAAAGATTGATTTGCGCAATAATAAGACTGCCAACGGAATAAAGGAGTTCCTAAAAAAGAAAATGCAAGAAACTCCTTCATGGGATTCATATACATTAGATATTGCTTATACTCTGGTTCTGAACTACATGGACTCCATTCGTTCAGACTATGATTCGCATACATGGAAAGACTTGGCTGATTATATTGTAGATATTGCTAGCCGTGATGATGCTGGTCAAGTTTACAAAATATATGAGAATTATCGTAAACAGAGAATTCTTCAAGAGACACCATTGACAATCGTTTTAACAACAATGCACAAAGTAAAAGGACTGGAGTTTGATGTTGTTATAACGACGCCATCATTTGCAAGTTTGCCTTTACGTCCACATCGCGAATATGAAGAAGGTGAAAGTCCTAATGTAGATGATATAGCTGATATGGACGAAGAACGAAGACTAATGTTTGTCGCTTATACGCGTGCTAAAAAACGTTTGATTATATATAAAGCAGAACGTGAACGGGCCTTATCTCAAAGTTCTATTTATCTTGCGCCTGATTATCCTGCACTAAGATATACAGAGCCGAAACCGGGTCTGGATAAATATTACTTGTCATATACAGCCCAAAATAGAATCTTCGAGAATGTTGATTCATACGTTCTTAACCAGATAAAAAAAGATGATCCCGTTGAAATTGTAAGAGATCAATACGGCAATTATTTTATTGTTCATAAAGGTCATTACATAGGCCGTCTTTCAAGTCGGAGTACTATAAAGTATCGGGCAGAAGAGGACGGAAAGACATTATTGAAAGACTTTTTTGTCAGCAATGTTTTTGTGTGGACATATGAAGATACGCTTGCATCTGATAATGCAAATAATACGGATTTTGCTACCAGATGGTCATCTGCAGCAATACAACAAGGATATATTAATATAGTACAAATAGCAGGATTTGGTACACCAAATCCATAAAAAAGTATAAGATATGGAACAGATTAAAAATGATCTCCAGCATGTTTATGATCTTTCTGTTGAATCGTTCAACAAGAAAGAGTATTCTGCTTTTTTTCGTAATATCCGTCCTGGGATTGAGTATTTATCTCAATTTTTAATCTATGACTTCCTAGGTAATGAAGAAGAAGCTGAGGATTTGATAAATGGTGATACGTCTATTACTAAAAGTAGAGATGACAACTCATACTCTATTTCATCTTATCCAGCAAACTTCAAACCTACAGGAAGAGTATTCTGTGAGTTATTTCCGAAAGCCTACTTTTGTAAGCACCGAGACGTTACATCTAGGTATGCAAATGAAGAAAAGAAACGTATAAAACGAGGCTTGGATAGTTGTAGTGCCGAAATGTGTCGTTACTATAGCATCGCAAGCGAGATGGGTTCTCATGCAGGACGTTCAGCTATGGATGTTGAAGTTCAAGCTCGGGGATGCGCAGCATTCTTTATGGGTTTTTTGGATTATATTTCAAGTAATCGAATTGCGAGTAATGCCGCGATAGCTTTTCTGGGAAAATTTGAAAAATTTGTTTTTGGCGATGTTGATAATACAAGTGATTATCAGATTCAAATAGACAATCTTATTAAAGAGTCAGAAGAAAAAAATGCTGCTTTGTTAACTGCGCAGAAGATGCAATTGGAAGCAGAGCAAAGTAAATTACTCGCAGAGCAAAGAACAACGGAAGTCGAGTTGCGCAATAGAGAGCTGGAGGATCAGATAAAACGGTTACAAGAATTATTAAACAACCAAACTGTAATAATTGATTCGCATGATGAAAATGCCGATGAAGAAGGTATAAATGATATGGAAGCTGTTGATGCTACTGGTAGTGAATCTACTGGAGGTACATATTCTGGACGTATTAATAGTAGCCATAATTTCAGACGAATTCTTCAAGGAGCAAATGATTGGGACGTTACAGAGGAAACAATGGATGACGACCAACTTGATTTAATTGAATATACAGATGATAAATCAATGTTAGTCGCTGGTTGCGCTGGTAGCGGAAAATCTGTAATAGCAATGCATAAGGCAGAACAATTACATAAAAAAGGGCAAGATGTTATTCTTATTGCCTATACAAGATCGCTTAGCCGTTTTATGAAAAATGGAAAAGCAGACTCTTCGTTTAGGTTTTTTCATCATCATCTATGGAAATATAAATTGAAAATGCCAAAGGCAGACTATATTATTGTTGACGAGATTCAGGATTTTACAAGAGAAGAAATACAGGAGTTTATTAATGCGACCAGAAAACATTTCTTGTTCTTTGGAGATACTGCTCAATCTATATATAGACAATATGGTAAACAAACCATGACAATTGCTCAGATCGCTGCTATGACGGGGCTAAATACGTTACAACTATTCAATAACTATCGCTTGCCTCGTCCTGTTGCGAAAATAACGCAAGACTATGTTGGTGTTGATGTTCAGGAGTATAAAGAAAAGGTGTATCAGAACAAGGAAACAGAACTACCACATTTAATTCATTTTGATAATGAACAGAAACAAATCGAAGTACTTTTAAGATTAGTAAAAGACAATGTAGGAAGAAACATTGGAATCTTGTTGCCTAATAATCCAGAGGTAATTCGAATAAGTCAAGAATTTATGGATAATGATGTTGAATGTGAGTTCAAATATAATAAGGGCGATAATGATTTCGAATATGTGGATAATTTGGACTTTAATACAGTTTTACCCAAAATATTAACCTATCATAGTGCTAAGGGACTTCAATTTGATATGGTAATCCTACCAATGTATAATGGCGCAAATGACGATGAATCGAGGAAGGCACTGTATGTTGCTATGACTCGTACTATGCACTCCTTATTTGTACTGTATTCCACACAATCCTTGCTGCCGCCTTTGGATAGGGTTCCTTCTCATCTGTATCTTAAGGAATAGGTAAGAAAGAGCAGTCATAAAGGACATCACTAAAAAGTGGTGTCCTTTCATTTATAATAGGGGATCAACATTGATTTCACGTGAGCATTTTACTGAAAAGACATTTTCAAACTATTGCTGTCCGGTAAACTTCCAAACGGCACAAGAAAGCTTCCCGAAGCCCTTTAGAATAGGACTTCGGGGTTTCATTTTCAAAAAGCAAGCCCCCTAA